>Ga0196976_1000129_pt1 | contig 49429 bp, 48 predicted proteins | sample S3v_513CmetaG_FD_148644 | JGI IMG/M metagenome (GOLD analysis project Ga0196976, IMG submission 148644) | Soil microbial communities from Anza Borrego desert, Southern California, United States - S3+v_5-13C | ecosystem: Environmental > Terrestrial > Soil > Desert | place: USA: California... | reverse complement strand
GAAAGTGTCGGAGTGGTGCCGGAAGAACCGGCACCGGCCGGTGGCCGAGCAGTTCAAGGCACTCGCTTCGAAGCTGCGCGGCCACTATCAGTACTTCGGTCTGACCGGGAACGGGCGTGCGTTGAAGAACTTCTTCTCCGCCGTCCGTCACGAATGGCATCGGTGGCTGAACCGTCGCTCGCAACGCAACAACATGAAATGGGACCGCTTCGAGAAGCTTCTCCAGCACTACGTGCTGCCGAAGCCTATCGTCGTCCATTCCGTTTACGTCTCACAGCGAAACCGTGATCCGAGGAGCCGGATGCGGTAATCCCGCACGTCCGGATCTGCAGGGGGGCCGAGGCGAGCAATCGCCTCGGTCTACCCGACCAGTTCGCGTCGCGCTGCTCTAGCTTAATCGCCGCAACCGGCGCGCCGCTCCGGCTTCGGCACGCGAGACCGGCCGCACAGCTTAGCGTGATCCGTTAGGCCGATACAGGTCCGGGCTGAGTGTGGTATTAGTGATGCCAGTATTCCATGGGGTCGGCAATCGAAGAACTCGCCCTCGCATTGGTGCTCTGCATCGCCATGGTGGCTATGCTCGGCGCAATCTGGGTTCTGTACCGTACGTTGCTTACGCGTACGGCTGTAAGTGACAGTCTTCTCAAAGAGAAGCAGCGTGCGCTGGACCAGCGCCGGGCAGCGCTCGAGCGGCGAATTGCGGCTACGGCGAGTTCAGAAAAGCGGCTTGAGAAAATCATCAGCGAGAAGCGCGACCGTTTTTTAAACATTCCAAACGTTGCCTTTCACTTCGCTGACAGCGTGCAGATTGCGAATTTCTATAACGATTATTTCAAGGAACCGACCATCGCAAGTCTCGTTGCCGACATGACGAACGAGTCAGACGCCCATGTCAAGGGTTCCCTTCCCCAGGTCTTGGAATCCAAGCTCGGAACCAGAGATGTCGCGAAATGGGTAAGCACGATACGGCTCCCAGAAACCTCCCTTAACGGAATGTTTCTGCGGTATCAGCGCGAGACAATCCGAAGCGACCAGGTGACCTTGGGCATCGAGGAAGTTGATATTGAGTTAACAGAGCTCCAAAGTTTCGACGAGGCCGTACAAGCTCTGCGATCTAGTTTTGATCTTTCTATCGACGAGCCAGTGCTTGCTAAACACCGGAACCTACTTCGACAAAAGGCAGCTGAGCACACGTTAGTAAAGCTTGAACAAGCCACGGGATGGATTCTAGTAGAAGGTCGGTTTGTCATCGAAGCAGAAGCAGACTTTTTTCGCTGTGTCTATCGGCATCCTGTGAATGATTACCTGCCTGAATCAGCTCCAATCGTGGCCATCGTGGTGCTATTGCCCCGCAGTTCGCTTGAGACGCGGGTGGCGAACAATTACGTTACGAGTATCGGAAGCGTCGTGCCTTTGCGTGTATACGGACAGGTGTGGCGTCCGATCGATCGCAGCACAAACAGCTTCACGTTGCATCTGACGCCGTTGGCCGTTTATTAGTGCGCGGTACGGCCTAACTTCACCGCTGAAGCTGTCGCGGCCCGGCTTCGGCCCGGCGGCCGAGCCGCCTGCTACAGCGTTCCCTGGTCGGCGTCACGCCGCTCGCATCCGCGTCATGTCAAATGCGGCGAGCGGCGTGCCGCTTTGGCTTCGGCACGTGGGCCTTGGCCGCACAGCTTAGCGTGAGAGCCGTTGGGCCGACCTGAACCCACGCGAGAGGGTAGGGACTCGACATCGTCGGAACACTCCGTTGCATGAGCATCATTCTGGATCTCGTTTCCTACACTGCCTTCGCGGCGGCGGCCGTGCTGATCGCTCTCTTCACATTTCGATTTGCACTTCGGTTGCCCGAGTTGCCACCCATTCGATTTTGGTTGCGGCAGATGGCGGTGCTCTTCGGAACAGTGATGTTGTTGATTCTGATCGGTGTGCTAGTGTCGCGTCACGTTTGAAAACGTGGGTAGAGCCGTTTCAAGTGGATGCGTGCGTCGTCAGACGTAAACTGCCAGTCAACGCGAGCGCCTGAAGCATTTCTGCCGGCTTCCCACGCGTGAACCTCCCGACGGAGAGTGGCCGCATCCGGGATTCGGCGGTTGAGGCACTGCACGGTGAGCACGCGGAGTTCGATCTCGGCGACATTCAACCAACTGCCGTGCTTCGGCGTGTAGTGAAGTTCGAGCTTCTCCGCGATTCGCCGGGCTTCTTCCGGTGGGAATGCCTCGTACAGTGAACCGAGCGTGTGCGTGTTCAGGTTGTCCATCACCACTCGAATCGTCGTCGCCGCGGGGTAGTAGACGTCGACCAGGTTCTTCATCTGCAGCGCCCAGTCGATCCGCGTTCGAGTCTCCGTCACTTCGACGCAGCGCCAATTGCCGAGCGGTTCCGTGAACATGAACAGATCGGCCGTTCCTCGGCGTTCGTATTCGTAGTCAATGCGCCGCGCACGGCCCGGACCGGCCGCGATCGGTGTCCGGGTCTCTCCGACCAACTGCTTGCTTGTCTCATCCATGCACACCAGTGGTCGCGCCGGATCGTAAGGCTCGTGATAGAGCGCAGGACATCTTCCATCGCGGCAACGAACTCGCCGCTCTGGTTCGGCGGGATACACCAGTACTGATTCGTGTGCGGCTTCAGCTCGTTTTTTTAGTGTCCGCCGGACCGTCTCGTAGGAGATTCCATCGACGACCGCAAGCTCCACGAGCTGACCAGCCAGAAGTTTCAGCGTCCACCGCGCCCGGCCTTCCGGCGCCTCTCCGCACGCCATGGCAATCAACCGTGCCTCACCAGCGCCGTCGAGCTTTCGCCGCCTCGGCGGCTCGTCCGGCTGTTTCCGCTCCAGCGCCTGATCCAGCCCCTCTTCGACGAATCGCTGCCGGATGTCCGCCACCGTATTCGCGCGCATCCCGTATGCATCCGCCGCCTGTTGGTCCGTCCAGTTCGGCCCGTCGGCATCGACCTTCAGCAACACGCGCGCACGTCCTACCTTCCGCGCACTCGTACGTCCCTTGGACACCAGCGCCTTCAGCCGCTCCCGCTCCTCCGTCGTGAGGCGAACGATGTACTTTTTCCCCATCTCACACCCTCCCACCCTCCATGGTCGCTCCGATCCCCTCGAGTCGCAACTGGCGGTTTCAATCGTGATCGAACACTAGCACGCTCCTACGCCTCGATCGGTCTGGCCGGGATCCCCTCGCGGATGGGGATCCGCACCTCCGCCGGTGCGGGAGCGGTCACCGCTTCCTCTTCGCGCGTCCCCTGCCGGATGCGGCGCACGTCGTCGGCGATGCGGATGGCCATCCACCCCCCTTCGATCAGCGCGCCTGCGAACCAGACGAACAGCAGGAAGGTCACGAATGCACCGAGGGCGCGGAAGAATGCCGCTTTCCACTTCAGGCTCGCCGCTTCCTGATGCTGCGCGAGCACCGGCTCCATGGCCGCGAGCAGTTCCGCCGCCTGGTCGCGCGCGACCTTCGCCTCCGGGTACTGCGGCTGCTGCGCGTTGCGGAGGGTTTCCACCGACAGCGTCTGGAGCTCGATCTCCGCGATGCTCTTCGCCTGCCACAGCTCGTTCCAGCGCTCCAGCGTGGGACGCCAGTCGCCGAGCCAGTACCAGTTGTTCCGCACGGTCCAGTCGAGGCTCCGCTTCGTGTTCTGCACGTCATCGAACGAGTCGCGCGAACGCGACGCGATCGTCTCTTTGATGTTCTGCAGCGTCTGCGCGGCGTAGCCCTGCACGCTGTTCTCGATCGCGGCCATGTCTTTCGCCGCCGAGGCGATTCGCGACTGCTGCTCGCCGCGATACGCGGCCACCACGCCGGCTTCCATCAATGCCCAGTCGCCGTCGAGCTTGGTCATGGTTGCGGCGGTGTCCGCGACCCGCTGTCGCTGAGCCTCCGTCTGTTGCGCGTACTCGCGCGCCTCGCGCCGGACCTCGGAGGGCGGCACCCACGCGTTCCACGTCACCACCACCGCGGCCGAGAGCGTGCCGACCGCCAGCACGATCACCCCGGCCTGCAACACCAGCATCCCCTTGTTGAGCAGGTACTGGTCGGACGCGCGATAGCGCTCCTCAGCGTCGGCCGAGTGCCCCATCACCGACGCCACGGCGCGGCGGATGAAGAGAAACGGCGTGGCCACGATCGAGCCGAGCACACGTCCCAGACCCGCCGCGAACGCGAGCAGACGCCCGTTCGCGAACAGCGCCGTGAACACGGTAAAGATCACCACGAACAACATCAGACTCCAGACGAGATGCTGGCGAAACACCGCGAAGAGCTCGGACATGGTTCCTCCCTGTTTCTGGAAAGACACGAACGAGGAGGAGAAGGTGGCCCGGAGTGTTCCGTTCGACACGCGTGAGTGTTCCGCTCAACACGCGGAGTGTTGCATTCGACACGCGGCGTCTTCCATTCGACACCCACGGGTGTTGCGTTCAACACTCGGCGTGTTCCACTCGACACGCGTGAGTGTTGCGTTCAACACGCGGAGTGTTCCTTTCAACACACGGTGTCTTCTATTTGATACACACGTGTGTTCCGTTCAACACACCGAGTGTTCCGTTCAACACACGGGAGTGTTGCGTTCAATACCCCGTTACCAGCCTAAGACGTATGCGAACACGAGCGGCGCGACGATCGAGGCGTCGCTCTCGATCACGTGTGACGGCGTGTCGACGCCGAGCTTGCCCCAGGTGATCTTCTCGTTCGGCACGGCGCCGGAGTAAGAGCCGAAGCTGGTCGTGGAGTCGCTGATCTGGCAGAAGTAGCCCCAGAGCGGGACGTCGACGCGCTGCAGGTCCTGGTGGAGCATCGGCACGACGCAGATCGGGAAGTCGCCGGCGATGCCGCCGCCGATCTGGAAGAAGCCGATCGAGCAGCAGGCCGAGACCTTCGTGTAGTAGTCGGCCAGCTCGATCATGTACTCGATGCCGGTGCGCACGGTGTGCACGTTCTTCACGTCGCCGGAGATGCAGTGGCCGGAGTACATGTTGCCGAGGGTCGAATCCTCCCAGCCGGGGACGAACATGGGGAGGTTCTTCTCCGCGGCGGCCACCATCCAGGAGTTCTTCGGGTCGATCTGGTAGAACTCCTCGATCGAGCCGTCGCGGAGGATCTCGTACATGAACTCGTGCGGGAAGAGGCGCTGCCCGGCCTTGTCCTTCTCCATCCAGTGCTTCAGCACGGCCGTCTCGATGCGGCGCATGGCCTCCGCCTCGGGGATGCAGGTGTCGGTGACCCGGTTCATGTGCCGGTCGAGGAGCAGTTTCTCGTCCTCGGCGGAGAGGTAGCGGTAGTGCGGCACGCGCTCGTAGTGGTCGTGGGCGACGAGGTTGAAGATGTCCTCCTCGAGGTTGGCCCCCGTGCAGCTGATGGCCTGCACCTTGTCCTGGCGGATCATCTCCGCGAGCGACAGCCCCAGCTCGGCCGTGGACATGGCCCCGGCCAGCGTGACGAGCATCTGCCCGCCGTTGGCGAGGTGCTTGTTGTAGTCGACGGCGGCAGCCTTCAGCGCGGCGGCGTTGAAGTGGCGGTAGTGGTGGTCGATGAAGTCGGTGATCGGTCCCGGCATGGCGGGGCGGATCGTATAACGAAGTGCCTGTGAACTTTCCGTGTCGCGCTTGCCACGTCCTGCGACGGGTGCTAAATTTCCAGCACATGGTAAAAAAACAGCAGGATCCGCTCTCCAGGCGCGAGCGCGAGATGATGAACATCATCTTCGCCAGCGAGAAGGCCACGGCCGGGGAAGTGATGGAGGCCATGGCCGATCCGCCGTCGTACTCGGCCGTACGGGCCACGCTGCGGGTGCTCGAGCAGAAAGGGCACCTCCGCCATGAACATGACGGCACTCGCTACGTATACAAACCGACCATCAACCGCGAGAAGGTCCGCCAGTCGGCCCTCGACCAGCTCCTGACCACGTTTTTCGACGGCTCGGCCGCGAATGTGGTGGCCACGCTGATCGAGCGGCAAAAGGGGAAACTAACCGCGGACGAGCTGGATCGTCTCTCGGAGCTGATCGACCAGGCCCGGAAGGAAGGACGCTGACATGACTTCGCTGTTCGAGCTCGCTGCGCGACTGCAGTCCGCCAATGCCGCGGAGGGGATGCTCTGGATGATCGTGAAGATCACCCTCATCCTCGCCATCGCCCGCCTTCTGCTGGCCGCCCTCCCCCGCGCCTCGGCGGCCATGAAGCACGCCATCGCCACCGCGGCGCTGATCGGCGTGGCGCTCCTGCCGACGCTGAGCGCGATCACCCCCGCCATCGAGCTGAACGTAGGACGGGCTTCAGCCCGTCCCGCGGTGAGTGCTGGACGGGCTGAAGCCCGTCCTACGTCTGTCATCGGTGTGGGGGATGGCGAGAGCATCGCCACGGCGATCTCCGTCGTGAAGGCCACGGGGCTGGCCGAGAAGCCGCTGACGCTCCTGGAGCGCTCGATGCACCTCGTGCAGTCGACGTGGAAGGGGATGATCGTCGTCTCCGCGGCGGCGATCGCGCTGTTCCTCCTCGTGCACATGGCTGCCGGGATGGCGGGTGTGTGGCTGGTGTCGCGTCGCGCGGAGGAGCTGACGGGCGAAGCGGCCCTGCGCGAGCTCGATGCCGCGCGCGACCATCTCGCCCTCGGGCGCGACGTCCGCCTGCTCAAGTCCGACCGCGTGGCCGTGCCGGTGGTCTGGGGCATCTTCAAGCCGGTGCTGCTCCTGCCGGCCGACGTCGAGGAGTGGCCGGCCGAGCGCCTGCGCGTGGTGCTGCTGCACGAGCTGGCGCACCTCAAGCGCTGGGACGGGCTGTCGCTCATCCTCACGCGCATCGCCGTGTCGCTGTTCTGGTTCCACCCCCTGGCCTGGTCTCTCGAGCGCGCCGGCCGCAGCGAGTGCGAGCGCGCATGCGACGATCTGGTCCTCGCCAGCGGAACGAAGCCGTCCGACTACGCCGATCACCTCCTTGCGATCGCGCGGGAGATGCCGGCCTTCGATCCATTCCGGTCGGTGACGCTCGCCATGTCGCGCAAGTCGCAGCTCGAAGGGCGCCTCCTGTCGATCCTGCAACGAGACGTGGCGCGGCGGGTGTTCAGCGGCCGCGGCGTGGCCGTCGCCTGCGCGCTCGCAGTCGCGGTGATCGCCCCGATCGCCGCCATGCGCCTGGTGGCCAAGCCCTCCGAGGAGAAGGACAAGACGCCGGTCGTCAAAGAGGAGAAGCTGAAGAGCGACGCCGAGGTCACGGTCACGCCGGAAATCGAAGCCATCAGCGACATGGTCTTCACGAAGCTCGGCGGCACGCCGAGCACGGGACGCGGCTGGTACGACCGCGCGTACGACCTCTATCACGACGAGAAGTGGCCCGAGGCCGCGGTGGCGTTCCGCCGCGCCGCGGATGAAGGATTCAAGGTCAGCACGTCGCTGTACAACGCCGCCTGCTCGCACGCCCTGGCGGGCGACGCGGGACGCGCGGTGGAAGAGCTGGGACGGGCCATCGACGCCGGCTGGGACGACTACGACGCCATCGCCGAGGATTCCGACTTCGATGCGATCCGCGACGACGGGCGGTTCCGCCAGCTCGTCGGCGCCCGCCTCGGCGAGGCCGTCAACCGCCGCACGACGGAGACGGTCGAGAAGTACCAGACCCTCCGCACCTACCGGGCGAAGGACGGCGAAGAGTGGTTCGACGTCGGCGTCGAGCTGCTCCGCCTGCGCAAGCTCGACGAGTCGATCGACGCCTTCGAGCACGCCATCGCCGACGGCGACAAGGCCGCGTCGTCCATGTACAACACCGCCTGCGCCTACTCGCTCAAGCAGGACGTCCGCAACGGCATGGCCTGGCTGCGCAAGGCCATCGACGCCGGCTACTCGGGCGGCGATCACCTGGTGAAGGACTCCGACATCGCCCTGCTGCGCAAGCAGCCGGAGTTCGCCGAGCTGCGCGAGCTGGCCAAGGACCTGGAGATGCGCGGCTGCTGCTCCGGCCCGGTCTCGTTCATCTACGACGATTGGCGCGAGTCGGCAAAGCACCACCAGAAGATGGTGCAGAAGCACCCGCGGTCGGGACGGGCCTGGTTCAACCTCGGGTTCACGTCGCTGCAGGCGCGCGATTTCCCCACCGCCATCGACGCCTTCCACCGCGCCTCCGACCTCGGCTACCGCCCGGGCACGTCGGCCTACAACATCGCCTGCGCCTACGCGCTGCAGGAGAACCGCGACGCCGCCTTCCAGTGGCTGGAGAAGGCGCGGACCGCGGGCTTCGACGTCGCGGACCACGCCGATGACGACGAGGACCTGAACGCGCTGCACCGCGATCCGCGCTGGCGGGAGGTCGTCACAAACTGAATTGAATGGTGAGGTTGAAGACGACGGGCACGGGCTTGCCGTCGATCGTCGCCGGCTCGAAGGTCCATTGCCGGATGGCGTCGACGGCGGCCTGATCCAGTCCGTACGGAAGACCCTTCAGCACGCGGGCGCTGTCCACCGTGCCGCGCTCGTTGATGGAGGCCTCCACGATGACGATGCCGTAGATGCCTTCGCGCTTCGCGGCCTCGGTGTAGACCGGCTCGACTTTGGTGATCGGCCGCGGCGGCGTCATGTTCGACGGCGTGGATGCGGCCGCCCCCGGCCCGGAGAACATGCGCGTGGCGGTCCAGACGACCTCGCTCCCCTCGCGCACCTCGATCTCGGCGGTGCCGCTGGCGTCGGCGGCGGTGTTGACGACGACTTTGTACGTGCGGCCGCCATGCGTGCTGGTGACGGTCCGCGACTCGGGGACCGACTGCACGACCGCCACGGTGGTGAACGGGCCGTCGGGCGCGTCGACCTTGATCGTGGCGAGATAGCGACCTTCCGGCGCGCGCCGCATGGAGACGTCGGCGGAGAACTGGCCGGGCGTCGAGGCGTGCAGGTACGGCGATGGCGCGAGGAAGGCGAAGGCGGTGGCAATGAGGCCGGCCACGGTGACGATGGCCACGCGGGCGGCCCACGACATGCTGCGCGGTTGTTCGAAGGTCATGATCGATTCCATCCTTTCGCGTAGGTGCAGCCGGCTCATGGAGGCGACCGCGGAGTGTTGGAAAGACGACTGGCAGCTCTTGGCCAGCGCCGACAGGTAGGACTCGGGCTCGCAGCCGCGCGCGAGAACGGCCGCGTCGCAGGCGCGCTCGCGCAGCTCGACCAGCCGCCGCCGCGCGGCGCGATGTACGGGACTGAACCAGAACAGCGTGCAGACGACCTGCACCACCAGCGCGCGCAGGTTGTCGCGCCGCCGCACGTGCTCGAGCTCGTGGGCCAGGACGCTCTCCAGCTCGTCGTCGGTGAGGTCGTCGAGGTAGCCGCCCGCGGGAAGGAGGATGGTCGGATCGAGGATGCCCGCCACCGCCGGCTCGCGGCAGGCGTCGGAGAGCTCGACCGGGTGGTCGATGGGGAGGGCGCGCCCACTCACCGGCGTCGCCCGTTGCACGGCGCCGCGCCAGCGGGCCGTGTCGCGCGCGGTGCGGAGCAACGCGAGGAGGGTGCCCGCGGCCCATAAGGCGGCGATCGGGCAGACGTAGTCACGCTGCACGGGAAGCGTGCTGAACGTAGGGCGGGCTTCAGCCCGCCCGGGACGGGCTGAAGCCCGTCCTACGTCTGGCACCGGCGTTTCGATGAGCGCGAGCAGCGCGAGCGCCGCGGGGGCGAGTAATGCCGCGAAGAGCAGCACGTGCCGTGCGGCCGCGGAGACGCGGAGCCTCTGCTCCACGAGCAGCGCGAGCGCGACCACGGCGATCGATGTCAGCGCCCAGACGGCGAGGAACGACGCGTTGGCGTGAATCAGCTGGTGCATCACTTCCTCCTCTTCTTCAGCAGCTCCTCGGCGTGCTTGACGTCTTCGAGGGTGAGCTTGCCGGAATCGATCAGGTGGGCGACGAGCGGCTCGGGGCTGCCGCCGAAGAGGTCGAGCAGCTCGTCGATCAGTCGCGCGCCGGTGCTCTGGCGCGTGGTCACGGCCTGGTAGAGATGGGCGTTGCCGATCTTGCGCGTGCGCTTGACGGCGCCCTTCTCCTCGAGCCGGGTGAGGATGGTCTGGATGGTGGTGTAGGCGGGGCGCTTCGACGCGGGGATGGCCTCGTGGATCTCGCGGACCGCGGCCTCGCCGAGGTCCCAGACGTAACGCATGATCTCGAGCTCGAGGCGGGTGAGGCGGACGTGCTTCTTCGCCATGAACAAGGTCTCCTACAAGATGTGGAGACTCTACTACAAATGTAGAAGCATTGCAACTGTCATCCTGAGCCGCGTAGACGGCGAAGGATCCCCTGCTGAAACCCCGTGCCCGCTCCGTCGGCAGGGGGTCCTTCGCCCTCTGCGGGGCTCAGGATGACCGTTACCGAATCTCGATCGGCACCGTGACCGTGCGCGCGTCCGCCGAGCCTTTCTTGCGGATGGTCACGGCCAGCTCTCTGGCGTCGGGCGGCACCTGCTCCAGTGCGAAGACGAACTTGGTCACGTCGCCGGCGTTGTCGGCGCGGACGAGCTTCGCCTGCGGAGCGATGTCCCACGTCAGCTCGTCGGCGACGGCGTTGTAGACGAAGACGGTGAAGAGGCGCGGCTCCCCTTTGCGCAGCGTGGCCCGCGCGGCGGGGATGAAGGCGTCCTCGCCGAGCATGAACGGGTACGGCGCCTTCGGATCGTCGCGCGTGGCCTTGACCATCACCCAGTTTCCCGCGTCGGCGAAGAAGAGCGGGCGGACCATGCTCACGTCACCCTCGGCCGGCACGTCGAGCTCGATGCGCTGGAAGCCTTTGCGGTCGCTCTCCGAGACGCGCACGAGGCTCTTCAGCGCGTACCGCCCTGGTGGGAGCTGCAGCGTGCCGTAGAAGCGCACCCCCGAGCCGCTGAGCTGCGCGCCCGCCTGCGCCGTGTCGAGGGTTACGCGCTGGAAGAGCGAGTCGCGCACGATCCCCTGCTCGTCAAAGGCGTAGAGGAAGAGGTCCGTCGTGGCGCGGTTGTTCCTGGCGTGCTTGACCAGGTCCGGACCGGAGATCTCCAGCACCACGGGGACGCGTCCGCCGGGAAAGGCGGCGGCCAGCGCGTGCAGGCCGAGATCCTCCTGCGGGATGTCGTTGACGATGACCTCGGCCGTCGAGAGCGAGCGCTCCAGCAGGCTCTCCGCGCCGGCGTCGTAATAGCCGCCGCGGTGCTGCACGCGCGCGGCCGGCACGTTGACGAGCTTCACCTTGAGATCGTGGAACTCCCCGGCCCGTCCCACCGGCGCGCGGAACCCGAGGACGTAGACGACGTCGTGCTGCCGCGCCAGGCGGTCGAATTCCGAGGTGATGTCGTTGGAGTTGCGGAACACCGTGCCGCCCGTGGAGTTGGCGAGGATGAACAGCCCCTCGTTCGAATTGAACTTCGCGCCGCTCTTGGCGTCGTTCGCCACGCGCACGCCCTGGATGTCGACCGCGTGCAGCACCACGTCGGCGCGGCGGAACGCCTCGGACATCATCTGGATGGCGGTCTGCGTGTCGGGACTGCCGAAGCGCTGGTCGCTGTCGACCTTCCACATCTCGCCGCGCTCGACGGCCTGGTCTTCCTCGGCCTGGTTCTCGGTCGTCCCGGCCGAGCGTCCCTGCACGAGCCGCGGATCGAAGCCCTCGGAGAGGAGGACGAGATGCTTGCGTCCGGCCAGGCGCTGCAGCGTCTCGGCGATGTCGCCCAGGAGCGCGACCTGTTTCTTGAGACGCCCGCGCTTGTAGGAGTCGTTGACGCGGCCCGACAGGCGGGCCACGTCGCGCATGTTCTCGAGGGCGATGTCCTGCCCCTGCTGCGTCGAGCCCATGGCCTGCTGCGGCTCCACGACCAGGGACGAGGAGCTGGCGATCTGCAGCGGGTCGGCGGCGCGGAAGTTCCGCGGCTCGGCGATGGCCGCGGTGAGCAGCGCGCGGTCGGTGGTGAACGCGGTGAGGAAGCGGAAGCCGTGGTCGATGTCGACCACGCCGACGGCCACGGCGTCGCGGCGGCCGATGCTGCGGGCCACGAAGTCACGCGCGGCGGCCTGGGCGCGGGAGATGGTCTGGGGGTTGGAGTACGAGAGGTCGAAGAGCAGCAGGAAATTGCGCCGCGACGCGGGGTTCAGCGGCGAGATCACTTTCGCGCCCGCTCCTCCCTCGGACGCGAAATCGACGGCATCGAACGACTCGATGGCGCGCTTCTCGCCGTTGTCGCGCAGCTCGAAATTCGCCTTCGTCAGCCCGCGCACCGGAGCGCCGTCGCGGCCGAGGACCGTGACCGGGACTTCGACGTACGTGACGGTGACCTTCTCTTCGAATTTCTGGGCCGACGCCACGAGAGGAAGGACGAGCAGGAGGAGCAGCCGGCGCATGCCCCTGATAGTACGCCTGAATGGAGGGGTCAGGGGCGAGGGGCGAGGGGCGAGAGAGGGGCCCCCACCCCTCGCCCCTCGCCCCTCATCCCTCGCCCCTCGTCGCGCGCAACATGCCGTGACGCAGGATCCGGGAGATCTCGTGGACGGCGGCGTCGGTCTCTTTCCCGAAGTGATCTTTGACGCCGAAGAGGATCTCGACGGTGAAGTAGTTGTAGAAGATGCGGGTGGCGAGCATGACCGCCGAGACGGGCGACAGTCCTTCGGCGAGTTTCGGCTCGAGCTCCCCCTCCATCCCCGTGGCGCGCATGAAGGAGGTGAAGCGGTCGGCCATGTTCTCGTAGAACTTGCGCACGTGCGTGCCGTCGAATTCGACGACGTCGACGTAAATGAGGGCGATGTACTCGCGATAGTCGAGGATGACGTCGCGGATCGAGTGCCCGAGCTCTTCGAGATTCTCGGGGAACGAGCCGGAGGCCAGGGCGCGATTGAAGGGAAATTCGGGCCGCGACATGGCCTCGAAATAGCGGTCGATCAGAGCGCGGAAAATCGCTTCCTTGTCGGGGAAGTGATGGTAGACGTTTCCCTTCGACAGTTCCGCCTCCTCGGCGATGTCGCGCACGCTGGTGGCCCCATAGCCCTTGTGCGAGAACAGCTTCAGGGCCGCGTCGAGTATGAGCTGCTTCGACTTTTCGGACCGCTCTTCCTGCGTCATGCGGGGCGATACTAGCTCAGCTGCTTCCGTAGCTCCTCCTTGACGACCTTTCCATAGGGCGTGCGTGGCAGTGTTTCTACAAATACGAATCTGCGGGGCACTTTGTATCGGGCCAGGCGCTGGCCGAGGTATTGAGCGAGCTCGTTTTCGTCCGCCGTGCCCACAATGAAGGCCACGCCCACCTCGCCCCATGTCTCGTCCGGGACAGCAATGACGGCAGCATCGGAGACGGCGGGATGGGACACGAGCTCCGCCTCGATCTCGGCGGGATAGACGTTCACGCCGCCGCTGATGAACATCTCCTTGCGGCGGCCGGCGATGTAGAAGAAGCCTTCGTCATCGCGGCGGGCGAGATCGCCGGTGCGGAACCAGCCGTCGTCCGCGTAGGCCTCGCGCGTGGCGGCCTCGTTGTTCCAGTAGCCACTGGAGACATGCGGGCCGCGAATCCACATTTCGCCGACCTCCCCGTCCATGTTCTCGAGCTTCACTTCTGTGAAGAGCAGGGGACGCCCAATGGAGCCGGGCTTGCGGAATGATTCGTCGACGGTCATGGTGAAGCAGTTCACGCCGACCTCGGTCATGCCATAACCCTGCTTGAAGACGACACCGCGCTGCTGATAGGCGTCGATGATGTATTGGGGGAGGGGCGCGCCGCCGGAGATGAACCAGCGCACGTTTTCGAGGTTGACGTCTTTGAACTGTGGCGCGTCCATGAGCAACTTCCAGATCGTCGGTACGCCCAGAACGACAGTGCAATGCTCGTTCTCGATCGTGGCCCAGACCTCGCTCACGTCGAAACTCTTGTGCAACACAATGGTGCCGCCCATGCAGAAAACGGGGATGAGAAACGCGGCGATCCCGCCGGCGTGATAGAGCGGCGTGAAGATCGGACTGACATCGTCCTCGCGCAAGCCCCAGTTGACGGCGGTGTTGTAGCCGTTCCAGTAAAGCTGGCGCTTGGGGATCATGACGCCTTTGGGTTTGCCGGTGGTGCCGGAGGTGTACAACAGCGCGTAGGTTTGTTCGGCCGACGTAGGACGGGCTTCAGCCCGTCCGGGGCGGGCTGAAGCCCGCCCTACGTTTGTCGCATGACGCGTGATGCCGAGGTCGATCGCTTCGAATTCGGGGCCGTAGAAGAGCGCCTTCATCTCACAATCGCGCGCGATGTGCTCCAGCTCGTGTTGCGTCGCGCGCGTGGAGAGCGGCACCACGATTACGCCGGCTTTTCCGGCGGCGAAGAACAGTTCCAGGAACTCGATGCTGTTGTAGGAGAGCAATCCGAAACGGTCGCCCGGCTCGAGCACGCTGCGCAGCGTTGCCGCGGCGCGCTCGGCGCGCTCGTTGAGCTGCGCGTAGGTCAGGCGCTCGCCGGTTTCCACCGATACGACGGCGAGCTTGTCGGGGGTAACGCGGGCGCGCTCGGTCAGGAGATCGAGGTCAAACATTCGAGGAACCTCCCCGGCTGTTGCAGGTGCGGGATGTGTGCGGCGCCTTCGATGACGCACATCGACGCGTTCGGGATGGCGGCGCGCAGCGCTTCGCTGTAGTCGCGGGTGACGACGCCGTCGTCGGCGCCGGTGATGAGCGTGGTGGGAACGTCGATCTCGCCGAGGCGCGGCTCGACGTCGTGCTCGGGCAGCTCGGTGAGGCGCAGCATGGGCGAGTCACTGGCGCGCGCGAGGAGCGCCTCGATGACCCACTCCCGCGGCTCGTACGCCGGGCCGTGGACGGCGCGGAGGATGGTCATGGCCTCGCCGCGCGTGCGCGCCACGAGCGGCACGGCCAGCGGACGATTCAGGCCGCCGGACGATTCGAGCCCGAGCCGCGACACACGCTCGCGGTTCCGGAGCGTGTAGACGAGCGCCATCCAGCCGCCCAGCGAATTGCCGACGACGGTGAGCTCGCCCTCGTCGTGCAGCAGCGCCTCGAGCTTCGCGACGATGAGCGAGAGGGGGATGGGACCGGTGCGCGGCTCGCTCTCGCCGTGGCCGGCGAGGTCGGGGATGAGGACGCGGTATTGCCGCGCGAGCGCGGGGGCGACGGCGAACCAGGTGCCTGCGTGGTCGTTGGCGCCGTGGATGAGGACCAACGCAGGACGGGCTTCAGCCCGACCGGGACGGGCTGAAGCCCGTCCTACGTTTTCAAACCAGACGGCTCCGTCGCGTTCGTGGCGGGTGAAGCCGGCGGCGACGAGCGCGCCGCGGGCCATCTTCACGAAGTCGGAGGCGGACTTAATCTCCAAAGAGGCGCGCCTCGTTGCGCGGCATCCGGAACGCGGCGGCGGCCTGGTTGTAGCCGACGCCGGAGCCGACCAGCACGACCAGGTCGCCGGGCCGGATCTTCTTCTGCTCCAGCGCATCGTGCAGCGCCATGGGGATGCACGCCGAGCCGGTGTAGCCCCAGCGCTCCATCACCGTGTGGGTCTTCTCCATCGGCAGGCCGAGGTTCTCCATCACCAGCTCGATGGTCGGCTTGCGCACCTGCGTGAAGATTGCGAAGTCGATGTCGGATACGGCAAAGCCGCCGTTCTCCGCGACCTTGCGCACGATCCGCGGCCATCCCTCGTTGTTGATCTCGGGCGGATAGCGGTCGATCATCCGGACGAGGTGCCGCCCTTCCTGGACGGCGGCGGCCGTCATCGGCTCGGCGGTGCCGCCGGCCTGGATCAGCCATTTGTTCGCGTACGTGCCGTCGGCGTGGAACGCGGCGGCGACGAATCCCGGCCCGTCGCCGCGCTCGAGGATGGCCGCGCCCGCGCCGTCGCCGTAGAAGAAGACCATCGGATCGTCCCCGGACGCGAGCTTGTGCATCATGTAGACGGAGACGACGAGCACCGTCTTCAGCGCGGGATTGGTGGCCATGAGCCCCGCGGCGTTGGAGATGGCCGTGGGGAAGGACGCGCAGGCGCAGCCGACGTCGAACGTGCCGGCATTCTTCGCGCCGAGCTTGGCCTGCAGGACGACCGAGGTCGCGGGCGTGATGTAGTCGGGCGAGTCGGTGCCGAGGATGATCAGGTCGACGTCGTCCGCCGTCTTCCCGGCGCGCTCCAGCGCCTGTTGCGACGCGCGCAGGGCGAGGTCGGACGCCGACCAGTCGTCCGGCGCGTACCACCGCGCGCGGATCCCGCTCGCCGCTTCCATCTTGTCGACGAACTCCGGCGCGATGGAGGTGAAGCGCTCGCGCAGCGCGTCGTTCGTGATCTCGATCGGCGGCAGGTAGCTGCCGGTGCTGACGATGTTTGCGTAGTTCATAGGCTCATAGGCTCATAGGCTCATAGGCTCATAGTGGCTCCTATGAGCCTGTGAGCCTGTGTACCTGTGAGCCTCCTCAGGTCCCCATCACCAATCCACCATCCACGCTGAGCGTCGTCCCGTGCACGAACTTCGCGGCGTCGCTGGCCAGCCACACGTACGCGTTGGCGATGTCCTCGGGCTCCCCTACTTTGCCGAGCGGGGTGTGCGCGGCCATGCCGTCGAGCACTTTCTGCGGCATGGCCTTGACCATGTCCGTGGCGATGAAGCCGGGAGCGACGGCGTTGACGCGGATGTTGTACTTGCCGAGCTCGCGCGCCCACGTCTGCGTGAAGCTGATCACTCCCGCTTTCGTGGCCGCGTAGTTGGTCTGTCCGAAGTTTCCGTACAGGCCGACGATCGACGAGGCGTTGAGCACCACGCCGCCGCCGTTGCGGATCATGTGCGGCACGACGGCGCGCGTGCAGAGGAACACGCCCTTGAGGTTGACGTTGACCACGGCGTCGAACGTGGCGTCGTCCATCTGCGACACGACGGCGCCGTCCTTCCACTTGATCAGCTGCGAGTCGCGCACGATGCCGGCGTTGTTGACCAGCACGTCGATGCGGCCGTGCTCCGCGACCGCTCGCTCCGTCGCGGCGTTGACGGCGTCCGTCTGCGTGACGTTCACGTCGGGGACGTCCCACACCACGACCTTGGCGCCTTCGTGCTCGAAGGCGGTCACGGTGGCGCGGCCGATCCCGGCGGCGCCGCCCGTCACGATGACGACTTTGTCTTGCAGGTTCAGGTTCATGCTGTTTGTTCCGCGCGTGCGCTCTCGCTGCGTGCGGCGAGCGCGAAGGGGATGACGGCCAGGGCGGTGATGACGACGCTGGCCAGGAGGCCGAAGCCGAGGCTGCGCCGGTCGCCGATGATGCCGGTGATGAGCGGCCCGGGGCCGACGCCGAGCAGATTCAGGACGAGCAGCGCGAAGGCGACCATGGTCGAGCGCGTGTGCGACGGCGCGAGCTCCTGGTACGCGGAGAAGAGCGGCCCGAACCACGCCGTCGTGCCGGCGCTGGTCAGCAGCCAGCAGGCGTAGAAGAGCGGCGTCCCCGGCTCGACGGTGTAGAAGAGCCACGCCGGGATGGCCAGGACCACGGTCATGATGACCAGGCTCCAGAGCCTTCCGGCGGGGAAGCGTTTCTCGCAGTAGTCGCCGAATGCGCCGCCCGCCACGTTGCCGAGAAAGCCGGCCACGACGGCGACGATGCCGGCGCGGAAGGCGGCGTCGGCGTAGACGAACCCGCGCTCTTCGACCAGCCACGTCACGCCGAGGAGCGCGGCGCCGGAGCCGTAGCAGAGCAGCGACCCGCCGATCAGCGCCAGCAGCAGCGCCGGACGGCGGACGATGGCGCGCGCCAGGTCGCGCACGATCTCGCGCAGCGCCGGCCTGGCCTTCGTCTCCGCCACCTTGCGCCGCGCGGGCTCGCGGAAGAGGAAGAGCAGCCCCGTGGCCACGAGGCCGAGGATGCCGAGGATGAAAAAGGAGAAGCGCCAGCCGAAGCGGGGCGCGATGATGCTCGAGGAGATGAGCGCCGTGGCCAGGCCGAGGGGGATGCCGGCGTAGTAGACGCCGACCGCCAGACCGAGCCGCCGCGGCGGAAAGGTGTCGCTCAGCATCGAGAGCGCCGCGGGAGTGAGCGTCGCCTCACCGATGCCGACGAAGACGCGCGGGATGGCCAGCGCCACGAAGCTGCGCGCCCAGCCGGAAAGCGCGGTCATGAGGCTCCACAGCCCGACGCCCGCGGCGATCAGCGGCAGGCGGCGGAAGCGGTCCGCCGCCATGCCGAGAAAGAGTCCGACGAACGTGTAGAAGAAGACGAACCCGAATCCGGTGAGCAGGCCGATCTGCGCGCGGCTGAGGCCGAGATCGGCGATCAGCAGCGGCGCCAGGCTGGCGATCAGCATCCTGTCGACGAAGTTCAGGATGTTGAGCGCCGTCAGGAAGAGCAGGAGGCCCCATGCCGAGCGCGAGACCGGCTCCTCGGCCGCTTCGATGGTCAGTGTCGACATGGGGCTTCCGTCCGATCAATTGAAGAAGCGGTACTCGATGGTGGCCAGCACCGTGCGCGGCGCGCCGTACGAGCCGGTGAGCACGCCCAGCGCCGGGATGTTGTAGCCGTTGGTGAGATAAGCCTCGTCGCTCAGGTTCTTGGCGTTCAGGCCGACGCGCCACTTCGCGTCCGGAGAGAGCCAGCTCACCCAGGCGTCGAATATCGTGTACGCGCCCTGCCGGATCGGCTGCACCGGGCGGCCGGCGAACGAGCCGCCTTCATTCGTGAGGGTGGCGGCGGAGCGATACGAGCCGCCCACGCTGGCGGTCAGCAGGCCGCCCGCCAGCGGATTGTCGAAGTTGAGGCGCAGGCCGCCCGTCCACTCGGGGGCGTTGGTGATCACCTGTGTGTCGACGAAGCCGTCGCGGTTCTCGTCGAGGAACTCGTCCGGCTCCAGGTCGAGCCAGCTCACATATCCATTGATATTCAGCCACTGCAGGGCCGGCTGGTGATCGAACTCCAGCTCCACGCCGTTCATCGTGGCGTTGCCGGCGTTCAGGAAGTTGCCGAAGAACGACTCCTCGACGCCGTCGCCGTTGGCGTCGAAGGCGGTGAAGGTCGAGACCTGGATGTCCTTGTACTTGCCGTGGAAGGCCGCGGCATTGAGGACCAGGCTGCCGTCGAGCAGCACCGACTTCAGGCCGAGCTCACCGACGTCGAGGATCTCGTCGTCGAACGGCTCGGCCGACTGCGGGAAGGCGTTCGACTGCGCGCGCACGTTGAAGCCGCCGCTCTTGAAGCCGCGGCTGGCGGTGAAATAGGCCAGGATGGACGGGGTGACCTGGTAGTCGATGCCGATCTTCGGCGCGATCGAGTCGAAGGTCGCTTCCTTGTCGTAGTCCGCGAGGATGACCACCGGAGTGGAGAACTGGTCGTTGGCGTAGCCGGCGTTGAAGGCGATGCCGTTCTTCGTCTCGCGAGTCGCGCGCAGGCCGCCGTTGAGCGTCCACTTGTCGTTGATGGAGTAGCTGCCGTCGCCGAAGACCGCCAGCTGGTCGGTGTAGGTGCGGCCGTTCGTCGTGCCGAACTGCGCGTTGACGAAGATGTTCTTGACCAGGCCGCCGGCCTCGCCGTCGAAGTAGTACGCGCCGAGGACGCCCGAGGTCTTGCCGCCGGCGTCATAGACGAACTGAAACTCCTGCGAGAGCTGGTTGTCGTAGTAGGTGGCCGCCACGTCGACGATGCGCGCCGGCGTGGTGTCGAAGTCGATGTTGTTCTTCGAGTCGGACTCGCGATAGGCGCTGATCGACTTGAAGTCCCAGGCGCTGTTGAGCGCGGCGGAGACGACGATCGAGCCGCCCATGGCCTCGGTGCCGTTCAGCGGCGCGAGGCCGCTTTGCGTGTCCCAGCGGCTGTCGTTCGGTGCGCAGGTGACGCCGAACGCCGGGCAGAGGAAGTTGGGAGAGAGGCGCTGGTAGCCTTTCGGCTCCGCGTCATCCTTCGTGTAGTCGGCGCTGAAGGCCACCTTCCACGTATCATTGACCAGCCAGTCCAGGCCGCCGCGCGCGGCGATGGTCTTGCGGTCGGAGACGTCGCGGCCGGTGAGCAGGTTCTCGCCGTAGCCGGCGTGGTTCAGCGAGGCGAAGGCGATCTTGCCGCGCAGCTTGCCGGGGATCAGCGCGCCGCCCAGGCTGGTGCGGAGATCGAGCGTCGAGTGCTCGCCCACCGACAGCGAGACCATGCCGGTAGGATCGTCGGTGAGGGGACGGCTGACGTATTTGATCGCGCCGCCAATGGTGTTCTTGCCGTAAAGGGTGCCCTGCGGGCCGCGGAGCACTTCGATGCGGGCCACGTCGTAGACGTCCAGGAGGGCGCCCTGGGCGCGGGCGATGTAAACGTCGTCGATGTAGAGGCCGACGCCGGGATCGACGCCCCAGAGCGGATCGGCCTGGCCGATGCCGCGCAGGAACGCCGTGAGGGTCGTCGACTGATTGCGGCCCTGGTAGACGGCCAGGTTCGGGACCTGCTGCTGCAGCTCCGAGATGTCGGCCGCGGCCGCTTCCTCGAGCTCGTCGGAGGTCACGACCGTGACCGCGACCGGGACTTCCTGCACGTTCTCCTCACGCTTGCGCGCGGTGACGACGATCTCCTCGGCCGCGGCGGGAGTCTGCTCCTGAGCCTGCTCTGTGGCCGGCGGCGGAGTCTGCGGTGGAGTTTCCTGGGCCATCGCGGGGACAGCGTTGATGCCCGGCAGAGCGATGAGAGCGATCAGCAGCGAACGCCGGAGAGAAGACATGACATAGCTCATAAGATCCCCTAAATTTGCCGACCAGTCGGTTTGTTTCGGGGCACTGTAGGGATGTGCCGCTCTCTTGTCAACGGCGGAACAGGCGCATAATGAGATATCCCATGTCCCCGAAGGAACTGAGGTCGCGCCGTCTCTCTCTCGGCATGACGATCCCGCAGCTCGCGCACGAGCTGGGCCTGACGACGTCGGAGCTGCAGCAGATGGAGCGCGCGCAACTGCCGCTCCCGCCGCACGCGCAGCTCGCGTCCGCGCTGGCGCAGATCGAGGAACGCAGCAAGTCGGTGGACTGCCTGGTGGTCGAGGATGACGACGTGATCCGCCAGCTTTTTGCGTCGAGGCTGCGCGCGGAAGGCTGCACGGTGGACGAGGCCGCGGACGGGATGGCGGCCGTGGACGCCGCGGCGACGCGCAACTACCGGCTGATGCTCCTGGACCTGAAGCTGCCGAAGCTCAGCGGCGCGGAGGTGCTGGCGCGGGTGCTGAAGAAGCCGGACCTCCAGCCGGCGGTGATCGTGATCTCCGCCGCCGGCTCGGGCGACGTGCGCGAGATCGCACACTCCCGCGCGGTGAACGCGATCCTGCGCAAGAGTTTCGCCATCACCCACGCGGACGTGATCTTCCCCGCCCTCGCGGCCCTGGCGCGGGTGTAGGCGGGCTGAAGCCCGCCCTACGTTGAGCCATTTCTCGCGACACGCATGCTCAACGCAGGACGGGCTTCAGCCCGTCCCCCCGGTGGGCGGGGGAGCGCGCTAACTCTCCATGCCGCACAGGCCGAGGATCACGGCGGTCAGCACGCGCATCTCGATGGGCTTGGGGAAGACCAGCTTCACCTGCTGTTCGTCGAGCATCTCCCGCACGTAGGCGGGGAGCTTCTGCGTGATCACCACCGTGGGGATATTCGCGCCGGTGCGCTCCAGGTGGCGGAGCACATCGAAGCCGTTCCCGTCGGTGAGCACCACGTCGAGGACCAGCCCGCAGAAGCGGTGCTCGTCGAGCAGGGCGCAGGCACTGGGCGCGTCTCCGGCGGTCTCGACGTTCACGTCGCGCGCCTCCAGCTCCGCGCGCAACGCGTCGACGACATGAGGATCGTCGTCGACGATCAGAACCGAGCGGGCCACGGGTGGTGCGGAGGCACGAAGAGTGCCACGGGTTAGCGATACACTTGCGCCGCACAAAGGAGCCCGCATGTTCAAACGACTGGCGAACATCTTTCGCGGATTCTTCGGACTGTTCATCTCGGGGATGGAGCGCCGCAATCCGGAGGCGCTGCTCGAGGTGGAGAAGGAGAATCTGCGCAAGCAGATCGCGAACTACAACGAAGGCCTGGCCGCGCACGCCGGACTGTGCGAGCGGCTGATGACCCAGATCCGCAAGCTCGAGGCCGAGGAGCGCGACCTGCGCGCCAAGACCGCCGCCAACCTGCGCGCCAACAACCGCGAGGCCGCGGGCAACTACGCCCTGCGCCTGCAGACCGTGCAGCGCGAGCTCGCGGAGAACCGCGCCCAGCTCGAGCAGGCCGAGACGACGTACAAGGAGCTGATCAAGGCCCGCGACGTGTCGGTCAAGGCGGCGCAGGCCAAGATCCAGGCGCTCAAGTCCTCGCTCGACGACCTGAAGATCAAGAAGGCCACCGCCGAGCTGACCGAGATGGCCTCGGGCATGATCACCTCCATCGGCGGCTCCGGCGACACGCTCGACCGCCTGCACAAGATGGTCGAGGAAGAGCGCGAAGTGGCCTCCGGCCGCGCGCGCATCGCCCGCGACTCCCTGAACACCACCGACTTTGCCATGAAGGAAGAAGAGCAGCGCGCGCTCGCCGATCAGGCCCTGGCCGATTTCGCGGCCAAGGAAGGGCTGGCGCTCGAAGCCGCACCCGGCGCCGCCGCGCCCGCGGAGACGGTCAAGTCGATGGGGCCGGCCACCACTACCGAGTAGTTGCTGTGTTGCTGGTTGCTGGTTCGTTGCGCCTCGTCGCGATGAGCCACCACGAACCAGCAACACAGCAACCAACAACCCATGCGCTACCTCTGGCACGCCTTCTTCGCGAGACCCGACATCCCTCTGCTGCGGCTTCCGTGGAACGCCCTGGCCGTGCTCGCGGCGGGGGTGGCGGGATGGTGGGACCCGACGATCTGGGCGGTCGCGGGGGCGGGTGAGTTCATCTATCTCTTCACCCTCGCCTCCAATGCCGGTTTCCAGCAGGACATCAACGCCCGCAAGACCGTCCAGCTGCGCGGCGACACCGAAGAGGCGCGCAGGCAGCTCCTGTCGAAAGTCGGCGGCGCCGCGCGGCAGCGCTACGTGAAGCTCGAGGAGAAGCGCCGCCGCCTGGAGACGCTGTATCGCGAGACCGCGAGCGACGATCTCTTCGCCGGCAGCAACACCGACGCGATGCAGAAACTGACGTGGCTCTACCTCAACCTCCTCGTCGCGCAGCGCAACCTCGTCGTCGCGCCGGCCTCCGACGCGCGCGAGCTGGAGAAGCAGATCCAGACCTGCGAGCGCGAGCTGGCCAGCGCGCCGTCCGACGCCGCGCGGGCCTCGAAGGAAGCGACCATCCGCCTCCTCCGGGAGCGCCTCGGCAACATCCAGCACAAAGGCACCGCCCTCGCGGAGATCGACGCCGACCTGGCCCGCATCGAGACGCAGCTCGACTTCGCCCTCGAAGAAGCGACGCTGCGCGGGCGCCCGGCCGCCATCTCCGCGAACGTGGAGCTGACGTCGCGGCTCCTCGGCAACATCGAGGACGAGACCACGTACACCTCGCCGAGGCTCATGGAATGATCCCGCAGTGGTCCACGCGCCTGGTCGCGCAGTACCTGAGCCACGCCGCGAACCAGTTCCTCCTCTACGGCAACGTCAACGACCGCTTTCTCATTGAAGGAAAGCAGCTCGGCTCCCTCTACGAGTTCCTCACCCGCGTCATCCTCCCCCGTTTCGACGTCGTCCTCAGCTACGACCTCGGCAACGGCGTGCGCATCGACAAGGGGGGCGAGATCGTGCAGAAGTGGCCCGGCTACCGCGAGCTGCCGGAGATGCCGCGCGCCCCGCGCCAGGCCACCGAGTGGCTGACGCGCTTCTTCCGCTACGCCGCCAACCTGGCCCGCCTCGGGCAGGAGTCCTTCCAGATCGGGTTCGTCATGAAGGCCGCGCACCTCGTCGCCCCGGCCCTCCCCGGTGCGCTCAACTACGACCTCTCCGCCCTGGCGCTGCTCATGCGCGACTGGGCCGCCGACGACGCGCTCACGCGCCACGCCCTGGCCACGTTCCTCATCGCCGAGAACCTCAACGACCTCCATCCCCTGCTCGTCAACCATCCGCGCTCCGCGCCGATCGAAGTGCCGCTGCCCACGACCGCGGAGCTGCGGGAGGCCATCGCCTTCCTCGCCAAAGACCACGGCAGCGTCCTGGCCGAGTTCGCGCCGGCCTACGACAGCATCGCCCACCAGCTCACCGGCACCACCCTCACCTCCGTCGAGAACCTGCTGCGCATCAAGGCCCACGCGAAGGAAGTACTGCACGCCAAAGACCTCGTGGCCATGCGCAAGGAGCTGGTGGAGAAAGACTCCGCGGGCCTCATCGAGTTCATCGAGTCGAAGCGCACGCTCGACGACCTCCACGCGCAGGAAAAACTGAAGACGTGGCTGCGCCAGGACATCCGCCTCTGGCACATGAACGACGTGCAGGCCATGCCGATGGGCTACCTCCTCTGCGGCCCCGTCGGCACGGGCAAGACGTATCTCGTCGAATGCCTCGCCGGCGAGGCGGGCGTGCCGGTGGTGAAGCTGAAGAACTTCCGCGACAAATGGGTCGGCAGCACCGAGGGAAACCTCGAGAAGATCTTCCGGCTGCTGAAAGGCCTCGGCCGCTGCTTTGTCTTCATCGACGAAGCCGACCAGGCCCTCGGCAAGCGCGACGCCGGCACCGGCGACTCCGGCCTCTCCGGCCGCATCTACGGCATGTTCGCCGAGCAGATGAGCAACCCCGCGAACCGCGGCCGCATCGTCTGGATCCTCGCCTCCAGCCGTCCCGACCTCATCGAGGTCGACCTCAAGCGTCCCGGACGCGTGGACGTGAAGATCCCCATCTTCCCCGCCACGACGGCCAGTGAAGGCTTCGCGCTCATCCGCGCGCTGGCCGGGCGGCGCGGCGTCGAGCTGCAGGAGAGCGACTTCGCGCAGCTCGAGCCGCTCATCCCGGCGCTGCTCACGCCCGGCGCCGCCGAGGCCGTCGCCGTGAAGCTCTACCGCTCCGTGCGCGTCGACGGGCTCACGCCGCTGGAGGCTTTGCGCGACGTGCTGGACGGCTACCAGCAGCCCGTGCCGCCCGACGTCATGGAGTTCCAGATCGCGCTCGCCGCGCGCGAGGCCAGCGACGGCGACTTCGTGCCGGAGCCATTCCGGCACCATCGGGCCTGATTCGAAAGCGCGAGCTGGCGCTCGCGCACTCCAGATAGAATGCCCCCATGTCGCTGTTGGCGCAGCAGAACGTCCCCACCGCTCCTCCGAAGCTGGAAGGGAAAGAAGTCCTGGTCGGACACGATCCGGCGCTGGCCAAAGTCAAGGGAGTGATGTTCGGCGGGCGCCGGCAGTTCCTCCTCGACACCCTCGGCGCGGAGGGCTTCCACGCCTTCCTGGAGAAGCTCACGCCGCGCACGAGGGGCTACACGCGCACGCCGCTGGCGTCGAGCTGGTGCGAGTTCGAGTCGCTCATCGAGCTCGATCGCGCCATCTACAACGAGCTGAAAGCGAAGCACCCGAACGTGCTCGCGCTCATCGGCGCCGCGTCGGCGGAGCTGGGGATCGGACGCATCTACCGCTCGCTCGATTCCGAGGAGCTGGTCAAATTCTTCGAGGACACCGCCCTCTTTCACGACCAGTATCAGAAGTTCGGCACCGTGCACTTCGAGAAGACCGCGCACGGCGGCCGGATGATCTACGCCGGCTACCCCGTGCACAGCCCCATCTTCTGCGCCAGCGCCGTCGGCTACTTCATGGAGTCGATGCTCCGCCACGGCGCCAAAGACCCGAAGGTCGTGGAGACGAAGTGCCAGTGCCACGGCGACAAGACGTGCACGTATGAGCTGACGTGGCGGTAGCCCTCCCTGTCATCCTGAGCCGCGCAGACGGCGAAGGAGCCCCTGCGTCGTGCGCGGTGGGTGCGTTTCAGCACGGGCTCCTTCGCCGTCTGCGCGGCTCAGGATGACAGTCTGTTGCGTTCCGTGCGCGGCATCCGCGCCAGCATCTGCTCGGTCAGGAAGTCCATCTTCTCGTGCAGGTGCGTGATCTCCAGCTCCGCCTTCAGGTTCACCTCGTACTCCGCGTCGGCGCGCAGGCGGTCCTTCGCGCCCTGGCGGTTCTGCGAGATGAGCACGAAGATGGAGAGGAAGATCGCCTCGACCGACATGACCATGGTCAGGAAGCCGAACGGATAGGGGTCGAAGTGCGGGGTGAAGGGGAGCGAGTTCCAGACGATCCAGGCCGCGAACACGGCCGCGTTGAGCATGAGGAAGGTGATGCTGCCGCTGAACTCCGCGATCAGGTCGGCGATCTTCTCCATGGTCGTGGAGCGGATCTGCATCTCTTCGTTGATATTGCGGGCCACGCGGCGGCGGAGCATCTCGTCCGCGCCGCGCATGCGCTGTCCCATGGTGGTCAGCAGGTCGAGCGCGGCGTCGGGGTGACGGCGCAGGAAGGCCAGCAGGTCGTCGCGGTCGAGCACCAGCAGCGTGGCCGGCTCGAGGCAGACCGCCGTGGCCGTGCGCGCGCCGCCGTCGAACAGCGACAGCTCGCCGAACACCTGCCCCGGCTCGCAGACCGTGAGCACGATCTTCGCGCCCGTGTTGTCCTTGACGAACAGCTCCACGCTTCCCGAGCCGACGATGTAGAGCGAGTCGCCCGGCTCGCCGGCCGAGAAGATGCGCTCTCCTTCGGTCACCTCGCGGCGCTCGAACACCCCTTCCAGATCGGCGCGCTCGTCCTCGCTGAGGAGCTTGAACAGCGACACGGTGCCGATCAGTTGCGCGGTCTGCATGGCGGCTGATTCTAGCGTGCTATTCTCCCCGCCCCCGGCCGCCCGAATGTCCGACGATTTCGATAGCCCCGTGCCCGAGCTCGACGAGCGCGCCATCGCCAGGCGCTATGGCCTGCGCGAGCTCGCCTACCCCGACAGCGAGCAGGTGAAGACGCTGGTGGCCTTCCTCAACGAGTCGATCGACTCGGGGAAGTGCAGCACCGTGCCCAAGACGGCGCTCATGGTCGCGGCCGACTTCCTGCAGGGCACCATCAACCGCCAGCACCTCACCAAGGGTCCGCGCATGTCGCAGGAGGAGTTCGATGCCCTGCAGACGCCGTACTACCTGGCGGCGCGCATCATCTCGCGCATCCAGCGGGCGCGGCAGGAGAACATCAGGGGACGCGTGTACGAGACGACTTATCTCTCCCTCAACCAGTTCATCGAGCTGCTGCGCAGCCTCCTCGACCCGGGCTGCTACTGGATGCGCACGAAGACGCTGCCGAGCGGCGTGATCGAAGCGATGGAAGCGCTGCGCGATTTCCTCTCCGCCTATCCCGAACAGCGCCGCAAAGGACGCGCGCTGTAGTCGCGGTTACAATCCCTCCCCACGATGGCGCGGTATCTCCAGAAGATCTCGCTGAGGCCCTACAGCGACTCCGAGATCTGGACCGGGTGGGAGCTCGAAGGACGCGACGGCGAGGTCGAGGGACTCGTGCTGGCCGAGGGGATGTCGGCCGAAGAAGTGGCGGCCAAATACGGCGTCACCGAGTTCCAGAAGATTCCCAGCGAGTACCTGGACGCCGGAGAGTTCCGTCCCAAACGCTGATGCGCACGGTCGAGATCACCCTCTTCGTCGTGTCGCTGCTGGCGATCGTTGCCATCTTCGTGACCGAAGCGCTTCGCGGGCACGGGCACGCCTCCGCTAAACTCCCCGCGCCCATGGTTCTGTTCATCCGCATCGCCCTCGGCATCGTCTTCATCATCCTCGGCATCATCGGCGCCTTCCTCCCGATCATGCAGGGGTGGATCTTCATCCTCCTGGCCGTGCTCGTGCTGTTCCCGCAGAGCAAGTTCGCCATCAAGGCGCTCGACAAGATCGAGAAGCGCATGCCGCGCATGGTGGCGCGGCTGCGGCGCTGGGGCATCGGCGTGCACCGCCCCACCGAAAACGAGAGCAATGACGAAACAGTACGACCGCGCGTACTTTGACCGCTGGTACCGCAACCGCACGACGCGCGTGAACACGCACGCCGAGGTGCGGCGGAAAGTGTCCCTGGCCGTGGCCTCGGCGGAGTACTTCCTGCGAAGGCAGGTCCGCACGGTGCTCGACGTCGGCTGCGGCGAGGGAGCGTGGCTGCCGCACCTCCGCGCGCTGCGCCCGCGCGTGAAGTACCTCGGATTCGACTCGTCGGAGTACGTGGTCGGCCGTTTCGGCAAGTCGCGCAACATCCATCAGGCCTCCTTCGGCGACTTGCCGTCGCTGAAGCTCGGCGTCTACGACCTCGTCATCTGCTCCGACGTCATGCACTACGTCCCCGACGCGGAGCTGCGCGCCGGCGTGCGCGCCCTCGCCGACGCCACGGACGGCGTGGCGTACTTCGAGGTGCTGACGAAAGAAGACGACATCATGGGCGACCTCGACGGCTTCCTCCGCCGCCCCGCCGCCTTCTACCGTCAGTTGTTCATGGGCGCGAAGATGACCTTCGCGGGACCGTACCTGTGGCTGTCGCCGGCGTTTGCGGGGGCGGTGGCGGAGATGGAGGCATTCCGCTGATGCGAATTGAAAATTGAAAATTGAAAATTGAAAAACCGCGGGTGCCGTGCGCCCTTTTTCAATTTTCAATTTCCAATTTTCAATTCCTCTAACCAAGCACGCCCCCATACGTCTGCACAGACATGCCGCTCGCCACCCTCCTCCTCGCCGCCGCGCTCGACCTCTCCTCCATGGAAAAGGCCATCGCGGCCGGGGAGTACAAGAAGATCGGGAGCGTCGTCGTCGCGCAACGCGGCGAGATCGTCTACGAGAAGTACTTCGAAGGCGACGCGGAGACGCTGCGCGACACGCGCTCGGTCGGCAAGTCGGTCACCAGCATCCTGGCCGGCATCGCCATCGACGAAAAGCTCCTCACGCTCGACACGCCGGTCTTTCCCTTCTTCCCCGGCCCGCACGGTAACCCCGATCCGCGCAAGGAGAAGATCACCGTCCGCAACCTCATCACCATGAACTCGATGCTCGAGTGCAACGACTGGAACGACTACTCGCGCGGCAACGAGGAGCGGATGTACCTCATCGAGGACTGGGCCGGCTTCTACCTCGACCTCCCCATCCGCAGCGGCAAGGACTACAGCTACTGCACCTCGGGAGTCTTCGTCCTCGGCCAGGTGATCCAGCGCGCCGCGCAGACGCCGATCGACCAGTACGCGCGCACGAAGCTCTTCGAGCCGCTCGGCATCACGAAGGTGCAGTGGCCGTATTCGCCGTATGGGCTGGCCATGACCGGCGGCGGCCTGCGCCTGGCCTCGCGCGACTGGCTCAAGCTCGCGCAGCTCTACGCCAACGGCGGGACGTGGAGCGGCAAGCGGATCGTCTCCGCGGAATGGGTGAAGCAATCGACGTCGAAGCAGGAGACGGTCGACGAACAGTCCGATTACGGCTTCCTCTGGTGGCTGACGTCGTGGGGCGGCCAGAAGGCGTACTCGATGCAGGGCAACGGCGGGAACAAGGTCGCGGTCCTGCCCGGGCTCGACCTGGCGGTGGTCATCACCAGCACGAACTACAGCACGCGCGGCATGCACGAGCAGACCACGAAGCTGCTCACGGACTACGTGCTCCCCGCCGTCGCGAAGGCGCCGTCCGCTGCGCCAAAGCCCACTCCATGATCCCGCTCACGTGGGCGCGGAACCACGGCGACTGCCACACATCCTCGCGATGGCCGAGGGCCGTGTAGAGCACCTCGCCGTTGCCGTACGTCTTCTCCCACGCCAGCGGCGCGCCCGCGGTCGAGAGCAGCAGCCGCACCCTGGCGCGGTCGAACTTCACGAACTCGTAGATCTCCTCGACCATCACGTGCGGCGACGGCAGCCCCTTCGTCGCGGCGTGCGTTGCATCCTCGACGACGATCGTCGCCTCGGCGTCCGGCGGATGCGTGGCGAACTCCGCGCCGATCATCTCCAGGTACTCCGGCGACGAGTGCCACGTGTCGGTGGCGCTGTGAATCCCGGCGAACGTCCCGCCGCGGAGGACCCACGCCAGCAGCGACTGCCGCGCCTCGGCCGGCAGCTCGCCGGTGGTATTGACGAAGAAGACCGCGCTCAGGCCGTGGAAGCCGATGCGCTGGCGCAGCTCGTCCTCGGTGCGCGCGAACTCGAGGTCGACGTCCTGCTCCGCCGCGATCGCGCCCAGCACCTGTTCGGCGACCTCGATGGAGTCGTGGCGGAACCCCGCCGTGGCGGTGACGACCAGGATGCGCGGGCGGGCCAGCAGCGGGAAGGTCACGAGGAGAGCGAAGAGGAGCGTCCAGCGCATGCAATCACGATACACGCGGCAGGGAGCGCGCAGTGCGCGAGCAGCCGGTGCGCGGTGACGCGCGCCAGCTCCGCGATCTCCCAGCTCGTACACGCCGCTCGACTTCCGCACGTGGGGCATCCTCTGGCCGCTGGCGACGCTCTGTGGAGCGGCGGGCTTCAGCCGGCCGGGCACTCGCCGCCAGCTCGTGCCGCTCGTACTCGCCCTCGCGGCGATCATAACGGTGGGATGGTTCCGGCGACGATTCGCGTTCTCGGATGCAGAGCATGAAAACACTCATCGTCGTCCTCGCCCTCGCCTTCCCCGTTCTGGCCGACAGCGGCCTCTTCCCGAAGTACGAGGCCGTGCGCCAGGCGCTGCTGAAGAGCTCCCTGCCGAAGGTGCAGCAGAGCGCGGCCGCGCTCGCCGCCGACGCGCAGGCCGCGAAGCTGACCACCGTCGCCGATGCGGCCCAGGCCGTGGCCGTGGCGAAGAACCTCGCCGACGCCCGCCGCTCCTTCGCCGCGCTGTCGGACGAGATGATCAAGCTCCCCGGCCGCCCCGCCGTCTACCACTGCTCCATGCTCAAGAAGTCGTGGCTGCAGGCGAAGGGGAAGGTGGGCAACCCGTACGACGCCAGCATGGCCACGTGCGGGGAGCTGAAGACGGAGTAGACCGCGCTCAACGCAGGGCGGGCTTCAGCCCGCCTGTTGCACGCGAGGGGCGGGCTGAAGCCCGCCCTGCGTTCGTCACCACCTCGTGTCACGCATGTGCGTCGCCATGCCGTTAGTCTTCGCGCGTGCTCCGCGTCGTCCTCTCCTTCCTCACCTTCTTCTCCGTCCTCTGCGGATACTTCGTCCTGCGGCCCGTCCGCGACGAGATCGGCGTGCGCGCGGGCGTGGAGCAGCTGCCGTGGCTCTTCACCGGGACGTTCATCGTCACGCTGCTGCTCGTGCCGATCTTCGGGCTCATCGTGGCGCGGGTGCGGCGGAGGGCCATCGCGGCGGCAACCTACGCGCTCTGCTCCTTGCTCCTGCTGCTCACCTACGGCGGGCTGCAGAGCGCGAGCATCGTGGCCTGGGGCGTGGGGCTCTTCATCGGCATCTCGGTGCTGAACCTCTTCATCATCTCCGTCTTCTGGAGCCTGATGGCAGACTCGTTCAGTGAAGAGGATGCGCGCAAGCTCTACGGCATCATTGCCGTCGGCGGCACGGCCGGCGCGATCGCCGGACCGGCGCTGACGGCCATCCTCGCGCCGCGCATCGGGCCGATCAATCTGCTGCCCATCTCGGCCGCGCTCCTCGGCGCCGCGGCGGTGCTCTCGCTGCTGATCCCGCGGCGCGCGGACGCGCCGCCGCAGCAGAAGATCGGCGGCAACATCATGGCCGGGATCAAGCTCGCCCTGAGCAATCCCTCCCTGCTGCGCGTGGCGCTGATCATCATCTGCTACACGACCGTCTCGACCATCCTCTACTTCGAGCAGGCCGACATCGTGAAGGGCGCCATCTCCGACTCCGGCGAGCGCACGCGCTACTTCGCGCTGCTCGACCTTGTCAACAACGTGGCCACGGTGCTCGTGCAGGCGCTGATCACGTGGGGCGTGCTGTCGCGGCTCGGCCTGCGTGTCGCGCTCACGGCCGCGCCCGCGCTCATCGGCACCGGTCTCGCGGTCCTGGCCCTCGTGCCGCGGCTCGCGCTCGTGGCGGTGCTGCAGGTGATCCACCGCGTGGGCGAGCACGCCTTCAGCCGGCCGGGGCGCGAAGTGGTCTTCACGGCCGTCACGCCCGAGGAACGGTTCAAGGCCAAGAACTTCCTCGACACGTTCGTCTACCGCGGCAACGACGCGCTCGTATCGTGGCTGCTCGGCGCGCTGCACGCCGCCGGCGCGGGGGTCAGCGTCATCGCCGCGATGGGCGTTGCCGTCGCCGCGGGATGGGCCGCGAACGGCTACGCGCTCGGAAGAAAACACGACCATAAGTCATTGACAGAGACTCAGTTACGGCACTCCTGAAAAACGGATTCGTGGCATTTCGCTTGCTCTTCCAGCAACCATGAGACCCCGATGTCGACGACGCTCAACACTTCGGTGACACCCAACAGCTGGACGCGCATCTACTATGTCCGTGCGATCGCGTACGACCGTGAAGGAACCGCGAGCGCACCGTTGTACATCGACTTCACAAAGCAATGATGACGAGACGCGAAGCAGTGGCGTTACTGGCGGTGGGCGCGACGAATGTGGGGCGGGCTTCAGCCCGCCCAGGCGGGCTGAAGCCCACCCTACATCCCATCGGCCTCGGCACCTGGCAGACCTTCGACGTCCCCGCCCCGACGCCCGCCCTCGAAGAAGTCCTCAAACTCTTCGTGCAGCTCGGCGGCAGCGTGGTCGACTCCTCGCCGATGTACGGCCGCTCCGAGGCCATCCTCGGCGACCTGGCCGTAAAGACCGGCGTCCGCGACCAGCTCTACGTGGCCACGAAGGTCTGGACCACCGGCAAGGCCGCCGGCATCGCGCAGATGCAGGACTCGGAGCGCAAGCTGCGCGGCAAGGTCGACCTGATGCAGGTCCACAACCTCCAGGACGCGGAGACGCACCTCGACACGCTGCGCCGCTGGAAATCCGAGGGACGGATCCAACACATCGGCGTCACCCACTACCACGCCGGCGCCCACGACGACGTGGCCGAGTACGTCCGCCGCGGCGGCATCGACTTCATCCAGATCAACTACTCGCTGGCCGAGCGCGAGGCGGAGCGCCGCCTGCTCCCGCTGGCGAAAGAGCGCGGGGTGAAGGTGCTGATCAACCGCCCCTTCGGCGCCGGGTCGCTCTTCCGCGAGACGCGCGGCAAGCCCGTCCCCGCGTTCGCCAAAGAGCTCGGCGCCACGAGCTGGGCCGAGCTCTTCCTCAAGTTCGTGATCTCGCACCCGGCCGTGACCGTGGCCATCCCCGCCACGTCGAAGCCCGAGCACCTGCGCCAGAACATGAACGCCGGCCGCGGCCCAATGCCCGACGCGGCCATGCGCAAACGGATCGCGGACGCCGTGTAGCACCACGCCATTCGTTTCGCCATGAACTCCACTTCATGGCGGAAGGGCGTACGTCCACCTAGTTTTGACGTGCACATGAACGATCGTGACGTGCTTCTTCTGCAGGCGGTCAGTGACCTGATTCGCAGTCATCGCAAAAAAAAGGGATGTCGCAGGAGCGGCTGGCCCAGGACGCCGGAATCTCCTGCGAGCACCTGAACCACATCGAAAACTACCGGGCGGCGCCGTCGCTGCTCGTCACCGCGCGGATCGCTCGCGGCCTGGGATTCGAGCGCCTCTCCGCGTTTCTCTCGACCGACCCGTTGCACCACCTCTGACTTCGCACAAGGAGGGCTCATGCCCGAAACGGATCTCGACCTGCGCTTCGACCAGGTGTGCTTCGTCGGAACGCACAATTCCTTCACGGGGAACTTCACCCTCACCACCTCGGCCCCGGCCGGGTCGAACCAGGACCTGCCGATCCTCGAGCAATTGCGCCGGGGCGTGCGGTTCCTGCAACTCGACATCTATCGCCACGACGACGGTTCCTTCTACTGCAAGCATGGCGGCTATTTCCTCGACTCGGTCCCGCTGTCCACGTGTCTGGACGAAGTCGCGACGTTCCTGCAGGAGGACCCTTCGGCCGTGGTGGCCATCTCCATGGAGCCGCACGTCTCCTTCAGCGACGACGGCGTGGTGCGGGCTCTCCTCGACCAGTACGTCCAGGCCGGCCTCTGGCAGATGATGTTCGACCCGGAGCGCTGGAAATTCGACGAGTTCCAGCGCTGGCCCACGCTCCGCCAGATGGCCGGCACGTACGGGCGTCTGGTGCTCTTCGCGGAAAACCGCGTCAGCAAGAGCGACGACGACTTCCGCCGCATCCTCTACATGTGGGACTACGCGGTCGAAAACGTCTACGGCAAGGAGTCGCTCGAGGCGCCCACGTGGACCGACGCGCGAAGCGAGTCGCTCGCGATCTCGGCCACGAACCGCGGCTTGTTCGTGATGAATCACTTCTGGAATGTCACCAACATCACCGACCTGCCGACTCCGATCCCGTTGCCGGACCTGCTGGAATCCGTCAACAACTCCGAATTCATCGCGCGGCACGTCGAGGAGATGCGGGCGCTGTACTTCCGCACGCCGAATTTCATCAACGTCAACTACTTCGAGAGGGGCAGCGGAGGAGGCCCGGAGACCGCCGCCACCATGTTCTCCCCCGCCTTCCGTCTCCTCGAAAACACCGATCTGAGGAAGAGGTTCGAAATGACCGGAAACATCTATCTCGAAGTGAAGGGCAAGGACGACAAGCAGACCATGGTCGCGCAGCTCATGGACGACTACAAGACCGTGACCATCCAGCCGAAAGGCGATCACCCGGGGCAGCGCTGGATCCCGATCCACGTGCAGGGCAGCGCGGTCGGAATCGCCTTCATCAACATCGACCGGAACGGCCAGATGCGCGCGCTCAGCGGCCGGGAGAAGAACGCCGACGTGACGGTGGTCGACTTCAAGCCCGGCAGCATCCCCGACTCGATCATCTGGAAGAACTGCGAGCGCACCAGCAGCTCCGACTTCAGGGCCATCCAGTACGGGAAGAACTCGGACTACAACCTGAACGTGCGGGGCTCGGTGAAGACCGGCAACAAGATCGCCACCTGGGAGTGGTCCGGCGGCGACGACAACGAGAGGTGGCGTTTCATCCTTGTGACGTAGTGGCGAAATCACCCCGCTCGATCGCGTGTTCGGGAAGTATTACCATTGCGCCAGATCCGCGTTCGGAGGACAACCAGTCATGCGTAAAGTGCTCGGACTTCTCATCGTTCTTTCCCTCGCCCTCACCGCCTTCGCCGGCGACATGCCGACGGGCCCGCTGACCAAGGTGGAGCCGAAGACGGTCTGCATGGTCAACGAAATGGCCATGGGCAAGGACCAGATCCCGGTCGAGGTGGACGGCAAGACGTATTACGGCTGCTGCGAGATGTGCAAGACCGCGCTGGCCAAGGACGCCGCCAAGCGCGTGGCCGTCGACCCGGTCACCGGCAAGGAAGTCGACAAGGCCAAGGCCGTGATCGGCGCGCAGGAAGACGGCCGCGTCTTCTACTTCGAGACGGAAGAGAACCTGAAGAAGGTCAACGCCCTCTACGCGAAGAAGTAATCGAATCGCGAGCGGGAGCTGATCGAACCTCGGAGCGTGTTGATTTCAGCGCAATTCGTGCTGAAATCAGCACGCTCGATGGTGCTGCCAGCTCGGCGAATGCTGGCATTTGTTCCAACCGACTAAAAAAGAGCCATCGCGGATGGTTTTTCCAGCTCGCCCGCTGGTGCTGCCAGCTCCGTGCATGCTGGGATTTGCTCCGATCGAATAAACACCAGCTCGCCCGCTGGTTTCTGCCAGCTCCGCGCATGCTGGGATTTGCTCCAACCGAATAAACACTAGCTCGCTCGATGCTGCTGCCAGCTCCGCGCATGCTGGGATTTGCTCCAACCGAATAAACGCCAGCTCGCTCGATGCTGCTGCCAGCTCGGGGATGCCGGGGATTTGCTCCGGCCGAGGATGTGTTGATCGCCGCCTTTCGTCGCGACCACCAGCACCACGCCGTGGCGCTTCAGTGGTTGGATGGCGCGCGTGTCGCCTGCGCCGAGGGACGCGCATCTTTGGCGCTGCTGCCGATGGTGACGGTCGGCTTTCTTCGCCTGGTCACGAATCGGCGGGTCTTCATCGAGCCAGATTCCATTGAGGACGCAGTCGCGTTCGTCGAGGCCTTGCTCGACTCGCCAGGAGTCGAGCTCAACCGTGCGGCGAGGGATGGCCAATTCTCCGAGCGAAACTCCTCGCTCGTGGTCATCAAGGGAACGAGGTTACCGATGCGTGGATCGCCTCGGCGACCGAATCCTGTTCGGAGCATCTCGTCACCTTTGACCGTGATTTCCTGAATCTCCTGTCTCCGGGCGACTTCACGCTGCTGGCTGTCGAGACGGAGCGCGCCTGAAGCTCCCAGGAGCGATGCGTACGTACCAGACAGCATGAGCGCGACAGGTACGAGGCGGGCGGGAGGGTTGTCAACTCGATGTTGCTGGGTTGCTGGTTGCTGGTTCGTGGTGGGCGTCGCAAGCGGCTACACTGACGGCGTGTCGGAAGCAGACGATCAATGGACCGCGGAGTTCCTCGAGTTGTTCGGAACATTGACCGAAGGCACTGCTCTGACGCCTGGGCAGGCCACTAAGTACTCCATTCGCTAAGTTCGATCACGGATCGCGCGGTCAGTCCGCCAGCGTGACCTACGACATGGCAAACAGGTCGCGCAGGGGCACACGCTTGCCGTCCCCCTGCATCCGCGCCAGCCGCTCCTCCACTTCGCCGAGCGTCCAGCACTCCTCGGGCGCCAGCGTCTCGACGGGGATCTCGTCGTTGAGCTCGCAGATATCGCGGTATTCGGCTTCGGCGTCGTCGTCGAGCCAGCGGAGGGGCAGGCCCTGCGTGCGGCAGACGTAGGGGCGGAGGGCGTAGATGCGGCACTCGCCCTCGCTGCCGAGGAAGGCGCAGCGGCCGGGAGGGTGGGGGGTGCCGGAGGCCAGCAGAGCGGCGGCGCCGCGGCGGATGCGCTCGGCTTCCACCGCGAAAACCGTCAGATCGTCGACGCAGCAGCCGGAGCAGCCGCGGGCGCAGGCCATCTTCGCGGCGTGGCGGGCGGCGAGCGCGGCCGCGCGGCGGTCGACTTCGCCGTGGAGTGCGTCGATCATGGGCGCGGTTGAGAACGCAGCTAACCAATCGGGAAGTCCCCGGTCCAAGAGGGCGGATGGAAACGGATCACGAGCTCATCGAGCAGGTCAGAGGCGGCGACGACGACGCGTTCCGCCTCCTCGTCGAGCGCCACTCGCGGGCGATCTACCGCTCGGCCTACCGCATCACCGGCAACAGCGCGGACGCGGATGACGTCGTCCAGGAGACGTTCCTCCGTGCGTACCGCGCCCTGGAGCGCTTCGACGCACGGGCCGCGTTCACGACCTGGATCCATCGCATCGCCATCAACTGTTCGCTCGACCTGATCGACTCGCGCAAGCGGCGCGACGGGCGGGTCAACGACGGCGAGGACCTCACGGCCATCGCCTCCACCGCCGCCTCTCCCGACCGCGTGGTGCACGGCATCGAAATGCAGCGCGCCGTGGCCCTGGCCATGGAGCGGCTGAGCGGGAACGAGCGGACGGCATTCGTCTTACGCCACTTCGAAGGGATGCCGCTCGAGGAGATCGGAAAAGTTCTCGGCACGCAGCTCAACGCCACCAAGAACACGGTCTTCCGGGCGGTGAAAAAGCTCCGGGAGCAGTTGCAGCCTTTCACGGGATCACTCATATGAATCACCTGTCTCACGATGAATTCGTTCTCTCGTACTACGGCGAGCCCGGCCTCGGCGACGACCGCCGCGCGCACCTCGACGCCTGCGACTCCTGCCGCGGCGAGCTGACCTCGCTCGCGGCGGTGCTCGACCGCGTCACGCCGGTGGAAGTCCCCGAGCCGGAAGACGGCTACGAGGCCCGCGTGTGGGACCGCCTGCAGTGGCGGCTGAACGCAGGGCGGGCTTCAGCCCGCCGGGGACGGGCTGAAGCCCGTCCTACGTGGAGCACGTGGATGGCCCTGGCCGCGACCATCGCCATCGCCTTCTTCGCGGGCGTGCTGTGGAAGTCGCGAACGGCCAAGGTCGTCGAGCCGGCGCCGCAGGTCGTGCAGAAGGGCAACCCGGCGACATCGAAACCGGCGGCGGAGCCCAACCGCATCCTGCTCGTGGTGGTCGGGGAGCACATCGACCAGTCCGAGCGCGTGCTCGTGGAGCTCACCAATCTCACCCCCGAAGGCAACGTCGACATCAGCGGCACGCGCGACCGCGCGCAGGAGCTGCTGGCCAGCAACCGCTTGTATCGCACCACCGCCACGACGCGCGGCGAGGAGGACGTGGCCACGCTCCTCGACGAGCTCGAGCCGGTGCTGCTGCAGCTCGCCCATGCTCCGTCCGAGGTCAGCGCGGACGAGCTGCGGCACATGCAGAAGCGCGTCGAGTCGAAGGGTCTCGTTTTCAAACTGCGTGTCGTGCGCGCCGGCGTCAACCACGAGTCGCGCACCCCCGCGCCACCGTCAACCAGCATCTGAGGAAATCGGTCATGAACATTCGCAAATACCTGGCGGTCCTTGCCGCCGCAGTCACCCTGACGCTCGGCGGTGCCGCCTTCGCCGAGCCGTTCCCCGACCCCGCCGGCGCGAAGGACGACAAAAAGTCCCAGCGGGAGTCGGAGCTCTACGAGGACGCCACCGACTACATCGACGAGGAGGAGTGGGACCGCGCCGTCAAGGCTTTCGGCAAGGTGGCGGAGATGAAGGGCAGCCGCGCCGACGGCGCGCTGTACTGGATGTCGTACGCGCTGGTGAAGCAGGGCCGCCGCGCCGAGGCCATGCAGGCCATCGGCGCCCTGAAGAAGAACTACCCGAAGAGCCAGTGGCTCGACGACGCGCAGGCGCTGGAGCTCGAGTCGCGGCAGGCCAGCGGACAGCACGTACGCCCCGAGGGGATCGACGACGACGAGCTGAAGGCCATCGCCATCAACTCGCTCATGCACACCGATCCGGAGAAGGCCTATCCGCTGCTCGAGAAGATCGTCCGCGGACCGTCGAACAAGAAGATGAAGGAGCGCGCGCTCTTCATCCTGGCCCAGTCCGACTCGCCGAGGGCGCAGGCGCTCATCGCCGACATCGCCCGCGGCAAGGCCAACCCCGACCTGCAGAAGGAGGCCATCAAATACATCGGCATCCACGGCGGGAACCGGGCCATCCTCTCCGAGCTCTACGCCTCGGGCGGGACGCGCGACGTGAAGAAGGAGGTGCTGCGCGCCTTCATGATCGCCGGCGACGAGCAGCGCGTCTTCGCCGCCGCCAAGTCGGAGAAGGACGTCGAGCTGCGCAAGGAAGCGATCCATCTCCTCGGCGTGATGGGCGGCCGCAGCGAGCTCGCGCAGATGTACGCCTCCGAGACCTCCCGCGACATCAAGGAGGAGATCCTCCAGGGGCTGTTCATCTCCAATGACACGGCCAAGATCGGCGAGCTGGCGCGCGGCGAGCGCGATCCGGAGCTGCGCCGCGAGGCCATCCGCAAGCTCGGCCTGATGGGCGGCACCGCGCAGACGCTGCTGTCGCTCTACAACGGCGAATCGGACGCCGGCGTGAAGGAGGCGGTCATCGAGGCGCTGTTCCTCTCGAACAACGCCCGCGCGCTGATCGACATCGCCAAGCGCGAGAAGAACCAGGAGCTCCGCAAGGAAGCGCTGCAGAAGCTCTCCATCATGAACAACGACGAAGCGCTCGAGTACATGCTGCAGATCCTGGAGGACTGATCGATGCGTACACTCCTCGCCGCGCTGCTCCTCATCGCCGCTCCCGCGTTCGCGCAGAACCCCCTGCGCGACGCGGTGAGCCAGGGCGCGACCTCGATCGCGTGGAAGATCCAGACCCACGGCGTCTATATCTGCTGCTGCAACGACCGCAACATCACCATCAATCACGGCGACAGCCGCATCGAGTACGAGCAGATCTATCTCATCGCCCGGATCGAGGACGGCCGCATCGACAAGGTGCGCATGGTCGAGCCGACCTGCCCCCTGACCGGCACGCGCCTGATCGAGAACGTGACGCCGGACGCGAGCCTCGACTTCCTCCTCGACCACCTCGGCGATGACGACGACCGCGTGGTGACCTCCATCGCCATGCACGACCACCCGCGCGTCATCCCCGAGCTCTCGCGCCTGGCCCGCCACCACGAGCGCAAGAAAGTGCGCCGCGAGGCGATCTTCTGGCTCGGCCAGCGCGCCGGCGAAAAGGCCGCGGGCGAGCTGCGCCGCGCCGTCGACGAAGATCCCGAGGACGAAGTGCGCGAGCACGCCGTCTTCGCCATCTCCCAGCTCCCCCGCGAGCGCGCCGTCCCGCTGCTGGTGGACCTGGTGAAGACGCACAAGCGTCCCGCGGTCAGGAAGCGGGCCATGTTCTGGCTCGCGCAGACAGGGGACCAGCGCGCGCTGGACCTGATCGAAGAGATTCTCGGAGTGCGGTGAAAGGACGGGACGGGCTGAAGCCCGTCCTACGTCGAGCACGCCTTGCGCGACGAGCATGCTCGACGTAGGGCGGGCTTCAGCCCGCCCCGTTAAACGCGATCGTGAAGGCCGCCCCCTGCGGCCTGGCGTTCTCCAGCGAGAACCGCAGCCCATGATTGGCGAGGATCTCCTGCACGATGGTCAGGCCCAGCCCCCGCCCGTCGCGTTTGGTCGTAAAAAACGGCGTGAACAGCTCGCCGCGGGCGGACTCGGGGATCCCGGGGCCGCTGTCGGTGATGGTCAGGACGCCGTCGTGCAGGGACGCGCGGATCGTGCCGTCGCGCTGGATGGCGTCGAGCGCGTTGCGGAAGATATTGATCACCACCTGCTCGATCTGGTTCGGGTCGACCTCGTACGAAGACCGATCGGCGAGGTCGAGCTCGAGCCGCACGTTCCGCTCCGTCAGCTCCGGCCGCAGCAGCAGCGCCACGCGCTCGACCAGCGCCGCGATCGACGACGGCATGCGCGACGGCTGCGGGATACGCACCACGTCCGCGAACGCGGCCATGAAGCGGTTGAGCGCGTCGATGCGCGCGGAGGCGATGTGCAGCGCGGAGACAAAGTCGGGGCGGTCCCCCTCCCCCACCTGCGGCGCGTACGCGAGCATCGACTCCAGCAGCGAGCGCACCGCGCCGACGGAGTTGTTCACCTCGTGCGACATCATCCGGATCAGCTTCTCGTACGCGGCCTTCTCCGACAGCCGCAGCTCCTCGGTCAGCTCCTCGACGACGTAGAAGTCCTTGGCAAAGCCGCGGTGGCGGAACTCGGCCCGGCTCACGCGCACGCGCCGCGAGCCGTGATGCGGGAGCATGCGCGACTCCCCCACCGCGAGCTCCGGCAGCGGCGTCCCGGCCAGGATGCGCTCGGCCGCGGGATTCATCTGCTGCACGTTGCCGTCGTAGTCGCAGAGGACGATGCCCGCCGGCGACGCTTCGACGATCTTCTGCAGCAACTGCCCCTGCTCCTGCGAGGCCAGCCGCTCCTCGCGCAGCCGGTCGATCATGCGGTTGTAGACGTCGATGAGCGGGTCCAGCTCCGGATGGCCGAGGAGGACGAACTTCGTCGTGAAATCGCGCTCCGCGATCAGCTCCGCGCCGGTCTCGACGATGTCCACCGGCTTGAAGAGCCCGCGCAGCAGCATGATGCCGGCGAAGAGGGAGACGACGAAGAGCGCCTCGACGGCGAAGATCCAGTCGGGATCGTCGATCAGAATCCACGCCGCGAACCCGCCCAGCGCGAGGTGCAGGAAGACGAGGTAGACGACGAGCTTGCCGCGAAGAGAAAGGCTCATAGGCTCATAGGCTCATAGGCTCATAGGCTCACAGGCGCAGAGGAGCCCCTGTGAGCCTCTGCGCCTGTGAGCCTCTGCGCCTGTGAGCCTGTGAGCCTGTGAGCCTATGAGCCCTCGATTCCATACTTCTCCATCCTCCGGTACAGCGCGGCGCGGGAGATCCCCAGCGCCTCGGCCACGCGCGAGACGTTGCCGTCGTAGTGTTTGAAGCACTTCACGATCATCCGCTTCTCCATCTCGTCGAGCGTCATCGTGCCGGCATCGGGAAGCACTTCCTCGCGCGGCGCGGAGGCGGCGGCGTCGCGCACGGCAAAGAAGTCGTCGACATCGAGCTCGCGTCCGCCGCGGATCAGCACCGCGCGGTCGATGGTCTGCCGGAGCTGGCGGATGTTGCCCGGCCAGTTCTGCGACTTCAGCCACTCCACCGCCCGCGGGGTCAGGCCGCCGACCTCGGTGCGGTAGGCCTCGTTGGCCAGGCGCAGGAAGTGATTGGCCAGCGGCGGGATGTCGCCCCGGCGGTCGCGGAGGGGCGGGAGATGGATGTTGATCAGGTTGAGCCGGTACAGCAGGTCCTCGCGGAACTCGCCGCGTCCCACGAGCTCGTGCAGGACGCGGTTCGTCGCCGCGATGACGCGCACGTCGACCGTGCGCGGACGGCTCGAGCCGAGCACTTCGAACGTGCGGTCCTGCAGGACGCGCAGGAGCTTCACCTGCGACGGCGCATCGAGCTCGCCGATCTCGTCGAGGAAGATCGTCCCGCCGTCGGCCATCTCGAAGCGTCCGCGCCGCGTCTCGCGCGCGTCGGTGAAGGCGCCGCGCACGTGGCCGAACATCTCCGATTCGAAGAGCGTCGAGGAGATGCCGCCGAGGTTCACTTTCACGAACGGCGCGCTCTTCCGGCGGCTGTTGCGATGCACCGCCTCGGCTACGAGCTCCTTGCCCGTGCCACTCTCGCCGGTGATCAGCACCGAGGCGTCGGTCGGCGCCACGCGGCCGATCATCTCCAGCATGCGGATGATCTTCACGTCGCTGCCGATGATGTTCGAGAAGTCGTAGCGCTCGTCGAGCTCCGCGCGGGTGAGGCCTTTCTCCGCCGCGCCGCGGGCCTGCAGGAGGTTGAGCGTGGTCTCGATCGACTGCAGCACGTTGGCGTTGGTCCACGGCTTGGTGACGAAGTCCGCCGCGCCGCGCTTCATCCCCTCGACGGCGAGCTGGATCGAGCCCCACGCCGTCATCAGGATCACCGGCATGGTCGGCTCCTCGGCGCGGATGCGCTCGAGCAGCTCCAGCCCCTCCTCGCCGGTGGTCTGGCGGCTGAAGTTCATGTCCTGCAGGACGAGCCGAGGGCGCTCGCGACGCATGATCGCGAGCGCCTCGGCCGGTGTGTGCGCCTGCGCCGACGCGTAGCCGTGCTGCTTCAGCAGCAGGGCCAGCGAGGCGGTGATGGAGGCGTCGTCGTCGACGATGAGAATCATTCGTTTTCTGATGTCATCCTGAGCCGCGCAGACGGCGAAGGACCCCCCGCCGACGGAGCGAGCACGGGGTTTCAGCAGGGGGTCCTTCGCCGTCTGCGCGGCTCAGGATGACACTTTCATCATTCGTATCTCAGCGCATCGGCCGGCTGCAGGCGCGACGCGAGCCAGCTCGGGTACAGGCCGCAAAGTACCGTGAGGCCGTAAATGGTCGCAAGCGCGCCGAGGAAGCCTCCGGTGAAGGCCGACGGGGTGACGATGCGGAAGACGCCGAGGATCGGCAGCTGCACGATCAGGATCGTGCCGACGATCACGGCCACCGTGGCCAGCAGCGCCACCTCGAGCAGGATCTGGCGATGCACGGCCGGGCCGGTCGCGCCGAGGGCGCGGCGCAGGCCGAGCTCGCGCGTGCGGCGGGTCACGTTCTGCCAGAGCACCCCGGTCAGGCCGAGCGTCACCATCGAGATCAGGAACAGCCCGACGATCCCGCCGAGCACCAGCGGCGCGAGGCGCGTGCGGAGCATGCTCGTGCGCATCGCGTCCATGTGCCGCACGCGGAACGTCACCTTCGGCGCGATCTGCTGCAGGCGGGTGGCGAGCTTCTCCTCGAACGCGGCCGGCGTGCCGGGACGCACGCGCAGGAGAATGTGGCTGCCCAGGCGCCCGTACTTGCGCGTCGGCGACGTGCGGAAGAAGACGAAGTTCATCGGCAGCGACGTCTCGCCGTCCTTGCGGAACGGCTCGACTACGCCGACCACGCGCGAGTACAGGTTCTCGTCTTCCTGCAGCTTCTTCCCGATGGCGTCGACCGTGCCGAACAGCTCGATGGCGGCGTTGCGGTCGATCACGATCGGCGGGAAGTTGGCCGCGTCGTCCTCGGCGTTGAAGAAGCGTCCGCGGATGACCTTCAGCTTCATCACCGTCGCGAAGTCGTCGGTGACGTCGTCCATGTTCATCTCCACGCGGCGGCCGTCGATCTCGCGGGAGCCGTTCGTGTTCGAGAACGAGTACGGCGGGGTGTTCGAGATCGCCGCCGACTCCACCTCGGGGAAGGCCCGCGCCTCGGCCAGCATGCGCATCACGTCATCGTGCAGCTCCTGGCCCGCGGTCTGGCGGCCGTCGATGTCGAAGTCCATGCGCACGTCCCACACGTTGTGCCAGTCGAAGCCGATCGGGTTCGACCAGGCGGCGCCGAACATCACCAGGCCGGTGAGCACGGCGAAGACCACCAGAAAGGAGATGAAGATCTCCGCGACGATGAGCGCGTTGGCGCGCTTGCGGTTCCAGACCAGCTTGAGCAGATGACGGATCACATTGCACCTCCACGCAGCGCATTCACCGGATGCATCCGCGACATCCGCCAGGCGGGGTAGACGCCCGAGATGATGCCGAAGGCGACGGCCAGCAGCATGCCGTAGCCGAAGATGCGCAGGTTGACGTCGAACTCCAGGTAGGGGACGAGCTCCGTGCTCGAGAGGGCCTTGAGCACGAAGATCGAGAGGATGAAGCCGATCGTGCCGCCGATGGCGGTGAGCACGACGTTCTCCACGACGAACTGACCGATGAGCGTGCGCGACGACGCGCCGAAGGCCTTGCGCACGCCGATCTCGGAGGCCCGCTCCATGATCCGGCTGAGATTGATGCTGACCAGGTTCATGACCGGCAGGAGGATGAAGAGCAGCGTCATGACCGCCAGCACGATGCGCAGGATCGCGGCACGGTCCTTCTCGACCTGGTTGCCGACGATGTTGCGCGCCGCGGCCTCGAAGCCGGTGTCCAGTCCGGAGATGACGCGGTTGAAGTTCTTCGGGTCGTCGAAGTGGAAGGACGTCAGGCGCTGCTGGAACTCGCGCTTCAGCCGCGGGAAGTCGGCGGCGCTCCTGGCCAGCACGATGCCGCCGAAGTTGTGGGCCATCATCGTCTCGTAGGAGCGGTCCTTGAGCGTACGGATCGGCGCCCAGATCTCGGAGAAGCCGACGCGCCGCGTGAAGGCGACGTTCTCGACCACGCCGACGACGCGGTAGCGATGCCCTTCGAACTCGATGGTCCTGCCGACGGCCGGCGCGCCGCCGAACAGCTTCTCGCGCATGTCGGCGTTGATCACCGCCACGAACTTGGCGTCGCGGTTGTCCTGCTCCGTGAACGGACCGCCTTCGAGGAAGCGGAAGTCGAGGATCTGCCAGTACGCGCCGTCCGTGCGCCGCACGTGCGACTCGATCTTCTTTCCCTCGTGGTACATGACCATCGGAGCCTGGATGGTGAAGACGGACTGGTTCTCCACCCCCGGCAAATCGAACATGTACTTCCTGACGAAGGCATAACCCGGCATGCTGGTCATGCCCCCCTGCGGCCCGTACAGCCCCATCACGTGCACGCCGAGCACGCGGTCGAACCGCGACTCCGGCTGCCGCGCCGCGAAGAGGTTGTCCATGATGGCCACCGCCACCATGAGCACCACCAGCGTGAGGCTGATGCCGAAGAGGGAGATGAAGGTGAAGAACTTGCGTCTTCCGAGGACCTTCAAGGCGAGTTTGATGTAGTTCTTGATCATTGTCGTCTCCGCACGTAGGTCGGGCTTCAGCCCGACCATGGACGGGCTGAAGCCCGTCCTACGTCACGCCACCTGCCGTCCATCGAACAGCCGCACGATCCGGTCGGTGCGCCGCGCGAAGCGGTCGTCGTGCGTGACCATCACGATGGTGGTGCCGTCCTTCTTGTTCAGGTCGTGGAGGATGTCCATGATCTCCTCGCCCATGCCGGAGTCGAGGTTGCCGGTCGGCTCGTCGGCGAGGAGGATGCGCGGCTTGCCGACGATGGCGCGCGCGATGGCCACGCGCTGCTGCTGGCCGCCGGAGAGCTGCGTCGGGAAGTGATGGATGCGCGAGGCCAGGCCGACGCGGTCGAGGGCCTGCTGGGCGAGCGTGCGCCGCGGCGTGCCGTTCGTGCTGCGGTACAGCAGCGGGATCTCCACGTTGTCGATGACCTTGAGGTCGGGCACGAGGTGGAAGCTCTGGAAGACGAAACCGAGCTTCTCGTTGCGGAAGCCGGCCAGCTTGGCGTCGCCCCACTTGGCCACCTGCGCGCCGTCGAGGGCGAGCTGGCCGCTGCTGGGCGTGTCGAGCAGGCCGATCAGGTTGAGCAGCGTGCTCTTGCCGCAGCCCGACGGTCCCATGATCGAGACGAACTCGCCCGGGGCCACATCGAGATTGATGTTCTGCAATGCGAGCGTCTCGACGCGCTCGGTGCGGTAAACCTTGTCCACGTTCTCCAGTCGGATCATGTGCGTCTCCTTCGGCGGGCTGAAGCCCGCCCTACGTTTACTTGATGCGAACTTTTTCGACGTCTTCGTAATCGGTCATGTCGGAGATCGCGACCTGGTCCCCCTCGCGGAGGCCGGAGGTGATCTCGATGGTGTCGTCGCCGCCGAGGCCGAAGCGCACGGGGACGCGGACGAGCGTCTCGTCGCGGAGGACGAACGCGTTGTTGCCGTTGGTGCGGCCGAGGGCGCCGCGGCGCACGACCAGCGTGTTGGCGCGGCGGCCGGTGACGACCAGCACGTCGGCGCGCAGGTTGTTGCGCAGCCGCGGGTGCGCCGGCGCGTCGAGCGTGACGGAGAACTTCATCACGCCGCTCTCGATGCGCGGGTCGACGCTGTCGACGATGCCGCTCAGCGTCTCGCCGTCGAGCTTCACCCAGGCCCGCATCCCCGCGCCGATGCGCGAGGCGTGGACGTCGGAGATGGTGGCCGTGACGCGGTACGCGGAGAGGTCGGCGATGCGCGCCACCACGTCGCCTTTGCGCACGGTGGCCCCGACCTCGGGGACGACCCAGGTCAGGACGCCGTCGCGGTCGGCGCGCAGCATGGCCAGGGTGAGCTGGCGGCGCGACTCCTCGCGGTCGCGGAGGACGGAGGCCAGCTCGTTCCCCGCGGCGGCGAGCTGCGCGACACGCGACTGCTCGGCGCGGCGCAGCGCGTCCTGCAACTGCCGCAGCTCGATGTCGGTCTTCCGCGCCTGCGCCTTCGCCGCCAGCGCGTCGGCGTCGGCGGTCAGGCCTTCGCTGCGCAGCTTCTCTTTCTGCGTGGCGGTGTAGTGGACGATCTCGGCGTCGAGCTTCTTCTGCTCGAGCTGGGCGCGCAGCGTCTCGATGTTCTCGTCGAGGCGGAGGCGGAGCTGCTCGTTCTCGCTCTGCTCCTGCGAGACACGGTCGCCGAGGCGCTCCATCTCCAGGCGCGTGGCGGCGGTGTCGAGGGTGAGCAGCTCGTCGCCGGCGCGGACCGTGGCGCCGGCGCGGCGCCCGACGCGCAGCACGCGCGCCTCGACGGGGCTGGAGACGACCTGCTCGACGAGCGGCACGACCGTGCCCGAGGCCTGCAGCGTGGCCTCGACCTCGCCGCGCTGCACGACGGCGAGCTGCACGTCGTCACGGTCGAGGGAGGGACGCAGCCACTCCACGGTGGCTGCCAGGGAGGATGCCGCCGCCGCGACGGCGACGACGGCAATGACAACGCGCCGCACGGTGCGGCGCGTCCGTTCCTGCTGGGTGATGTCACGATCCATGGCATCGCTCTAAGGCGAACGGGGTGCCATGTGATTCGCTCGTGTTTTCAGTGATTTACGGGATGCGCGGTGTGCGCTTTCGAACGGGGTGTTCGATATCGGACAGTCAAACGTAGGGCGGGCTTCAGCCCGCCTCCCCCGGGGGAGGCGGGCTGAAGCCCGCCCTACGTCTACGTCCCCTCTCCCCACTGGCGTGGGGAGAGGGGACTGGGGGGACTTACATCTTGAGCGCGTCGGCGAGCTTGGTGAGCGTCGCGGACTGCGCGGCGGTCAGTGCCTTGCCGCTCTGCGCGGCCAGCTCGTTCTGGTACGCGCGGAGCGCGGCGTTGCACGCGTTGGCGTTGCCGCGCGCGGCAGCGTCCTTCGCGGCGTTGAGCTGCGCGACGAGCGAGTTGCCCGGGGCGCCGCCGGTGAAGCGCACGGTGAGCGTGAGGAGCGAGTCGAACGTGACGCCGACCGTCACCGTGGCCGTGGCCGTGGTGCTGTTGTCGGCGGCGTCGGTGGCCGTCGCGGAGACCGTGGTGGTGCCGAGCGGCAGCTCCCACGCCTGCTTCGCGAGCAGCGCATTCGCGCACGGGGCACCGACGATGCCGGAGAGGTTGTCGGTGGCGGTGCAGGTCACGCTCACGGCCTGGTCGACCGTGTACGCGCCGTTGCCGGAGAAGGTGACCACCGGCGCGGTGGCGTCGATCCGGACGCTGGCGCTCTTCGCCGCCTCGACGTTCCCGGCCTTGTCGGTGGCGTAGTACGACACGCTGTACTGGCCGTCGGCGGTGAAGGCGACCGAGGTCCCGAGGACCGCCGCGCCGCCGTCGACGCTGTAGCGCACGTCCTGCACGCCCGAGCCGCCGTCGGTGGCGATGAGCTGCAGCGACGCCGCGGTGTTGTTCCAGCCAGCCGCGTTGGGCGCCGGAGTGTGCGTGGCGGTGGTGACCGGCGCGATGGAGTCGAGGGAGGTCGACAGGGTGACGGTCTGCGTGCTGCGGTTGCCCGCCGCATCCTCGGCGTACACGACGATCGTGTTCTGTCCTTCGGTCAGCGTCACGTCGATGTCGAACGCCAGCTCGGCGTTGATGCCGAACGCGGTGCCGGGGACGCGCGGGAAGAGGTCCGCCTTCTGGCCGTTCACCAGGACGTATCCACCCACCTCACCGAGCGAGAACATGCCGGAGTCGCCGACGGCGCCCTTCACCTTCACCACGTTCTGGTTGGTCAGCGACGGGAGCGTGGTCTCGACGGCGATGAGCGGCGCGGTCTTGTCGACGAAGAAGCGGGCCAGGCTCGTGCTGCTGAAGGTGAACGTGGTGTCGCTGGCGTTGAGCTTGTAGAAGACGCCGATGTTCCAGTGGCCGGCGCCGAGCGTCTGCCCGGCCGACGTGCGCACGTTCCAGGAGACGGACTTCGGACCGACGCCGGTGGCACCCTGGTTGACGGTGAAGCGCGTGCCGCCGGAAGTGCCGAGGTACCAGTCGGCCAGCGGACGGCCGGCGTTGAAGGTCACGGTGATGCGCTCGTTCGGCGCAAGGGTGGCCGACGAGATGGCGAACGTCTTCGACAGCTTCACTTCCGCGACCGGCTGCGCGAACGCGAAGAGGAACGGCACGCGGTAGCTGTCCGACGGATCGGCGGCGTTGACGAAGTTCACGTAGCCCTCGTACTCACCCGCCGAGGCGTTGGGAGCGATGGAGGCGGTGACGTCGAGCGAGGTCGCGCCGCTGAAGACCACCGGCGCGCTGGTGGTCACGGTGGCGCCGCTGTAGTTGCGGACGAAGGAGA
>Ga0196976_1000128_pt1 | contig 49574 bp, 36 predicted proteins | sample S3v_513CmetaG_FD_148644 | JGI IMG/M metagenome (GOLD analysis project Ga0196976, IMG submission 148644) | Soil microbial communities from Anza Borrego desert, Southern California, United States - S3+v_5-13C | ecosystem: Environmental > Terrestrial > Soil > Desert | place: USA: California... | reverse complement strand
GGGTGGCAGAGCTTTCGGTCGGCGCACGGCTCGATGTCCGCGAGCTCTACGATGCCGCGGCCGAGCCGGCGGTGTAGTAACGCCAACACAGCGGACCGCCGGCGTCCTCGCCGGCTGTCTGTGGCGGCGTCCCGCCGCCACGATGCGGGCGAGACGCCCGCACAGACAGCCGGCGGGACGCCGGCGGTCCGCTGTGCACTCAACCCTTCCGCGCCTTGCGCATCCTCTCCAGCCGCTCGCGCATCTCTTTCTCGAACCCCACCTCCTTCGGCTCGTAGAACCGCCGGCCCGCCAAGGCGTCGGGAAGGCATTCCATGGCGGCGGTCTGCTCCTCGAAGTCGTGGGCGTACTGGTAGCCGCGGCCGTAGCCGAGGTCTTTCATGAGGCGGGTGGGGGCGTTGCGGATGTGCAGGGGGACGGGCGGGTTGTCGCCCTGGCGCACTTCGCGGACGGCCTCGCCGTAGCCGGTGTAGGCGGCGTTGGATTTGGGAGCGGCGGTGAGGTAGGTGACGAGTTGGGCGAGGGGGACGCCCGCCTCGGGCATGCCGAGAAAGTGCACGGTCTGCTGCACGGCGATGGCGAAGACGAGCGCCTGCGGGTCGGCGTTGCCGATGTCCTCGGAGGCGGCGCGCACGAGGCGTCTGGCGATGTACATCGGGTCCTCGCCGCCTTCGAGCATGCGCACGAGCCAGTAGACCGCGGCGTCGGCGTCGCCGTTGCGCAGCGATTTGTGGAGCGCGGAGATGATGTTGTAGTGCTCCTCGCCCGACTTGTCGTACATGAGCGAGCGGCGCTGCAGGATCTCCTTGATCTCGTTCACCCCCAGCGGCTCCGCGCCGGGCGATGCCGTCTCGACCACGAGTTGCAGGCTGGTGAGTGCCTGTCGCGCGTCGCCGGCCGAGGTCGCGGCGATGAAGTCGAGCGCGGCGTCGTCGAGGGTGATGCCGAACCTGCTGACGCTCTCGTGTCCGGCGGCGCGGCGGAGGATCGTCACCACCTGCTCGCGCTCCAGCGCCGGGATGACCACCACCTTGCTGCGCGACAGGAGCGCGGAGTTCACCTCGAACGACGGGTTCTCCGTCGTCGCGCCGATGAGGATGATGTCGCCCGCCTCGACGTAGGGAAGGAAGGCGTCCTGCTGCGCCTTGTTGAAGCGGTGAATCTCGTCGATGAAGACGATCGTCTTCGAGCCGCGCGACTGCCGCGCCTTGCGCGCCTCCTCCATCAGGGTCTTGATGTCTTTGATGGAGGTGGAGGTGGCGGAGAACTGGACGAAACGCGCGCGCGTGGTCCTGGCGATGATGCGCGCCAGCGTGGTCTTGCCGGAGCCGGGGGGCCCCCAGAAGATCATGGAGGGGATGCGGTCCGTCTCGATGGCGTTGCGCAGGAACTTCTTCTCGCCGAGGAGCTCTTCGAGGCCGACTACCTCCTCGAGCGATCTGGGACGGAGGCGCTCGGCGAGGGGGGAGTCGGCGTTCCCCTTTTCGGGTGGCGGAGGGAAGTCGTCGTCGCCGAAGAGGGAGCCCGTCATGGCTCGCAAGTTTATCCCGCGCGCGGGGGAGGCGGGCTGAAGCCCGCCCTACGTTCGGCCCAGGCGACGCGTGTGACAAACGTAGGGCGGGCTTCAGCCCGCCGTTTCACGCCAGCAGGCTGAAATCGAGGTTCCCGCCCGACACCACCACCGCCACCGCCCCCCGCGGCTTCACCTTCCCCGCGAACAGCGCGGCCAGGCCCAGGGCGCCGGTCGGCTCGATGAGAAGCTTGGTCCGGTACATGGCCCACTTCGCCGTCTCGAGCAGGAGCTCGTCGTCGACGCTGACGACGTCGCGCACGCGCTCCCGGATGATGGCGAAGTTGTGCTGGCCGATGGCGAGCGTCCGCGCGCCGTCGGCGATGGTCTTCGGCGGGTCGATGGTCACGATGCGGCCGCTGCGGAACGACTGCTCGCCGTCGTTGCCCGCCGCCGGCTCGACGCCGTAGACATCGATCTCGGGACGCACGGAGGTCGCGGCCAGGGCGGTACCCGACAACAACCCGCCGCCGCCGAGGGGGACCACGATCGTGGTCACGTCCGGCCACTCCTCCACGATCTCCAGTCCCACCGTCCCGGCGCCGGCGATGATCCGCTCGTCGTCGAACGGGGGGATGACGGCGGCGCCGTTCTTCTCGGCGATCTCGCGGGCCACGGTGTCGCGGGTGGCGGCGGTCACGCCGGCCTGCACCACCTCCGCGCCGTACGCGCGCGTGGCCTCGACCTTCGACTGCACGGAGTTCTCGGGCATGACGATCGTGGCCGGGATGCCGAGGAGCTTCGCGCCGAGGGCCACCCCCTGGGCGTGATTGCCGGAGGAGAACGCGACCACGCCGCGGCGGCGCTGGTCGTCATCCAGTTGCAGGAGCGCGTTCAACGCGCCGCGGATCTTGAACGACCCGGCGCGCTGCAGGTTCTCGCACTTGAGGCGCACTTCCACGCCGGCGCGCAGGGAGAGCGAGCGGCTGGGGAGGAGGGGCGTCGGATGGATCCACGGCCGGAGGCGCTCGGCCGCCGCGCGGATGTCCGCTAAGTCGATTCCGGTCTGGATGTTTGGCGAACTCACCCGCCCTAGTATAAACTCGCCGCAATTAATTCTTTGGATATTGGCGCGGAGGTTGGGGTTATGTGGCGATGGGTTACCCGCGGCCTGGTTCTCACGTTGGTGGCGCTCTGTGCGTCCGCAATGGTTGCGCAGACGTTCGACTTCCACGGCGAAGTCGACTCTCCTGATCCGGAGCGCCCGCAATCCGGTGCGATTCTCGTCAAGGGCTGGGTGCTCAGTCCCGTGACGGTCAGTCACATGGAGCTCTGGGTGGACGACGCCTTCGTCCACCGGGTGGTCCACTTCCTGCCGCGCATCGATATCGAGCGCTCCTTCCCCGACTGGCCCGGCATCCACAACGCGCGCCCCGGCTTCATCACCGGCTTCCTGGCCAGCAACTACACCAACGGCCCGCACGTGGTGGAGATGATCGCGGTGACGGTGGACGGGGTCCGCCACGGCATCGGCCGCCGCACGATCAACATCAACAACAGCATCAACCAGGCGCCCTTCGGCTTCGTCGACATCCCCGACGCCGACGGCGTCTACAACGTCTCCGGCGCCTTCCCGGTCTCGGGGTGGGCCGCCGACACGGACGGCATCGCCCGCGTGGAAGTGCTGATCGACAACAGCATCCTGCAGGCCGCGGTGTACGGCGACCCGCGGCCGGACGTCGGCGAGACGTACCCCGACTTCGCGGCGGCGCGCTTCAGCGGCTGGATCGCCAACGTCGACTCGACGCGCTACCAGAACGGCATCCACACGCTGACCGTCCGGGCCATCGACAAGTTCGGGTTCGAGAACTCCATCGGCCACCGCACGATCCAGATCGTCAACAACGATCTTTTCCTGAAGCCGTTCGGCTACCTCGACGAGCCGAAGCGCGACGCGGTGCTGTTCGGCACCGGCTGCGATGACGACGACGAGCCGCCGCCGGTCTCCCCGCCCATCAACCCGCAGGCGCACCTGACGCCGGTCCGCGGCTGGGCGCTCGACCTCGGCACGCGCTCGGGCACGGGCCGCATCTCCTACGCCGAGCTGCTCATCGACGGCGTCCCCTGGCTGAGCAGCGACGACTGCGGCGCCGTCGGCGGCCGCTTCGCGAACTGCCTGCAGGTGCCGCGCTACGACGTGGCCCGCTACTACCCGAACTTCCCCGACGCGCCGCGCGCGGGCTTCATCTTCACGCTCGACGTCGGCGCGCTGATCGCCCTCGGCGTCCGCCCGGGCGGCCACAACCTGATGGTGCGCGTCGGCGACGTGGAGGGGACCTTCGCCGAGCTGCCGAACCGCGACGGCATCCCGGTCTGGTTCCAGTGCGTCGACCAGAACTTCCCCTTCTCGGGCTACGGCTTCATCGAGTTCCCGACCACGATGGATTACCTGAGCGGCGACGTGGTCTTCCGCGGCTGGGCGCTCGCGGACAACAACACCATCGGCCAGGTCGAGATCATCATCGACGGCAACTTCGTCGGCGTCGCGCAGTACGGCTTCCCGCGCCCCGACGTCGAGGAGCAGTTCCCGCAGTTCCTCAGCAACGCGCGCAACTCCGGCTGGATGTTCACCATGGACACGCGCAAGCTGTCGAACTCCATCCACCGCCTGACCGTGCGCGTCCGCACCGGCAGCGGCAACGTCTGGGAGATCGGCTCGCAGGACTTCTACGTGACCAACGGCAACCCGACGCCGTAGCGCGTCTTCGCGCGCGGTTGTTTCGAAAAAGCCCGGCTGACGCCGGGTTTTTTCTGTTGTTGGTTGCTGGTTCGTGGCGGCTTCTCGTAAAACCGCCACGAACCAGCAACCAGCAACACAGCAACGCTCTTCGACTAGAACAACTTCAAGAACACCACGTTCGCCACGAACCCATCCTGCGCGTTCCGCCCGATCGTCTTCCCGATATCCAGCCGCAGCAGCGTCCCGAACGGCCCGATGGTCTGGCCGGCGATGCCCACTCCCTGGAACGGCTCGCGGCTCAGGTTCGACGACGCGTCGTCGATCAGGGCGTGGTCGTAGAAGGCTTCCAGGCGGAACTGGTCCGAGATCACGAAGCCGTACGACAGGTGGCCGATGATGGCCTTCTCCGCGTGCACCGATCCCGACTTCACGCCGTGGACGCGCTGCGAGCCGAAGAAGCCGAGCTCGTACTTGGAAAAACGATCCAGCCGCGAGCCGGCCAGGTAATTCAGGTCGACGCCGATGCGCTGGAACTTCGGCAGGAAGAAGCTCTTGCCGATCGAGCCGCCGAAGCGCGCGTACGTCTTCTGCGCCGGGTCGTACTCCGACAGGATGCCCCACGGCTCCCACTCCGAGCGGCGGCTGTACTCGTAGAAGCTCGAGAACGTGTAGCCGCGCCGCGCGTAGGTGAAGCTCACGCCCGGCGTGAGGGTGAAGGTGTCGGACGGCACCTCGAAGTCCGCCGCCGTGTCCTCGGCGCGCTGATAGGTGAGGTGGGACATGCCGAGCTGGAAGTCGATCTTGCCGAACTGGAAGATCGGATGGCCGGCCCGCAGCGTGAGGCCGATCGGCAGCGACTTGACCGTCTCGGCCAGCACTTCCTCGCCGTCACGGTACATGGTGTTCGACGTCGGCACGGCGATGCCGAAAAAGTCGGCGCCGACGTTCGTGCGCGTGCCGCCGACGTTCGGATGCGTCGCGTTCGCCGCGATCACCACGCCGGCGAAGAAGACGTTCGTCTGGATGCCTTTGTTCAGCAGGTTGAAGTTGAAGTAGTTGATCCCGCCGAGGGGGACCACCGGGAACTCCAGGCCCGCGTCGTGATGGATGCCGCCGACGGCGAAGAGCTGCGAGGTGTCGAAGCCTTCCTTCACCACGCGCTCGCCGTCGCCGCGGCGCTCGAGGTAGCGCATGCCGTGATCGGTCTCGCGGACCATGCGCGCGTCGGACGCCGAGGCCTGCGCCAGCAGCGTCGCGAACTCGGCCGGCTCGATGCGGAAGTTGGTGAAGGTCGTCGAGCGCTGCACGACCGTGGCCCGGCCGGCCGCGGAGATGACCTGCTGCGCGCCGACTTCCAGCGGGAGCCACATCAGCGCGCGCGGGTCGGCCGCGGCCACCTGGGCGGCGGTGAGGGGCGTCTTGGTGTCGCGGGCGAAGGCGACGAAGTCGACGCGCTCCTCGTTCGAGAGCACTTCGCCGGTGAGGTTGAGCTGCACCATGGCGATGCGCACGCGCGCCCACGTCTTGGCGTCGATCCACACCGTGCCGCGGTACAGCGGCAGGGTCTCCGGCGCGTTCGGCGGCGGCGCGAAGCGCACCTCGTAGACGCGGTAGCCGTCGAGGTCCGTGGCCCGCACGAGCTCGTAGCGGTATTCGTTGGTGAGATGGAGGTCGAGCGGGAGCTGCGTGACTTTTTCCGGCTGGATGAGCGGCAGCTCGGGGATGCGCCCGTACTTCCACTTCACGCCGTTGATGAAGAAGTCCTGCCACACCCAGTCGGCCTTGCCGGCGGGATCGGAGAAGTAGTCGCCCGAGATGGCCGCCTCGAGCGCCTCGGCGCCGCCGCCGATCTCGAAGCGCAGCTTGGTCGTGTTCTGCGCGATGTAGCGCGGCTGGATGGTCTCCTGGTACGCGTCGTACGCCTGGTGATTGCGGATGATCTCCTCGACGGTGATCCCGCGCTCGGTGGCGATGTCGAGCGTCTCGCGCACGGCCGACTTGTCGGTTGGCTGCGTGTAGTCGACGAGCACCGCGTAGGCGTCCTTCGCCGGCGGCGCGCCGACGAGGAGCCGTCCGCCGCGCGTGCCGACGTCGGTGGCGTCGCGGACGCCCGCGGCGTCGACGCGGCGCGGCTTCGCATAGCGGTCGGCCGGCAGCGAGAGGATGGTCGACGCTCCCGCGTCGCCGCGGGCGATCAGCATGGTGCGCAGGTCTTCGCCGCGGACGAAGCTCAGCACCGGCATCTCGGTGGCCGCGCCTTTGGCGTCGAGGACCGGCACTCTGGCCGTCGAGTCAAACGCCCAGTCGCCCGTTGCCGTGTTGTTGAACTGATGCAGGGCGGGCTTCAGCCCGCCAACGTCGCCGCTCGCGTAGGCCCGCGTCGCGCCCTTGCCGAACGCGCTGGCCAGGTCGAACAGCGGGTTCGGCGACGTGACCGGCACGACGGCGAAGATTTTCTTGGCCGGGTCGCGCTCGGCGATCAGCGCCAGCGTGGCCTCGACGTCCTGCCCCTCGGCGACGACGGCGTCAAAGTACGCGTTGGCCCCGGCGTCGAAGAGCGACGGCAGGGTGTCGGTGCGGAGGACGATGCTCTGCCTGGCGAGGTTCTCCCCCTGCGCCGCGACGGCGAGGCGCTTGATGGCGTAGGCCGCCGTGTTCGCGTCGACGCCGCGCACGTTCACGCCGAGGGCGTCGAACGGACCGGTGCGGCGCGCCCAGTCGAGGATCGCCTTCGTCTTCGCCTCGACCTCGTCGACGTTCGCCGCCTCGTAGTCGATCAGCACGGAGACGTTGGCCGGGTTGACCGGCGCGAGCGCGGGATAGCTCTGCTCGTCGAGCCGCGCGAGCGCGGGCACGGTGGAGCCGTCGCTGCCGGCGACACCGACGCAGAGCGTGCACTGGACCGCCTGGGCCTGGGCGGGAATTTGCAGAAGCAACAGCAAGAAGAGCCCGATCGAGAACTTTCGCATAAACACTGGACCTTTACCGGCGTCGTGAACGCCATGTGTACGGCCGAAATTGCCAGCGAAAGCAACCCTTTTCCTGAACCGTAACTCCGGCGCGAAGCTGCCGCCGGGCGAGATCGACTCGCTCCGCGAAGAGGCCGCGCGCGCCGAGGTGGAAGTCGTGGATCTGTCGAAGGAGATCGACTGCGCCCACGAGATCCGCGAGCGTGTCTGCCGCGGCGTGAAAGTCTTCATCGCCGCCGGCGGCGACGGCACCGTGCACCACGTGCTGCAGGCGGTGGTGCAGAGCGAGGCCACGCTGGCCGTGCTCCCCCTCGGCACGTACAACCATTTCGCCCGCGACCTCGGGATCCCGCTCGACTGGCGCGAGGCGCTGGACGTGGCGCTGAACGGCGCGTCGCGGCAGGTCGACACGGCCCGCATCAACGACCGCTTCTTCGTCAACAACGTCTCCATCGGTCTCTACCCCGAGCTGGTGCTGAAGCGCGAGGAGCACGGCCGCGACTACCCGCGCTGGAAGGCGCGCCTCTTCGCGCTCTACACCACGCTGCGCAAGTACCCGCACGTGACGCTGCACGTCGAGACCGCGCACCACAACGAGCTGCTGCGCACGCACGTGTTCATGATCTCGAACAACCGCTACGACCTCGAGCGTGTGGGCATCGAGGCGCCGCGCGAGACGCTGACCGAGGGGAAGCTGTCGGTGTACTGGCTGCAGCACACCTCGCGGCTGCGCATGACGCGCTTCCTCATGCGCTACGCCACCGGGCGCGTGCGTACCATTCCCGGGTTCACGTCGTTCAAGACGCTGCGCATGCGCGTGCAGGCGCCGCGCAGGCAGCTGAAGGTGGGCATCGACGGCGAGGTCTTCACGCTCGACACGCCGCTGGTGGTGACGGCGGTGCCGCAGTCGCTGATGGTGAAAGTGCCGTGCGAGACGTAGGACGGGCTTCAGCCCGTCCAGGGCGGGCTGAAGCCCGCCCTGCGTTTGACGGTTTGCGATAACCTGCCCCCCATGCCCGGTATCTTCGACACCGTCGTCGACCCGAACGTGCAGGCCCTGCTCCGCCGCGAGCAGCGTCTCCTGGTCGAGCTGCGGGAGACGCTCGAGCGCGAGCAGGCCGAAGAGCGCCGCCGCGTCGACGAGCTGCTGGCCACGCTCGAGGACCTCTTCACGATCGTGATCGTCGGCGAGTTCAACGCCGGCAAGTCGTCCCTCATCAACGCCCTCTTCGGCGAGCGCCTGCGCACCGAGGGGCCGATCCCCGTCGACGACGTGATCTCCATCCTCCGCTACGGCGAGCAGGCGTCGTCGAAGAAGCTCTCCGACTACGTGCTCGAGCAGTTCTACCCGATCGAGTTCCTGCGCAACATCACCCTGGTCGACACGCCGGGGACGAACTCGATCGTGCAGCGGCACCAGGAGATCACCGAGGACTACATCCCGCGCGCCGACCTGATCCTCTTCGTCACCTCCATCGACCGACCGCTGTCGGAGTCGGAGCGCCGCTTCCTCGAGTACATCCGGGAGTGGGGGAAGAAGGTCGTCTTCGTGCTGAACAAGATCGACACGAAGTCGGAGTCGGAGATCGCGCAGGTGCTGGCGTACCTGATCACGAACGTGCACGCCATCTTCGGCTTCGATCCGGTCATCCACCCGGTGGCGGCGAAGCTGGCGCTGGAGTCGAAGCTCGGCAACGCGGCGCCGCGGGAGTGGACGCGCAGCCGCTTCGAGGCGCTGGAGGACTACATCTTCCAGGTGCTGTCGGAGAAAGAGCGCGTGCGCATCAAGCTCGCCGCGCCGCTGGAGACGATCCTCAGCCTGTCGAGGAAGCAGTTCCGGATGATCGAGTCGCGGAGGGAAGTGCTGGCCGCCGACAAGGCGCGCATCGACTCGATCAACGAACAGCTCGACCGCGCGCGGGCGGACCTCGTCTCGAACTTCCGGCAGTTCGTCGTGCGCATCGACAACCTGCTCATGGACCTCGAGCGCCGCGGCCTCGACTTCCTCGACCGCTACGTGCGCATCCAGCACGTGATGCTGCTCCGCGATGCCTCGCGCTTCCGCGAGGAGTTCGAGCGCCAGGTGTTCCAGGGATGGAAGGGGAACATCGACTCGACGATCCAGGAGGCGGTGGACTGGCTGGTGAAGGAGAACATGAAGCTCTGGAGCACGACGGTGGAGGCGTTCCAGCGCCGCGCCGAGGCGGACGCGAAGAACGAGGAGGTGATCGGCCGCGTGGGGCGCGACTTCGCGTACAACCGCGAGGAGGTCTACTCGCGCATCCGCCGCAACGCCGAGCAGCGCCTCTCGGACTACGACGTGAACGTGGAGTCCCGCCGCATCATCGACAACGCCATGCGCGCCGTCCTGCACTCGTTCGGGCTCGGCGCCGGCGCCCTCGGCCTCGGCTACCTGCTGACCACGGCTGTCTCCAGCACGGCCGTCGACGTGACCGGCCTCACCGCCGCGACCATGCTCCTCGTGACCAGCTTCCTGATCCTCCCGTACAAGCGCAGCAAGGCGAAGGAGGAGTTCAAGCGCCGCATCGAGGAGCTGCGCACGCACCTGAAGGAAGCGCTCGACCGCGAGTCGAGCACCGAGATCGACCGCATGCTCCGCGGCATCACCTCCGCCTTCGAGCCCTACCAGCGCTTCTATGCCCTGGAGTCGGAGAAGATCGAGACCTTCGCCACGAAGCTGGGGAAGATCGAGGCCGAGGCGCGGGAGATCTCCGCGTCGATCACATGAAGCGCGCGCCGAGGCTCCACGGCAGGAGCAGGCCGAGGACGATGGAGTAGAGCGCGAGCAGCGCGCACGCCCAGCGCAGCGCCCTGCTCTCGCTGAAGAAGGCCAGGGCGTCGTCGATGCAGAGAATCGCTCCGCTCAGGACCAGGCCGAGGAAGTCGAGCGTGTAGCGCGCGGTCACCCACCAGCAGCTCGACAGCGCGAGCAGTACGAGCCAGCCCGCCAGCACCAGCCAGCGTCCGCGCCGCTCGCGCGCCAGCAGGAGGGCGAAGCCGGTGCCGGCCAGCGCCAGCGGCGTGACCGGCGCGATGCCGGCGATCGGCTCGGGACTGCCGGGATACGTGACCTCCGGGTCGAGCCGGTTGTTCTGCACCCAGACCCACGGAAACTTTCCATGGAAGAGGATGGGCCAGAAGACGTAGTGCGAGGCGTGGTTCATCAGCCGTGGCACCTCGCCCGGACCGCACACGCCGCAGATGGCCCGGCCTTTCATCGGTACGCGCGCCATCTGGTATGTGACGCCGAATTCGAAGGGATCGCGGAAGCGCGCGTAGTTGTACGCCGCCAGCGCGCCGGCGATGACGACCAGCGGGATGGCCACGTGCAGGATCGCTCTGCGATGCCGGATGAGGAGGAGCGCCTGCACGAGCAGCAGCACCGCGAGATTCGGCCGCGTGGCGATGGCCATCCCGAGGAAGATCCCCATCGGGATCGCCCACCGCTCTTTTCCGTCGAGAAACCGCACGACCGAGTACGCCCACGCCGCCGTGAACGCCATCCCGCACGCCACCGCCACCTGGTAGAACAGCACCCCCACGATCACGTACGGGACGACGTTCCCGACCCCGACCAGCAGGATCCACAGCCAGCTCCACTTCGTCCGCCACACCACGCCCGCGAAGAAGAGGAAACTGACGGAGGCGAAAAACGTCGCCGCGAAATCATCGGAAGGGTACGCCCCCGCGAGCAGCCGCACCGGGACGTAGAAAAGGAGCACCGGTACCGGCGAGAAGTAGAGGTAGTACCGCCCCTCGAAGTAACTCGCATCCCACAGCACCGGGATGTCGCGCCGCGCATTGAAATCGTAAGGATCGGCGAGCTTCGTGAGCTCCTCCGCCGGCCCCGCCGCCATGCTCAACGTCCCGCCGAGGAACCCCTCCGCCAGATTCGCGTAATACGACTGCCCCCAAGGCCCCAGCGCCCACCGAAACGTCCCATGGCTTCCATAAAACGCATAGGCCACGAGCACCGCGGCAACAGCCAGCCATCTCCCGATCCGCACTCGCGCACGATAACAGGGGTAGAGGAAGTGGATTGAAGGTGGACCGCCGGCCTCCCGGCCGGCTGTCTCCGGCGGCGTCCCGCCGCCGGGGTGGCGGCGAGACGCCGCCACGGACAGCCGGCGGGACGCCGGCGGTCCACCTTCAATCAACCTTCCCGCAGGGCGTGTTATCCTCGGCGCTCCACACGCGTTTCGCGCGATTTCTCCTCGCACTCACGGAGAAATGCGCCATATCAACTTCATCCCCGCGCCGCGTTTCGTCGAGATCCATACGCGTGGTGGTCTCGTCCACTGGCAGGTCGACGACGCGATCTACTTCATCACCTTCAGTCTCTTCGACGCCATCCCCGCGCACGCATACGCGGAGCTCTGTCGCGAGCGCGACCGGTTGCTGCGCAGCGCGAGCACCGTCGCCGAGCGTGCGCAAATCGACCGCGTGTTTCAGCTCGGCATCGATCGTGAGCTCGATGATGTTCGCGGCTCGTGTCTTCTGCGCGAGCACGGCGAAGTCGTGGCCAGCGCGCTGCGGTACTTCGACGGCCAGCGCTACACGCTGCACGCGTGGTGCGTGATGCCGAATCACGTGCACGTGCTGCTGCACATCGAGCGAGGGGCGAATCTGCCGAAGATCGTGCAGGCGTGGAAGTCGTACACGGCGCACAAAATCGGGCTCGGCGTGATCTGGCAGCGGAGGTATTTCGATCGCGTCGTTCGGTCCCCGCAGGAGTACAGCGATACGCGGGCGTACATTCGGAACAATCCGGCGAAGGCGGGGTTGCGAGATTGGGCGTGGGTGGGGTGATGCCAGCCGGCGGGACGCCGGCGCTCCACTATAATCCGCGCCCTTATGGCTCGGATCAAAGACCTGCCTCGTCATGTCGGCGAGGTCGTTACCATCAACGGCTGGCTGTACAACAAGCGCACCTCGGGGAAGCTGCAGTTTCCGATCGTCCGGGACGGGAGCGGGTTCCTGCAGTGCGTGGTCTCGAAGAAGGAAGTGTCCGAGGAGTCGTGGAACGACTCCGATCGGGCCACGCAGGAGTCGACCGTCACCGTCACCGGCAAGGTCGTCGCGGAGTCGCGGGCGCCGGGCGGGGTGGAGATGCACGTCCAGGAGCTGAAGCTCATCGGGCTGGCGGAAGCCTATCCGATCTCGCCCAAAGAGCACGGCACCGACTTCCTGATGAACCATCGCCATCTCTGGCTGCGCTCGATGAAGCAGCATTACGTGCTGCTGGTGCGCAACGAGATCGAGAAGGCCATCCGCGACTTCTTCTACGACCGCGACTTCGTCCTCATCGACTCGCCCATCCTGACCGCGAACGCCGCGGAAGGGACCTCCACGCTCTTCGAGACCGACTACTTCGGCGACAAGGCCTACCTCTCGCAGTCCGGCCAGCTCTACCTCGAGCCGGCGGCGGCGGCGTTCGGGAAGGTCTACTGCTTCGGCCCGACTTTCCGCGCGGAGAAGTCGAAGACGCGCCGCCACCTGACCGAGTTCTGGATGGTGGAGCCGGAGGTGGCGTTCCTCGAGTTCGACGGGCTGCAGGAGCTGGCCGAGGAGTTCATCGAATACATCGTCGGCCGCGTCCTGGAGCGCTGCCCCGAGGCGCTCAAGCAGCTCGAGCGGGACGTCACGAAGCTCGAGAACGTGAAGCGCCCCTTCCCGCGCATCAGCTACCGCGACGCCATCGAGCTCCTGAAGTCGAAGGGCATGCCGGCCAACTTCGGCGACGACATCGGCGGTGACGAGGAGACGGTCATCGCCAACTCCTTCGACCGCCCGGTGCTGATCACGCGCTACCCCGTCGGCATCAAGGCGTTCTACATGAAGCCCGACCCGAACGACCCCGAGGTCGCGCTGGCCATGGACATGATCGCCCCCGAGGGCTACGGCGAGATCATCGGCGGCTCGCAGCGCATCGACGACCACGACCTCCTCGTGCAGCGCATCCAGGAGCACAAGCTGCCGATGGAAGCGTTCCAGTGGTACCTCGACGTCCGCAAGTACGGGACCTTCCCCCACAGCGGGTTCGGCATGGGAATTGAGCGCTGCGTGGCCTGGGTGACGGGCGTGCCGCACCTGCGCGAGACGATTCCGTATCCGCGCACGCTGAATCGTATTTACCCCTGATGGCTGAAACGACTCTTCGCGTCATCCCCCTCGGCGGCCTGGGCGAGATCGGGATGAATCTCATGGTCTACGAGTGTGGCGACGAGGCCATCCTCGTCGACTGCGGGATGATGTTTCCCGACGCGGCCACGCTCGGCGTGGACGTCATCGTCCCCGACATGACCTATCTCTTCGAGAATGCCTCGAAGGTGAAGGCGCTTTTCCTCACCCACGGGCATGAGGACCACATCGGCGCGGTGCCGTTCCTGGTCGAGAAGCTCCCGCTGCCGATCTACGGGATGCCGCTGGCTCTCGGCTTCGTGGCCGACAAGTTCGAGGAGTTCGGCATCAACGACATCGAGTTGCGGGCCATCATGCCGCGCGACGTCGTGGAAGTGGGCTCGTTCCGCGTGGAGGCCATCCGCGTCACGCACTCCATCGTCGACGCCCTCGGCTACGCGATCATGACTCCCGCCGGGACGATCATCCACACCGGCGACTTCAAGATCGACCACACGCCCGTCGACGCCAAGACCACCGACCTGGCCCGCTTCGCCCACCACGGCGAACAGGGGGTGACGCTCCTCGTCAGCGACTCCACGAACGCGCTCGTCCCCGGCCACGGTCCGTCGGAGCGCAGCGTCGGCGCCGGCCTCGACCGCGTCTTCGCCAACGCGCCGGGACGCATCCTCGTCACCACCTTCGCCTCGCACATTCACCGCGTGCAGACGATCATCAACCTGGCCCTCAAGCACGGCCGGCGTGTGTTCCTGGTCGGGCGGTCGCTCGTCGACAACGTGGAGACCGCGGAGAAGCTCGGCTACCTCCGGTTCCCGCGCGACGCCCGTGCCAGCTCGCTCGACTACGAGGCGCGCAGGCTGGTCATCCTCACCACCGGCACGCAGGGCGAGCCGTCGTCGGCGCTGACGCGCATGTCGATCGGCGAGCACAAGCAGCTCACCATCGAGCAGGGCGACATGGTGGTCATCTCCGCGCGCACGATCCCCGGCAACGAGCGCGCGGTGGCGCACGTCATCGACAACCTCTACCGCCGCGGCGCCGAGGTGGTGCACCACGAGCAGGCCGACATCCACGTCTCCGGCCACGCCTGTCAGGAAGAGCTGAAGCTGATGCTCAACGTGACGCGGCCGAAGTTCTTCATCCCGATGCACGGCACGCTGCGGCATCTCATCCACCACGCGCGCCTGGCCGAGGAAGTGGGCGTGCCGCACGGCGTGGTCATCACGAACGGGCAGGTGGCGGTGATCGAGGACGACGCCATCCACGTCCTGCCGGACCGCGTGCCGCAGGGGAAAGTGTTCATCGACGCCGAGGCGGAGGAAGTGCCGGAAGTGGTCGTGCGCGACCGCCAGCATCTGGCCGAGGACGGCTTCGTGATCGCGGTCGTGGCCGTCGATTCCAATGGGAAGCTCATCCGCGACCCGGAGATCATCACCCGCGGGCTCGTGCACGTCGACGCCAGTCAGGAAATGCTGGAGGAAGTCCGCCAGCAGCTCGTTGGCATGTTTGACGAAAGTCCTGCCGATGAGCTGCGCGACTCGGATCTCCTGCAGGAGAAGCTGCGCGCCCTGCTCAAGCGCTATTTCCGGAAGAGCATGGGCGCAAGGCCGATGATCCTGCCGGTGATCTGGGAAATGTAGGAGAGGCGGAATTGAAAATTGAAAATTGAAAATTGAAAACGTGCGAGCGCGCTTTTTCAATTTTCAATTTTCAATTTTCAATTCGACACACGACACATGTCCATTGTCGAAGCGATCGTCCTGGGCCTGGTGCAGGGCCTGACCGAGTTCATCCCCATCTCGTCCACCGGCCACCTGAAGCTCGTCCCAGAGCTCCTCGGCTGGGGCGATCCCGGCGCCGCGGTTTCGGCGGTGATCCAGTTCGGGACCATCCTGGCCGTCATCATCTACTTCTTCAAAGACATCGTCCGCCTCACGGTCGGCTTCTTCCGCGGGCTCGTTACGCGGAAGCTGTTCGAGGATCCTGACTCGCGCGAGGCCTGGTACGTCATCTTCGCCACGATCCCGATCGTGGTGGTCGGCATCCTCCTGGAGGATCTGATCGAGGGTGTGTTCCGCAGTACGTGGGTGGTGACGTTCCAGCTCATCTTCATCGCCATCCTCATGCAGGTGGCCGAGGCGTACGCGAAGCGCCGCGGCTTCCGGACAAAAGAGGACTTCAACGCCAAGGATGCGTGGATCATCGGCGCCGGGCAGTGCATCGCCCTGATCCCCGGCTCGTCGCGCAGCGGCTCGACGATCATGACCGCGCTCTTCCGCCGCGTGCCGCACGACTACGCGGCGCGCTTCTCGTTCGTGATGAGCATCCCGGCCATCACCGCCGCGGGCGTGTACCAGCTTTTCGACGCGAAGGAGGAGCTGGCGCGCGTCGGCACGACGCCGATCCTGGTCGGGATCGTGGTGGCGTTCATCTCCGGCTGGCTGTCGATCTACTTCCTGCTGCGCTACCTGCGCACGCACACCACGCACGTCTTCATCTATTACCGTTATGTGATCGGGGCGATCCTGGCCATCATGCTGATCACGGGATACGCAAAATGAGACAGGCGCTCATCGCCGTCCTGCTGCTGGCATCATGTACGTCGGTGAGTGAGACTCCGCGCCGCTATCTGGCCCTCGGCGATTCGTACACGATCGGCGAAAGCGTCGACGCGACGGAGCGCTTTCCCGTGCAGCTCGCGCGGACGCTGCAGCTCGGCGAGCCGCAGGTCATCGCGAAGACCGGCTGGACGACGGACGAGCTGAACGCCGCCATCGACGCCGCGGATCCGCAAGGACCGTTCGACCTCGTGACGCTGCTCATCGGCGTCAACAACCAGTACCGCGGCCGTTCGGCGGACGAATACCGCACCCAGTTCACCGCGCTCCTGCAGCGCGCGATCGGCTTCGCCGGCGGCGATGCCTCGAAAGTGATCGTGGTCTCGATCCCAGACTGGGGCGTGACCCCGTTCGCCGAGGGACGCGACCGCGCGAAGATCGCCCGCGAGATCGACCAGTTCAACGCCATCAACCGCGAGGAAGCCTCGCGCGCGGGCGCGAAGTGGGTCGACATCACGCCGGTCTCACGGCGCGACGATCCCGCGCTCGTGGCGGCGGACGGCCTGCACCCTTCCGCAAAGCAATACACGGAGTGGGTCACGCTGATCGCGCCAAACGTAGGTCGGGCTTCAGCCCGACCCTGAAGGACGGGCTGAAGCCCGTCCTACGTTAGTCCGAGAGCACCTGCACCTCGGGGATGTTCCGGTACTTCTCCGCGAAATCGAGCCCGTAGCCGATCACGAACTGCGGGTCGATGGAGAAGCCGATGTAGTCCGGCGTGAACGGCACTTTGCGCGACTTCGGCTTGTCGAGGAACGAGGCCGTCTTCACCCTGGCCGCGCCGCGGCTCTCGATGTAGTTGTGCACTTCGCGGATCGAGAGGCCGCTGTCGATGATGTCCTCGACGATGAGCACGGCCTTGCCGCGCATGTCGAGCTGCGGCTCCTTGAGGATCGTCACCACGCCCGACGAGTACTTCTGGTTGCCGTAGCTGGAGACCTGGATGAAATCGAGGGCCACGTCCATGGTCATGTGCCGCACGAGGTCGGCGCAGAAGAAGACGGCGCCCTTCAGCACGCACAAGGCGATGACGTCGGAGCCTTCCAGGTCGGCGCTGATCTCCTTCGCCATCTCCGCCACGCGCGTTTCGATCTGTTCCCGGCTGATTAACGTCGTCTGTGCCATTGGTGCCAGAATATAGCATCCGGAGTTGGCGGTGATGGTCGTCGAGCTGGGCGCGTTGCACGCGCGGTACGTCCGTGTCGCGGACCGCTTCAAAGCGGTCTGGACCTACCACCAGTTCGCCTCGGGCGCCTTCCGCAACCTGCTCGGCTCGACGGTGCCGTACACGATCGAGTTCGAGCGGCTGTACGACTCGATCAAGCACGTGTCGTCGATGCTCAACGCGGCGCAGACGGCCACGGCCGCGCAGGCGCTGGACCGCCTGGAGACGACCATCGACCGGGTCGCGCACACGCTGCTCGAGGCCGACGACCGGATCGCGGCCTCGGTCCTCCGCCGCTTTTTCGAGAAGCTGAAGCGCCAGGACGACGACATCATCCAGTTCCTGATCAAGTTCTACTGCTACGCGGACGCGGTGGAGGCGGACCGCCGCGACAAGCTGGATTTCCTCTTCACCCGGCTCGGCGAGGACTACGCGCCGATGCGCGGCGAGTACGTGCAGCGCGAGTCGCTGCAGCTCCGCCAGCGCGTGATCGCCCTGGTCTCGCTGCTCCGCCTGGCCGAGGCGCCGCGGGAAGAGGTGATCCGCATCATCCGCGCGATCCGCACGATGCGCGACGACATCGCCTCGGCCGAGCGCTTCGACGACCTCGTGGAGCGCAACCTGGTCCGCAATGCGCGCGCCTTCAAGCACCGCGTCGGCGATCTCTACTTCCACCCCGACGTGCTGATGGCCGTGATCGAGCTGAACATCGACGCGAAGAACCGCTACCTCCGGCTCTACGCCCCCGAGGAGCAGCGGCTGATCGAGGAGACGGAGAAGCTCGTCGCCCACGGCTCGGCGCTGGAGCGCAACTTCGATGGACTGGCCGAGGAGCTGGAGCGCTTCCGCGTGCAGAAGGAGCGCTTCGACGCGGCGCGCGCGGAGTCGAACGTGAAGTCGGACATGGTGGCCCGGCTGAAGGCCAGCATGCAAAGCATCCTCGCCCAGCTCGACCGCGGCCTCGAGGAGGAGGTGGAGCTCGTGGGGCCGCTGCCGGAGTCGTTCTTCGACGAGACGCGGCAGACCGAGGAGGTGACGGAGCGCTTCGGCCGGAACGAGCCGCTGCTCGACTTCCTGCAGCGCATCGCCGGCGGCATCGCCATGGTGGACATCAGCGTGGAGCCGGAGGAGGTCGTGCAGTTGCCGTGCGCGCGCGAGCTGCGGCTCGAGGCGTGGGAGGCGGCGGCGTACCAGAAGCTGTTCGACCGCCGCGCCGCGGAGGCCGAGGAAGATAACGAGGAGCTGTGGCTGCTCTACCTCCGCGCCGCCGCGCTGCGCATCAAGGTGGACGAGGAGGCCACGATCCTGGCCACGGCCATGGCCGCGGGCGTGCGTCCGGAGCCGGAGCTGCTGGCCCGCGCGAAGAAGAGCCTCGACCTGTCCAAGGAGCTCGACGAGCAGTTCGGCGACCTGCTGCAGGAGGCGGTCTACTACTCGAACCGCCGCATCCTCCACCAGCTCTATCGCTCGCGCTTCCGGTTGCTGCGCGGGTTCTCGGGGCTGTGGCTCATTTACGACCGGCAGTCGTGAGGGGGGCGGGCTGAAGCCGCGCCCTACGTTCAGCGTCCGTCGCGCCTGAAGTGCGCTCAACGTAGGGCGCGGCTTCAGCCCGCCCCCCTTCGCTTAGAATCCGCAGCCGTGAAGACTTTCCGCTTTCTCCATCGCGGTCGCATCGCTGAATCGTCCGACGTTCCCGAGGGGGCCACGCTGCTCGCGCCGGTCACCCCTTCGAAGATCGTCTGCGTCGGACGCAACTACGCCGAGCACGCGAAGGAGCTCGGCAACGAGGCGCCGTCCGAGCCGATCCTCTTCCTGAAGCCGCCCAGCGCGCTGCTCGCGCCGTTCGGGACGATCGTCCGTCCGCCGTACTCGCAGCGCGTCGACTTCGAGGGGGAGCTGGCGGTGGTGATCGGCCGCGAGGCGAAGAACGTCTCGGCGGCGCGGTGGCGCGACTACGTGCGCGGCTTCGCCTGCGCGAACGACGTCACGGCGCGCGACCTTCAGAAGAAGGATGTGCAGTTCACGCGCGGCAAGGGCTTCGACACGTTCTGCCCGATCGGCCCCTGCCTCGTCGACGAGCTCGATCCCGCGGACCTGCGCGTGACGACGCGCGTGAACGGCGAGGTCCGCCAGGACGGCCGCACGTCGCAGATGATCTTCCCCATCCCGTTCCTCGTCGAGTTCATCTCGCAGATCATGACCCTCGTGCCGGGCGACGTGATCCTCACCGGCACCCCGGCCGGGGTCGGGCCGATGAGCGCGGGGGAGACGGTGGAGGTGGAGGTGGAGGGGATCGGCGTGCTGCGCAATGAAGTGGCGTGAGGAGTTGGTCCGCCGCTTCCCCGCGCTGGCGCGGCTCGGCGAGCACTGCTATGTGGTCGGCGGCGCGATCCGCGATCTGCTCCTCGGCATCGAGCCGGGCGACGCCGACGTGGCCTGCGTCGATGCACTCTCCGCCGCCCAATCGCTGCACGGCCGGCTGGTGCGCCTGGGCGATCAGGAGGAGCTGACCGCGTACCGTGTCGTACTGCCCGAGCACGAGTACGACTTCGCGGAGCTGCTGGACGGCGACCTGATGACCGACCTGGCGCGGCGCGACTTCACCATCAACGCAATGGCCGTCGATCTCCGCCGCGACGCGCTGATCGATCCGCACGGCGGACAGGGCGACCTGGCGGCGCGCCTGGTGCGCATGGTCCGCGCGTCGAACTTCGACGACGACCCGCTGCGGATGCTGAAAGGCGTGCGCATGGCGGTGAAGTACGGCTTCGAGATCGAGCCGGAGACCCTCGCGGCGATCCGCGCGCGCGCGGATCGGATCGCCGTGGTGGCGCGCGAGCGCGTGACCTACGAGCTCTCCGCGATCTTCAGCGCGAATGCGTTCCGCCGCGCGGTGTCGCTGCTGCACGAGACGCGGCTCGACGCGCCCCTCGGCCTGCGCACGCGGGAGTTCTTCGCGGACGATGTCTCCCTCGCCGGCGCCTGGGCCCTTCTGCTCGACGACCCGCCGCGCGAGGCGGCCACACTGCGCCGCCTGATCGACGGGCACGACCGCATTGCACTCTACGATGCCGGCGAGGAGCTCGCCCGGCAGCTTCCGGCCGTCCTTCGCGCCCTCGGCCGCAACGATGCGCTCGACTGGCCGGACTTTGCGGCGCGCGCGCTGCTGACGGGGGAGGAGATCGCGGCGCTGACGGGCCTCGCCCCCGGCCGGGAGCTCGGCGCGATCAAGCGGGCGTTGCTCGAGGCGCAGATCATGGGCACGGTGCGCACCCGTGCCGAAGCCGAGCAGCTCGTTCAACGTAGGGCGGGCTTCAGCCCGCCCGCGACGGGCTGAAGCCCGTCGCCACGTTCACTGCACGAGGGTGATGTCCACTTCTCCGGCGGTCACGTGCACGTTCACGTGCGTCTTTCCCTTCGCGTTGAAGTAATGCGTGCGGCCGGGGAAGAGGCCTTCCTTCGACACGATCTCCGTGCCGAGGTTCGTGCGGACTTCGCCGACGCGGCAGGAGGCGTTCAGCTCGCGCACCTTCGCACGGGGCAGCTTCACGTCCACCTCGCCGGCGCGGAGATCGACGGTCACGTCGCCGAAATCGCCGGCCACGTCGACTTCGCCCGCGGTGGTCTCGAACTCGACGTCGACGCCGGGCGGGAGATCGAGGCGGAGGTCGATGCCGGTGAACTTCTGCGCGCGCCAGCTGTCGGCGTTGCGGCCGAACTTCCGGCGCACGACGGCCTCATTGCCGCTGATGTAGACCTCGACGCTCGTGTCGTCGACGACCTTCTGGGCCCAGGCGCGCTCGCGGGCGCCGTCGTAGTCGCGGGAGGCGACGCCGGAGACGCCGATGTGGCCGGCCGCGCCGTTGCGGATGGTGAAGCTGCCGGCGGGGATGTCGATCAGCACGCGCTGGACCCGGCCGCGCGGGACGAGGGACTGGAACCTGTGCTCGACGTCCCGATCGGCCGCGGCCGGGACGGCGGCGAGGAGCGCTGCGGAGAGAAGGAGAGCGTGTCGCATGACTATGAATACGCAAAAACGAGTGGCCGGGTTGCCCCGGCCACTCGAGTACGACTCCCCAAAGATTCGGTGATGATCGCTTATTTCTTCTTCGACGACTTCTTGCTGCTGCCGCCGCCTTTCGAGGACGAAGCCTTCTTCGAACCGCCCTTCTTCGCTGCCATCAGTGCTCACCACCTTTCATGCCGTACGGGACCTCCCGGTCGCGCTTCTTGGCATAACGCGCCGGATCGCTCCGGCTGACTTGCATGCATGGGAGGCCGGGGGAGGGAACGTGGAGAGACGGGGGTTGATGACCTGCGGCGTATCTGAATCTTTCATCCAGTCGGCGATCATCATTTGCTAATGGAAAAATAGGATCGTTAATCCATATTGTCAAGCTTTTGTTTATGAAAATCGTAATCGAGACGCGACGTTCCACGGTGTTCCACGAAAATCGCCGCTTCGCGGCGTTGCTGGTTGTCGGTTTTCCACCCGCCGCGCACCCGTTGCTCATCCACTTCGCGCGAGAAATGCGAAGCAACGGGTGTGCGGGTGGGCGGAAAACCAGCAACCAACAACTCGGCGCGCCGCTCAGACCGCGAGAATCAGATCGCGCATGACGCGCGCCGAACGCTCCCAGCGCCACGCCGACGCGCGCTCCGGGCCGCGCGCGCGCAGCTCGCGGCGCAGCGATGCATCGCGCACGAGGCGCGCCAGCGCGTCGCGCAGGGCGTCGCGCGCGCCGGGATCGACGAGCAGCGCGGCGCCTTCGGCGTAGTCGGCGATGGCGCCGGTGCGCGTGGCCAGGACCGGCGCGCCGCAGGCCATGGCCTCGAGCGGCGGGATGCCGAAGCCTTCGTGGCGCGACGGATAGACGAACGCCAGCGCGCGGCGATAGAGGTCGCGCAGCTGCTCGCGCGACACGTAGCCGGTGCGCACGATCCCTTCTTCGCCGGCGATGCGGGCACCCCATCCCTCGCCGCCGGCGAGCACGAGGCGCGGACGCGGGCGCGGAAGCGCGCGCCAGGCGTCGATGAGATCGTCGATCCCTTTGCGCGGCTCGAGCGTGCCGGCGAAGAGGATGAAGTCTTCTTCGTCTCCATTACCGGGCGTGAAGAAGTCGTCGACGCCGTTCGGGACGAGCTCGATCTTCGACGCCGGCACGCCAAAGCCGCGCATGGCCTCGTCCGCGACGACGCGCGAGACGCAGGCCACGCGCGTGGCCAGCTCCAGGCTCGCGCCGATGAAGAGATTGAAGGAGAGGATCGTCCTGGCCCGGTGCCGCAGCGGCATGGTGATGGAGGTGAAGTCGTGCAGCGTGACCACGGACGGCTTCCGCCACGCCAGCGGCAGCGTCCCGTGCGGCCCCCACAGCACGTCGCCGTCGAGCCGCGGCAGCTTCACCTGCTGCCAGAGGACGCCGAGGGGCATCGGATCGACGCGGAAGCGGAGCGACTCGAGGCGCTCCCGGTCGCGGATCTCCGCGTGCGAGGCGATGGTGACGTCGAACGGCAGCCGCCGCGCGATCTCGGCCGTGTGCACGCCGATCCCGGTGCGGTTGCCGACGAGAGGGCGGCCGTCGATGAGGAGTGTTGAAGGCAGGCTCACAGGTTCATAGGCTCACAGGCTCAGAGGCTCATAGGCTCATAGGCTCACAGGCTCACAGGCTCACAGGCTCATAGGCTCACAGGCTCACAGATGTTCGCACGCGGCGTCCTGTGCGCCTATAAGCCTCTGAGCCTCTGAGCCTGTGAGCCTATGAGCCTCTGAGCCTCTGAGCCTATGAGCCTCCTCACCGCTCCGCCGCCCGCCGCAACACCTCCAACGTCTCCGCGGCCGCCCGCTCCCACCGGAACTTTGCCGCCTGCTCCTTGCCGCGCGCGGCGAGCTCCGCGCGGAGCGCAGGGTCGCCGAGGACGCGGGTGAGCTGCGCGGTCAGCGCGCCGACGTCCGTCGGGTCGAAGTAGAGCGCGGCGTCGCCGCCGATCTCGGGCAACGACGACGAGCGCGCGGCGATCGACGGCACGCCGCGCGCCATGGCCTCCAGCAGCGGGAAGCCGAAGCCCTCGTAGATGGACGGGAAGACGAACGTCTCGGCGCGCTCGTAGATCGTGGCCAGTTGCGGGGCGGGGACGTAGTCGAGGTGCACGATGCCGCGGCCGCGGAGGCGCGGGACGAGCGACTCCGACTTCCACCCCACCTTCCCGACGATGACCAGCGAGCCGTCGTACAGGCCGCGGTCCCGGAGACGCTCGTAGGCGTCGATGAGCGTGCCGAGGTTCTTGCGCGGCTCGATCGTGCTGACGAAGAGGATGTAGCGCGGCGGCAGTCCCTCGAACGGCTCGGCCGCAGGAGGGGTGCCGAGGCCGGAGAGGATCGCGTGCACGCGCGCGGGGTCGGCGTCGTAGTAGCGGAGGAGATCGCGGCGCGTCGATTCGGAGACGCAGACGATGGCGTCGGCCACGGCCACCTCGCGCTGCATCTGCCGGTCGAGGTTCTCCAGCGTCTCCTTCTGCAGCAGCTCCGGGAAACGCTTGTAGGTGAGGTCGTGCACCGTCACCACGCGCCGCCGCGCCACCGCGCCGTGCAGGCGCGGGAGGAAGTAGTTCGCGCCGAAGAAGACGTCGCAGTCGGCGAGATTCATCCAGAGCACGTACGCACCGGCGGTCATGGGGCGGGAGAGGCGGGAGAGCGACTGGCCGCGCAGATCGAACGTGCAGAGGTGCGCGTTCGGCGGGAGGTCGGCGTGGAGGAACGGGCCGTCGTCCGTCACGCGCGCGTCGCCGAAGAGGTAGAGCTCCACGTCGTCGCGCTTCGCCAGCTCGTGCAATAGATAGTAGAGGTACCAGCCGACGCCGGTGAGCGGCTCGTAGAAGGGGCGGATGTCGACGCCGACGCGCAGTTTGCGCTCCCGATGCGCCGCGGAGCGCCACGCGCGGAGTGCGCGGCCGGCGAGCGCATGGCGTAGAGTGTGAAAAACGACCGACGCGGTCGGCAGGAGCGGCATCGGCGCGCGATTGTAATGCGGACCTTCATCATCATCCTGTGCATCCTCCTGGCTGCCGTCGTTGCGGTGGCCGTCTATCTCGTCGTCACGACGCCGAAAGAGGCGGTGCCGCTGCGCTTTCCCCTCACCGCCGCGCAGCAGGAACTGCTCGGGCACGTGCCCGAGGACGCCGAGGCGTACGCGCTCGTCCCCGCGCCCGTCGTGCTGATGGCCAGGCTCGAGTCGAACCCGATCACGCGCGAGCCGGTCACGCGGTGGGCCGCGGAGCATCCGCTGCCTCCCGCGGCGATGCTCGGCCGTGCGGACGCCGTGGCGTGGAAGAGCGACAAGACCACCGCGTACGCCGTGCGCTTCGATCCCGTGCGCGCCCTCATCGCCCGCGCGTGGACCATGTTCTCGTCCGCGGATGCCGCCTGGCACGGCCAGGTCCTCATCATCGGCGCCGAACGTAGGGCGGGCTTCAGCCCGCCTGGGGAGCTGGCGCTGGCGAACGGCTTGCCCGAGGGCGACATCTTCGTGGTACAGCGGAAGGAATCGCGCGGGGCCTTTCCGCCGATGGGGCGGCCGGCGGTGACGTCGGTGAAGGTCACCTCGGAGCTGATTGAGATGACGTCGCGGGCTTCGGCGGACGGGGGAGGCGGGCTGAAGCCCGCCCTGCGTTTTGACCTGCCTCGGGGGGCGATGCTGGCGGTGAGTTTTACGGAGCCTCCGCGGTTGCTCGGGGATCTGGAGAGGTTGATTGCGAGCGATGTGGAGGCGCTGGTGGGGCAGGGGGGCGTGATCGCGCTGTATGGGGTGGACACCGGGACGCTGCTTCCGCGGCCGTTTGGGGCGATCGTGGTGCCGGCCTCCGAAGAGAGTCGCGCGGCGGCGGCAAAGTACGGGCAGGTACTGGGCGACGTCCGGGAGAGCGGCGGGCAGCTCGTCATCCCCTTCGACCGCAACTCGGCGGCGCAATATTTAAATGATGCGAAGGCGCCTGCGCCCTGGCCGGCGAACCGCTGGGCGCTGCGGATGGACCCGGCCCGGCTCATCCCGGTGCTGCGGAAAGCCGGCGACAACCCGGCGCTCCGTTTCGCCGCGCCGCGGATCTACCGCGGGGCGCGCGACCTCCGCCGCTGGATGGGGACGCTGGAGCAGGCCTCGAGCGTCGAGGCGGCAGCGTCCGCCAACGGCGGCGTGGAGGAATTGCGCGTGCGAGTTGCATCGAAATAGATTTCGGGGCCCACGGAGTTACGGGGTCATCTGTTGGCACGCCCTTCGTGTGCACTCTCCACCATGAGCGCTGAATTCATCGACTTCAAGACCATCGACGAGCACGGGCCTCAGTCGTATGACGGGACCTACGAGGTCGGCGTGTCCGAGCTGGACCGCGACGAGCTCGCCAGCGTGGGAAGTGCCACGATCAAGACGACGGTGAAGCAGGGAGACCTCGACCGCGAGTACATCGCCGACGGCACGGTCAGCTTCACCGCCGACCTGACCTGCTCGCGCTGCGCGGAGCCGTATCCGATTGCCAACACTTCGACGTTTCACGTAAGATTTCGCCCTCGTCCTGAGGCCTCCATGGAAAACGAGGAGGTCGAGATCACCGACAAGGAAGAGCTCGACGTCGAGTTTTACTCGGATCGGGTGGTGCCGCTTCGGGATCTGGCCATGGAGCAGATTCAGCTCTCGATCCCGATGAAGCCGTTGTGCGACGAGAGCTGTCTCGGTCTTTGCCCCGTCTGCGGCGTGAACCGCTCGAGCGAGCAGTGCTCGTGCGAGACGTCGATCGTGGACGATCGCTGGGGCGCGCTGAAGAGCATCCGGGACGAGCTGGAAAAGAAGAAGAACGTTTAATGTAGGACGGGCTTCAGCCCGTCAAAAAGACAAGGAGCTGCACCATGCCGAATCCGAAACGCCGCCATTCGAAGGCGAGAACGCGCTCGCGCCGCGCGCACGACTTCCTCAAGCTGAAGTCGCTCTCCACCTGCCCGCAGTGCCATGAGGCCAAAGAGCCGCATCGCGTCTGTGCCAAGTGCGGGTACTACAAAGGCCGCGAAGTCATCGCCAAGGACGTCCTGTAAGCTGACGGCATGACCGCCGCGACGAGGATCGCCCTCGATGCCATGGGTGGCGATCACGCCCCTGGCGAGATCGTCAAGGGTGCGCTGCTTGCGGCCGAGGAGTACCCGAACGTCGAGATCCTGCTCGTCGGCCGCGAGGAAGTGCTGCGCGAGACGCTCGGCACGGTCCTGCCGCCGCGGCTCTCGATCGTCGACGCACGCGAAGTGGTGGACATGACGGACACCGCCCTGGCGCCGCTGCGCCGGAAGCGCAACTCGTCCATCCGCGTCTGCGCGAACCTCGTGGCCGAGGGGAAGGCGGATGCCATGGTCTCCGCGGGACACACCGGCGCGGCCATGACCTCGGCGTACAAGGTCCTCGGCACGATCGAAGGAGTGAGCCGTCCCGCGCTCGCGGCCGTCCTTCCCTCCCAGGCGAAAGCCGGATACACGGTGCTGCTGGACGTCGGCGCGAATGTCGACACCAAGCCTGCCTATCTCCGCGAGTTCGCGGTGATGGGGCACTTCTACGCGCAGATGATCTTCGGCGTGGCCGAGCCGCGCGTGGGGCTGATGTCGATCGGCGAGGAAGAGGGCAAGGGGAACGAGCTGACGAAGGAGACGTTCCGCGTGCTCAAGGAGACGGGCCTCAATTTCATGGGGAACGCCGAGGGGCGCGATGTCTTCAACGGCAACATGGACGTGATCGTCTGCGACGGCTTCATCGGCAATGTGGTGCTGAAGGCGTCCGAGTCCCTCGCGGAGATGATGGGCAAGCTCATTCGCGAGGAGCTGACGCGCTCGTCCACGCGCAAGATCGGGGCGATGCTGGCCAAGGGGGCGTTCGCCGCCATCAAGAAGCGGACGGATTACTCGGAGTACGGCGGCGCGCCGCTCCTCGGCGTGAACGGCGGCTGCATCATTTCCCACGGCCGCTCGAGCGCGAAGGCGATCAAGAACGCGATCCGCGTGGCCCGCAACTTCTCCATGAACCGCATCGACGTGAAGATCCGCGAGAAGATCAGCGACCTGCACTCGCGCGAACACGCCTCGCAGCTGCTGGCTTAGTCATACAATCCGCGCCGCAATGGAGCATCACACTGCTTTTGTCTTCCCGGGACAGGGGAGCCAGTACGCCGGCATGGGGCGCGATCTCTTCGAGGCGTATCCCGAGGCGCGCCGTGTCTTTCACGAAATCGACGAGGCCCTCGGGTTCGAGATCTCGAAGCTCTGCTTTGAGGGTCCCGAGGAGCAACTGAAGCTCACCGAGAACACTCAGCCGGCCATCCTGGCCGTGTCATCGGCCATTCACGCTGTGCTCGAGGAGCACGGCGCCACGCGGCGCGATCTCGTCGCGGGGCATTCGCTGGGGGAGTACAGCGCCATCGTCAGCGTCGGCGGACTCACGCCGGCCGAGGCGGCGACGCTCGTCCGCGCGCGCGGAACGTTCATGCAGGAAGCCGTGCCGGTCGGCAGCGGCGGCATGGCCGCGCTGATCGGGCCGAGCGTCGAGGACGCACGCGCCATCTGCGAGGAGGCGGCGCAGGGCGAAGTGGTCTCGGTCGCGAACATCAACGCGCCGGGACAGATCGTCATCGCCGGCACGACGGCGGGCATCGACCGCGCCATTGCCGTGGCGAAGGCCCGCGGCGTGCGGCGCGCGCTGCCGCTGCCCGTCTCCGCCCCCTTCCACTGCGAGCTGATGGCGCCGGCGGCGGAGCGGCTCGCACCGCTGCTCGACGAGGCGAACTTCAAGGACCTGTGGGTGGCGCTCGTCTCCAACGTCGACGCGTCGCCGATCGGCACGGCCACCGCCGTGCGCAACGCGCTCCTGCGGCAGGTGGCCTCGCCGGTGCGGTGGGTCGAGTCGGTGGAGCGGATGGTCTCGATGGGCGTGAAGCGCTTCGTCGAGATCGGGCCGGGCAAAGTGCTCACGGGAATGATCAAACGCATCGATCCGAACGTGGAGCTCGTGAACGTGTCGGACGTGGCGTCGCTGGAGGCTTACCTTGCGCATTGACCTCACCGGAAAGACTGCACTCGTCACCGGCGCCTCGCGCGGGATCGGCGAGGCCATCGCGCGGCGGCTCGCGGAGACGGGCGCGCACGTGCTCGTGGCCGCGCGCTCGATCGACCGCGTGAACGCCATCGCCGCGGAGATCGGCAACGCCACGGGCGTGGAGCTCGACATCTCCGCGGAGGATGTCCGCGAGCGCGTCGGCGCGCTGCTGAAGGAGCGGCCCATCGACATCCTGGTCAACAACGCCGGCATCACCGCGGACGACCTCTTCATCCGCATGAAGCCGGAGGCGTGGACGAGCGTGTTGCGCACGAACCTCGACTCGGCGTTCAACATCACCCAGGAAGTGGTGAAGAAGATGATCCGCGCCCGCTGGGGCCGCGTGATCAACATCTCCTCGGTCGTGGGCTTGATGGGGAATCCGGGACAGGTGAACTACGCGTCGTCGAAGGCGGCGCTGATCGGCTTCACGAAAGCGCTGGCGCTGGAGATCGGCTCGCGCAACGTGACCGTGAACGCGATCGCCCCCGGCTACATCCAGACCGCGATGACGGACGCGCTCGACGAGGCGGCCCGCAATACGCTGGCCGAGCGCATCGCCCTGAAGCGCCTCGGCACCCCCGACGACATCGCCCACGCGGTGGTGTTCCTGGCCAGCGAGCAGGCGAGCTACATCACCGGCACCGTGCTGAACGTCAGCGGCGGTCTGTACACGTAGTGTCTGGAGTGCGGCAGCGCCAGCTGCCGCTCTCAATGCGGAGGCGCCAGCCTCCGCCCGCCCGCGGCAGCTGCGGCTGCCGCATGGAAAGCGGCAGCTGGCGCTGCCGCACTCCAGACTAAAAGTCGAGGTCGCGCAGGTGGAAGGGTGAGTGTCCACGCCGCCACGCAGGCGCCCAGAGCACGCACACCTCTTCCTTCCCGACCCAGCGGTGCGGACCCGCGGCGAGGACACGCGCGCCTGTGTACGGCGTGCCGTCGAGCGTGCCGCGCGCCTCGCCGTTCGCGTCGAGGACCACATACTCGCCGGGGACGCCAATCGTGAACGTGCCGCCCTTCACCCACTGACCCGCGGCGCGCAGGCGGCCGAGGTTCACAAAGTGCGCGCTGAGCCAGGCGCGGGAGGCGGGAGGCCACGGCGGGCCGTCGGCCTGCACGACGTAGGTGCGGGAGCGGACGACGTCGGCGGCGACGGTGTCGGGGATGAGGCCTTTGGCCATCTGCGTGCGCGTGATCAGCTCGAAGGCGTAATAGAACGGACGGTGGCGATAGATGGTCTCCCCTTTGTGGTCCATCAGCGGCTCGCCGGGACGGGTGAGGCGCAGCGCCTGGTCCATCATCGTGTAGTGCCAGTCGGTGTTCTTCTCGAAGCGGTCGGCGTAGTAGAAGAGCGCCACGAGCAGAACCGCGATGGCGATGACGAGCTCGCGCACGTGCGGCATCGCCGCCGCGGCGAAGATCGCCAGCAGGGGAAAGATCGGCAGAAAGTCGCGGGGGGAGATGAGCAGCCAGACGCCGGCGAGCGTCACGGTGAATGCGCCGCACGTCACGGCCAGGAGCCAGCGCAGGCGCGGTGCGTCCGACTTGCGGGCCATGTACACCACTCCCGCGGCGCCGAGGATCGCGAGCGAGCGGAGCAGCCAGGCGTTGTCCTGTGCCTTCGCGAGGTTGCTGTTGAAGGTGAAGTTGCAGTACACCAGCTCGTCCCACACGCCGGCGCTGATGAAGTAGAGCGACAGCGCGGCGGGGACGATGGCGAAGCCGGCGATCCCCTCGAATGTGGGGCGGGCTTCAGCCCGCCGGCGTTCCTCCGCGGGCTGAAGCCCGCGCCACATTCCGAACGCCGCGCCGAGGGAGATCAGCAGCAGCGGCGTCTTCAGCGAGACCGCGAGCGCGCAGCCGAGGAGAAAGCCGATCGCGAAGGGACGCCAGCCGCGCACGATGCCGAGGACCGCCAGCATCCAGAACGCGTTCCAGAGGTTGTCGGTGCGGTACTCGAGCGACTTCAGGAAGAACGGCGGGAAGAGCGCCAGCAGCACGACCGCCCACGCGGCGACGCGCGCGTCGTAGAGGCGCTTCGCGATGTCCCAGGTCGCCCAGAGGACGATGGCGAAGAGCGCGAGCATCGGCAGGCGCATCCAGAAGAGGATGTCGGAGCGCTCCCCGAACAGCGCCAGGATCGGCGCGGTGATCATGTGGAAGAGGGGCGCGTGGTTGTCGAAGACGTCGCGGTACTGGATCTTCCCCACCGTCCATCCCCAGGCCACGTGGAGGTGCTGCTGTTCGTCGGAGTCGAAGCGATAGCGGAGCAGCGCCAGCACCCGCAGGACGAGCGCAACGGCAGCAGTGGCACCGAGGAGGAGGCGTTCGGAGCGTGACAAGGTGAGATTGGCGCGCCCTGAGGGACTCGAACCCCCAACCAGCGGTTCCGAAGACCGCTGCTCTATCCATTGAGCTAAGGGCGCGCTCGACAGGGAATGCTACTCGACAGTTTGCCCCGGCGTGAATAGAATGCGCGCCCGCGCTGTTCCTAAGCCGCGAAACAAGCCGTTGTAGCTCAGCTGGTAGAGCAGCTGATTCGTAATCAGCAGGTCACCGGTTCAAGTCCGGTCAACGGCTCCAACCTCTCCTCCCATGCGCGCGCTCGCAGCCATTCTCGCGATCGCCCTGCTCCTCCTCGGAGTAGCCGTACCGGTCGTGCTCTTCGCGGCCTTCGTGCTGGCGCTGCCGTTCGCCGCGGCCGCCGTCCGCCGCGTCCGCATCCGCTGCGCCGAGCAATCCGTCGCGCTGCGGGCGCTGGTCCTCTTCCGCGGTCCCCCTTCGCTCGCCTGACGCCCGCGTCAGCCGCACATCGCGAAGGAGGAAGCCGTGTCCCTGAGAAAACTGCTGGGGAAGATCTTGATTTTCGGGATCCTGGAGCTCGGTGCGCTTGCGGGCGTGCCGATGTCGCCGGAACAGATCGAAAAGGTCATGAACGTGATGCACCGGACGAAGGTGGAGCACGTGGTGAAAAAGGAGGATCCGTGAGGGCAATTTGTCACGGTTCTTCCCGTCCCGCCACCCTTCGGGACGGGTAGAATGAAGAGGTCCAGATCAGTCCAGGAGGCCCTGTGCCGGAGAACGTCTTTTTCCGTGACGATGTGCTCGTCGAGCCGCTGTTCAACCAGTGGTATGCCTGGACGTATCTGATCCCTCCGGCGTCCGCGTCGATGTATGTCGCGAACCTGCACCTGGAGCTGCTGGAGTCGTTCGTGGCCATGCCGCAGATGCACGCCACGGCGCTGCAGAATCCGGCCAATGTCGGGGCGCCGTTCGTGAACATTCACCCCTCGCGGGTGGACGAGGTGCGGGAGCTGCTGGAGTTCACGCGGGAGCAGGAGGCGGACCTGATCGAGCTGGCCGCGGCCATCAAAACGGTCGAACGGAAGCTGGCGGCCGAGGCTTCGGGCTTCTCGCTGGAGAGCTGGTATCCGCGGCTTCCGGAGCCGCTGCGCGGGCACGTGGAGCTCGTGTACGACCTGCAGGGGCGTCCCTCGGTGCGCTTCCTGGAAGGGCTGCTCTACCGCAGCCGCTACTACGACGCGCGCCGGCAGAGCGTGGCGCTGTCGCGGCTGCAGAACGACGGGCGGACGTTCGTCTTCAGCACGCCGCGGCTGCGCGACGGCTCGCGTACGTTCGCCGACGTGGCTTTCGCCGATCCGGCGCTGGACGAGCTGTTCCGGGCCCGCACCGAGGCGCAGTCGTACGAGCGCCTGCGCGACCTGCTGCGCATCGACGACTGCGACGAGCCGGCGTTCCGCACGCTCTTCACGTCGGAGCCGCAGCGGGCCTGCGCCGCGTACGACGGCGCGGACGTGCGCGTCCGCTATTTCGGTCACGCCTGCATCCTCATCGAGGCGCGCGGCGTGTCGATCCTCTGCGATCCGGTCATCAGCTACAAGGACGCCAGCGGCCTCGATCAGTACATCCACTCCGACCTGCCGCCCGTGATCGACTACGTGCTGATCACGCACAACCACCAGGACCACATCATGTTCGAGACCATGCTGCAGCTGCGGCACAAGGTGCGGAACGTGGTGGTGCCGAAGAGCTACGGCGGCCACCGCCTCGATCCGTCGCTGCGGCTGCTGCTGCGGACGATCGGCTTCCCGAACGTGATCGAGCTGGATGACATGGAGACGATCGACACGGAGCGGGCCGCGATCACGGGCCTGCCGTTCCTCGGCGAGCACGGCGATCTCGACGTGCGCACGAAGCTCGGCTATCACGTGGCCATCGACGGCCGGACCATCCTCCTGCTGGCGGACTCGAACAACGTCGACCACCGGCTCTACGAGCATCTGCGCGAGCTGGTGGGCCCGATCGACGTGCTGTTCATCGGCATGGAGTGCGACGGCGCGCCGATCTCCTGGATGTACGGGCCGATGATGACTTCGCCGCTGGCGCGCGAGAACGATCAGTCGCGGCGCCTCAGCGGCTCGGATTGCGAGCGCGGCATGAGCATCGTGGACACGCTCGAGCCGAAGCAGATTTACGTCTACGCGATGGGGCAGGAGCCGTGGCTCACGTTCCTGACGTCGATCCGCTACACGGCGGAGTCGCGGCCGATCGTGGAGTCGGACCAGCTCGTGGCGGCGTGCCGTGCCCGCGGGCTGGAGTCGGAGCGGCTGTGGGTGAAGAAGGAGATCTTCCTCCCCGCGCGCAGCGGCGCGATGGCCGGTGCGGTATGACCGCGCTGCCGTTCGACGATCGCGACGCGACGAACGCGGAGCTCACCGGGGGCAAGGGGGCGAGCCTCGCGCGCATGACGCAGGCCGGCTTCGCCGTGCCCCGCGGTTTCTGTCTGACCACCGACGCGTACACCGCCGCCACGGAGGCGATCGGGCTGCGCGGGCGTCTGGCCGCGCTGGTGGCGGAGGAGCGGTGGAGCGACGTCGAGGCCGCGGCGGCGGAGGCGTTCGCCTCGGCGCCGGTGCCCGCGAACGTGCGCGATGCGTACCACGCGCTCGGCGCACGCGTGGCCGTCCGCTCCTCGGCCACCGCGGAGGATCTGCCCGACGCGTCGTTCGCCGGCCAGCAGGAGACGTTCCTGGACGTCGCCGGAGAGGAGGCGGTGCTCGATGCGGTGCGCCGCTGCTGGGCGTCGCTCTGGAGCGCGCGGGCGATGCACTACCGCCACACGCGCGGCATCGACCACTTCGCCGTCTCGATGGCGGTGGTGGTGCAGACGATGGTCGACGCCGACTGCGCGGGCGTGGCCTTTACGGCCGATCCGGTGTCGCAGCGCCGCGACCGGATCGTGATCGAGGCGGCGGCCGGCCTCGGCGAGGCGATCGTCTCCGGCACGACGGCGGGCGATGTCTACCGCCTCGACCGCGCCACGCTGGCCGTGGTCGAGCGCGATCTTCGCGGCGACGCGCCGATCCTCGACGACGCGCAACTGCTGGCCATCGCGGGCGCCGCGGTGGCGCTCGAGGATGTGCAGGGAATGCCGCAGGACGTGGAGTTCGCGTTCGCGGACGGACAACTGCAGTTGCTGCAGTCGCGGCCGATCACGACGCTGGCGGTGGTGGACGTGGAGGACGTGCCGCGCGCGCCGGAGCCGACGCGCGCGCAGCGCGCGGCACTGGCGAAGATCGCGGAGCGGTTCCCGACGGCGCCGAAGCCGCTGGACAACGTGGCGCTGGTGACGCTGTCGCTCGATCCGGTGGCGCACGCGCTCTCCCGCCTCGGCCTGCGCATGCCGGCGAAGCCGCTGGCCGCGGCGCGTGAGCAACTGTGGCGCGAGGCGTTCCTGCTGCCCGCGCCGAAGCCCGGTCCCGGCACGGTGGTGCTGCCGTTCCGCATGCTTTCCTGGCTGCGGCGCGACTGGAACCGCTGGTGGAGCGGCACGCCGCGCGCGCGGCTCACCGCCGCGGGCAACGCCGGCGATGTGGCTTCGCTGAGCGATGAGGAGCTGACGGCGGCCTTCCAGCGCGTACGCGCCGAGTGGGCGGCGGTGATGCGCGAGCGCGGCGAGGGGACGGTCACGATGTATACGGCCGAGGGGGTGGTGAAGCTGCTCGTGAAGAAGGCGGTCGGGGCGAAGCGGATGTTGCCGGTCGTCGGCGAGCTGCTGGGCGGTATCGACAGCATCACGCTCGAAGTGAACGAGGCGCTCTGGCGCCTGTCGCGCGACCCGTCGGAGCGCAACGTCCACGCGTTCCTCGCGAAGTATGGACATCGCGAGGGCTCGAGCTTCTATCTCTCCACGCCGACGTGGAACCGCAATCCGGAACAGGTGCGGGCCCTGGCGCGCGCGCTGGCGCAGGCGGGTGCGCCGCCGCAGCGGGGGATGGCCGCGGAGCGCGCGGAGCAGGCGAAGCGGGAAGTGCTGTCGGCGCTGCGGCGCAAGCCGCTGCTGCGCTGGGCGTTCCGCTGGATGGTGGAGCGCTATCGCGAGCTGCAGCGCTTCGAGGAAGACAGTCACTTCGACATGACCCGCCCGCTGGACGCGCTGCAGGCACTGGCGCTGGAGGCGGGACGCCGGCTGGTGCAGCGCGGCGCGATGGCGCGCACGGACGAGGTGTTCCTGCTGACGCAGGAGGAGCTCGGGCAGTGGCTGCGCCAGCCTCCCGGCGACGCGCACGCGCTGCTGCGCCGGCGCGCGGCCACGCACGCGATGGTCGACGCGCGCTGGAAGGCGCGGCTGTCCGAGGCGGCGGGCGAGGGGACGTTGCTGACGGGAAGCGCCGCGAGCGCGGGAGTGGTGGAAGGGGCGGCGCGCATCGTGCGCGGCGAGGCGGACTTCGGGCGGCTGCGGCCGGGCGAGGTCCTGGTGTGTCCGTTCACGAATCCGGCCTGGACGCCGTTGTTCGCCACGGCGGCCGCGGTGGTGGCCGAGACGGGCGGTGTGGCGTCGCACGCGGCCATCGTGGCGCGCGAGTACGGCATCCCGGCGGTGCTGCGCGTGAGCGGAGCGACGACGCGCATCCGCGACGGGCAGTGGCTGGTCGTGGACGGCAGCGCCGGCACGGTCACGCTGGCCGAGGCCCGCGCGGCGGAACCGGCGGCCTGACATGCGTACCTGGGTGTGGTGGCTCGTTCCGCTGCTCTTCGCGCTGCACAATCTCGAGGAGTGGCTGGCGCTGCAGACCTTCCTGCCGCGCCTGATGCAGGAGGCGCCGGGGTTCGCGCGGCACCTGCCGAACGTGCGTCAGTACGGGGTGGCGCTGCTGATCGTGACCGCGATTCCGCTGGTCTTCGCCATCCTGCGGCAGCGCTTCCTGCTCGTGATCGCGCAGACGGTGATCGCCATCAACGTCGTCTCGCACATCGTCTCGGCGCTCCTGTTCCGCGGCTACACGCCGGGAGTGGCCACGGCGGTCTGTCTCAACCTGCCGTTCTCGATCTACTTCTTCCGCGCGCTGCGCGCGGGCGGCGAGGTGCCGGCCGCGCGCATGAAGCGTGTGATCCCGATCGCGCTGCTCTTACACGGCCCCGTTCTGATAGGCCTGCTGTGGTGGCTGGGCATGAATCACGACTGACGGTGCCAGCACGCGGGCCACGAGCGACGTGACCTCGGCCTCCCGCGGCTGGAGGTAGAAGTGGTCGCCGTCGAAGGTGCGGGTCTCGAAGGAGGCACGGGTGTGGAGACTCCACTGCGCGGTCTGTTCGGGGGAGGCTTTGTAGTCGTCGGTGCCGGCCAGGGCGATGATGGGGACGTCGAGAGGGTCGTCGTAGGAGTAGACGTAGGTGTCGCAGAGGGCGAAGTCGGCGCGGAGCATGCGGCCGATGAAGGCCATCATTTCTTCGTTGTCGAGGATCTCGGTCGGAGTGCCGCCGAGGCGGCGCAGCTCGGCGCGGAATTCGGGCTCGGGAAGGTTGTACGTCGGCGGCTCGGGATCGGGGATCTGCGGCGGGCGCGCTCCCGACACGATCAGCGCCTCAGGGAGCGGACGGCGCTCGCGGCGAAGGGCGCGGGTGAGCTCGAACGCGATGAGCGCACCCATGCTGTGGCCGAAGAAGGCGAACGGGAGGTCGTCGAGCGGCAAGGCGCGCAGGAGCGCGTTGACGACGGGGATCATGTGCGGGAGTGGTGCCTCCCGGAGGCGCGTCTCGCGTCCCGGCAGTTGCACGGCGCAGACGTCGACGCTGGCGGGGAAGCGCGAGGCCCAGCCGCGATAGGCGGAGGCGGCGCCGCCGGCGTAGGGGAAACAGAAGAGCCGCACGGTGGGTGCGGGGACGGTGCGGTAGCGGACGATCCAGGTCATGCGTTCGGCTCCCGGGTGACGAGACCGCGGCGCTCGAGCTCGTGCAGGTACGTGGCGACGAGTGCCGCATCGATGGGTGGACAGGTGATGGCGGTTCCCCGCAGCGCGCGCGCGGCGGCGCTGCAGTCGAAGCGGGGCATGGCGGTGGCGGAGTAGAGCTCGGGCATCGACATCTCGGAGCCGGAGGCGGCCAGGAGCGGCAGGAGCGGATAGAGCGCGTTCGACTCCGGATCCTCGGCCAGCGCGGCCAGCAGGCGCGCGCGCCATTCGGCGACGGAGACGCGCTCGACGCGGAAGCCGAGCGCGCGCGCATGCTCGAACACGGCCTGCATCGGCACCGGTCGCGGATTGCAGAGCTGGTACGTCGCACCGGCGGAATCGGGCTGCAGCGAGAGCGCGGCCACGGCGGAGGCGATGTAGTCGACGGGACTGAAGAAGGCGATGGTGTCGAGATCGGGCGCGGCCCCGAGGGCCAGGCAGCCGCGGATGATGCGCTGCACGACGTTGTCGTCGTCCCAGACGCCGGTGCGGCTGTCGCCGGAGACGAGGCCGAGGCGGTAGACGGTGACGGGGATGCCGCGCTCGACCGCCGTGCGCGCCAGTTGCTCGGCCACCCACTTGCTCGCCGCATAGCCGCCGGGCGCGGGCGTGTGCGGGAAGTCGGCGGCGGTGATGTCGCTCGCGGTGGAGGGGAAGAGCGCGAGCGTGGAGATGTGGTGCACGGCTTTCGTCGTCCCTTCGACGGCGAGGCGGAGCACCTCGGTCGTGCCGCCGGCGTTGGCAGGATCGAGCGAGGCGTACGGGACGATGAAGTTCACGTGCGCGCCGCAGTGGTGGATGGTGTCGATGCGGGACGCCAGCGCGCGGAACTCGCCGGGCGGGAGGCCGAAGCGCGGCTGCGCGAGGTCGCCGGCGATGGCGGTGATGCGCGCGCTGTCGGCATCGCGCCACAAGCCGTGCTCGGCGAGGTTGCGCTGCACGCGCGCGAACGTGGCGCCGTCCCGGGGACGGACGAGGCAGTGCACGCGGGCCTCGGTGCGGTCGAGCAGCTCGCGCAGGAGGAACGCGCCGACGAAGCCGGTGGCGCCGGTGAGGAAGATGTTGCGCGGGGGGGCGTACGCGTATGGCGTGGAGAGGACGATGGAGGGGTCGAGTACCGCGCGGGCGGCGTAGTCGGGGGGCGGGCTGAAGCCCGCCCTACGTTGGAGCGCCTGGGCAATGGAGGCGACGGTCGGCTCGAGCTGGAAGAAGTCGCGCAGCGGGATGGCCAGGCCGTGCTCGTCGCGGAGACGCGTGAAGAGGCGCAATGCCAGGAACGAGTTGCCGCCGGCGAGGAAGAAGTCGTCGCCGCGTCCGATGTGGCGGAGCGAGAGGAGCTCCCGGAAGAGCGATGCCACCACGGCCTCGGCGGGGGTGCGCGGCGGCTCCTGGACGGCGCCGTCGTCGCCGGCGTCGGGTGGCGGCAGCGCGCGGCGGTCGACTTTGCCGTTCGACGTCAGCGGCAGCGACGGGAGGAAGCGGATCACCGACGGCACCATGTACTCGGGGAGCTTCCTGCGCAGCGTGTCACGCAAAGCATCCGCGGGAGAAAGGGATTCGCCGGGGATGCCGCCGGCGATGGCGTGCAGGAAGAGATGCTGATTGCCGAGGCCGAGGTGCGGGCGCACGGCGTCGAAGTCCAGGGTGCCGACGGCGCAGAGCCCGAGGTTGTGCCGCGGCGCCTCCATGGAGAGGAGCTGCAGCATCGCGCCGGCTTCGATGAGGCAGAAGTCGCGCGCGAGCTTGCCGTACATCGGCTCGATGGCCTCCAGCGCGCCGACGAGGAAGAGCGTGAAGGCCGACTCGCCGGCCATGCGCTGGTTGGTCGTGAAGTGCAGGGCGCGTCCGGCGAGGTCGCCGGGCGCGAGGAGCTGCAGGCGGTGCTCGACGGGGTGGTGATAGTAGAGGCCGGGTGCGAGCCCTGCGACGTTGCGCACGGCGACGTAGGTCTGCACCGGGTGCAGCGCGCTGGCGGAGGGATAGGCGAAGCGGCCGTCGTGCTCCGCGCAAGTGTCGAGGAGTGCGCCGAGGGCATCGAGCGAGACCGGCGTGTTTGCGAAGTGGCGCACGCTGCGGCGGGAGGCGAGCACGGAGACGTCGCCGCGCGGCAGCACCGGGGCGTCGTCGACGGATCGGAGGGAGAGGCGGCGGCGCGAGAAGGCCTCGCGCTCGGCGGGACCCACGATGACCTCGCCGAGGTCGGGCTCGAACGCGGGCGTGCGCTCCGGGACGACGTAGGCAGCGAGGCGCTTGTTGGTGTCGCCGAACGCGGTGACGACGGCAGCGGCGACGCCGGGGCACTGCTCCAGCGTGGCCTCGATCTCGCCGAGCTCCACGCGGTGGCCCTGCACCTTGACCTGGAAATCGGCGCGCCCGAGGAACTCGATGTTGCCGTCGGGGAGCCAGCGACCGAGGTCGCCGGTGCGGTAGAGGCGCTGGCCGCGGTACTCCAGGAAGCGCTCGCGCGTGCGCACTTCGTCGCCGTAGTAGCCATCGGCGACGCCGATGCCGCCGATGTACAGCTCGCCCGTGACCCAGAGGGGGCACGGCTCCAGCGCCTCGTTCAGGACGAAGAAGGTCTGGTTCCGCATCGGCTTGCCGTAGGGGATGCTCTTCCACGAGGGATCGACGTCGCCAATCGGGTAGAGGATCGACCAGATGGAGGCCTCGGTGGCGCCGCCCATGCTGATGATCTCGATCGATTCGTCGAGCGCGCGGATGCGGGAGGGGAGTGTGACGGGGATGTAGTCGCCGCTGAGCATGGCCAGGCGCAATGTAGGACGGGCTTCAGCCCGTCCCCCCCGGGGGAGGCGGGCTGAAGCCCGCCCTACATACGACACGTACATGTCGAGCATGGCCGGGACGGAGTTCCAGATCGTGACGCGGTGCGCCTCGAGCAGCTCGCCCCAGTGCGACGGATCGGCGCCGCGCTCCGGATCGGGGAGCACGAGCGCACCGCCGGCGGCGAGGAGGCCGAAGATGTCCCACACCGAGAGATCGAAGTTGAGGGAGGAGAGGGCGAGCACGCGATCGTCGGCGGTGACGGCGAAGCGCTGGTTGACGTCGACGACGGTGTTCAGCGCCGCGCGGTGGGAGATCATCACGCCCTTCGGCATCCCGGTGGAGCCGGAGGTGTAGATGACGTAGGCGAGCGCCTCGGGATCGACGACGACGCGCGGCGCGGAAGCCGCGGGAGCGAGCGTGTCGACGGCGATGGCGCCGGGGAACCGCGACGCGAACTTCGACTGCGTGAAGGCGACGCGCACGTTCGCCGCGGCGAGGAGAGAGGCGATCCGCTCGTCGGGGAGGCCGGCGTCGATGGGGAGATAGGCGGCGCCGCTCTGCAGGATGCCCAGGACGGCGGCGACCTGCTCCCATCCTTTTTCCATGATCACGGCGACGAGCTCGCGACGTTCGGGGAGCTGCCGCGTGACTGCGTTTGCGTACGCGGCGAGCTCGCCGTAAGTGAGCGTGCGCGCGGCGCCGATGACGGCCACGCGCTCGGGCTCGCGCGCGGCGCGCTCGAAGAAGGCGTCGTGGAGGCGTCCGTCGGGAACCGGGCCGGGGGTGGCGTTCACCGTCTCGATGCGCGCGCGGTGCTCGCGCGACAGCATCGAGGCGGCGGTGACGCCCCACGGCTCGTGCCAGGCCTCGTCATCGACGGCGAGGCGCTGCACGAAGGTGCGGTAGGCGGCGAACATGTCGTCGGGGAGGCCGGTGGGGAAGAGCGCGTCGACGGAGTCCCACGTCAGCGACAGGCCGCCGCCGCTCTCGCTGACCTGATGGTCGATCCAGACCTGCGGCGTCTGCGTGACGCCGTACTCCTCGTTGCCGTTCGTGGCCGTGTGCGAGGAGCCGCCGGGCGCGACGAGGCTGGTGAAGACGATGGGCATGGAGACGCGCGAGGTGCCGCGCATGCGCGCGAGCTCGCGCATCACGCGCACGCCGCTGACGTGGCGGCGCTGCATTCCTTCCCACAACTGCTCCTGCAGCGCGGCGGCGCGGGCAGTGAAGGTGCCGTCGTGCGCATCCGCAGCGACGAGGAGCAGGGTGGTGAAATCGCCGACGATGTCGTAGACCTGCGGATGGAGCGGCTGGCGGTTGAACAGGGTCAGGTTCAACGTGAAGCGGCGGTTGCTGCTCCAGACCGCCAGGACCGTCGCGTACGCGGTGAGGAGCACGCCCGAGGGCGTGAGCCGCGCCGCCTGCGCGCGCTCCCTGAAGCGCTGCCACTCCGCTCCCTCGAGCCGGAAGCGCCGCCGGACGAAGCGGGGCGACGTGATCGAGGCCGGGTTGACGGCCAGCGGCAGCTCCGGCGCGGAAGGGAGGTCGGCCAGGCGCTCGCGCCACGCGGCCAGCGCGCGCTCGTGCTCCTCGGAATTCGTGAGCTCGAGCTCCGCCAGGACGTAGTCGCGGAACGAGAGGTCGAGCTGCGGCAGCACGAGCTGTGGATCGCGATAGAGCTGGAAGAGCTCCGACATGAGGATCGAGCGGCTCCAGCCGTCGCCGATGAGGAGGTCGAAGCTCACGTGCAGGATTTCGGCGTCGGGAAGGCGGGAGAGGCGCAGCTCGAAGAGCGGCCAGCGCTCCGTGGGGTGGACCTGATGCGACATGCGCTCGCGCGTGGCGGCGAGGCGCTCCTGCCGCGCGTCCGGGTCGAGCTCGCGGAGGTCGTCGCGGACGACGACATACGGCGGGACCTCGGAGAGGATCTGCTGCAGGCCATCGGGACGAATGACGGCGCGGAGCATGTCGTGCCGCGCCACGAGGCGGCGCCACGCCGCCGTGAGCCGGTCGGCGTCGACGCCCGGCGAGCTGAACTCGGCGTACGCGTGACAGGCGACGTTGCCGGAATCGGCGAACGCGGTGCGGCCGATCCAGTAGGCCTGCTGGATGTCGGTCAGCGGGAACGGCTGGTGGCGCTCGTCCGGCTTCGGCACGATCCGCGGTGCCGCCGGCGCGCTCCCGCCGGGCTTGATCCGGCGCAGCAGCATCTCCCGCTTCTCGGCCGAGAGGCCGCGGAGACGAGAGGTGATCTCCATGGAGTCGCTCATGGCTCCTCCGCTCAGGCGCGCTCGCGGAGCGAGAGGGGACGCATGTCGGTCCAGAGCTCGCGCACGCGGTCGAGACATTCGTCCTGCGTCGCGGCTTCGCCCTGGAGCTGCCAGCCGGGCGGCACGTCGTTCCAGGCGGGCCAGATGGAGTACTGCTCCTCGTCGTTCTTCATCACTACGTAGTGGTCTTCCATGGCGTTCTCCTTCAGAACTGGTAGTGCGCGCGCTGCGCGGGCGCGGGTGGAATGAGCTCGGTGTCGGGGATGGTGTCGGGCAGTTCGTCTTCGACGAAGCGGACGCTGGGCGAGCGCCAGCAGGCGGCGGCGACAGCGGCATTGAGCAGGGCCATGACGATCATCAGCAGCGCCACGCCGCGTCCCGGGCCGCTGCCGATCCACGCGCCGACGGATGGCGCGAGCGCGCCGCCCTGCATCAGCAGTGGCTCGAAGAAGCGATCGGCCAGGGCGCCCGAGGCGACGTACGCGAGCGGCCGCGACGACCAGGCGAACATCAGCCGTGTGGCGAAGACGCGCCCCTGCACCTCCGGTGCGACCTTGGTCTGCCAGATGGCCTGGCTGGAGGCGTTGATGATCGGGACGGTGAAGAGCGTGATGAAGAGGCCCGCGGCCATGAGCAGCGGCCACGGACGCACGCCGCACAGCAGCAGCCCGAACGACATGAGCAGGCCGAAGCCGAAGACGCCGTGCACGCGCCGCCGCGGTCCGCCCCACGCGGACATGAGCAGCGCGCCGAGGACCATGCCGATGCCGCCGATGGAGACGAGGCGGCCGAGGGTGTTGGCGTCGGCAATGCCGAGGACGAGCGGTGTGTAGAGCACCTGCACGAGCGAGAGCGTGAAGTTGCTCGCGGAAAAGAAGACCAGCAGTCCCATCAGCCCCGCGCGCGAACGGATGTAGCGCCAGCCGAAGGCGGCGTCGCGCAGGAGCGAGTCGTCGATCCCGCCGGCGTCCTCTCTCGCCGGCGTGGCCGGGACGCGCACGAAGGCGAGCATGCCCAGCGAGAAGAGGAACGTGAAGATGTCGAGGACGATCACGCCGCCGCAGCCGATGGTCATCACCAGCGCGCCGGCGACGATGGGAGAGATGATGTAGCCGCTGGCCTGGGCGATCTGGGTCATCGCGCTGGCGCGCCCGAGGTGGCGCTTCGGGACGATGAGCGTGGTGGCGGCCGAGAAGGCGGGCCACTTCACCGCGGTGAGCATCGAGCTGGCGCCGACGAGGGTGTAGATGTGCCAGATCTCGAGCCGGCCGGTCAGGTAGAGCGCGGCCAGGATGGTGGTGAAGACGGTGGAGACGATGTCGCTGAAGGCCATCGCGGCGCGGCGGCTCCAGCGGTCGACGATGACGCCGGCGAACGGCAGCGCGATGATGCCGGGCAGCGACGCGAACATGTAGATCAGGCCGATCTGGGTGGCGGAGCCGGTCTGCTCGTAGACCCACACGCCGAGCGCGAAGGCCGTCAGCCCCGATCCGACGATCGAGACGAACTGGCCGATCCACATGCGCAGGAACATCCTCATGCCAGGACCTCCGCGCGCTCGAGGACGGCGCGCAGCTTCTCGGCGAGCGCATCGACGTGCGGCGCCGCGACCATGGTCAGGTGATCGCCCGGGACGTCGACGATCTCCAGCGCTTCGGTCGATAGCCGTCCCCACTCCCGCTCCACGCCGGGCTCGAGGCGGATGTCGAGCAGTTGCGCGAGGTCGCCGGCCATCGGCGCCTGCGCGCGGAAGTAGGTGATGCGGTCGGCGTAGCGTCCGCGCGGCTGGTAGCTGCGCAGCGAGAGATGGTGGCCATGCCAGAGGCGGAAGAAGTGCTCGCCGGTCTCGGAGAGGGTGCCGTCGGGCCCGATGCCGAGGAAGGCGCCGAAGCCGTACGCGCGGATCATGCGCACGAAGCCTTCGCGGAAGCGAGCCACGTCGGGCGTGCCGCTGCCGCCGTACGAGACGGGCGGGTGGCTGTCGAGGAGCGCGAGGAGCGTGACGCTCTCGCCGGCGGCGTGGAGCTGGCGCGCCATCTCGAAGGCCACGTTGCCGCCGTACGACAGGCCGGCGAGCTGATACGGACCGTGACGCTGGACGCCGCGCAGGGCCTCAATGTACTGCGTGGCGCGCTCTTCGATCGTGGCGGGCTCGGAGCCGCCGTACACCGCCGGCGACTGCAGCCCGTACAGCGGCTGGTCGTTGCCGAGGCGGTCCGCGAGCTCGGCGTAGCAGAGCACGATCCCGCCCGCGGGATGGACGCAGAAGAGGGGACGCCGGGTGCCGTCGGGCTGGATCGGGACGAGGGGGGATTGGAGTGGATCGGTGGGCTTCAGCCCACCGTCGTCCGGCGGGCTGAAGTCCGCCCTGCGTTCGCGGTCGATGTGGGCGGCCTGCTCGGCGACGGTGGTGAGCTCGTAGACCGCGGCGGCGGGAAGGGTGACGCCGAACGTCTCGCGGATCTTGTTCATGGCCTGCACGGCCATGAGCGAGCTGGCGCCGGCGTCGAGAAGGTTGTCGTGCGGACGGACGTCGCTGCCGAGCAGCGCGCGCCAGATCGTGGCGACCGCTTCTTCGGTGGATTGCGGCGCGGCCGGAGCGGTGCCGGCCTGGTCGCGGACGACGGTCTGCTCGACGCCGCGGGTGGAGCCGATCCAGTAGCGCTGGCGCTCGAAGGGATAGGTCGGCAACGGCACGCGGCGGCGCTGCTCGTGCGCGTAGAAGCCGTGCCAGTCGACGCGCACGCCGGCGATCCAGAGCCGGCCGAGCGCGTCGAGCATGGAGGCGTAGGTGGGTTGGACGGAACCGATCTCGATGAAGACGCGCGCCGTCTCGCGCTGCAGCTCGGCGAGGCGGGTGGCGTCGAGCGGCGCCGTGGCGTCCGCGACGCGGGGGAGCGCGACTTCCATGGTCAGGTGGCCTTCGATCACCGCGGCCACGAGGGCGCCGACGCCCTCGCCGAGCGCCGACTCCGGCGTGAGGCCCCACTCGATCCAGAGCCTGGCCACGGCCAGCTCGTTGATGAAGGCCGACTCGCGCGCATCGGGCTGGCGGCGGAGGAGCTTCGCGGCGGCGTCGACCACTTCGCGCACCGCCGGCTCGTGCGCGTAGAGCTCGCGCACGTCTCCCGCGACTTCGCCGGAGAAGAGGAACGTGACGGGGCGATGATGCTCGGCCGCCTCGCCGCGCACCCACGGTCCATCGCCGACGCGATACTCGCGAAACGCGAACTGCTTGCGGCCGGTGGCGAGGGTGAAGGCGACGTCGGGGCTGCCGAGGTGCGGCGTGACGTTGGCGCGCACGGCGTCGAGCGCGGCGGCGGAGCGCGCGGAGAGCGGCACAATCGTCAATGGCCGGGAAGGGGAGGTGGCGCGCGGCGCCGGCGCTTCCTCGAGCACCACGTGCGCGTTCGTGCCGCCGATGCCGAACGAGCTCACGCCCGCGCGCAGCGGTCCGTCGCTCTTCCAGTCGCGGCGCGCGGCGTTGACGAAGAACGGCGTGGAGGCGAAGTCGATGCGCGGATTCGGGGCGGTGTAGTGGAGGGAGGGGGGCAGCTCGCGGTGCTCGAGCGCGAGGACGGTCTTGATCAGGCCGGCCACGCCCGAGGCGGCGTCGGTGTGTCCGATGTTCGTCTTGACCGAGCCGATCGCGCAGAAGTTGCGGCGCGACGTGCCGCGGCCGAACGCGCGCGTGAGCGCGGTGATCTCGATCGGGTCGCCGAGGATCGTGCCGGTGCCGTGCGCCTCGACGTAGGAGATCGAGTCGGCGTCGACGCCGGCCATGGCCATGGCCTCGCTGATGACGGCGGTCTGTCCCTCGACGCTCGGCGCGGTGAAGCCGGCCTTGGCGCTGCCGTCGTTGTTGATCGCGGAAGCCAGCAGGATGGCGCGGATGTGGTCGCCCGCGGCGACGGCGTCGGAGAGGCGGCGCAGCACCACCACGCCCGCGCCGCTGCTGGACACGGTGCCGCGCGACTGCTCGTCGAAGGCGCGGCAGTGGCCGTCGGGGGAGAAGATGCCGCTCTCCTGATAGAGATAGCCGCCGTTCTGCGGGATGCGGATGGAGACGCCGCCGGCGATGGCCATGTCGGACTCGCCGCTGAAGAGCGACTGCATGGCCAGGTGCACGGCCACGAGCGAGGTCGAGCAGCCGCACTGCACGGTCAGGCTCGGGCCGCGCAGGTTGAGCTTGTACGAGATGCGCGTCGACAGGAAGTCCTTGTCGTTCGCGATCATGAGTTGATACGGCGAGACGGTGCGGCGCACTTCCTCGTTGCCGAAGGTGTTGAAGAGATAAGTGTTCATGCCGACGCCGGCGAACGAGGCGATGCGGCCGTCGAAGCGCTCGGGGTCGTGGCCCGCGTCCTCGATGGCCTGCCAGGCGCATTCGAGGTAGACGCGCTGCTGCGGGTCGGTGACTTCGGCCTCCCTGCGGCCGTAGCCGAAGAAGCCGGCGTCGAAGCGGTCGACGTCCTCGATGACGCCGCGGGCGCGCACGTAGCGCGGATCGTCGAGCAAGGCGCGGTCCACGCCCTCGGCGTACAGCGCATTGCGGTCGAAGAAGGAGATGCACTCGACGCCGTCGCGCAGGTTGCGCCAGAACGCGTGTGCGTCGCTGGCGCCGGGGAGGCGGACGGACAGGCCGATGACGGCGATCGCTTCGGTGTCGCGGACGGTGGGGTTCATGCGCGGGACTCCATGCGGCGCTGCCGCTGCCGTTGCATCGCCTCGCGCCGGTCGGCGGCGGCGAGGGTCGGTTCGGCCGCCGCGGGACGGACGGGTGCGGTCTCGCTGAGGTGCGCGGCCAGCGAGGCGACGGTGGTGTGGTCGAAGAGGTTGATGGCGGAGAGGTCGCGGTCGAGCGTGCGCGAGAGGATGGTCGAGACGCGGATGAGCAGGAGCGAGTGGCCGCCGAGGTCGAAGAAGTTGTCGTGGATGCCGATGCGCTCCACGCCCAGCGCTTCCTGCCAGGCAGTGGCGATGATGCGCTCCAGCTCCGTGCGCGGCGGAATGTGCTCGACGGCGGCGGGCTGCGCCGGTGCGGCGTGCTCGACGAGCGCCTTGCGGTCGATCTTGCCGTTGCGCGTGAGCGGCATCGCCTCGAGCACGATCACCGAGGAGGGCACCATGAACTCGGGGAGGCGCTGCTGCAGCGTGGCGCGGACGGCAGTTCCATCGACGGAGCCGCTGAGCCAGGCCACGATGCGCTTCTCGTGCTCCTCGCCGCGGACGTCGACGACGCACTCGCGGACGCCGGAGATCGAAGCGATGGCGGCCTCGATCTCCCCCAGCTCGACGCGGAAGCAGCGCACCTTGACCTGTGTGTCGGCGCGGCCGAGGAACTCGACCTGGCCGTCGTGCGACCAGCGCACCATGTCGCCGGTGCGGTAGAAGCGGCGGCCGTTGCGGACGACGAAACGCTCGGCGTCGAGCTCGGGACGGTGGAGGTAGCCGCGCGCGAGGCTGTTGCCGCCGAGGTACAACTCGCCGGCGACGCCCGGCGGCACGAGCTGCCCGCGCGCATCGAGCACCTGGACTTCCGTGTTGTCGACCGGCCTGCCGATCGGTGGCGCGGCGGGTCCGGGAGGGACGGCGCACCACGTCGCGACGACGCCATTCTCGGTCGGGCCATAATTGTTGACGAGCTGGAACGGCGCCCCTTCGCGCGGGCCGCGAGGCAGCCGGTCGCCGCCCGTGAGCAGCATCCGCAGCGCGCCCGGCGCGCCCTCTTCCAGCGCGGGGAGCAGCGGCACGCAGAGCGCGGTCGGGAGGAACGAGATGGTGGTGCCGGCATTGGCGAGCCACGACTGCAGCCGCCCCGCCGACCCGAGCGCATCCTCCGGCACGAGATCGACCGTGGCGCCGGCGGCGAGGTACGGCCAGATCTCCCAGATCGAGCCGTCGAACGAGAAGCTGGCCAGGTGCGTGGCGCGGTCGGAGGAGGTGACGTCGAACGCGCGCACGTGCCAGGCGATGAGGTTCGCCAGCGCCCCATGCTCCGTGAGCACCCCCTTCGGGACTCCCGTCGACCCCGAGGTATAGATGACGTACGCCAGATCCGAAGGAGCGCCGGCGTCCCCGCCGGCTGGCCCGCAGGCGTCCTCGCCTGCGTCGGGCCACTCGGAAGTGCGCACCACCTTCGCGTTCAGCGGCGGCAGGACGGCCGCCGGATCGGCGAGGATCACCGGCGCGCCCGTCTCCTCGATCATCAGCGCGAGGCGTTCCGGCGGGAGGCTGACGTCGAGCGGCACGTACGCGGCGCCGGCCTTCCAGACGGCCAGAACCGCGATGATGCGCTCGATGCTGCGCTCCATGGCGACACCGACGATGACCTCGCGGCCCCACCCGCCGAGGCGGAGCATCCGCGCGAGGGAACCGGCGCGTGCGTCGAGCTCCGCGTAGGTGAGGCTCGCCGCGCCGTCGCGCACGGCGATCGCATCCGGCGTGCGGCGTGCCTGCTCCGCAACGCGGTGATGCACGAGCTCCGGGGTGTCGCTCGTGCGCGGCCCCTGCGACCAGCGCGCGAGCAGCGCCTCGTCGTCGGCCGAGAGAATCCGCAGCGCGGAGAGGCGCGTGTCGGGTGCCTGCACGGCAGCGCCGAGGAGCGTGGCGTAGTGGCGCGTGAACCGCTCGATGGTGGAGCGCTCGAACAGCGTCTCGTTATAGAGGACGTTGCCGAACAGTCCGTCCGGCGACTCTCCTTCCGGCAGCGACGCGCCGCGCTTGAGGAATCCGCCGAGGCCGTTCCAGAGGTGCATCTCCACGTCGAAGCGGGTCACCCGGGTCGGCAGTGCGAACGGAGCGATCGGCATCGAGGCGAGGTCGCTGCCGAACGCGGACATGCCGGCCGAGCTCTCGAGCTGAAAGGCGATCTGCACGAACGGATTGCGGCTGGCGTCGCGCTCGGGATGCAGCAGCTCGACGAGCTTCTCGTATGGCATGTTGGCGTGGCCGAAGGCGGCCAGGCAGCGCTCCCTGACCCGCGCGAGCAGCTCGCGGAAGGTCGGATCGCCGCTGCAGTCGGCGCGCAGCACGAGGAGGTTGGTGAAGTCGCCGACCACGCCTTCGAGCTCCTTGCGGCTGCGCGCGCCGAACGGTGTGCCGACGGCGATGTCGTCCTGCCCGGCGTAGCGGTGGAGGAGCGCGACGAAAGCCGCGAACGTGACCATGAACGGGGTGGCCCCCGTGGCGCGCGCGAGCTCGTTCACGCCGGCCGCTGTCGCGGCGCCGGCCTGCAGCGTGACCGCGCCGGCGCGGAAGGTCTGGTGCGTGCCGCGCGGACGATCGAGCGGGAAGCGCAGCGGCTCGAGGCCGTCCAGGTTCTCGCGCCAGAACGACGCCAGCGACTCGTAGGCGGGGCCGGTGAGCTGCTGGCGCTGCCAGGCCGCGTAGTCCACGTATTGAATCGGCCGCTCGGCGAAGGGAGGAGGAAGGCCGCGCAGGAGCGCGGCATAGGTCGTGGCGAACTCGTTGGCGAGGACATCCAGGCACCACCCGTCGCACACCGCGTGATGCACGGTGACGACGAAGAGCGTCTGGCGCTCCTCCAGGCGCACGAGCAGCGTGCGCATGAGCGGTCCCTTCTCGAGATCGAACGGCCGCTCGCTCTGCTCCGCGGCGAGGCGGCGCGCCTCCTCCTCCCGCTGCTCCCGCGGCAGCAGGCGCAGGTCGACGACCTCGATCGGGCGCGAGACGAACGGCTCGACCACCTGCACCGGCATGCCGCGGTCGACGGCGAAGACAGTGCGCATGCTCTCGTGCCGGCGATAGAGATCGTCGAGCGCACCCTGGATCAGCTCCATGCGCAGCTCGAGCGAGAGCCGCACGGCGCAGGAGTAGTTGTACGCGTTGCCCGCGGGGAAGAGGCGGCTCTGCAGCCAGAACCGCTCCTGGCTCACCGAGGGAAGGAAACGATTGGTGTCGCGCGGAAGGCGCGGGATCTCCACCGCGCCGGCGTTCTTCTTCTTCAATTGCAGCGCGAGCAGACGGATCT
>Ga0196976_1000127_pt1 | contig 49777 bp, 39 predicted proteins | sample S3v_513CmetaG_FD_148644 | JGI IMG/M metagenome (GOLD analysis project Ga0196976, IMG submission 148644) | Soil microbial communities from Anza Borrego desert, Southern California, United States - S3+v_5-13C | ecosystem: Environmental > Terrestrial > Soil > Desert | place: USA: California... | reverse complement strand
TGCTGCTCCATCACCACCGCCGCCTGAACCGCTGGCTGCAGATGGGCGGGCACGTGGAAGGCGATGAAGGTCCGCCGGTGGCCGCGTTGCGCGAGGGCGCCGAGGAGTCGGGCCTCCCGGACCTTCGCCTCGGCGAGGGGATCTTCGATCTCGACGTCCACGTCATCCCGGCCGCGAAGGGGGAGCCGGAGCACGCGCACTTTGACGTCCGCTACGTCGCGCGCACCGCGGCGCCGCACGCCATTGCCATCGCCCGCGCGGAGTCGAACGACCTGGCCTGGGTCACGCTCGACCGCGCGGCGGAGCTGATGCCGGGGCCGGAGTCGCAGCGCGTCATCCGCAAAATCCGCGAGAGGAGTCTGGTTTGAATACGTTGCCGTTGCTCGAGAACGATCTCGAGAAGAGTCCGTTCCGGCAGTTCGCCCGCTGGTTCGAGGAGGCAAAGCAACGGCAGCCGCAGTTCCACGAGGCCATGACGGTCTCGACCTGCGGCGCGGACGGCGTGGTCTCCTCGCGCATGTCGCTGCTGAAGGGCTTCGACGAGCACGGATTCGTGTTCTACACGAATTACAACAGCCGCAAGGGGAAGCAGCTCAGCGAGAACGCACGCATCTCGCTCTGCTTTTTCTGGGCGGCGCTGGACCGCCAGGTGCGCGTGGAAGGCGTGGCCGTCAAGACCACGGCCGAGGAGTCGGACGCGTACTTTGCGTCGCGTCCGCGCGGCAGCCAGCTCGGCGCGTGGGCGTCGAGCCAGAGCAGCGTGATCGCCGGCCGCGGCGACCTCGACGCGCGCTTCGCGGAGCTCGAGACGTCGTACCGCGAGCGGCAGATTCCCCGTCCGCCGCACTGGGGCGGCTACCGCGTGATCCCCGTCGAGATCGAGTTCTGGCAGGGGAGGGCGGACCGCCTCCACGACCGCTTCGTCTATCGGCTCCGTGAGCCCAGGGATTGGGTGATCGAGCGGCTGTCGCCGTAGCTCTGTTGCTGGTTGCTGGTTGCTGGTTCGTGGCGATGTCGCGCAAGACGCGCCTCCAGCGGCGCGGCGCAAGGAACCAGCAACATAGCAACCCGCAACAGCCTTAACCGACCCGCTTCGGCTCGCCGAGATCCGGCTTCTTGCCGGTGATCATGCCCTTCACCACTTCGAAGAGCACCACCGGCTGCGGCTTGTTCAGCTCGAGGAACATGGCCATCTCGACGTCGACGCCGATGAGGACCATGCGCGGGTCGTCGGGAGTACCGTCCTGCTCGCCCCCCTCGTCGCCGAACCAGGCGCGCCAGTCGGGCTGGTAGAGCTCGCGGATTTTCGCGCGGTCGTCGACCGCACGCGCGCGGCCGGAGACCGACACCCACTCCTTCGTGCGGTCCTTGAAGAAGGCGAGGTTGACCTGCGGGTCGTGCGCGATCTCTTCGAGCTTGTGCGAGCCGCGCATGGTGACGAACCAGACGTCCGCGCCCGCGGCGCGTTTCTGCACCGCCATGGGACGCGAGACGAGGCGCCCGTCGGGACGACGCGTGGTGAACATGGCCGTCTCGATGTCGTCGATCAGATCGTAAAGCTGCTGCAGATTGCCTTCGTTCATCAGTACACTCATGCGCGTGAAAAAGCGCGTTCTCTTTCTCTGCACAGGAAATGCCGCACGCTCGCAGATGGCCGAGGGGCTGGCGCGTGCGTTTCACGGCGATGTGCTGGACGTCGTCTCCGCCGGATCGCGCCCCGCGGGATGGGTGCATCCTCTGGCGGTGCAGGCGCTTGCGGAGATCGGCATCGATGCCACGGGCCAGACGTCGAAGTCGGCGGAGCCGTTTCTCGACGAGCCGTTCGACGCGGTGGTGACGGTGTGCGATTCTGCCGCTCAGGATTGTCCGACGTGGCCCGGCGCGAAGCGCATCGAGCACTGGCCGATCGTCGACCCCTCGTTCGGGCCGGATGATCCGAAGACGCGCTTTCAGCGGTTCGTACAGACCCGCGACGAACTGGAGCGCCGCATCGACGAGCTCGTGGCGTCGTTGTAGGTCTGGAGTGCGGCGACGCCAGTCGCCGCTTTCAATTGCCGCGGCGCCAGCCGCGGCAGCTTGCGCTGCCGCAATGGAGAGCGGCAGCTAGCCGCTGCCGCACTCCAGATCAGAGCGCGGTGGCGGTATCCGGGACGAGCAATCGCAGCGACTGCGGCACCACGCGCACGTGCAGCTCGGCCGGCAACGACACCGGCTCGCCGTCGAGGTGGGCCGGGCCTGCGGCGGGGCGGGTGATGCGCACGTCCGTGCACTGCACCATCGACACCTCGGGTGCCTGCTGCAGCGTGCCCTGGAACAGCCTGGCCAGGAGCAGCGGCACGCGGAAGACGCTGAGGTCGTGCACGATCACGACGTCCAGCAGTCCGTCCCGCAGCGATGCCAGCGGCGCGATGCGCGCGTTGTTGCCGTACTGGCTGGCGTTGGCGATGGCGATGACGAAGGCGCGCTCCTGTTTCGTCTCCCCCGCGCACGTCACCACGTACTCGTCCGGGTGAAAGCCGGCGAAGGCGCGCAGCCCTTCCTTCACGTACGTCTCCAGGCCGCGCACGGTGCTCGAGGCGAAGCGGTCCGCGACCACGGCGTCGAAGCCGATGCCCATCACGCCGAGGAACGGCAGGCCGTTCACTTCCGCCGTGTCGATGGTGACGATGCGCGCCGAGGGGTAGGCGCCGAGGGTCACGGCGGGATCGAGCGGCAACCCGATGTGGCGCGCGAAGCCGTTGCCGGAGCCCATCGGCAGGATGCCCAGCGCGGGGCTGCGTCCGATGAGGCGCTTGGCCGTCTCGTGCACCGTCCCGTCGCCGCCGACGGCGAAGACGACGTCGAACTGCTCCCTCTCAGCGCGGTCGATCATCGCGTCGAGGTCTTCCTTCTGCCCGCACGGCAGGATCTCGTGCTCGAAGCTCGCCGTGCTCCGGATCACCTCCGACACGTCGAACGCGCGCTTCCTTCCGGAGCGCTCGTTGACGATGAAGAGTGCCTTCAACGCGCGGCCTCGCGGTGGCGGTCGATCCACCATCCCCACGGCACGAACAGCCACTGCGCCAGTCCCACCCAGCCGATCGCCTTCACGTCGGGCGGCGGCGGGGAGGTGAAGTTGCCGATGTAGACGACGGCCAGGAAGAGGACCAGCGCCCAGAGCGCGATCGAGCCGATGCGGTCGCGGGCGCGCGTGGCGCGCAGGTAGAGCACCAGCCCGAGGATGAAGAACGGCACTTCCACGGCGATCGTGGCGGGGATGGAGTGCCACAGGCCCAGGCCGACTTTCGGGCCGCCGGGCCAGAGCGGCAGGTCGGGACGGTGTGTGACGAAGTCGAGCACCCAGTGGCTGAGCACCACCGCGCCGACCACGAGCGGGTGGCGCCGCACGACCAGGGCGAAGGCGATCGCCCACCCCAGCGCCGCGACGAGGCTGTGCGTGATCGGGTAGTGGTAAAAGTCGAGCGGCGTGAATGCCGTGATGCCCGGCGCGATGCGCACGTGCTCGAAGCCGAGGAGCAGCAGGATCGGCCAGACCAGATCGGCGAGCATGGCTGCGGCGAAGAGGGTGCCCAGCCCGACGCGCGGTGCGAATCGTTTCGCGGCGAACGCCGCGGCGTGATGTCCGATGAACATTTACTGTCCCGCCTTGATGATCTCGGTGAGCACGGGCTTGAGCCCGTTGATCATGAACTGGATGCCGATGGCGCCGAGGAGCAGGGCCATGATTTTCGAGAACACGGCCCGGCCGCGGTCGCCGATGCGGTGCGAGAGCGGCACGGCCGCGAGGAGCACGATATACGAGACCAGGCCCACGCCGACGATGGCCAGCGTCACGGCCAGTTTCTGGTCGAAGCGCGGGTAGAGGTTCACCAGCAGCATCGTCGAGGTGATGGCGCCGGGGCCGGAGAGCATGGGGATGGCCAGCGGCACGACGGCGATGGAGGAGGGATCGATCTCCGCCTTCTCCACGTCCTTTTCTTCCATGCGCTTCGAGCCGCCGATGTTGAACGCGCGGCGCTCGTCCTCCTGCACCAGCGTGCGCAGGGCGTTGGTGAAGAAGATCACGCCGCCCATGATCTGGAAGGCGGGCACGGTGATGCCGAAGAACTGGAAGACCCAGTTGCCGGCCACGAGGAAGGCAGTCAGGACGACGATGCAGGCCATCGACGCCACCAGGGCCACCCGCGCCCTGCCTCTCCGCGACACGTCCTGCGTCAGCGCCACGAACGAGGGAATGACCGCGAGCGGGTTGACCATCGTGACGAGGGTGATGAAGGAGAGCAGGACGACTTTGGACAACGGCACGGGGGGATTCTAGGCTCATAGGTACATAGGCTCATAGGCTCACAGGAGCACCCGCTATGAGCCTGTGAGCCTGTGAGCCTATGAGCCTGTGAGCCTATGAGCCTTCGACCGCCACATCTCCCTCCAGATCCACATACCAGAGCAACGCCCCGCACTCCCGCCCGGTCATCCGCGCCACCGCCTCCGCGTACCTGCTCACCTGCGCCCGGTCTTTCTCCACGCGCGCGGCCTCGGGGACGCCGCTCTTGTAGTCGATGACCAGGTCGCGGCCGTGCTCGCGGACGAGGCGGTCGATGCGGCGCTCGACGACCACGCCGTCTTCCACGAAGCGGATCGGGAGCTCGCGGCCGAGCGTCTCCGCGCTCACGATGCGCTGCAGCGTCGGGGAGCGGGAGATGGTCAGGAGGCGCCGCCGCACTCGTGTGACCGCGTCCGCATCCGCGGCCGCCTCGGCGGCGAGCTGGCGGAGGAGCGGCTCTGTCTCGGAGCGGCCGTCCCACAGCTCGAGCACGCGGTGGAGGAGGATGCCGGCCGCTTTGTTGCGCGCGCCGGCGCGTTTGGCAGCGATCTCGGCGGGGGTGAGCGTCTCCGGCTCCGGCGGCGCGGCGGCTTCGAACGGCACGAGCGCTCCGGCCAGCCGCGACTCCAGCGCCTCGTCGTGCAGGCGGCGGCGTGCGCGGTCTCCGCGTCTCTGCGCGTCGATCTTCTCGAAGGCGACGGGGCCGAGATCCGTCTCCCGCACCTCCCGGCCGTCGGCGAAGTCGACCGGTCCGAGGAGCGAGAGGAGCGCCTTCTGGAACCCGCTCTTCTTCTCCTCGGGGTTCACGACGAAGACGACGTCGGTCTTGGCGCGCGTCACGGCGACGTAGAAGAGGCGCAGCGTCTCCGCGTCGTCGCGGTGTTTGGCGATCTTGCGCAGCGGCTCGCCGTTCGCGTAGCGGAAGTTGCCGGAGAGCGACTGCGCGCGTCCCGCCAGGACGAGGCTGCGCGGCTCTTCCACCGTGAAGAGCTGCAGCGACTCCGTGCCGCTGGTGCTGAAGCCGAGGTCGGGGATGATCACGGTCTCGAACTCGAGCCCCTTGGCCGCGTGCACGGTCATGATGCGCACCGCGTTCTGCGTCTCGTCGACGAGACTCGGCTCGGCCTCCTCCGGCTCCCCGCGCCGGTCCGCGATCTCGTCGACGAACTGCTGCACCGACCCGCCCGTGCGCTGGTCGTACTCGAACGCGATGGCGCGCACGTGCTCGAGGTGGGCCAGGTGGCGCTCGCCGCCGACCGCGGCATCGTAGAGGCTCTCGATGCCGGTGGTCTCGAGGAGAAGGTCCATGAGTTGACTGATGGTGAGATGCTTCGCGGCGTCGCGGAAGCGATCCAGGGCCGCGACGAACTCATCCCACGCGTCCCCCCCATGCACGATCTCGACGTCGTGCAGCGCGAAATACGGCGTCCGTGCCGCCGAGATCTGCGCGCCGCGGTCGAACGGATAGGCGATGGCCCGCAGCACCGCCAGCAGGTCCACCGGCGCGCGGCGGTCGAGGAACGACCGCGTCGGCGGGAGGACGTACTCGATGCCGTAGCGCTGCAGCGTGTCGAGGTAATCGTCGAGCACCGTCAGCCTGCGGAAGAGGATGGCGAAGCGCTGCAGGTCTTTCTCCCCGCCGTCGCGATTGCGCTGGATCCACTCCGCGATGGCCTCCGCCTCGGCGAAGAAGCGGTCCCCCTTCTCCTCGTGCTGCGCGTGCAGCAGCGTGATGCGCGCATCGAGCTCGCGCCGCGACCACGGCCGGGCCGCGCGCAGCGCGTGGTACGCCGGACGGAAGACGTTGGGGTCGTGCGCCTGCTCGGGAAACAGCCGCGCGAACATGGCGTTGATCGTCTCCAGCAGCGGCGGATCGCTCCGGTACTGGTCGGCGATGACCCGCCGTTCCGCTCCGCCCCGCGCCAGCGCCTCGGTCATCTGGTAATAGGTCTCCGGATCGGCGCGGCGGAAGCCGTAGATCGACTGCTTCGGATCGCCGACCACGATGGTCTTCCCCGGCACGTAGTGCCCGCTCTCGTCGCGGGCCAGCCTGTCGACGATGCGCGCCTGCGTGCGGTCGGTGTCCTGGAACTCGTCGACGAAGATGAAGTCGAACTGCGACCGCGCGCGGGCCAGCACCTGCGGATCGTCGAGCAGCGCCAGCGTGCGCAGGAGGAGGTCGTCGAAGTCGACGACGCCGAGCTTGCGCTTTTCCTCGTCGAGAAACGCGAGGAAACGCCGCGTCAGCGACACGAGCGCCATCGCGGCCCGGTGGCTGGCCAGCCGGTCGTAGATCGACTCGCCGCGGTCGCCGGAGCGGAGGAAGGTCATCGGCTCCTTCAGCGCGCCGCAGTAGCGGAAATCGATCTCGCGGATGGCCGTGGCGATCGGCTGCAGGTAGTCGATCCACTCGTCCAGCGTCCCGCCGTCGAAGGGCGTCTCCCGCAGGTATACCGCGACGCGCGATGCCGCCGCGTCCTTGCATGTCGCCGAGTCGCGACGGATCCAGATCACCGCGTCCTCGAGCCGCGGCAGGACGTCGGTCTCGAACTCGCCGAAGCCGTACTCGGACTCGGCGAGGAGATCGCGGCGGTTGATCAGCCCCAGGATCAGGTCGCGGATCTGGAAGAGATAGCCGGCGTGCGCGAAGAGGAGCTCCCATTCCCGCACGGCCTCCGGCAGCGGATGCACGCGCGTCTCGTCGTCCAGCCAGGCGTCGTAGATCTGCCCGTAGAGCAGCGACCGCGCGAACCCTTCGACGATCTTGAACTGCGGGTCGAGCCCTGCCTCGATGGGGAAGCTGCGCAGCAGCGACTGGCAGAAGGAGTGGATGGTCTGCGAGCGCAGCGCGTCGATGTGCTCGAGATGGTGGGTGAGGGCGCGGTACGCGCGCTCGGGATCGGTCACGGTGACAAGCGGGTGTGGTGAGCCCGCGGGCCAGGTTGCCGGTTGTCGGTTGCCGGTTGTCTGTGCAGTTGCGCCTGGGCCAGGAGTCCCAGACCACTGACAACTGACAACCGACAACAGCTCCTCGAGCGCCATGCGGATGCGATCCGCGATCTCGCCCGCCGCTTTCTCCGTGAACGTCATCAGGACGATGCGCTCCGGCGCGAGGTCGGCGCGCTCGAGCATCAGCTTCAGCACTTCCGCCACGATGGCGGTGGTCTTGCCCGTCCCCGCGCCGGCCTCGATGACCAGGTTGCGGCGCGTCTGCGCGGGCGGCGTGGTGAAGAGGAACGACTGCTGGGTCATCCCTGCGCGCCTCGCGACAGCAGCGTGCGCGGGTCGCGGAACTGCTGCACCGCGTAACGCTCGTCGAGGTCGTGGCGCGTGCGGCAGGAGTGGTTCACCGGGCAGTACTTGCAGGAGTTGAAGTCGTCGTCCTCGTTCGGAAAGGCGGGGAAGGTCCCGCTGAGGATCGACTGGATGAAGAGCGCCAGCGTCTCCAGCAGCGCGGCGCGCTTCTCGTGCAGGGCAAAGGCGAACTTCGCCGGCTTCGTCTCGCCGGGAACGATCGGCTTGATCGTGCCGGAGACCTGCTCGGGGTCGACGCGGAAGAACTCCGCCACGGCCATGGCGTAGAGGGCGAGCTGGAGGCGCACGCCGCGATCGATCTTGTCGCCGAGGTTCACGTGGCGGAGGGCCTTGCCGGACTTGTAGTCGACGATCCGGTAGCTGGGGCGGGCTGAAGCCCGCCCTACGTCGATGCGGTCGATGGTCCCCTCGACGCGCACCGGCACGCCGCCGGCGTCGATGACGAACGGCTCGGGATGATCGGCCTGCTCGCGATGCTTCGCGCCGAAGCGGTACTCGAAGTGTTTCGGCAGCAGGTCGTTCGCGACCAGGTCGGCCACGTCGGCGGCGACGAACTCGCGGAGGATGCGCCGGGTGGCGCGGCGCTCGATGTCGCGCACGGTGCGGTTGAACGGCGGGGCGATGGCCTCGTGCTCGTCGAAATGCTCGTCGATGAGCACGTCCAGGCGCGGGCCGAGCTGCTCGGGGAGGGGGATGCGGAAATCGGCGGCGTCGAGGGAGCGGTAGAGCTCCTCGAGGATGCTGTGGTCGAGGATGCCCTTGTCGCGATGGTGGATCTGGATCTCGCGCTCGGGATGGTCGATGTCCTCGACCCGGAGAATGTGCTTGAGGAGGAACTTCTGCGGGCACTCCCCGAAGTCTTCGAGCTGGGTGGGGGAGAGGGCGCGCAGGGTGGTGGGATCGAGCGGGCCGATGTAGCCGTCGAATCGGGACCTGGTCCCGCTCTGCACGAGCAGTTGGAGTTGGCGGTTCGCGGTTGGCAGTCGGCGGCGGAACGTGGGCGGGCGGCGGCCTCCCGCCAACCGCCGACCGTCAACCGCCAACCCTCTCACGTAGCGCGAGGGGCGCAGGACTTTGCCGAACCCGTCGCCGGTGGCGTACGAGAGCTCGAGCTGCTCCGCGGCTTGGGTTACCAGCGAGAAGAGGAGTTGCTCTTCATCTCTCCCGTCGCCGATCTCGCGAACGTCGAGGATACGGCGGTCGGCGTCGGGGAGCAGCGGGTCTTCCGTGCGGCGTTGCGGGAAGACGTCGTCCTGCATGCGGATGGCGAAGAGGTGCGAGAACGACCGGCCGCGGAAGCGCAGCAGCTCGCCGGCCCAGACGACGGGTTGCTGGTTGCTGGTTGCTGGTTGCTGGCGGAGCGTGGCTTGTTCGATGGCGTCGATGGTGTCGAGTGGCGTGGTGCCCGGGACTCGCTTGATCAGCGCCGTGATCTCGTCGAGTTTCTCGATGGCCTGGAGGTCGGAGTCTGTCTCGATGCGGAATCTCGAGGAGTCGAACGGCATCGTTTCCAACTCGGCGACGAGGGCGATGTAGTCCTCGACTACCTTGGAGCGGACGCGCATCTTGCGCAGCTCTTCGCTCGGGCCGCCGGCGATCCTGGCGCGCCTCGTTTCGAGATCGGCCGCGTCGACGTCGATCCTGGTCTGCGTGCGCAGGCCGTCGCGGAGGAGGCCGAGGACCTCGGTGCGGGGGAAGCCGCGCTCGCGGAGGCGGAGCAGCGTCAGCGCGGCCCGGCCGAGGCGGTGCGCGGCCAGGGGGAGCTCCTCGGCCAGCGTCGTGCGGAAGCCGTGCTCGTGCGCGAAGCGGTTCAGCAGGCGCACGTCGTACGGCTCGAGCGAGCGGGCCACGATGCCGATCTCGCGCGGAGGCATGCCTTGCGAGAGGAGCTCGGCGACGCGGGCGCAGACGCCGCGGATCTCGTCCAGGCGCGTGTCGTAGCCCCTCACCCCCGTCCCCTCTCCCCGCGCGGCGGGGAGAGGGGAGAGGGGAGAGGGGTGAATCTTCTGAATGAACCGCTGCGCGAACGTTTCCTGCGTCGGAATCCAGATCCCGGCGATCCGCCCCGCGTCGATCAGTGCCCGCGTGAGCGCCATCTGCACCCCGGTCATGTCGTAGAACCCCGCCAGCAGCTGCGGGCGGACCGACGCGTTGACGTGTTGCGTCGCGCGCAACAGCAGGTCCGCGGGGTCGATGGCATTCATCGAGGCGACGACCCGCTCGTACTCCCCCCAGGCGCGGGTCACGAGCTCCGTGCGGCGCGGGTTGCGCAGGCCGCGGCGCGTGCGCCCCATGCCGCCGCTGTCGCGGACGTCGCGGTAGGAGCGTTCCAGCATCGCGGCGATGCCGCGGCTCGACATCAGCGGCTCGTCGAAGGCGCGGACGGCGATGCGCATCGCCAGGCGCCGCTCCGCCTCGCCCGCCGCGCGGGGAGTCTCGCCGCGCCCGGTGAGGATCTCCCGCGCCAGTTCCTCGAGAGAATGCAGGCGCAGGCCGGCGATCCCGTCCGGGATCCGCTCCAGCAGCTCCGCGGCGATCGCGTCGGCCATGCCCCGCGAGGGGACGATCACCTCTTCGTCCCAGGGCGAGAGCGGATCGCGTCCCTGGCGTCCCGCGGCCAGGCGGGCGGCGATCTCGCGGGCGATCTCTCGATAGGGAGCGAACCGGGGGGACGGCATGAAGTTGTGCAGATTCTAACAGTTGGCGGCGCCAGCCGAACCTAGCATGCATCTCGCAATTCGACCGGAACGGCATCTATGACTCGTTGTTGGATAATCCGCGCTGATGGGCAAACGCCACGTGCATGTAATCGCGGTGCGGAAGCCGGTGACCTTCGCGCTTCTGGCACTGACCACCGCGCTGATGCTGGCGCTCCTCTGGGCGCTCAGCGGCCGCGCCTACGCGGGCGACCGCAGTCCGTTGTGGGAACTGGCCGCGCGGATGCTGGGCGCGCATCGCGAGCCGGTCTCGCGCGACGCGCTGCTGGCGTTCCTCATGCCCGTGATCGCCAACGTCCTGCTGTTCGTGCCGTGGGGCTTTCTGGCATTCGTCGGACTCGACTCGCCGAGCCGCCCGCGCCGGATCAGCTATCTGCTGACCATCGCCGGGGCGCTGGTCGTGGCCGGCTGCATGTACGTGTGGCAGGAGTTTCTGCCGACACGCGTCACTTCGCCGCCCGACGCGATCGCCAACGGCGCGGGCGCGCTGGCCGGCGCCGCGCTGGGGCATGCGCGCAAGGGGATGCGCATTCGCTTCGATTTCTGAGGAGGATGCCGTGATTCTCGTCGTCGAAGACGATCCACAGGTCGCACGCCTCATCTCTCTCGTCCTGCAGCGCAGCGGCTGGCAGTCGCAGGTCGTCGCCGACGGCCAGAGCGCCCTCGCCTCCGCGCGCGAGCAGCGGCCGGCCATGATCTTCGCCGACCTCACCATCAAAGGGATGGGGGGGGAGGCACTCTGCAGCGCCTTGAAGGCGCACGCCGAGACGAAAGACATTCCCTATGTGGTCGTGTCCGGCGACCGCGACATCGCCGAAAAAGCGCGGCAATGCGGCGCGGACGACTACATGGGCAAACCTTTTGAATTCGACGATCTGATTCGTCTCGTCAACAAATATGCAAGAGCTCAAAGCTGAGAAGCCTCTCGAATCGCCGGCCGGGAGCGATCCCGTCCTTCGTCTGATGGCCGTGCTCGCCGAGGAAGGCTTCACCACCGAGCAAGGGCCGGAGTGGTGGGACGAGTACGGAGAGACGATCTACCGCCGTCAGGAAAAACTGCCGCTCACCACGGGCGAGACGATTTTCATCTTCACGCGCGTCCCCGACGTCAACGAGCGCATGCTCCGCCAGACCTCCGACTCCGTCGTGCACACCTACGGCGCGCGCAACTTCGGCCAGAAGGCACTCTCGGTCCTGCAGTCGACGACCGTCTACCACTGTCTCGTCGTCACCAGCGACACGCCGCACAACGAGAACCTGGCCGACTACATCAAGCGCAGCGGCGGCGCGACGTTCATCCCCGTGGTCATCGTCCCCGGCATCAACGAGGTGCTCTATCCCAACCTCGAGGACAAGGTGGGCGTGCTCCGTCCGCGCGTCGAGTACCTGCAGTACCTCCTCGGCGAGCGCCGCGAGACGGTGAACATGCACAAGCCGACCATCCAGGCCATGTGGGTCTCCGCCGCCGTGGTGGCCCTGCTGCTCGTGGCGGTGATCTTCTCCTTCGTCAGGTAGGCGCTGGTGACCGCCACCCGAGACATCGACGGCCTCGTCTCCGTCTTCACGGTGCGATAAGGTGGAGCGCCGGCGTCCCCGCCGGCTGGCCGGGTGGCGTCCCGCGCCGCCCGCCCGGGTGGCGGCGCGGGACGCCGCCACGACAGCCGGCGAGGACGCCGGCGCTCCACATGATTATCCTCATCCGCCATGGGCGCTCGGCGCACGTGCACACGGGGCGGCTCGACTTTCGACGGCTTCCTGCGCTGGCGGGAGGCCTACGAGCGCGCGGGGATCCTCGAGAGCGAGATCGCGCCGCCCGCGCTTTGCGAGCTTGCGCGAAACGCGAAGCACCTCGTCGCCAGCAACGCGCCGCGGGCCATCGCTTCGGCGGAGAAGCTCGCGCCGGGGCGCGAGGTGCTCGTCACGCCGCTCGTGCGGGAGCTCGAGCTGGCGCCGCCGCGCCTCTTCGGCTTGAAATGGCCCGGCATGGTCTGGATGCTGGCCTTCGCCATTCGCGGACTGAAGCCGACGGCAGAAGAAGCGGCACGCGTGCGGGAGGCGGCGAAGCTGCTCCACCACCTCGGCGACGCGGTCGTCGTCACGCACGGCGCCGTCCGCCCCGCCATCGCCCGCGAGCTGGTGAAGCTCGGCTGGACGCTCGGCAAGGGGCGCCGCTCGCACCACTGGAGCGCGTGGACGCTTACAATGCCCGCCGCATGACCTTCCCCCTTCGCCCTCGCGACATCTTCGACGAGCTCCGCAAGGAAGTCGTCGGGCAGGATGACGCGTTGCGCGAGGTGTCGGTCGCGCTCGTCAAACACCTCGTCGGCCACCCCGCGCCGAACATGCTCCTCATCGGCAACTCCGGCTCGGGGAAGACCACCCTCATGCGCGCCGTGGAGCAGTTCCTCTCCCGCACGCCCGACCTCGGCGACTACGCGAACGTCGTCCGCCTCAACGCCAACGTCCTGGCCGAGGAGCGGCAGGGCTACGGCAAGGCCGTCCTCGGCCGCCTCTACGCCAACGCGCGCAAGCGCCTCGGCCCCTCCGCCACGCCCGACGAGATCGTCCGCGGCCTGCAGCGCGGCATCGTCTTCGTCGACGAGGTCGACAAGATCCGGGCCACGGTGAGCGGCCAGCCCAACGTCCGCGGCATCGTGGCGCAGGAAGCGCTGCTGACGCTGATGGAGAACGAGAACGTCGAGTTCGAGGCCGACGGCATGACGTTCGTCATCAACACCGCGCAGGTCCTCTTCGTCGCCGGCGGCGCGTTCGAGGAGCTGTACGAGGCCGTGTTTCGCCGTGCCACCATCGGGCAGGACGTCGTGGCCATGAAGCCCGTGGTCGTGGTCTCGGCCTCGGGAGAGGTGCGCGAGGAGCTGCCGTTCCGCCTCGGGGACTACCTCAAATACGACGATCTGTTCCGCTACGGGATGACGCCGCAGTTCGTCTCGCGTTTCGAGTCGATCGTGGTGCTGAACGACCTCGCCGAGAACGACCTGGCGCGCATCTTCGTCGAGCCGGAGGCCTCGGTCTTCCGCACGTCGCGCGAGTACTTCAAGCGCTTCGGCATCGACCTGCAGATCACGCGCGGCGCGCTGGTGGCCATCGCCTGGGATGCCTCACGCCAGAAGCGGCTCGGCGCCCGTGCCTTGCGCGAGACCTACCGCCGCGTCATCCGCAATCTCGAGTTCGAGCCCGCCAAAGCCGGCGTGCTGACCATCGACGAGGAGATGGTCAAGCGCGCCATCGCGGCGCGGGAAGCAGGAACACGCTAGGAACCATGGGCGAACAACCAAAGAAAAGTTTCTTCGACAAACTGAAGCGTGGGCTCTTCATGACCCACACCGAGATCATCGAGAAGGTGAAGGAGTCGCTGACTCCCGACCTCCCGATCTCGCAGGCCGCCATCGACGGCCTGGAAGAAGGGCTCCTCGGCGCGGACGTCGGCGCGGAGCTGTCGATGGCGCTCGTCGAGCGCGTCGAGCGGCGCGTGCGCGACGAGAAGATCACCAGGATGGAGCGCTTCACCGAGGTCGTGCGCGAGGAGACGCGCGCGCTCATCCCGCAACGGAAAGCCGCCACCATCGAGATCGCGAAGGCCAGGCCCTTCGTCATCCTCGTCGTCGGCGTGAACGGCACGGGGAAAACCACCACCATCGCCAAGCTCGCCGCACGCTGGAAGGGGGAGGGGAAGAGCGTCGTCCTCGGCGCGGCCGACACCTTTCGCGCCGCCGCCATCGAGCAGCTCCAGATGTGGGCCGACCGCATCGGCGTGCCGCTGGTGAAGCATAAAGCCGGCTCCGATCCCGCGGCCGTGGCCCACGACGCCGTCTCGGCCGCGAAGTCGCGCAACGCCGACGTGGTGGTCATCGACACCGCCGGGCGTCTGCACAACAAGTCGCACCTCATGCAGGAACTGTCGAAGATCCACCGCGTCATCGAGCGCGAGCTCCCCGGCGCGCCGCACGAGACGCTGCTCGTCATCGACGGCACGACCGGGCAGAACGGCGTCAGCCAGGCCGCGGCGTTCCTCGAGGCGGCCAAGGTCACGGGCATGGTCGTGACGAAGCTCGACGGGACGGCCAAAGGCGGCGTAATCCTCTCGATCATGCGCCAGTTCGACATCCCGGTGAAGTTCGTCGGCGTCGGTGAGGCCGCGGACGACCTCATTCCGTTCGACCCGCAGGCGTACGTCGACACGCTCTTCGAATGAGAACGCTGCTGCTCGTTGCGATGCTCGTGCTCAACGTAGGGCGGGCTTCAGCCCGCCCCGCGGAGATCGAAGTGGGCGCGCAGCACGCCATCGCCATGTACGGCGACAACGAGGCGCTGACGATCGACACCAGCCGCGGCTTCGGCGCGCACGTGGAAGTGTTCTGGTCCGACTCGCTCTCGACGCGCGCCGCGGCGACATTCCTCAACCCCGCCGTCTACACATCGGAAACGGACCTCGGCACGATGGGGCTCGACCTCTGGTCGGCCACGGCGCGCTGGCATATCGGCTCGCGCTTCTCCGGATACGCGGGAGCGGGCGTCGCGCTGGTGACCATCGGCAATCTCGAGGACCAGTTCGGCGATGCAGTGGAGCGCCAGCTCGATCCCGAGCTCGCGGCCGTGGTCGAAGGGGGAGTGCGCTATTGCATCCATCCGCGCATCGTGCTGGAGCTCGGCGCGACCTACGTCCCGCTCCAGGCCGAGGAGATCGCGGTCGATCCGCTGATCGTCAGCGCCGGCGCCGCGTGGCGCTTCTGAGCTGCACGCCGGCCACCACCGCGCCGACGTTGAGTCCCGGGTTGCGCGGTGCATAGCCGCCGTTCGAGATGTGCATCACGCGGTAGCCGGCGAAGAGTGGGAACCGTCCCTGGCCGTTGAAGACCACGCCGGTGCCCCACTGGGTGATGAAATTGAAGCGCGACGTCGACGCCGGCACGCGCTTCTCCGCGACCATCGGTCCGGTGGACATCTCCAGGAAAGGCTGGACGGACGACCGCACGCGGAACGTGCGGCGGATGAGCAGCGAGGCCGACATCGCGCGCACGGACTCGTTCCCGTCGCCGAACTGATCGCCGAACCAGCTCCGCGGCTGCCAGAGGTTCACGGGCGCGAGGACGACGCCGACCGTGGTGCGCGGCGAGAGCGCGTGTCCCAGCTCGACGTTCAGCGTCTGCACGTCCGCCTGCCCATGCCAGGTGGTCGTGCTCTTGCCGCCCGCGCCGTAGACGCGGATGTCGTCGAACGTCTGCGCCGCCATCGGCAGTGCGAGCACAACCGCGAGCACTACGGTTCGCATATCAACTCATGCGACGAACTTCCGTCCCGTGTCGAGGACGTGTTTCAGGTCCTTCGGGCTGCACGCCTCGGCGTACACGCGCGCCACCGGCTCGGTGCCCGAGAGGCGGAAGAGCAGCCACGTGTTCTCGTCGAAGATCAGCTTCACGCCGTCGGTCGTGTTGACGTCGCGGACCGTGTAGCCGTTCAGCTTCGTGGGCGGGTTGGAGAGCTTCTGCGCCAGCGACTCCTTGAGCTGCGGCGTGAGCTTGAGGTCGACGCGCTTCGAGTAGAAGTGGCCGAACTCGGCGTGCATCTCGTCGACGAGCTCCCCGATCTTCTTCCCCGTGCGCGCCACCATCTCCGCCACGAGCAGGCAGGCCAGGATGCCGTCCTTCTCCGGGAGATGGCGGTACATCGACATGCCGGCCGACTCCTCGCCGCCGAGGGCGATCTTGTCCTCGAGAATCAGCTCGCCGATGTACTTGAAGCCGACCGGTGTTTCGTAGAGAGGCACATCGAGTTTACGGGCGATGGCGTCGATCAGATGGGTCGTCGCCACCGAGCGCGCCAGGCCGCCGGGGATGTTGCGGTGGCGCTTCAGGTAGACGCACAGCAGCGCGATGATGGTGTTGGGGGAGACGAAGCGGTTGCGGTCGTCGATGATGCCGAAGCGGTCGGCGTCGCCGTCCGTGGCCAGGCCGAGGTCGTACTTCTCGTCGGTGACGATCTTGCGCAGCTCGCCGAGGTTCTTCTCGTTGCACTCGGGGGAGAAGCCGCCGAAGTACGGGTCGCGGTAGTTGTGGATGATCTTCACCTCCACGCCCGCCTCGAGGAGGAAGTAGTCGAGGTAGTCGCGCGAAGTGCCGTAGAGGGAGTCGATGGCGATGCGCAGGCCGCTCTTCTTGATGGTGTCGACGTCGACTTTCTGCCGCAGCTCGTTCAGGTAGCGGTCTTTCGGGTCGATCTCCTCGATGAGCTCCGTCTTCTCGTAGACATCCATCCGCTCGTTCTTCTGCTGGACGAGGTGGATCTCCCGCTCGATCTGCTTGGTGACCTCGGGGAGCGCCGGCGCGCCGTTGGAGGTGGAGAACTTGAGGCCGTTGTACTCGGGCGGGTTGTGGGAGGCGGTGAAGTTGATCGCTCCCATGGCCTTGCGGCGGACGGTCTCGAAGGCCACGCAGGGCGTGGGGACGTCGCGCGTGCAGAGATAGGCCTTGATGTCGTTGAAGGCCAGGATCTTGGCCGCTTCCGAGGCGAACTTCTCGGAGAGGAAGCGCGTGTCGTACGCGACGATCACTCCCGATCCCTGCTGCCCTGATTTCCTGAGGTAGGTGGCGATGCCGTGACTGGCGACCCGGACGTTCTCGAAGGTGAAGTCTTCGCCGATGATGCCGCGCCAGCCGGAGGTCCCGAACTTGATCATGAATTCAACTTTCTCTCCGCGGGAGATGGGGAGGGAACGTTAGCACAACGCGCGCCGGGGGATTGTTCTCGGTTGTCGGTGGTCGGTTCTCTGTGCCGACTGGGTTTCAGGCCACGCCGCGCAGACAACCGACAACCGACAACCGACCACTGACAACTTCACGCTTGCCGCTCTGGCCTGTTTTCCGCAATGATCCCGGCAGCCTATGTCCCGGCCCGTAGTGCTCATTGCTGACGACGACGAAGAAGTAGCCCTTCTGCTGAGGACGTACCTCAAGCCGCTCGACTGCGAGGTGATCGTGGCGCGCGACGGCGAGGAGGCGCTGGCGGTGGCGCAGACGCGCATGCCGGCGGCGGTGCTCCTCGACGTGATGATGCCGAAACGCAGCGGCTGGGAGGTCTGCCAGGCCCTCAAGGCCGTGCAGCGCACTTCCGACATCGGCGTCATCCTGGTCACCGGCCGCGGCGACGTGAAGGACCGCCTGACCGGCCTGCAGGTCGGCGCGGACGACTATCTCGTCAAGCCGTTCGACCGCAACGAGGTGCTCAAGCGCGTGCGTAACGTGCTCTCGCGCGCTCCCCGCGAGCGGGCCGAGGCGGCGCAGGCGGGACGCACGGCGCTCGAGGCCATGCTCCTCGACCGCGCCACCGCCCTGCCCACCCTCCCCATCGTCCTCGACCGCATCAAGGAACTGCTCATCGAGCAGGGGGAGCTGGGGATGGTCTTCATCGACATCGAGCAGTTCGAGGCCATCGAGGCGGAGTACGGCTGGGCGTTCTTCGACGAGCTGCTGAGCAACGTCGGCCAGATCGTGGCGGTGGAGGCGAAGGAGCGCTTCACCAACCCGCTCGTCACCTGCCACCGCGTCGGCGGCTCGAGCTTCTACATCTTCCACGAGACGCGGGGGCAGGATCTCAGCGAGGAAAACGCCTCCGAGCGCCTCGCCAACGACCTGCGCCAGAAGCTGATCGACACGACGCGCGAGCGCTTCCCGCACATGCACGCCGACCAGATCGGCTTTTTCGTCGGCAGCGCGCGCATCGACTACCGCCCTCAGATCCGCCTGGAGCGCCAGATCTACGCCGGCATGCAGACCGCGGCCGATGCCGTCCGCGACGCGGAGCAGCAGCGCAAGAAGCAGCTCACCCGCGAGCTGCGCGACATCATCCGCCGCAAGCGCGTGACGACGCTCTTCCAGCCGATCGTCCGGGCACGCGAGGGGACGGTCTTCGGCTACGAGATCCTGACCCGCGGCCCCGCCAACTCGTCGTTCCGCAACTCGGACATGCTCTTCTCCTTCGCCCGCGAGGCGAAGCTGGCCTGGGCCCTGGAGGCGATCGCGCTGGAGGGCGCGCTGCGGCGCCTGCGCACGGTGGACTTCTCGGAGCGCAAGTTCCTCCTCAATCTCGAGGCGGAGATGTTCGGCGAGTCGGAGTTCCGCATCCACGAGATGGTGTCGTTCTTCTCGGAGAACCGCGGGCACTTCGTGTTCGAGCTGACCGAGCGCGCGGCGATCGAGGACTACGCGCAGTTCCGCGAGCTGCTGGACGAGTTCCGCGGCAAGGGGATCGAGGTGGCGATCGACGACGCCGGCTCGGGCTACGCGTCGCTCGAAGCCATCGCCGCGCTGTCGCCGGACTACCTGAAGATCACGAAGGGCCTGGTCTCGACGCTGGCCGAGGAGCCGATCAAGCAGGACCTGGTGAAGATGCTGGTCGACCTGGCCGGGAAGATCAACGCCAAGACGATCGCCGAGGGGATCGAGACGCAGGAGGAGTACGAGACCTGCCGCGAGCTCGGCATCGACCTGCTGCAGGGCTATTACCTGGCCCACCCGCAGGAGGAGCTGCGCCTCGGCGACGAGGAAGTGGCGGCGGCGCTGCGCTAGAGAGGCCCGCGCCCCCACGGCCCCCAGATCGCCACCGTCACTCCCGCGATCTGCAGGTTCACGAACAGCGTCTGTCCATCCGGGCTGAACACTGCCCCCGCGAACTCGCTCCCGGCGAATCCCGGCGAGATGTTCTGGGCGAAGGGGAAGATATCGCCCCGCGGCGTGAGCCCACGCAGGAACGTGAGCCCCCCGTCGCCGTCCTCGCAGAGGATCAGCGAGCCGCGCGGCGTGAGCGACAGGTTGTCGGGCATGCGCGAGGACTCCGAGGACGGCGACTCGAAGAGCAGCGTCAGCTCTCCCGCCCACGATGCACCACCGACGACGCGGCGCTTGCGCACCGCCGCCGGCCGGTATTGCCACACCTGACCGATGCCGCGCTCTCCGCCCGTCGTCGAGGTGAAGAACAGCGTCCCATTGCCGAACCACGCCCCTTCCAGCCTGCGGAAGCGCGCGCCGCCCCGTGCCCGTCCCTGCTGGAACACCGCCGCCTCGGAATTCGCGATGTCGACCCACGTCACCGGCAGCTTCGCGCCGGTCGTTTGCCCCCGCGAGGCATCGAACGTAGGCGCATCGCGAACGGCCAGCATCTGCAGCCGTCCGCCGCTCGCGAGCTGGTACGGCTCGTTCAGCACGCAGCGGTACAGGCCTGCCAGCTCCTGGTCCTCGGTGAGATAGACGATGCTCGTCGCCGGATCGACCGCCGCCGCCTCATGGAAGAAACGCCCGAGGTGGGGGAGCGGGACCGCGTTCACGGCGCTGTCCGCGGAGGCGGGCACTTCGAAGCAGTAGCCGTGCGGTTTCGTGAACGTGTCGACCGTCTCCTCGCACGAGATCCACGAGCCCCACGGCGTGGGTCCGCCCGCGCAGTTCGACGACGTGCCGCTGAGGCTGACGAACTGCCGCAGCGGCAGCCGCGTCACCGGATCGACGACCAGTGTCGTCGTGCCGCCGCCGGCGCGCGGATCGTAGGACCACGGTCCCGGTGAGAGCGGCAGCAGCACCGGGTCCTTGACCTCGTGATTGCGCACGAGCCGCAGCTCGCTGCCCACCTGAAAGGCGGCCATGCCGTCGGGACGGTCGGGCGCGGGATTGCCGTCGTCGAGCACGCCGCGCGCGCGGGCCACGATGGTGTAGCGAAAGTCGGGCGGGAGGAGGAGCAGCACCTCGTCCGCGTTGTCGGCCGTCTTCGGCCGGAGCATGCCGTACGGCGACGGCACCGCCGCGGCGTCGGATCTGCGCGCTGCGAGGCCGGCGAACGCCGCGGCTGTCGTCCGGATCATGGTTCGCCGCGTGAGCATGCGGCTGAGTCTATCCCGTAGCATGCGCCTATGCAGGAGATGGCCATCACGTTCCTCGGCACCTCCTCGGGGACGCCGTCGCGGGAGCGCAACGTCTCTTCCGTGGCGGTCGTGCTCGACGGCACGGTGCTCCTCTTCGACTGCGGCGAGGGGACGCAGCACCAGCTCCTCCGCGCGCCGGTGAAGAGCGGCGCCATCGAGGCGATCTTCATCACGCACCTGCACGGCGACCACGTGTACGGCCTGCCCGGCCTCCTGGCGACGCTGTCGATGAACGGCCGCGAGCGGCCGCTGACGCTGGTGGGCCCCGAGGGGCTGCGCGAGCACGTGGAGTGCGTGCTGCGCACGTCGCATCACAATCCGATGTTCCCGATCGAGTTCGGGGCACGTAGGTCGGGCTTCAGCCCGACCTTCGACGGCTTTCGCGTGGTCTCCGCGCCGCTCGAGCACTCCATCCCCGCGCAGGGCTACTGCATCATCGAGGACGACCGTCCCGGCACGTTCGACCCCGGGCGCGCCAGGGCGCTGGGCATCCCTCCCGGCCCGGAGTGGGGCGCGCTGCAGCGCGCCGGCGATCCGCGCGTCTGCGGCCCGCCGCGTCCCGGCCGCCGCATCGCCTATTGCACTGACACCCGCCCGTGCCCCTCGGCCGTGGAACTGGCCCGCGGCGCGGACGTGCTCATTCACGAGTCGACGTACGCCGAGGAACTGCGCGCGGAGGCGGACGAACGGCTGCACTCGACGGCCATGGGCGCGGCCGGCGTGGCGCGCGAGGCCGGGGTGGGGCGCCTGCTCCTCACGCACTTTTCGACGCGCTACCGCGACGTCGCGGCTCTGGTGGCCGAGGCGCGGACGGTCTTTGCCAACACGGACGCGGCGGAGGACTTCGCGACATTCGTCGTGCCGAGGAAGTGACGTGCAGTTGTCAGTTGTCAGTTGTCGGTTGTCTGTGCCTCATCGCCAGACATCACCGACAACCGACAACCGACAACCGACAACCACAGACGTGCAGGATAAACTGCGCACCATGCGCGCCCCCGTCATTCGTGCCGCCGTGACGGTCTTCACCGCCTCGTTCTGCACGATGGTCATCGAGCTCGCGGCGGGACGCGTGCTCGCGCCGCACGTCGGCATCTCCCTCTACACCTGGACCAGCATCATCGGCGTGGTGCTGGCCGGCATCAGCGCCGGCGCGTGGGCCGGGGGCGTGCTCGCCGACCGCCGCCCCGCCCCCCGCACCCTCGGCTGGCTGCTGCTCGGCGCCGGGCTCACCGCGCTGCTCATCGTCCCCGCGACGTCGTTCCTCGCCGGCGACGAAGGGCTGCTCGAGAGCGCCGGCATCGCCGCGACACTCCTGTCGCGCGTCGTGCTCCTCTCCTTCCTGCTCTTCTTCCTGCCGTCGTTTTTCCTCGGGATGATCTCGCCCGTGGCGGTGAAGCTGGCCGTGCGCGACCTCGAGAGCGCCGGCCGGGTCGTCGGAAAGATCTACGCCTTCTCCACGCTCGGCTCGATCGTGGGGACCTTCGTCACCGGCTTCTGGCTCGTGGCGGCGTTCGGCACGCGCGCGACGCTGGTGGGCACCAGCGTGGTGCTCGTCGCCGCCTCGCTCCTCCTCGGCGATCTCCTCGGCGTGCGCGGACGTCTTTACGCCGCCGGCGTGCTGATCGCCGGCGCCGTGTTCGCGAGCGCGCAGACGCGGCCGCAACTGCCGCCGCGCTACGACCCCGTGCTGCACTCCGGCATCGGCATCATTCACTTCGACGAGAGCCAGTACTACACCATCAGCGTAGAGCGCACGGTGCGCGAGGACACGGGCGACACCATCAACGCGCTGCACCTCGATCACCTGGTGCACTCGTACTCCGACCTGCGCGACCCGGCTTATCTCGAGTACGACTACCTCCGCGCGTTCAACGAGGTCATCCGCGGCGCCGCGCGGAAGCGCGCGGACTTCCGCCTGCTCTTCATCGGAGGCGGCGGATACACACTCCCGCGCCTGGTGGCGCACGAGCATCCGCACGCGCGGGTGGACGTGATCGAGATCGACCCCGAGGTCACGCGCACCGCGCGCCTCTTCTTCGGCCTGCCGAAGAACGGCCGCATCCGCACGGTGAACGAGGACGCACGCTGGTGGGCGATGCGCGCGCGCGAAGAGCCCTACGACGCGATCTTCATCGACGCCTTCAACGACCTCTCCGTGCCGTACCACCTCACCACGCGCGAGGCCACCGCCGATCTCGCACGCCTCCTTCGTCCCGACGGCGCGCTGGTGGCGAACGTGATCGACGACTACCGGCGCGGCCGCTTTCTCGCCTCGTACATCCGCACGCTGGAGTCGGTCTTCGGCGAGGGGAACGCGGCCGTCGTCGTCGAGACGCGCGAAGACCTGAAGAGCGACCGCTCGACCTTCGTCGTGGTCGGCTCGCGGGCCATGCCCCGCGTGACGGTGATGCTCCCGAAAGACGAAGTGCGCCGCTACGTGCAGAGCCGCGACGCGATCGTCCTCCGCGACGACTACGCGCCGGTGGACAACATGCTGGCCCCCCTCTTCCGGCAGCGCTTCGTCGACGAGCAGGAGTGATGATTTTCGTCAGCTACTCGCACGAACCGGAGTCCCATCGGCGACGGGTCGAGGAGCTCGTGGCCACGCTCCGCTCGGCAGGTCTCGACATCGTGTTCGACGGCGACGTGGTGACGCCGCAGGGTCCGCCGGAATGGTGGCACCACTGGATGCTCAACCGGATCAAGGCGGCGTGGGTCCTGGTGGTCTGCAATCGCACGTACTACGAGCGATTCAGCAACCCGGGGGAGGAAGGAAAGGGCACGAGGTTCGAGAGCACCATCATCACTCAGGCGATCTACGACCAGTCGATGGTCAACGACCGCTTCATCCCCGTGTTGTTCGAGGACGCTTCGCCCGAGGACATTCCCGAGCCACTGCGGGGGGCCACGCGGTACCGCATTCCGGATGACCTGGAGACGCTGACGACACGTCTCGGCGCGGCGGTGATTCCGGAGCAGAGGCGCGTCTCCGATCCTCTGGAGGGTTACCTGCAGCAGACCGCGGCGGACCATAACCGTCTCGTTCCCCACTTTCAGCAACTGGCCAATCTCGATCTGCTCGATCGCGTGTACGTGCGGCAGGAGATACTCGCGGAGGCGTCTGTGGCCTGGGGGCGCCCGCTCGGCATCCGTGACGTCCTCGTGCAGCCGGCTAAGGAGTACCCGTGGATTACCGGGAAGTGGATGGTCCTCGGCGACCCGGGCGCCGGGAAGACGACGCTGCTGCGCTCCCTGGCCGCGGAGCTGGCGCGGGATCCCTCCGCGCCATGGATCCCGGTGATCGATTCTCTGCCGCGACTGCTGCGCAAGCGCGAATGGATTCTCGACCGCGTCGTCCGCCGGCTGCACCTGGCCGGCTTTCGGGATGCGGAGGCAACAGGAAGAGCGCTCGATGCCGCGGGGGAGCAGGGGAGGCTGCTCGTTCTGCTCGATGGCCTCGATGAAGTGGCGAAAGAGGATCGCGAAGACGCTGCGAGTCTGCTGCAGGGTCTCGTCACGCACTGGCCGAGAACGCCGATCGTCGTGACCTCGCGGCCGATCGGGTATCACCGTCCACACGGCGATTTCCGCGAAGTAGAGCTGCTGCCGTTGACGCCCACGCACCGGCACGAGTTCCTGGCGCGCTGGTTCGGTCGCGGGCGGGGAGTCCTCGAGGGGGAGCGCGCGACGCAGGCCCTCGCCGTGCTGGAGGAGGATCCGAATCTCTGGGAGCTGTCGGGGAATCCTCTCTATCTCACGCTCATGGCGCTCCTGCTGGAACAGGGGAGCACGCTGCGCACGAACCGCAGCGAGCTCTATCGACAGGTGTTCGACCTGCTCCTCCGCGGCAAGCACAAGACGGAGCCGCAGCCGCTGGAGCTTCCGCGCGCAGTGCTCGGCGCGCTGCAGTACCTGGCGTTCGCGCTGACGCGGGAAAACCGCGACGCCGACACACAGGATGCGCTCGCCGCGCGGCTGTACGAGCCACAGGCCGACCCGTGGCGCCAGCCGCTGGAACGGCTGCCGCGCTGGAGCGATGGGCTGTTGCCGTTCCTCGATGACGTGGCCAGCCGCACCGGCATCCTCGGGCCGCATGACGGCTATGAGTCGGACTGGCGCTTCTGGCACCGCACGTTCCGCGAGGCGCTGGCCGCGCAGGAACTGCACCGCCGCTGGACGGTCGGTGGAGCGGAGGCCATTCTGGCGTGTGCGCGAGAAGTGTCGGGCGAAGAGAGCCGCTGGGCGGAGCCGTATGCGCTGCTGGCCGGAAGCGTGAAGGAGCCCGACGCGCTCGTGCGGGCGCTAATAAACGAGAACCGCGCTCTCGGGGTGCGCGCGCTGGCGACGGCGCAGGGTCTGAAGAAAGAGACGATCGCCGAGGTGCTGCAACTGACGACGGAGGACGTCGAGGGGCGGGGCGATGTCATGCTGCGCATTCCGCAACTCCTCGGCGACGGCGAGCGAGCGCTCCTTCTGCTCGACCGGCTGCGCCGCGACACGACGAACGGCAACGATCTCTTTTTTCTCACGCTGGCAGTGCAGCGTGTCGCACGCCTCTTCCCCGACTTCTCGAGGCGTGCCGAGGAGCTTCTGGCGCGCTTCTACGACCATCTGTACCAGCCTCCGGAGTCGCTGTTCCGCGAGGTCGTGACCGCACTCGACGGCACGGTGAAGCTGTGGGCGGAGATTCAGCCGGGGTGGTTCTGGATGGGCGCTGACGCCGGAGAAGACAGCGAGCAGCCACGCCATTTCGTTCAGTGCGCGCACCGCTTTGCGATCAGTGTCGTGCCGGTTACGAACGAGCAGTACGCGGCCTTCGATCCCGCCAAGCCGTTCGCGCCGGACCTCGCCCGCCATCCGCGCGTTGGCGTGAACTGGTACGAGGCCGTGTCGTTCTGCCACTGGCTGGCGCGCTGCTTCCCGTGGACGAAAGGCGCGCGGCTGCCGCTGGAAGAGGAATGGGAATACGCCGCGCGCGCGGGGACGGAGTCGCGCTTCTGGAGCGGAGACGAAAACGCCGATCTGGCGCGCGTCGGCTGGTATCGCGGGAACTCGGACGACCGGACGCACGCGGTAGGGGAGAAGCCGGCGAGCCCATGGAATTTGTACGACGTCCACGGCAACGTGGCGGAGTGGGTCTTGAACCCGCCTCGCGACTATCCGCAACCGCCGGTGCGCAGTGCGTCGTGGGAATCGCGCCGCTCGGATTTCGTCCTCCGCGGCGGCTGCTACTGGGACACTCCTCACCGGTGCCGCGCGGCGTGGCGTTTCGTGAGGGAGCAGGGGCACGGGCTGGAAGTCGACAGCTTCCGCGTCGTGATTCCATCGGAGGGCGATGGTTGCGCGAGGGAGAGCCCACTCCTATAATCCGCCCTCCCGACCGGAGGGAATGCACCTTCCGCCGGGACCGTTCATCACGGTGTCCACGATGTGGGGCTGTAGCTCAGTTGGGAGAGCGCCTCGTTCGCAATGAGGAGGTCGTCGGTTCGATCCCGTCCAGCTCCACCAGATCCGTAAATTCTCATCGAGCCGCCGCAAGGCGGCTCGATTTGTTTTTGCCGCGCTTCGCGTGGAATGGCCGATAATCTGGTCTGGGTTGGTCAGGTCATGAGCGAGCAAGTGAACATCTACGACGCCAAGACGCGACTCTCGCAGCTCGTCGATCGCGCTGAGGCAGGGGAAGAGATCGTCATCGCCCGCGGCGGCCGGCCGGCGGCCCGCCTGGTTCCGTTCCGTCAGGCGAGCGTCGAGCGCAAGCCGGGACGCATGCGTGGACGGATCCGTCTCTCCCGCGACTTCGATGCACCTCTTCCCGGCGATCTCTTCGACGGCGAGGAGTGATGCGCCTCCTTCTGGATACGCACATTCTTCTCTGGTGGTTGATGGGTGATCGCAGGCTGTCGAAGGGGCTCGCGAAAGCAGTGGGCTCTCCGGAGAATGACGTTGCAGTCAGCGCGGCGTCGCTCTGGGAAATCGTCATCAAGCAGATGCTGGGACGGATCGACGTCGCTCTCGACGAGCTGCTCTCTTCGGTGACGAGTGACGGATTCAGCGAGCTGCCAGTGCAGTTTCGCCACACGCTGAAGCTTCAGTCCCTGCCGCGCCATCATGATGATCCCTTCGACCGGATCCTCATCGCGCAGTCGATCGCCGAGGGCCGCAGGCTCGTCACGACGGACAAGTCGATTCTGTCGTACGGGAGCCTGGCCGGATTCGATCCGCTTTCGGGCTGAGGCCAGCACCTGCGCGTGCGTGGAAGGCACCCTCCCGGTGCTATCATTCCACCCATCCATCGAACGCGGTTCCCTGGCCGGGCGGGTCCGGCGGCGGGGATTTTCATCGTGGAGCAGAGCGATGTCCGCTGGAGACGTTCCTGACGACGTTCGGAAGTTGAGCCGGCTCGAAGCCCTGTTCCGGGCCACGGGCGAGGTGATGGAGCATCGCGGCACGACGGATCTGGAGGAGCAGCTCCAGAAGATCGCCGAGGTCGCGCGCGACGTGCTGCAGGCCGAGGCGTGCGGCATTTTCCTGGTCAAGGATCAGGAGCATGGGGCGGGGAAAGAGCTCAGCCTGGAGGCCAGCGCCGGGCACCGCGAGGGAGGCTTCGTCCCCGGCAGGCGGTTGCCCATCATCAGTCATCCGGGCTGCGGCCTCACCAGCCACATCGCCTGGCAGCGCGAGCTCTTCAACCGCTTCGGCGACGAGCTGCTCGACCATCCGGCCGTCCACGACCGCCGGAACCTCCTCCAGGGGCGCTACACGCGGGGGCGCTGCTGGTCGCTCATCGCGCTGCCGCTGATCCGCCGCACTCCCGACGGGGAGGAGCTCGTCGGACTGTTGCGCGCCGACAACAAGCTCGCCCCCGACGGCAGCGTCGATACCAGCCGCGGCTTCGACTCGATGGACGAGTGGATCATCCGCCTCTTCGGCGACAGCGTGATCGTGGCCATCGAGAACGCGGAGCTGGTGTACTACCGCTCCAGCCTCATCGGCTGCCCGAGCGGCATCATCGCCGTCGACCGCCAGGGACGGCTCACCGAGTACAACTCGCGCGCCGCGCAGATCCTCGGGCGCCCGCGCGAGGAAGTCCTGCACAAGCCGGTCAGCGACCTCTATTACGACCCCGACGAGCCGAGGCGCATCGGCGCGCTCCTGCACCAGCGCGGCGGCCGTCTCCGCGACTACCACACGAACGTCAAAGGACCGTCCGGCGAGCCGATCCCCATCGTCCATTCCTCCACGTGGCTCTACTCCGGGGGGCGGCGCATCGGCAGCGTCGGCTACTTCGAGGACGACCGCCCGCGCCTGCGCATCGAGAGCCGCGAGCAGCTCCTGCAGGCCATCGACCTCGTCGCCAAGGCGGACGACCTCGAAACCGGCCTCTGGCAGTTCACCGAGCGCATCGTCTCCCTGCTGTCGCGCTCCTACTGCGCCGTGCTGCTGCGCGACGAGAGCGGCGAGCGGCTGTACGTGCGCGCGGCCACGCGCACCGACCGGCCGGAGTGGCAGCCCTCCCCGAAGCCGATCGCCATCGGCGAGCCGCCGGCCATGAAAGAGCTCTGGACCACGCGCGAGCCGGTCCTCCTGACCTGGAGCAACCGGCGGAACGTGCCGGCGCTGCAGCGGCTCTCCAAGCTGCACGGCTACGAGAGCAACATCCCGTCGCTGCTGATCGTGCCGCTCACGCTCAACGACCGCGTGATCGGACAGATCCACGTCGGCGCGCGCCGTGGCGACGCGGTCACCCCCTTCACCGAGGAGGAAGAGACCGAGGTCCTGCAGGCCATGGCGGGGCAGGTCTCGGCGTTCATCTACCGCCTCAATCTCGTCGAGCAGACGCGTTTCCGCGAGCGGCGCCTGGCCGACCTGGCCCGCGTCGCCGGGCAGCTCCGCAATCAGGCCGAGATCTCGGCGCTGCTGCAGCAGGTCACCGACCTGGCCGCGTCGCTCGTGCAGTACAGCGCTGCCGGCATCTTCCTCCGGTACCAGCAGACCAGCCGCCTCGAGCTGAAGGCCGTGCACGGCCTCTCGCCGGGACTGCGGGGAGTGCAGGCCGAGCCGAAACAGCTCATCGAGCAGGTGGCGGAGGGGGGAAAGCCGCTGCGGGCGGCCACGCTGACGCTCTCCGGCGCGGCCGAGCGCTCTCTCCTCCGCGACGTGATCGCCGTTCCCCTCCGGCGCGGCACCGGCGAGGTGGAGGGTGTCCTCTTCGTCGGCGACAAGCGGCAGGCGGAAGCGATCGACACCATCGACGAGGACGTGCTGGAGCGCTTCGCGGCGCTGGCCGCCAGCGCGCTGCAGACCTCGCGTCTCCTGGGCGACGAGGACCGCATCGCCAGCCACTTCGAGGTGCTCGACCGCATCGTCACCTACATCCTCCAGACCGACGACGACGACCGCTTCTTCCTGGCCTTCCTCACCGGCGTCACGGCCGGCTTCGGCCTCCGCTTCAACCGCGCATTCCTCCTGCTCCTCGACGAGTCGGGGAAGTACCTGGTCGGCCGGCGCGGCATCGGGGAGCTCGATCCCAGGGCCGCGCGCCAGGCGTGGCGTCACACCGAACAGATCAACGTCAATCACTGGGCGCACTGCCGCGAGCTGATCGACGACAACGCGCTCCCGCTGACGAAGGTCGACGGCATGATTCGCGACCTCCGGTTCGCGCTCGACGGCAGCGACATGTTCGCGAAGGCCATTCGCACCGGCGAGGTCCAGGTCGTCGAGCCGCACGACTTCCACCGGCTCCCCAGGATGTTCTTCGACCTCTTCCGCGTCACGTCGACCCTGGTCATCGTGCCGCTGAAGACGAAGAAGAACGTCTACGGCATCGTCGTCGCCGACAACAAGTTCACCCGCGCCCCCGTCGAGCCGACGCTGGTGGAGGCGCTGATGGAGTTCTCCAACGCGGTGGCCATCCCGTGGGAGAACAAGAAGCTCCTGCACGAGAGCCTGGCCGGGAAGGAGCAGCTGCGGTCGTTCTACACGATGGGCAGCACGCTGGCCGCGCTCACCGAGCCGGAGATGATCCTGCGCGCCATCGTCGACCACACCTTCGAGGCTGCCGATGCCTGGGGCGTGAGCCTGCTGCTGTACGACGCCGAGACCGGGAACTTCCGCCATCCCGTGCGCATCGGCGCCGACGTCGAAGCGCACACGCTCGACGCCGTCCGGCGCGACTCGCAGACCATGGAGGTCATGCGCTCCGGAAAGCCGGTCCGCATCGAAGACGTGGCCAGCGGCGGCTCGCCCAGCCCCCAACTGCTCGAGCGCGGCATCAAGGCCGCGCTCTGCCTGCCGCTCTCGCTGCCGAACCGCCGCCTGGGCGTGGTCTGGATTCACTACGACCATCCCCGCCGCTTCACCGAATCGATGGTCGCGGCGCTGCAGCTCTTCGTGAACCAGGCCGCGTTCGCCTACGAGCAGGCCACGCGCATCAAGGCCCTGGAGACGATCCGCGACGCCGTCGACGCGCTCACCGCCATCGAGAGCGTGGCCCAGGTGCTCGGCCAGATCCTCGAGAGCGCCCGCCGCATCCTCGACGCCGATGCCGCCATCCTCTGGTTCTACGACCGCGGACGGGGGGAGTTCCTGCCGCAGCGCTCGGTCCGGTCCTCCGTTCCGGACAACGTGTGGGAAGGCCTCCGGGTGCGCGCTCTGGGCAGCGTGAAAGCGCACGTCACGCAGCGGCGGATCGTGCATCCCGACATCGAGAAGGAAGGCGTGAACCGGCACCTGGACGCGGACACGCTGGCGCTGCTGCAGTCGATGTCCGTCCGCGGCTTCCAGGCGGTCGCGCTGAGCGTGGGGGAGGAAGACTTCGGCGTGCTCTGGACGCTGCACCAGCAGCCGCTCGGGTTCGACGCCGAGCGCCAGTTCCTCACCGAGGAGCTCGCCGCGCATGCGGCGTGGGCGCTGAAGAAAGCGCCGCTGCTGGAGCGGGTGACGAAGGTGCAGGTCGCGGCCAGTGTCGTCTCCGAGGTGGCCAAGGCCGGCCATCAGAGCCGCGCCGAGGCGCTGCGCGTCATCGCCGAACGGGCCATGTACGCGCTTCGCTGCGATGCCGTCGTGCTGTTCGAGAACGACGAGGTCGAGGGGATCGTGCATCCCGGCGCCGCGGCTGGCGTCACGCACGTCGACCGCCTCCGCAGCGCCGAGGAGAAGAACGATTACGACCTGGTGGAGCTCGTCCGCGACAGCCCCGATCCGATCCTCGCGTCGAACGTCCTCGCCGACCCCCGCTTCCAGACCCGTCGCTTCGTCGAATACGAGGGCATCCGCTCCTGCGCGGCGCTGCCGCTGCACGCGGCGGGACACGTGGTGGGGGTGATGTTCGTCAACCACCGCACCCCGCACGACTTCACCACCGACGAGGTCGAGGACATCCAGCTCTTCGCGAACCAGATCGCCATCGCCATCCACGCCTCGCAGGTCATGACCCTGGCGCGCGTGCGTACCGACCTCGCCTGGATCGGCCTGAAGGCGACGGAGTGGTCGCACGAGCTCGGCGGCACCGTCGGCAACATCGTGCGCGACCTCACGGCGCTGCGCGAGGAGATCGCCGCCGCGGGCCAGACCGGTTTCGCCGAGAGGCTCGACGCCATCGGCGCGGCGATCAGCAGCGTCGGCCTGCGCCCGCGGCGCGAGTACGACAAGCCCGATGCGCACGTCTGCGACGTCGCCGCGGAAGTGCTCGGACCGTTCACCGAGCGCCTCCGCCGCGACCGCGACTTCGAGGGAATCCATGTCGTCGACGAGATCGAGCTCGGGCAGGGGACGCATGTCAAGGCCAGCGGCGAGTGGCTGCGGGGCGTGCTCTTCCATCTCGCCAGGAACGCGCGGGCCGCGTTCGATCCGTCCGCGGACGAGAAGCGCCTCACCATCGCCGCGCGGCGCGACGACCGCCATCTCGAGATCCGCTTCACCGACAACGGCCCGGGGATTCCGGAGGAGCTCGTGCACCGCATCTTCCGCGAGCCGATGCCGAAGGCGCCCGGCGCGCCCGGCCTCGGCATCGGGCTGCTCATCGCGCATCTCATCGTGCAGATCTTCGGCGGCCGCATCACCTTCCAGTCCGTCCAGCCGCACGGCACCTCGGTGCTCCTCCGGCTGCCGCTGCTGACGCAGGAGGCGACTCACTGAGATGACACCGAAGTTCCGCATCCTCTTCGTGGACGACGAGGCCCAATATCGCGCCTGGTCGAGCAATCTCGAAAAGGCAGGCTACGAGGTGCGCACTTGTGCATCCGAGGTCGAGGCGGAGGAGGTGATCACCAGGGACCTCAAATCGTTCGATCTGGCGATCCTCGATCTGAAGCTCTACGACGATATCGGAGACGAGAGCGGCTTGAATGTCGCGAGAGCGATCGACGGGCGGATTCCCGTGATGATCCTGACCGGTGGCAACAACACCCGCGGCGTCAGTGCCGCACTCAATTCCGGCCTCGCCAGAACCGTCGTCTCCAAATACGACGGCCCGCCCGCGCTGCTGAGCGAGATCCCCAAGCACATCCGCCACCGCGTGTTCGTCGCGCACGGCAAAGACGAAGGCCTCCTGAGCGACGTGGTCTTCTGTCTGGAGGCATTCCAGGTGGAGCCGATCGTGCTGCGCGACACGCCCGGCCTCGGCCTGACCGTGGTGGAGTCGATCGAGAGCTGCGCGAACGTCAGCTTCGCCGTGATCCTGCTGACGCCCGACGATGCCGGCAACGAGATGGGAAAGAAAACGCTGCTGCCGCGCGCACGGCAGAACGTGATCCTCGAGTGGGGCTACTTCGTCGGCCGCCTCGGCCGCGAACGGGTCAGCGCCCTGGAGAAAGACGACGGCCGGAAGGCGCTGGAGATCCCGTCGAACTACACCGGGCTCCGCCGCATCACCGTCGACGGCGCCGGCACCTGGCGCAAACGGCTTGCCGCGGAGCTGATCGCGGCCGGCATTCCGGTGAAAAGGGGAGTACGCTGAGGATCAGGCGCGCCGTTCGGCTTCGAGCGCTTTTCGGAAAGCGCGCACGGCCTGGGTGAGCGTGTCGTGGCCGAGCATCGACGCGACGAGCGCCAGGTCGAGGTCGGGGAGGATGCGGCTGCGCTCCGATCGTGCGAAAGTCCCGTCGGCGAGGGTATAGACCTCGATGACTCCCTTGCTCCAGATCCAGACTTCCTCGACGCCGAGCCTCTGGTAGATCCGCAGTTCGTCGATGCCGCTCCGGCTCCATTCCACTTCGACCGCCAGGTGCGGCAGTCCGCGAGGCTCCGTTCCGAAGATGTAGCACTCGTCCGCTTCCACGGCACAATCCTGCTTCTTTCCCTGCAGGGTCCAACTGCCGAATGGGGTCAGCTCGATGTCGAGATCGATGCACCAAGTCTCGAGAAGGCACCTGATGAACGATTTGATCCGCTCGTGATCCCTGGAGGGACTCATGATCTTGAGCTCGCCCTCCAGGTATGCGATGCGCGGAGCCGATTTGTCGCCGCGGATCGCGAGCACGTGCTCGTAGTCTTCCCAGGTCACATCGTGGAACACGATGATCTGGTCGTGTTCCCGAAGCGCCGCAATCCCCGACATGCCGAAAGTCTATCGCGCGCATGAACATCGCGCTTTCCCCCTCCCGGGAGTACGCTGAGCCTGGTACGGAGGCTCGGCAATGGGATCAGAACCGGTGGAGATGCCCGGGACGGGTACGTTTCGGCGGTGGCTGGAGAACCTGAAGACGCGCGATGAGGCGTTGTACGCGGACCTCGTCAAGCGGCTGGAGCAGCGGAAGGAAGAGGCGGTCGCGCTCGAGAGCATGGGCCCCGAGGGGGTCGACGCGGAGCCGCCGGTCGACATCATCCTCGAGACCATCGTCCGCGAGGGGCGGCCGGCGCTGCTGGTGAAGAACCATCGCATCACCAAGATCGACACGGCCATCGACAGCGCCTCCGCCGAGATCATGGGACGGCTGCGCGCGGCGCAGTCCACCGTCGAGCCGCTGATCCCGCTGGTCGGGCGCATCGATCTCGCCAACGACGCCGCCGGACGCACCTTCGCCGGCACCGGCTGGCTGATCGACAAGGACGTCGTGGCCACGAACCGCCACGTCGCGGAGATCATCGCCCGCGCCGACGGCGCGAAGTTCGTCTTCAAGCCGGGGCGCTTCGGCGATCCGCTGCGCGTCTCCATCGACTTCCGCCACGAGCTCGGCACCAGCGTCACCGACACCGCCCCGGTCAAGCGCGTGATCTGGATCGAGACCGACTCGACGAAGGCCGATTTCGCGCTGCTGCAGATCGGCCGCCGCACGGACGGCACCGTGCAGGACCACATCAAGCTCGCCGAGACCGACCTCCCCGCGAACAGCGACATCGTGGTCATCGGCTATCCCGCCCGCGCGCCGGAGCACGTCATCCCCGACCAGGCGTGGATGGACCGCATCTACGGCGGCAAGTACGACGTGAAGCGCGTCGCCCCCGGCCTCTTCGGCCCGCAGAGCCGCGGCTGGGCGACGCACGACGCCACGACCCTCGGCGGCAACTCCGGCTCCGTGGTCCTCGACATGAAGACCGGCCGCGCCGTGGCGCTGCACTTCGCCGGCCTGTACATGATCGAGAACTACTGCGTCCCCGCGTCGACGCTGCGCAAGTACCTGAAGGACGCGCCGTGGATCGGCGGCGGCACGCGCAAACGCGAGGCGCCCGAGGAGACGTCCACGCAACCGCAGGCGCAGCCGCAATCGCCACCGCAGCCCCCGCCGCGGAGCGGGACGGCCACCATCGCGCACCAGGTGCAGGCGACCAGCGGCGAGGTGACGATCACCATTCCGCTGACCATCAGGATCTCCCTCGGGACACCGGTGAGTGACGCCGCTGCCGCCGCCGACGACGATGATGTCACGCCCGCTCCGGCCAAACCGGCCGGCAGTGAGTCGACCGACGTCCTCGCCGCCGCGCGCTCGCTCCGCCAGGAGCTCCGCGGCGAGGGCGTGCTGGCCGTTCGTCACGGCTACCGCTTCGGCCCCGAGGGGCTGAGCGACACGCAGTGCCTCGTCGTGGCCGCGCATCCGGAGCGCATCGAAGAGGTGCGCGCCCGCGCGCCGAAGGAGCACGCCGGCTTCCCCGTCGAGGTGCGCACCGCCTCCCTGCGCGATCAGGCCGGGGAGCTCGCCGACGAGGCGGGCTTCACCATCGCGTACAACGACGACGAGCGCAGGGGGCCGGAGTACAGCTTCGCCTGGGTGGACGAGGAGATGGACGTCACGCTGCACGTCGGTCCCGAGCGCAGTTGGACGGTCCTGCGCGACTTCCTCCTGCGCGCCGAGGAGGAGCTGGTCTCCTCCATCTACGAGTTCCACGCCGGGCACATCGCCGACGCGCTCGAGCGCGAGCTCGACGAAGGGACGGAGCTCAAGCTCGTGATGGCCGTGCAGTCGCGCGACTCGAAGAGCGGCCACACCAGCGAAGGGGACTTCAAGCGCACGGAGCGCTTCGCCGCGTGGCGCGAGCGCTTCGGCGACCATTTCGCCCCCGTCTTCGTGCCGATCGGCAACGGCGGGCTGATCGCCAAGTCGTACCACATCAAAGTCACGGTGCGCGACGGCAACACGTTCTGGCTGTCGAGCGGCAACTGGAAGCGCGCCAGCCAGCCGAACATCCCCCCCGCGGAGCTGAACAACCCGAAGGCGACCGGCAAAGCCGGCAACCGCGAGTGGCACGTGGTCATCGAGAACGAGACGCTGGCGCAGCGCTACCGCAGCCACATCGCCGCCGACTACGAGCTGGCCGGGAAGATCAACCAGTCGAAGGAAGCGGCCGAGGACGAGGTGCTGGTGGACGTGCCGATGGAGGTGCTGGAGTCGGTGGAGCTGGAGGCTGCGCCGACGGAGGTCTTCGAGCCGAAGCGCTTCCGCCGCCGCGTGAAGGTGAAGCCGCTGCTCACGCCGGACAGGAAGGGAGAGGTCTACTCGGCCGCGGTGCTGAAGCTGATCCGCTCGGCGAAGAAGCAGCTCCTCTTCCAGAACCAGTACATCACCGTCGACGAGAGCTCCTCCGGCTTCTTCGGGGAGCTGGTGGACGCGCTGGTGGACCGCTCGCGAAAGATCAAGGACGTGCGCATCATCCTCCGCAGCGGCGGCAGCGACTTCTGGGACAACATGGCCGAGCTGAAACGGCGCGGCATGGACGTGAACAAGTGCGTGCGCCGCATCAGCGCCACGCACACGAAGGGGATCATCGTGGACGGCCGGGAAGTGCTGATCGGCAGCCACAACTGGAGCTCCCTCGGCGTGACGCTCAACCGCGACGCGAGCCTCATCTTCCGCGACGAGGAAGTGGCGCAGTACTTTGCCCAGGTCTTCGAGCACGACTGGGACCGTGCCTCGCCGGCCGTGCGCGCGGAGTCGGTGTTCGCCGGCGAGCCGCGCCTGGCCACGACGCCGGAGCCGCCGCCGGGCTACGTGCGCATGACGCTGTCCGAGTATCTGGAGGGGTGACGCTCAGGACTGGAGCTGCGCGTGAATGGCACTCATCAGCGTCTCGAACCGTGAGTCGAGGTGGCTCTCGGGGGTGAGGGTGTTCATGTCGCCGATGATGGTCATCCAGCGGCTGATGGTGCGCCGGATCTGGGCGTAGAGATCGAGCTCCTCGCGGATGCCTTCGAGGTCCTGCTGGTCGACCCCCTTGAGCGCCGCGTTGAGCTCGCGGATCTTCTCCTCCCACCATTTCACATAGGCGACGCGTTTCACGGCGTCGGAGAGGTCGGCGTCCTGCAGGACGATGGGGAAGACGCGGTCCCGGATGTCGCCACGCTCGGCGATCTGCGTCAGCTCGAACATGCAGCTCTTCGACTGGAGATAGTCCCTGCTGATCACGACCACGATGCACGTGCCGCGGCCGATCCGGCGCATGAATTCCTGGATCGAGTCCTTGTAGCGCATCTCGTTTTTGTCGCGGACGACGGCGATGCCCTGGGCGCGGAAGGCCTGCTCCAGGCGGTCGACGATGCGCTCGCTCTCTCCACCCCACGCGTACGAGACGAAGACCTCCCTGCGCCTTTCCGGCGGTGCCGGCGTCGTAAGACCGTCCGCATCGCGAAAATAGGAGTAGAGGCTTTGGAAGCCGTCGGACGGAAAGACGGCGGCGATGAGCTCGCGGGCGTCGACCATCTCGTAGCTTTCCTGGCACTGGATCGATTTCCCGTCGCGCGCGAACCGGCGGAGGACGTCGTACGGAAAAAAGTGCGGTTCCTGCCGCTCCGCGCAGAGCGGGCAGCGGCAGGGGATGAACTGGTTCATCTTCAGCCGCGGATACTCGCCGTGAATCCGCTCCAGCTCGTAATCGATGATGGCCAGCATCTCCTGCTTTTCCGGCCCGGCCAGCCGCACGGTGATGCGCCGCTCCGAATAGTCTTCCGTGACCTCGGCTCGCGTGGCGTGCCGTTTCAGGACGACGCCGTCGCGCCACAGCCACTCCTGCCGCTCGATCAGCGCGTGAGCGGCGACGATGAACCGGGTGAGAATCCCCTTCGGCATGAACTCGTAGTCGTAGCGGACGACGAGATTCCCCTCCGCGTCCCACGGATACGACGCCGGATTGGAGCCGAGGAGCTGCGGCGCCAGGAAGGAATCGTTGGACAGCGGATAGCAGAGCTGGAACTTCATCATCAGCTGCACCAGCTCGTCGCGCATCTCCGCGTACCGCGCCTCGGACCAGATGGCCGCGAGGTCGCCCCGCGTGAACCGCCCGTGCCGGTCCATGACGTCCTTGTGGTCGAGCACGCGGTAGACGGCGTCGGTGGCCCACCGGGGACGCAGCATGACCACCTTGCGCAGCAGCGGGTCGTCCTGGAAGTGCAGGCAGACGCCGAGGTCGTGCAGGTAGCCGCTCAACTGGAGCATGTCCTCTTCGCGGGTGAAGCCGTGCAGCCGGCAGATCTCGAGGAACTCGGTGAGGTTGATGTAGTCGCGCCCGTCCTGCTCCACCGCCTCGCGCACTCTGCGCCAGGTCTTCGGCAGCGGACTGCCGATGTGCGGCAGCCGCTCCAGCTCTTCGCGGATCGCACGCACCGCGTCATTGAGGCCGCGGTTGGTGGCCAGGTTCGTGGCGTAGACGGCGCGGAGGTTGGCGAAGCGTCCGCGCAGGCGGCTCTCGTTGATGTCCCGCCGCCGGTCCTGTTTCTCGTTCTTGATGACGAGCAGCGGGCTGCCGTCGCTCAGCAGCTCCACGATGTTCATCCAGTAGTGAAAGTCCGTGTCCTCTTTGCGGCTGTCGGCGACGAGCACGTAGAGCGAGCGCCGGGTGAGGAAGAACTGGTGCGTGGCGTGATAGATCTCCTGCCCCCCGAAGTCCCAGATGCTCACGTGAAAGTCGCGCGCGAGCGTGTCGGCGCTCCCCTCCACGCGCAGCCGCGTCGGGAAGGTGGTGTGAATGATCCCGATCCCCTCGGTCGATTGCTCGTCTTCCCGGAGCTGGTAGTCCGGGTTCTCGATCTTTTTGGTCAGCGACGTCTTGCCGGCCCCCGGCTCCCCGACGATCAGGAGCTTGGCTTCGCAGAGGTAGTCCTTGCCGTCATCGAGCTGGCGGTAATAAGCCCGCATGGCGTCGAGGCCTTGCGCCACGACTTCGGGAGGAGGGGTTTCGATGGGTTGGCCATCCAGCTCGAGGACCTTCAGGCGAGGCAGGGCGAGGAGTTTCTCCGGAATGACCTTCAGCGCTCCCCGGATCGCATACGCGCTCAAATCCAGCGCCTCGAGATCGAGCAGGGAGAAGAGCGGCTCGGGAACCTCCTGGAACGGGTTGTTACCCAAGGCCAAGGCTCGGAGATGATCCAGCTCGGCGAACGACGGCGGAAGAACTTCGAGCTGGTTGCGGGGCGCGACGAATGCAGTCAGGCGATGCAGCCCACCGATAGTGGGGGGAATCGCCCGCATCTGGTTTTGGACGAACCACAGCACCCGCAGAGACTTCATTTCACCGATCCAGTCCGGAAGGGTGGGCAGATCATTGTTGCTGAGGTTCAGATGCCGCAATTCCCGCAGGTGACGAACGGCGGAGGGAAACTCGCGAAGAGAATTGCCGGTGATGGTCAGCGCACGCAGGTGCGTCAGTTGCGCGAGCTCGTCCGGGATGATCTTCATCCGGCCGGTCAACCGCAGCACCTTCAGGTTCTGCAGAGGCAGGACCTCGGTGGGAAATGTCCTCAGCGGTGCCTGGACAGTCAGAGTTTCGAGCGCCTGTAGCTCGCCGATGCCGGTAGGCAATTCGGATTGGTCTGGGGACTGAAACTCGAGCTGGCGCAGGTTCGGGAGCTCGAACAGTTGCGGCGGCAGCTTCAGGGGAGTGTCGTCGAACGAGATCCCGAGGACATGCCCGGGGGTGATCTGATGTTCCAGCCGGCTGAAAACGTCCCAATCGACGATCAGTCCGGGACGATCGATCAGGGTGTGGAGCGGGTTGCCGCGGAGGTCGAGAATGCGAAGATTCTCGAACTGCCGCACCTCCCAGGGAACGACCCGAAGATGGTTTCCCCTGAGATCCAGAATCTCGACGTTGGGATCCGCCCGCAAGGATGAGGGGTCGCTGGAGTCGTAGCTGTAGCTCAGGTTCTGTCGGATGGCCGGTCCTTCCGCGGCATCCTGAGCCAGCCTTCTGGCGAGCCCCAGAGCTCCCAGGTCGCTGTCGAGGCTTTTGAATTTCATGGGCTCCCGCCAAGTCTAAAACGTAGGGCGGGCTTCAGCCCGCCCCTGGGCGGGGTGGGCGGGCGGTCAAACGAATCCGATGGTTCCATTCTGGAGGTCGAACAGAATCGGGTTGGCGAAGAACGGCGTCAGTCCGGTGTTGATGGTGGGAGTGCCCCCTTTCGGCTTGCCCTGGACTTTGACGGCGTTGACGCCGGGCTCGTCGCTGGCGACGAAGTTGAGCACCTCATAGCTGTTCGTGCCGTGCGTCACGGTGAGGATGATCTGGCCCGAAGCCGGGGTATTCGGCGGGAGCAGGTTGTGGATCGTCGTCTGCGGCGCTCCGGTGTCGAACACGATCTGGACGTCATCGAAGGTCTGTTCGCCCACCTGGAGAGTGCCGGTGAGCGGTTGTGCCGAGAACGTGTTGATGGCCGGCAGGCCCGCCTGCGACGCGGGCGGATCCTGCGGTTGATAGGTGCCGCCGGCGGTCATCGGAAAGACGTTGGGGAAGTAGCTGGTGAGCTGCGCGATGCCGAGGATCACGCGAGCCGGCGTGCTGCCGGGCGGATAGCCGCCGACGTCGACGATGAAGCCGCCGTACTGCGATCCCAGCTGCGCCAGGACGCTCAGGAGCGGCACCGTTGTGTGCTTGTGAGAATGGCCGGTGTTGGGCGCCAGCGACATTCCGAAGTCGCCGTAGAGGTGCAGCGCTCCGTCGAGAGAGGTGAAAACCGGCAGCTGCGGGTTCGTGGCGCCTGGATAGCGGACGCTGGTGATGACGCCGATGAGCATCTCGAGCGGCAGCGTCAGCGGAGGGGTGGTGTCGGGGAAGGCGATCGTGGCGTACGTCGCGGAGCCGTCGTACGAGATGCCGCTGTCGTACTTGTTGTCGACGTCGCCGACGGGATTCGGGGGGACCACCGTCGGCACGTTGCCGGCGAAGAAGCCTTTGCCGCCGGTGTCGAACTCGTAGAGATTCGTGAAGGCCGCGCTCTGCCCCGACGGCGTGACAGAGACGTTGATGCCGACCTTGTAAATGGGCGCCGCCGGCTGCTTTCCGGCCGGCGGTCCCTGCGGGGACTCGAGGGAGTTGTAGGCGGGGAAGACCTGGAGCGGGATGACGACGGAGCTCTGCGGGATCGCAGAGGACGGGATGCTCAGGCGATTGCTCGTCATGAGGGCCTCCTTGCGCTCATCGGGATTGCGCGATTATAGCGTTACGGAAGAAAACGTAGGGCGGGCTTCAGCCCGCCCTCATGCGATCATGCCCAGCGCATGACCAAGCACCTCCATTGTGTCGCGCTGCTCGCCCTTCTCTCCCTCGTACCGCTCGCCGCCGCCCAGGAGACGGCCGCCAAGCCGCCCGCGCCTCCCCCCGTCCCCGAGGCCAAGACGTGGGTGACGAAGCACAGGATCACCCTCGGCGGCGCGGCGCTCGCGTACACCGCTACCGCGGGCACGATGCTGATCCGCGACGACAAGGACGAGCCGGTCGCGCACTTTGGCTACACCGCCTATGTGAAAGACGGCGCCGATCGCGCCACGCGCCCGATCATGTTCGCGTACAACGGCGGCCCCGGCTCCGCGTCGGCGTGGCTGCACGTCGGCGCCCTCGGCCCGAAGCGCACGCAGATCGCCGACCTCGAGCCGAACACGCGCGGCCCGTTCCGCCTCGTCGAGAACGACGCCACCATCCTCGACCGCGCCGATCTGGTGATGATCGATCCCGTCGGCACCGGCTTCTCGCGTCCCGTCGGAAAAGGGGAGGGGAAGGACTTCTGGGGCGTCGATCAGGACGCGCGGTCGGTGGCCGACTTCGTGGTCCGCTATCTGAACCAGAACGGACGCTGGTCCTCCCCGAAATACATCCTCGGCGAGAGCTACGGCGGCATGCGCTCCGGCGCCGTGGCGTACGTACTGCTGGCCCGGCACAACGTGACGCTGAACGGCGTCATCCTGGTCTCGCCGTACATGGATGCCATCGCCGGCAACGCCGACCTCCCCGCCGATACCGCCTTCGTCAACTTCCTGACCACCTACGCGGCCACGGCCTGGTACCACAAGATGGTCGCGGAGCCGCGGCCCGACCTGCAGACGTTCCTGCGCCAGGCGGAGGCGTTCGCCCGCGACGTCTACGCGCCGGCCCTGTTCAAGGGCTCGCAGGCGACGGCCGAGGAGCGGCGCGCGGTCCTGGCAGGGCTGGCGCGCTTCACCGGTGTGAGCGCGGAGTACTGGGACCGGGCCAACCTGCGCATGAACGAGGGGCGCTTCCTGCAGGAGCTGCTGCGGGCGCGCGGCATCGTGGTGGGACGCATCGACACACGCTACAGCGGCGGAAACCTCAGCTCGACCGCCGAGACCATGCGCTACGACCCGTTCGCCGACGCCATCGCCCCGGCCATCGTGGCCACCTTCAACGACTACTACCGCAACGAGCTGCAGGTCCAGTCCGAGCGCGAATATCTCCTCTCCGGCCGCCTCTACTCGAGGTGGGACCACGGGCACGAGACGCCGGGGCAGGGGGGACGCTCGCCCGTGGCCAACACCGGCATCGACCTCGCGCACGCGATGGTGCGCAACCCGAAGATGAAAGTGCTGGTGCAGCAGGGCTACTTCGACCTGGCCTGCCCGTACGGCACGGTCGAGTACTTCATCAACCACCTCGACGTCCCCGCCGAGGTGCGCCGCAACATCGCCATCGAGTACTACGAGGCCGGCCACATGATGTACGTGCACGAGCCCTCGCGCGTGAAGTTCAAGAAAGACTTGGCGGCGTTCGTCGACGCCACGTCGCGGTAGCCTGAAGGAGCAGACAGCGCATGAAACCCCTCTGGTCACTGGTCCTGGTCCTCCTCCTGGGCGCCACTTCGTCGTTCGATCCGGAGCTGGCCAGGAAGCTCGGCGCCGACGAGCGCGGCATGAAGAGCTACGTCTTCTGCATCCTGAAGACGGGGCCGAAGGACGCGGAGGTCCAGGGCGACGCTCGCCGGGAGGTCTTCGCCGGCCACTTCGCGAACATCGGACGGCTGGCCGAGGAAGGGAAGCTCGTCGTGGCCGGCCCGTTCGGAAAGAACGAGCGGTCGTACCGCGGCCTCTACATCTTCAATGTCCCGACGGTGGAAGAGGCGGAGAAGCTCGTGGTCCTCGATCCCGCCGTGAAGGCGGGCGTGTTCGTGTACGAGCTGACGCCCTGGTACGGCTCGGCGGCCATGATGGTCGTCAGCGAGACACACAAGCGGATCGAGAAGCCGAAGAACTGACAAAAGTCCCCTCTCCCCGCTGCAGCGGGGAGAGGGGGTTGGGGTGAGGGGCGTTACTTCTTTGCTGCGATTTGTACTTCGGGTACCGCGTCGTTCTTCCGGCGGCGACGGGGTCTGAGCGAGCGCTTCAGCTCCGTCACGTGCGGACGGACGGCGTCTCCGGCGTCCACGGTGACGAAGCCTTTCGCGACGCGATAGACGCCTCGGGCTGCCTTTGCCGCCTTCAGCTTGCGGCGCAGGATCGCCTGGTCGACACGGCGGGCGAGCGCGCGGGCCTCGTCGCGCACACCTCCGTACGCCAGCTCGAATGCGATTGCGTCGCGCAGCTCCACGGCGTCCGCGACGCCGCCACCGACGGTCGGTGCTGCCTCCACGAACACCGCCGCGTTCTCCAGCGTGGCGGCCGAGGTGGAACGGGCCAGCCGGAGCTCTGCCGAGGTGAGCGGCTTCGGCGCCGCCTCGTCGGGGAACTCCGCGGCCATCGTGCGCAGGCGTGCCATTCGCTCCTGCGCGTCGGGCGTGAACTTGTTGGCCGGCTCGCTCGCCGGACCGGGGGTATCAGGGATCTGGGTCATGATCGTTTCTTTCCTTTTCTCTCTTTCGTTTGTTTTGTGTGAGTTGTGAATGTTGCAACATATGTATCCGCATGCGGTCCTAAATATAGGACTAGCACATCCGCTTGTCAACACCTTTCTTGTGAGCTACATTTATAGGGCGGCATGAAACTCCTTCACGAAGAGCTCCGAAGAGCGCGCGAGAAGGCGGGCCTGAGCCAGCAGGCGCTGGCCGACCTGGCGGGAATCCCACGGAATCAGATCGTGCGCGCCGAGCGGGGAGAGAACATCACCGTCGACACGCTGCGTAAGATCGCCGCGCACCTGCCGGTGACCGAATTGACGCTCCTGGACACGACGGGCTTCCGGGTCGACATCTTCGCCGACCCGGAGAAGCTGCTCCTGGGCGCGCTGGAGAACGTGGTGCGCCTGGCGGACGCGCTGCGCGGTGCGGTCCACCTGGCAATGGATGCGCGCGCGGCCGTGGAGACCGCCCGCCGCCTCGCGCCGCCGCCGCTGGAAGGACAGCAGCACTCCGCCGACATCGACCCCATCCTCCTCCTGCGCAGGCTCGAGCGGGTCGCCGTCGAGATCGACGAGATCAGCAGAGAGGCGAAGATCGCCTCCTGAGATTCCTGCCGGATTCGCTTCCCCGCGAAGCGGCACCGCTGGCAAGCGAAGCACGATCGCTTGCAACGGAAGCGTGATCGATTGCAATGGAAGCGAAATCGCTGGCAATGGAAGCGAAATCGCTTGCGATGGAAGCGTGATCGCTTGCAATGGAAGCGAAATCGCTGGCAATGGAAGCGATTTTTCTTCGAACGGAAGCGTGCACGCTTAGTTAGCCAAAGTGCACCTTGGCAAACCAAGCAGAGTTGCTTCGGTTGGAAGCGATTTTTCTTCGTCGACCAGCGCGAAGCGTACTCGCGCCAAGGAATTTGATCGACAGATATTCGTTATGAGGAGTAACGTAACCACGATTAAAGGAGAAACCCCATGGCTGAGACCACTACCTGGACCATCGATCCGGCGCACTCCAGCGTCGAGCTCGCGGTCAAGCACATGATGTTCACGACCGTGCGCGGCCGTTTCAAAGACTTCAAGGGGACGATCACCGTCGACGAGCAGAATCCCGACAACTCCACCGTCGAGGTCGAGATCGCCGCGGCCAGCCTCGATACCGGCGTCGCCGACCGCGACGGCCACCTCCGCTCGGCCGACTTCCTCGACACCGAGCAGTTCCCGGCCATCACCTTCCGCAGCAAGCGCGTGGAGGGGGCGATGAAGCAGGAAGGCGATCAGTTCCGCGTCATCGGCGACCTCACCATCCGCGGCAACACCTTCGAGGTGACGCTCGACTGCGTCTACGAGGGGACGGGCAAGGACCCGTGGGGCGGCACCCGCGCCGGTGCGCGCGCCACGGCCCGCATCGATCGCCGCGACTGGGGCCTCCGCTGGAACCAGGCTCTGGAGACCGGCGGCATTCTTGTTGCCAACGAAGTTCGCATCGAAGTCGAAGTTCAGGCCGTCAAGGCCGCGTAACGGAAGTAAAGGAGATTGATGATGAAGCACAGCAACCTGTTCCTCGCGTTGTCCCTGGCCGTCCTGCTGCCGGCGTGTCAGAAGAGTGAGATCGCCGACAAGCCGGCCGCCGAGGTGAGCGACACGGCGGTCACGGCCACCAGCGCCACCGAGACGTCGGCGCAGCCGGCGGCGAACACGACCCGCGCGGACGTGATCAAGGAGAAGAGCTCGATCCACTTCGTCGGCGCGAAGGTGACGCGCGACCACAAGGGTCAGTTCAAGAGCTTCGACGGCGGCATCGAGTACGCCGGCGGCAAGCCGCAGCGCATCTCGTTCGACATCGACCTGAGCTCGCTGGAGACGGACGATCCGAAACTCGACGGGCACCTGAAGACGGCCGATTTCTTCGACACGGCGAAGTATCCGAAGGCGACGTTCACGTCGACGTCGCTGACCGAGGCGCCGGCCGGGGATCCATCGGGCGCGACGCACATCCTCACCGGTACGCTCGACCTGCACGGCGTGCAGAAGGAAGTGCGCATCCCGGTCAAGACGCAGCAGACCGCGGAAGGGGTGCAGGCCACGAGCGAGTTCACCATCAACCGCCACGACTGGGGGATCTCGTACAAGGGGATGGCCGATGACCTGATCAAGGACAACGTCCTGATCCGCCTCGACCTCCACTTCCCGCCGCCCCCCGCGGCGTAACGACACGCATCAGCGCGCGATGCGCCCGGTCAGAGAACTGGGCGCATCGAGATGCGCCCCGTCGTCGACGCCGACGCTGAGGCGGTCGACGAGCTCTCCTCCCAGCCATCCCGTGACGCCGGCCAGGCCGAATGCGGCCAGCGACAGCGCGATGGCGATCGCTCCCGGGTCGCCCGGATGGTCGCGCCGCAGCAGCCAGCTCGCGGCGAACAGCACCACCACGATGACATTCCCGATGCCGTGCATGGCGCCGATGCGCTTCGCGCGCGTGTTGCGCGGGATGGCGGCGAAGTCGATCGCGCCGAAGACCGCCGCCAGCAGGCCGCTGATGATCCCCGCCGCGATCATGTAGTACGCTGCGGTGAAGAGCGGGACGTATCCGCCGTGGATGAGGGCGATCACGTCGAAGACGACCGACATCCCCAGGACTCCAAGGGGGAAAGGGATGAGCATCTGGTGAATGGGATGACCGAGAATTTTCGCTCGCGCTTCCATGGGACCCTCCTGTCGGTATTCATCTTCTGGGCCGGATACCTCGCCGTCTTCTACGCCTTCGGCACCCTGGGCCTCGGGCAGCTCTCCTGGGCTACCGCGTGCAGCGTCGGCATGCTGTTGCTGACCCTCCTGTTCCTGCGGCTGGAGCGACGCCGGGCGGGGGACATCGGGCTGGCGCTCGACCGCGGCAGCGTGCCGCGATTCCTCGTGGGCGGGGCGATCGGCCTGGGGATGTTCGCCGTGCAACTGGGAGTCGTCAGCATCTTCGCCGGACGCATCGGCTTCGAGCGGACGGGAGGCAATGCGCTCCTGGCCATCGCCACGTTTCTCGCCCTCTCGTGCGCGGAGGAGCTGGCCTTCCGTGGATACGCGCTGCGCACGCTCGATGCGCGGCTCGGGCGGTGGCCGGCGCAGCTCATCGTGGCGGTCGCGTTCGCGCTGGCGCACGTCGCCTACGGCTTCCCCGTGTCCTACGCCGCGGGCGTGCTGCCGGCGGGACTGGTCTACGGCGCGGCCGCGGTCCGCTCGCGCGGGCTGGCGATGCCGATCGCGCTGCACGCGGCGTGGAACCTCGCCGACTGGTTGGTGGGGGGCAAGGGGGAACCGGGACTCTGGCGCATGGCGCTGCCGGAGGGCACCCCGATGGTCGCCGGGATCAGCTATGTCGCCCTGCACCTCGTCGTGGCGGCGATCTTCTTCGCGATGCCGAGGCGCTCGCCGCGCTCGTAGTCGACGAACCGCACGCCACGAGCCAGAGCAGCGCTTTTTTCGCGATCGACACAGCTCCTCCTCCGACAGAAGGAGGGGAGAGCGGGCGAAACGTTTCCGGCGGTGCGGATCGTGAAAGCATAGTCGCCATGATTCGCGTTCTCGCCCTGCTCCTCCTCGCCGCCACCCTCGACGCCCAGACCGCGCCCCGCTCCGCGACGCCCGCATCGAAAGCCGCGCCGGGCCGCGTCACCACGTACGCGCAGGGGCTCGAGCATCCATGGGCCCTGGCTTTCCTGCCGGATGGCCGCCTGCTCGTCACCGAGCGCGCGGGGCGGCTGCGCATCGTCGACAAAGCCGGCAAGCTCTCCGCGCCGCTGGCGGGCGTGCCGCGCGTGCTCGCGCAGGGGCAGGGTGGACTGCTCGACGTCGCGCTCGACCCGGGCTTCGCGCAGAACAAGACCATTTACCTCTCGTACTCCGAGCCGGACGACAACCGCAACGCCGGCACCGCCGTCGCCCGCGCCACCCTCGGCGACAACGGCTTGAGCGATGTCAAGGTCCTCTATCGCCAGCAGCCGAAGGTCGCGGGCTCGGGGCACTTCGGCTCGCGCATCGTCTTCCGCCGCGACGGGACGATGTTCATCACCCAGGGCGACCGCATGCGCTACCGCGAGCAGGCGCAGGATCTTCGATCGCTCCTCGGCAAGGTCGTGCGCATCAACAAGGACGGCACCATCCCGCGCGACAACCCGTTCCTCGGGCGCGATGACGCCCGTCCCGAGATCTGGAGTTACGGCCACCGCAACGTGCAGGCCGCGGCGCTGCATCCCGACACGGGCGAGCTCTGGACCATCGAGCACGGCGCGCGCGGCGGCGACGAGCTCAATTGCCCCGAGCGCGGCAAGAACTACGGCTGGCCCGTCATCACGTACGGCGTCGACTACTCCGGCGCGAAGATCGGCACCGGCACCGCGAAGGCAGGGATGGAGCAGCCCGTCTATTACTGGGACCCGGTCATCGCTCCCTCGGGCGCGCTGTTCTACACCGGCGATGCGTTCCCAGCGTGGAAGGGCAGCCTCTTCATCGGCTCGCTGCAGCCCGGCGCGCTCGTCCGCCTGACCCTGCGCGACCACCGCGTCACGGGCGAGGAGCGCTTCCTCGGCGAGCTCAACGAGCGCATCCGTGACGTAGCCCAGGGGCCGGATGGCGCGATTTACGTCGTGACGGACAGCCCGAACGGCAAAGTGTTACGGCTGGGGCGTTGATGCCCGTCGTCCTGAGCCCCGCAGAGGGCGAAGGATCCCCCGCGGATGCACGATGTTCGTGTTACAGATGGGGGTCCTTCGCCCTCTGCGGGGCTCAGGATGACAGAATAGCGGCAGGAGGACCTTCATGCGTTTCACCAAAACTCTCGCCGCGATCGCCTTGTTCATTGGCGGACTCGCCGCGATGCCGCTGTTCGCGGAAACCAAGCATCAGCCCGACCCGACGCCGATCCCGCGCGTCGACATCCCGTACAAGCAGTACACCCTGGCCAACGGCCTGACGCTCATCGTCCATGAAGACCACAAGGCGCCCATCGCCGCGGTCAACATCTGGTACCACGTCGGCTCGAAGAACGAGAAGCCGGGCAAGACCGGGTTCGCGCACCTCTTCGAGCACCTGATGTTCAACGGGAGCGAGAACTTCAACAACGACTGGTTCAAGGCGCTGGAGAAAGTCGGCGCCACGGACCTCAACGGCACCACCAATGAAGACCGCACGAACTACTTCCAGAACGTGCCGCTCTCCGCGCTCGACCAGGTGCTCTGGCTCGAGTCCGACCGCATGGGGCATCTCCTCGGCGCGATCGACCAGGCGCGGCTCGACGAGCAGCGCGGCGTCGTGCAGAACGAGAAGCGGCAGGGCGACAACGAGCCGTACGCGATCGCCGAGGAGCTCGTGACCAAGGCCGTGTGGCCGGCCAACCATCCGTACTCGCACACCGTCATTGGCTCGCTCGAAGACCTCGGCGCGGCGTCCCTCGAGGACGTCAAGGAGTGGTTCCGCACCTACTACGGCCCCGCCAACGCGGTGCTCATCGTCGCCGGCGACGTCAACCCCGAGGACATCAAGCAGCGCGTCGAGAAATACTTCGGCCACATCCCGCCGGGACCGCCGGTAGCGCACTTCAAGTCGTGGGTGGCCAAGCGCGAAGGGTCGCAGCGGCAGGTCGCGCACGACCAGGTGCCGCAGCCGCGCATTTTCAAGGTGTGGAACATCCCCGCCGCGACCACGCGCGAGGGAGCGCTGCTCGACCTGCTGTCCGACGTCCTGGTCAGCGACAAGGCCTCGCGCCTTTACAAGCGCCTCGTGTACGACGACCAGACCGCGAGCAACGTCGGCGCGTTCATCGACGCCCGGGAGATCGGAAGCCTCTTCTACATCGACGTCACCGGCAAGGCCGACACCGACGTGGCCAAGCTCGAGAAAGCGGTCGACGAGGAGCTGGCCCGGCTGCTGCGAGACGGCCCGACGGCCGCCGAGATGAACCGCGTGCGCACGCAGTACTTCGCGCGCTTCGTCCGCGGCGCCGAGCGCATCGGCGGCTTCGGCGGCAAGTCCGACATCCTGGCGCGCAGCTTCGTCTACGGCGGCAGCCCCGACTCGTACAAGCAGACCCTCGGCTGGATCGAGAAAGCCACCGCCGAGGACCTCAAGAAGATCGGCCGCGAATGGCTGAGCGACGGCGACTACACGCTGACCATCCTGCCGTTCCCGAAATACGCGCCGGCTGCCGCGGGCGTCGACCGCAAGACCGTCCCCCCGGTGGCCGAGCCTCCCGCGCCGCAGTTCGTGAAGGTCGACCGCGCCACGCTGTCGAACGGCCTGAACCTCGTCGTCGCGGAGCGCCACGGCGTCCCCACCGTCAACTTCAACCTCGTCATCGACGCCGGCTACGCCAGCGACCAGCTGGCCACCCCCGGCACCGCCGCGCTGGCGGGCAACATGCTCGACGAGGGGACGAAGACGCTGGACGCGCTGCAGATCTCGACCGAGCTGGCGCGCCTCGGCGCGAACCTCTTCACCGGCTCGAACATCGACACCACCTTCGTCGGCCTCAATGCCCTCAAGACGCAGCTCGACGAGTCGCTCAAGCTGTACGCCGACGTGATCCGCAACCCGTCGTTCGCCGAGAACGATCTCGAGCGCCTGCGCAAGCTGCAGATCTCCGGCATCCAGCGCGAGAAGGCCTCGCCGTTCCAGATGGCGCTGCGGGTCATGCCGCGCTTCATCTACGGACAGGGACACGCCTACTCGAACCCGATGACCGGCTCCGGCACCGAGGAGTCGGTGGCCAAGATCAGCCGCGCGGACCTGGTGAAGTTCCACCAGACCTGGTTCAAGCCGAACAACGCCACGCTGGTCGTCGTCGGCGACACCACCATGGCCGAGATCCGGCCGAAGCTCGAGTCGCTGTTCGGCTCGTGGACGCGCGGCGACGTGCCGAAGAAGAACGTGGCCACGGTGGCCATGAACACCAAACCGGTGGTCTACATGATGGACAAGCCGGGCGCCGCGCAGTCGCTCATCCTGGCCGGCGTCGTCGCCGCGCGT
>Ga0196976_1000126_pt1 | contig 50096 bp, 42 predicted proteins | sample S3v_513CmetaG_FD_148644 | JGI IMG/M metagenome (GOLD analysis project Ga0196976, IMG submission 148644) | Soil microbial communities from Anza Borrego desert, Southern California, United States - S3+v_5-13C | ecosystem: Environmental > Terrestrial > Soil > Desert | place: USA: California... | reverse complement strand
CCGCCCTGCTCGGCAACGCGTCGCACCAGGCGAGGCCAACCATCGTCGTTGATTTCCGGTGGGTAGCGGTCGACCATCTTTACCTTAGTGCGGCCAGCACTCACAGCTTCACAACTCGCAGGCTCGGCCGTGCCACCGGCGTATATGCCCCACTTGCCAGCGTAGCTTCCATCGGCTGCGTACGCCGCGGTAATAAAGCCCGGCTTATCCGAAGGTTCCAGAATGGCAGCACTCGCCCCATCACCGTAGAAGAAGACCATTGGATCCTTCGGGTCAGCGAGCTTGTGCATCAGGTATACGCCAACGACGAGTACGGTCTGGACGGAGGTGTTTGTCGCGATGATGCCTGCGCCGGCAGCCAGTGCTGTCGGAAAGGAAGCGCAGGCGCAGCCCACATCGAAAGTACCTGCGTTCTTTGCGCCTAGTTTGTGCTGAAGTACCACTGACGTTGCTGGCGTGATGTAGTCCGGCGAGTCCGTGCCCAAAATTATAAGATCGACGTCTTCGGGCTTGCGCCCAGCTTTCTCCAGCGCAAGCCTTGCCGCGGGCAGAGCGACATCAGAGGTGGACCAATCATCGGGAGCATACCAGCGCTGCTTGATCCCTGTGCCGGCTTCCATCTTGTCGACAAACTCCGGCACGTGCTTCAGTTGCTCGCGCAGGAGGTCGTTGGAGACCTTAATCTCAGGAAGATAACGGCTCGTGGCCACGATTGTGGCATTACGGCTCATAAACAGAGTCCTCTCCAATAGGAAGATTAGGTGCCCATCACGAGGCCACCATCCACCGACAAAACCGTGCCGTGAATCCATGACGCCTGATCGGAGGCGAGCCACACGTACGCGTTCGCGATATCTTCGGGCTGGCCGATGCGGCCGATGGGCGTGTGCGACACCATAGACTCGATCACCTTCTCGGGCATCGACTTCAGTATCTCCGTCGCGACGAATCCCGGGGCGACGGCGTTGACGCGAATCTTGTATTTGCCGAGTTCTCGCGCCCAGGTGCGCGTCATGCCAATGACGCCGGCCTTGCTCGCCACGTAGTTCGTCTGTCCAAAATTTCCATAGAGACCAACGACAGACGAGGCACTCAGGACTACACCGCCACCCTGCTTAATCATGTGCGGCGTTACTGCACGGGTGCAGTTGAAGACGCCTTTCAGGTTCACGTTGATGACCGCCTCCCACTGCTCGTCGCTCATCATGCCCGTGACATTTCCCTCTTTCCACTTCACGAGTTGCGAATCGCGAACTATGCCAGCGTTGTTTACGAGGACATCGATGCGCCCCCAGCGCGCCACCACTTCCTGTACGGCCGCCTCCACAGACTTCGTATCGGTAACGCTGACGGCGCGGAACGATGCTTCGCCGCCAGCCTGCTGCGATTCGCTTATGAGTGCGTCTGATCCCTTCTCATTAACATCCCACGCGGCGACTCTTGCGCCCTCTTCGGCGAAACGCAGCGCCGTTGCGCGACCGATCCCGGCCGATGCACCGGTGATCACCACGACTTTGTTTCGTAAGCCAATGTCTTTCATTTTGCGAGGATCTCCGGAGCTGCGAGGCTTGGGCGCGTCCCTGCGCGTGCAGTCAAAGAAGTCTGCTGCCGGCAACTTGCGTCACCGGCAGCGGACATCACTGCTAGAAACTGTACTTCATTCCGAATTGAATCACGCGGGGTCCAGTTGTCGTGCGCACGACCTGGCCAAAGTTGGCCGACGTGAACACGTTGACCGGATTAGCGAAATTCACCGTGTTGAAAACGTTGAAGAACTCAGTACGGAATTCAAATTTCTGCGATTCGCGAATATTGAAGAACTTCACAATGCTGAGATCGAGATTCCGCTGATCAGGACCGCGTAGGATGTTACGGCCGGCTTTGCCCCAACCGGTGGCGGGAAGCGTAAACGCCGTCTTGTCGAAGTAGGCATCCAGACGTTCGGAGACATCGCCAGTCTTCGTTGCAGACTCGATGGTCCGCCCGCTGGCCAGATCGGCCCACGAAGAGGTGACGATACCGACGCTGTAGCCGACCACGGAGAACGGAACCCCGCTCTGCCATGTTCCGATGCCGGCCAGTTCCCAATCGTTGAACATGCCATTCGCGAAACGGTTACCGCCCTTGTAGAACTTGGGCAGGTCGTACACGAAGCTAACGACCAGGCGATGACGACGGTCGAAGTCCGAAGACGCTAAGTATTCGGACGTCGCCTGCTCGGCCGGCAGTCCAACCAGATCATTGGTATCACCGCCGGAGTAATTGTCGATCGAGTGAGACCAGGTGTAGCTGGCGAGGAACTGCAACCCGTTTGAGTATCGCTTCGTCAGACTTGTCTGTAGCGAGTTGTAGTTGGACCTTGCACTGCTCTGGAAGACATACGTGCCGAAGATCGCGTTTGAGTATGGCGACAAGCCGGGGTAGTACGGCGTCGTCGTTATGCTCTGCAGCGGAGTGGATAGCGCGTTCAGTCCACGTAGGCGATACAGCTTGGTGCCTGCCGATCCGACATAGCTCACGTCGAGGAGGAAGTTCGGTTGGAACTCCCACTGAGCACCCAGATTGAACTGCTGCACGTAAGGAGTGCGGAAGTTGTGGCGATCCGGGTAGACGCCGGTGGAAGGTACCGCAGCCGTGAGCGTCAAAGGAATGCCAAAGATGTAATCGACAGGAGCGAACAGCGGCGGCCCTCCGAATGGGAACTTCGTGGCGTCGCCAAAGTTCAGCGGATACTTGTCTGGGGTCGGCACCTTGAAGAACGGACTGGCCATGTTGGGCCACAGTGCCGCATTGCCGCCCGCAATAGCGATGGAGTAGTAGGGTGAGGCGAACACCTGGCTATTCAGCAGACGGGCGCTGGGACGGTCGAAGTACATACCGTATCCACCGCGCACGACGAGGCTGTTGGTGTCCAAGGGCTTCCAGGCGAAGCCAATGCGAGGCCCGAAATTGTTCCAGTCGGTGTCCACGAGGCCGTTCTGCACCTTCGGAATGTTCGGGAGGCTGCCGTTGCCGGCCTGCACGAATCCGCGGGTGATTGCATAACCACCGCCGGCGGCTGCCGGAATGGCCACCTTGGTCGCAAGCGCCGGGTCGAAGGCCACGTAGCGGCCCTCTTCTTCCGAGAACTGCCCGTATACGTCGTACCGGATCCCGAGGTTCAGAGTGAAGCGGTTCGAAACACGCCAATCATCCTGGAAGAACAGCGCGAAGTCGTTCGCGCTGTTCTGGCGGTCAGGAACGCCCGAACCGATAATGCTGCTCGCCGCGCGTCCCTGCAGGAAGGAAGCGAAGTTGGAGAATACAAGCTGTCCGCGGGTGTAGGCGTTGAACACCAGGTTCGATTGGTGATACTTGAACTCGCCGCCGAACTTAAGGTTGTGGCGACCCTTGGACCAGGTGAGAGTGTCGGCCCATGTCCAGCTGCGGACATCGCTGATGTTGTCCGCGAGAGGACTCGCACCGAGGTCCATCAGGTTGGTGATCCCGATGAGCGGCGCGCCCGGATATAGGGACTGCAGCGGAGTCGACATCAGGAAGTCAGAGGCTGTGAATGGCTCGTCTGGAAGGGTGATTCCCTTGATCCAGTTCACGCCGAAACGCAAGTCGTTGATCATGGACGGCGAGATCACGTGCGTGTCGCCGATGGAAATGACGCGGTTCCGGAGGTCAACATTGGTCGGGTTGCCGGGAGCTTGAAGAGCATTGCCGGTTCCGAACAAGTTATATAGAGCCTGCGTCGTTGGGTTGTTCGCCCAGAAGAACTTCACTGCGAGATGGTTCGCGGTGCTGACGTTGTAGTCGATGTTTCCGTTGAGCTGGTCTTCACGGAATTTGGAGGTGCTGGTAATTGGAGTGGCGACCGGGGTCGCGTTGCCGGTGTTCACCGGAGATGAAGGAACGAAGTACTGGCCGTTCGGCAGCTTCAGTCTCATGATGGCCAGCGACTGAGGGCTGATGGATGCCAGTCCGGCCAAACCCATGCTTTGCGCCAGTGTGTTCAACGCGGCATCACTGCGGTCATCAGTCAGGTTACCGGGAGTGAAGACCGTACTAAGCGAGTTCGTCAGCGATGTGCCGTTGGTCTCGCGAGTTCCCTGGTACGACAAGAAGAACCATGCGCGGTCCTTCGAGATCGGTCCGCCCAACGTAGCGCCGAACTGATTTCGTTCGTAGACAGGCTTCTTAATGCTCGCCTTGTTCAGGAAGTAATTGTTAGCGTTAAGGACGTCGTTGCGGTAGAACTCGTAGGCATTGCCGTGAAATTGGTTTGTGCCGCTCTTAGTGACCGCGGCTACGATGCCACCGCTGGTTCGGCCCTGGGTCGCGTCGTAGAGGCTGGTCTGGACGATGAACTCCTGCAGTGTGTCTGTGGCCGGCACGGCAAGATTCGGCGTTGAGTTCGTACCGATCGAGTTCGCGTCGATACCATTGATGACGACCAGGTTCGACGTGGATCGGTTTCCGTTGACGCTGATGGAAGCATCTCCACGGCCGAGTTCCGAAGAGTTCGCGAGAGATCCGCTTGCGCCCGGGGTCAGGGTCAGCAACTGCTGGAAGTTGCGGGTTGGCAGCGGGAGCTGTCGAATCGTGTTCTGCTCGATAACGCGACCAGCGGTCGCACTGTCGGCGTTTACGAGCGGCGGCTGTGCCGTCACCTCCACACTCTCAGCCTGCGCGGCTGCGAGCTTAAGGGGTACATCGACGGTAGAGGTCGTGGTGATCCTTACGTCGATCAGCTGGACCTTCGCAAGCGCGAATCCGGCACTCCTGATCTCCAGTGAGTACTTTCCGGGCGGCAACAGCGGGAAAGCGTAGTGGCCAGTGGCATCGCTGGTGAGCTCGCGCTTCACGCCGGCGTCACTGGTCAAGATAATCCTTGCTCCGGACACCACCGCTCCCGTCGGATCTGCGACGGTACCGGCGATCTGGCCGGTGGTGGCGGTCTGAGACATGGCGAAACCGCATAGTGCCAGCAACAGCAGGCCCAGCAGTCCCACGTGAAATTTCCGCATCATGGTGCTCTCCTCTGCTAAAGCGCGGCTGACTTCTTCCTGCGTTTTACTTCGCCATTCGCACGTCCCCTGGCCACATCCTCCGCCGAGTTTATTCCTGTGGTGTAGATCTGGATGAGCTGTGCAATGGCTTGATCCTCGGGTATTCCGAGGTGCTGTTTACCACCAAAAAGCTTTTCAACCAGGTAATAAGTAAAGAACTGAACGTAGATGGCCGTGAACGCCAGGGTCTTGTCAGTCCCCCCAGACACCGCTGGCGTTCCTTGCTGTTCCCCAAGGATCCGAATGTTTTCGGCGAGGTTTCGGTAGATGTGCGCGAAGTGCTCGTTTCCGAACTCAACGACATCAATGTACATAAGCCGCCAGTAATCCGGCTCGTTGTAAATGATCTCGCGGACGGCCTTGGCGAGCCGTTGCAGATTTCCAGGCTCGAGCGAGCCGATGAGTGGCGTGAGTTTCTCGCGCTGCAATTCACGCATCCGCTGGTCATATCGGCGAACAAGACTTACGAACAGCTCTTCCTTGTTCGCATAGTAGTTGTAGATATTTCCCAGCGAGACCTTCGCCTCGTCTGCAATCTCACGGATGGATGTGCCGTGATATCCCTGGCGCGTGAATACACGAAGGGCAGCTTGTTCGATCCTGCGCTCGTTCTGTTCGACGGCGTAGTCTTTCAGCTTCGGCATAAAAAACGAATGTTCGTTTTTATTTCTTAGGCGGAGAGATTCTGCTGCTGGGCGGGAACTCTGTCAATACCTTTGCTGCTGAATTTTCCTAAGCGCTCGGAAACGATGTTGGGGCCCCCGCGAACTCGCGAACGGCGGCAGCGAAGGCCTTGGGATCGTCAAGTTGTGGGACGTGGCCGCAACCGGGGAGCAGCACCAGTTTGCCTGCCTGAAGAACTGCGAGCGCCTGATGTGCGAGTTCTGGAGGGAACACTAGATCGGCATCGCCCCACACGAGAAGTGTTGGGCAACGGATCTCGGTGAGGCGCTGTCGGAGATAGAGGGGGAACGCCATACAGGCTGCTCGCGAGAGCGAGCGAGCATAATCGAGAAAATCCGCCCGGCCGAGTTTCGCGGCTTGCTTTGCCATGTAGCGATCGCGATTGGGCGATTGCCGCCCGAATATAGGAGAAAGCATCATCTCTTGGACTGCCGGACTGAGCGCACCGACATTTTGCTCACTGAACCGGAGGTTAACCTGCTCCACATCGCTCGCGCTGTATCGACGCATGCCGCCGCTGGAAACCAGCACTAAGCGCGCAACTGAAACCCGGTGCGCGATGCTGTACAGGATGGCAATGCTGCCGCCGAACGAGTTCCCCGCCAGCGTGATGCCAGTGAGGCCGAGGCCCGACACGAGTTCGTGCAAGGTCTCGACGAAGAACTCCGCTGAATACTCAATGTCTGGTTTATCGGAATCGCCAAAGCCTGGCTGGTCTGGCGCGATGACGCGGAAGCTTGTTGAAAGCGGTTCCAGCACAGGCTCCCAATCAAGATGGTCGCCGAACATGCCATGAAGAAGTAGCAGCACCGGCCCCTTTCCGCGGTCGTAGTAGACGACACGATTCCCGAGAACCGTGAGTTCCCGCAAATCGTCGCTCATCGAGCCCCGACCTCCATGGCGTTGCCCCAAATACCTGATCCAACCAGCGCCTGACCGCCGTCACAGGGCACCACGGCGCCGGTGATGAACGCAGCGGCATCGCTCGACAGGAACAGTGCGAGATCGGCGATCTCGTCTTTCGTGCCGTAACGTCTCAGAGGGACCTTCGCCTGCAGATTCGCGGCGAGTTCGGGCGTGGGGGTCAGACGGTTCATGCCCTCGGTTTCCGCGATCGGTCCGGGCGCGATCGAATTCAGACGGATTTTTCGGGAACCCCACTCAATAGCAAGGGTGCGCATCAGCATGTCCACACCAGCCTTAGCCGCGCACACGTGGGCCTGGTAAGCAGTGGGAACGTATGCGTGCGTTGCCGAGATGCTGATGATTGAGGCGCCCGGGGTTCGCAAGTGTTCCAATGCTGCCCGACATGTATTGAAGGTGCCCAGCAGATCGATATCGACGACTGCCTTGAAACCGTTCGATGACATGCCCTCGACGGGAGCCGGAAAGTTCCCTGCCGCTCCGCAAACCACGATGTCGAACTCTCCCAACGAAGCGCGTGTCTTCTGCAATACAGCGCTCAGCGCGGCGTAATCGCGCACGTCGGCGGCGTGTCCTGCCGCGGCTCCGCCGCGACTAGCGATTCCGGCGACCGCTTTGTCCAACTTTTCCTGCGTCCGTCCGACGAGTGCAACACGCGCGCCGTGCTCTGCGAATCGTTCGGCTATGCGTAGATTGATCCCGCTGCCGCCGCCAGTCACTACGGCGACTTTACCGTCCAGAAGTTTGTCACGAAAGATCGACATGGCATCGCATTGTACAGCTAGCTCCCAAAAGTAGAAGGCGGGCTCACGCCCGCAAAGCTGTTCTACGTCGGCCTGCTCGCCGGCGGCACCACGTTGCTCATCCGCAGATACTGCACAATCTGCCCGTAATGGCTGCTGCCATGGCTAATGGTCGCGATCGCCAGTCCCAATCGCGTCGCTCTTTGCTGCTGGCCCACCAGTTCCGTTGCATTCTTCTCGTTGATCGTGCTGAAGGCCTTGTGCGCATACGCAAACGAATCCTTCATGAACTTCATTAGCTCGGCCTTCGTCTTCAGCTCCGGACTTTCGCCATCCGGGCCGAGGTCCACAGGTGGTTTCTCTCCCAGAATGCCCGAGCAATAGTGATAATTGGTTGCCGCGGCGTGCCGCACCTGGCGAGCAAATGACATCGTCTCCTTCGTCGTCTGGAAGCTGAACTTCTCTTCCGGCATTGCATCAGAGGCCGGAACAAGCTCGTTCTCCAGGTTCGACAATTGTCGGTTAAGGACGGTGGCCAAATCGGGTGCGGCTTGCGCCTGTCCAGACTGGACTGCCGGCGCAGCTTGTGCCATCAACGTTAGGCTGCTCATCGACATGATGAGTAGCAACAACAACCCACGCACCTTCATCTCTCCTCCTTTAAACCAGAATATTCCGATTAGCTATGCCGTTTCGACAGGCGCGAACGGCCACTCGCGTCTGCGCCATGCACGCACAACGTAGATCGCCAAGCCCACGACGATGATGACTACCGCGTAGCGAACTTCCTTAAGGAAGTTTTGCCGCATGATGAGCACATAAAGGAAGCCAAATATGGCGAGTAGCGCCGGGACGGGGTAGAACCACATCCGGAAGGGACGAGGCAGGTCCGGCCTCCTGACACGCAACACAATCAGCCCGACGGTCTGCGTTAAAAATTGGATGATGATTCGTATGACAACCAGGGCTGCGATGACGTCCGCCAGGCGCAGGAAGCAAAACAGCGCGGCCACTCCGCCGAGCGCCAATAGGGAGATGTTTGGAAAATGCAGTTTCGGATGAACCCGCGCGAATGCCTTGAAGTAGCTGCCGTCGAGCGCCGCCGCGTACGGCACACGTGAGTATCCCAGCAGGAGCGAGAAGACGGACGCGAAAGCCGTCCACATGATCAGCACTGTCACCAGCGCACCCGCCCAGTTTCCCCAGATCCGCTGCATGAAGGTCGAGACGATATAGAAGCGTGTATCGCTCCTCGCGGCAGCATCCATTTCGCGCCACGGAATCACGCCCAGGATGCTGATGTTCATCACGATGTAGATCGCCGCCACGGCAACGATCGAAGTCAGCAGAGCCCGCGGGATGTTACGCGTCGGGTCCTTAATCTCCTCACCGATGAAACAGACGTTGTAGTAGCCCCAGTAATCGTAGTTCGCGACCAGCATCGCAGCTCCGAGCCCGGTAAAGAATCCCCAATCGAGCCTGAACGCGTGAGCAGGAAAATCGAATGCGCGCGCGGCGTCGAAATGCAGCAGGCCCGAACCGATGATCCAGACGATGGTGCCGATGACTCCAACCCAGAGCAGTTTAGAAATTGTGCCAATACCGGTGATGCGGCGATACAGCAGCATGACGGCAAGGACGACAGTGCCTATTGCAACCCACGTACCGGGAGACACAACGAGGCGCGCCTCCAAGGGACCAAGCAGCGGCACGGCGACACTCATGTTGAATTGCGCGATGGTGCGATCAAGGCCAGGCCACAAGTAGCCCGCGTAGCGCGCAAGTCCGATGCAGCCGGAGGCGATAGAAAGCGGCGCACTGAATGAGAGCTGCCAGATGAAGAGGAACGACAGCATGCGCCCAAGTTTGTTGGGCCCGTAGATCTCGCGGAGGTAGCGGTACGAACCGCCGGAGCCCGGCATCATGGCTCCGAGCTCCGCCCACACAAGCCCGTCGCAGATGGCGAACACTGCGCCGAGAATCCAACCCAACATCGCTTGCGGGCCGCCCATGGCGGCAATGATCAGCGGGATGGTGATGAAGGGACCTACGCCGATCATGTCGATCATGTTCAGCGCAGTCGCGCCGCCCAGACCGACACCGCGGATCAAGTGCGGCTTATCCGCTGTTGGCGGCTCCGGAGAAGGCTGCATACGTTATCGCCCGTCTTCGTGGCCGGCCGCCACGATGTTAACGAACAACCGGATTGCTCCCGGAACTCCGTTTGGAAGTTGCCGGAAGAACGAGTATCCCGTGTAAATGTACGTTCCCTTTCCGTACGGTGCGCGTAGCAGACCTCCGCGGAGAGGCTCCTCACCTGGATCTTGCGAGGCCAGCAGCGGACGGAAGCGGCCCTCCCAAGTGTGCATGAAGTAGAGCCCGCGCTCCTGCACCCAACGCTGAAAGTCTTTCGCGGTGACCTCGTTGGGAAAGTCAAATACGTCGTCGCCTGGATCGAGCACTTCGACCGGAGCTTCTTCCACGCTGACGCGGCCGCGGCCAAGTTCAGATGGGTAAGGCGTGAACTTGCCGGCGTTAAACTCCGACGTGCTTGCGTTGTACTGGACTACCAGGGAGCCGCCCCTGGAGCAGTAATCCAGCAAACGCTGATTGTGCTTACGGACGTCCTCTCGCGTGTCGTAGGCGCGGATGCCAAGCACTATTGTGCCGTACTGCTGCAGGTCGCCCCCGGCGAGTTCCTCGGGCGTGATCATCTTCACGTTCATTCCAAGCTGCTGGAGGACGCGCGGAATGTCGTCACCCGCGCCTGTGATGTATCCGACGCGGAGATTCGGTGGCGTCTTCACATTCACCACGCTGACGCGCTGTGTCGCCGGCTGATAGTAGTACGCCGTCGCCAGGTCGTCGCGCGTCACACGCGAATACCCCTGGTCGTAGTCCTGTCCGTTGTACTGAATGATTGCGCGCAACCGGTACTTCCCTTCCTGCGCGCCGGATGGAAACAGGTAGAACTTGAGGGTCCGCTCGCCGCCGCGTTCTGCGATCTCCACGTTCTGGGTAGCCGGAGTCACTCGCCATCCGGGCTCGGCGTGTAGCGCCAGTACGGCACCATTGAGATTCGCGACGTTAGTACGTACTCGCACAAGCACTTCGACAGGCTCCCGCTGAGACGCGGGAATAACGCGCGTAGCCGGCTCGATCAGCGCTGAAACGGCCGGCGCGACCGCCACCGGCACCGACTCAACCCTGCCGCCATTCCGCATCAGAGTTGCGTTTACGATGGCGCCCGTCGTGCCCTCGAGTCCGCGATAGCTGTAACGCACAGCCGCGTGCAGCGGCGGAGGCGTGATCGCCTGGGTAACGAGTTCAGGATCATCAAGCCGGTAGATTGTCTCCGTCTCCGGATCTTCGCGGTGAAAGTAGGGCCGGGTGAACACAGCGTCCGGCGGTACCTGCACCTCAAACCGGTACAAACCACCCGACTGTACCGGCGGCTTTAGTTCCCAGCGTGCGGGCACTTTGAGTCGAACGCCCGTGATCTCCACTCCGGGAACCGAATGAACGCGCACGAGAACTGTGAACCGCTGCCCGGGTATTACGAATTCCGACCCATTGTTCTCGATCTGAGCTTCCACAGACATCGACAGCGCTAGACGCGCCGCCTCCTTCAACTGTTCGCGCTTTGTATAGAGGTTCGCAAGCAGGTCTGCGCGAGGCGAGTCGGCCAACGCACTCTTCTGGACTTTGGCGATCAGTTCGTTCGTCGCCAGCAGCGCCTTAAGCAGAGGTTCAGCCGCACTCACTGGATCCCTCTCTGACGCGGACGTGGCCTGTGCGATTGCCTTCGTTATTTCATTCAGCGCCGGAACAAGGTAGCTTAGCGTTTCTCGATCTGCCTCCGGGATTCGTTTGGCGAGTCCAGGCAAGGTCGTGTCGATGCCTTCGAAGAAATCCGTCTCCTGTGCGGCTTTCGAAGGCAGGACTGAGTCCGCCAGTTTGTACGCAGTGAAGTACTGGCCCGGACCCGCCCGCCATGCGTCTGCGCCCTGCGAAAGTTGATGGCGCAGCCCTTGCATCGCAAATTCCCGGTACGACATCCCGAGCAGAGCATCGTTGGTCCCGGTGTCGTATCGCACTGTCCAGTTTTCGCCGCCGCGGGTACTGACGTAGAGCTTCTTGGGCTGCCAGGGCTGCAATCCCTCTTTTATCTGTTCAGGAAAGCGCTTCGGGTCACCCGCCGCCCGGAAGGCCTCTCGCGTCAGGATGCCGCATGCCTCGTGGTGACCATGGCCATCGCGCTTGGCAGCTTGGAAACGGGAAAAGACCACATCAGGGCGGAAGGTTCGGATGACGCGCACCATGTCGGCCAGCGCAGTTTCATGCCCATTCCATTTCGCGAAAGTCTCAGTAGCGCTTTTGGAATAGCCGAAATCGGCAACGTGGGAAAATCGCTGCTCCACCCCGTAGTAGCGGTCCGATGCCAGCAACTCCAGAGTGCGCAGCACCCCAAGCTCGTCGAATAGATTGCTGCCAACTTTGTTCTGACCGCCTTCACCGCGGGTCAGAGTAAATAGCAGAGTATTTGCACCTCTGCCCCGCGAATGCATCGTGAGCAGACCGCCATCCTCGTCGTCCGGATGCGCAGTGGTGTGCATGAGGCGCGCCGTCGTATGCAGGCGAATGAGCATCTGGCGGAGGCCGACCGCACCCGTGTCCTGAGGAAGTGGCTCTCCTGCCGGACGTAGAGCAGCTTGCTGCGCAGCCGCGCTCAGCGCAATCGAGAGAAGAAAGATAGAAAGAAATCGAATGAACTTGTGGTCAACTCGGAACACCGGGTCCTCCGGCGGCACCGCACCACTCCGGCCCGCCCGTCATTTCTATTCGCCGCATCCCGGATACGCAAGCCCGCAGTAGCGCAGGCCCACGCAGCCAAACAGAAACGCCGGAGAATGCTCCTCAACAGATGCACTTCCCCGGCATTCAGAATCTTTAATTATCTTCGACTAGACGGCTGCGGCGTTCGCCGACCGAACCGCTTTCATCTTCGCATGAATCCATTCCAGCCACTGCTTCAGCCCTTCGCCTTTCACGCAGGATATCTCGACGACCTCCATGTCCGGATGCACGGCGCGCGCGTTCTCTTTGGCCTTCGCAGCGTCAAATGGTACATAGGGAAGCAGGTCGATCTTGCTCAGGACCATCAGCTGCGATTTCGAGAAGATGGAAGGATACTTCAGCGGCTTGTCCTCGCCTTCGGTTACGCTCAGCAACACGATTTTGGCGTGCTCGCCCAAGTCGTAGCTAGACGGACAAACGAGGTTTCCGACATTCTCGATGAACAGCAGGTCGAAGCTGTCCAACGGCCATTCGGCCAGGTGCTTCTCGATCATTCGTGCGTCGAGGTGGCATGTGCCACCCGTGGTGATCTGCTTTGCCGGGAAGCCGAAGCGCTGCAAGCGGCGTGCGTCATTCTCAGTCTGTATGTCGCCCGTCAGCACGACGACCCGCATCTCGCGCGGAAACGCCTCCAGCGTACGCTCGAGCAGCGTTGTTTTGCCGGAACCAGGCGAGCTGATGATGTTCAGGCATAGAATGCCGTGCTCGCTGAATTTCTGCCGCAGTTCTTCGGCGATCCGCTGGTTTTCGTTTAGAACCTTCTTCTCAACTTGAATCTGCGACATCCGTTCCTCCGCTTGCCGGCGCGAAGCTCGGCTCCTCTTCTACCTCTATATACGCAATGTCTAGTTCATCCCCGAGAATCAGCTTCGTAGCCAGGCTTTGGCATTTGGGACAGGCGGTCTGGTAATCGACTACACGGAACTCCGTGGCGCACTCGGAACACCTGTTGACCCACTCTCGCGCCTCGACCTCGAGTTTCAACGGTTCCCACTCAGTTTCCCGTGTGATCGCCTCCCAGCCGAAGCTGAGCGAATCGAAATCCACACCCGCGAGTTCGCCGATGCGCACAACGACCTTTACAAACCGTGTGCCCGGTCGCGTGGCCGCTTCTTTCTGCACGGCTTCCAAGATCGATGTAGCAATTCCTAACTCGTGCATTTTTGTTCCGCCCGGTAATGACCGCCGAGTTAATGCTATCCAGCAGTTGCACGGGCCTCGGTGATTTCAATCACAAATGCGTCTCAAACTGCGTCAACGGTTCTGCCTACTCGTAGCTGACCCGCAAGACCCCAGCACCGTTGATCTGGCTGTGCTTCAAGGCAGCAAGTGCATCGTTCGCCTGCTCCAATGCGAATTCCTGCACCTTGATCCTAATTGGCGCCTCGGCGGCAAGATCAAGGAGTTCGCGCACGTCACGGCGAGTGCTGTTCGCAACACTTCGTAGCACTTTCTCGTGGTAGATCAGCCCGTAATCGAACTCCGGGATCGCGCTCATGCTGATCCCGGCAAGCGCCAGGGTGCCGCCCTTTCGCAGGACTCGCAAACTTTGGGGAACGAGTTCACCAGCTGGAGCGAACACGATAGAGGCGTCCATCTTTGCAGGGGGCGTGTCGTGTGCACTTCCGGTCCACGCCGCTCCCAACTGGTGCGCCAGTGCTCGGTGCTGTTCGCTCCGCGTGAATACGTACACTTCGCATCCCTCGTGCCGCGCCAATTGCAGCACGATGTGCGCTGACGCCCCGAAACCATAGAGCCCGACGCGGTCTCCCCGTCGAGCTCCGCTCAGCCGATATGATCTGTAGCCGATGACGCCCGCGCACAACAGCGGCGCCGCGTGCAAGTCATTGAAGACCTCAGGCAGGGAGTACGCGAACCCAGCGTCCACTACGACCCATTCCGCATAACCACCATTCGCGTGCAGTCCGGTGAACTTAGCACGCTCGCAGAGGTTCTCCCGTCCCTCCAAGCAAAATTCGCAGACCTGATCTGTGGAGTACAGCCAGGGTACCCCTACGCGATCTCCCTCATGTAAGGTTTTCACGCCAGCCCCGACGGCGTCTATCCGCCCGATTATCTGGTGCCCCGGAACAATCGGCAGAGTGGGCAGTTCAAGGTCGCCTTCTATGGTGTGCAGGTCGGTATGGCAGATTCCGCAGGTGTTCACGCGAACGCGTATTTGCCCCTCCGCTGGCTCCGGTTGGGGTAGATCTTCCAATCTCAGAGGATGATCCTCCGCCGGTTGCGGAGCATGCAGGACCATTGCGTGCATAGCGCCACGAGTGTAATTCCACTTTGGGTCCAGCGCTACACAGCAAAAGAAAGCCACCGGCCCAATTCAGACCGGTGGCGCGGATTGCCTGAGCTTTGTTAGAAGACCAGGCGGAGACCGAACTCAGCCTGCCGCGGCGAGCCGGACGAGAATACGCCCGTGCTCTGCGCGGCCCGGTTGGTCCGACAGAAGACGTTCGTGGTGCAATCCGAAGCATCGACAGTACCAGTAACGCTACCCGGAGTGCCGAAGCCATCCGTCGAGAGCAACTGCGATGCCAGGATGCCCGTCATCTTCGTCGTCGGGTTGGTGTCAAAGTTGCTGAAGTTGAACAGGTTGAACACGGCTGCGCTTGGCTCGATCGTGAACCGTTCAGTGATCCTGATCGGCCAGCTGAGACGCATGTCGATGTTCTTTACCCAGTCAAGGTTCACTTGTCCCGGAGGTGCGAGCGCGCGCGGCTCGATCACTGCACCGAGTGCCCTCAGGTCCGCCTCCGTCATGAGGCCTGCTGCCACAAGTGCTTGCGCATGTGGGGTCAGCTGCCCTGCAACGGTGTTGTTGAAGTTCGTCAGGAGCCCGTTAATGTCATCCGCCTTCACGTCGCGGCCGAAAGCGCCGATGTTCGTGCCGGGGAGGATATCGCCAGGCGTGCCGTCGCCCGTCACGTCCGTGTAGAACACTTCGCCAGAACGGAACTCATTCTCGAGGAAGAGAGTCGAGGCGAGAGGCGAACCCACGCGACCGACGAACGAGATACGCGGTCCACGAGCAACGTCGAACACCACACCTGCTGATAGCTGGTGTGTGCGGTCGAACGAAGACGGGCCCATGTACCGGGTCGGGTTGCGGAAGTCAACAGCCTGGTTCAGGAAGTCCTGATCACCCTGGTCCAAGCCTGCTGCCGTCGTTTCGAAGCGCGACAACGAGTACGACAGTTGGAAGTTCACGCCACGGAATCCGCGGAACGGATTCTGCACGTTTTGGCGAAGGGCTACCTGCAACGCGTTGTAGACCGAGCGTCCGTTGGAGAAGAACATTTCGTTCTCGCCAACCAGCGGATTTATTCCCGGGAACGCCGCGCCTGTCTCCGGCGTCAACCCGAACGCCGTTGATGGGAAGCCCGACAGATACGTCTTGCCGGAATCGAGGCCATGCGCCGCGAAATCCTGGATTGTCGCACCGGCAGCGACCGCAGCAGCGACGGAACCCACGCCAAATTGAGCCAGCGTGGCGTTGATAGCGTTCTGCGCCGCCTGTCTGTTCAGGAAGCGAGCGTCACCAACAAAGTTGGTGTCAGACGACTGCAGGAAGGCAAGACCAACGTTCCGAAGATAATCCGCGCTGATGATCATGCCAGGCCGCAGTTCCTGCTGGATACCAACGTTCATCTGCCACGAACGCGGAGAGCGATAGTTCGGGGCAAACATGTTGTTGCCCGTCGAGTTCGGGCCCTGCGCGAGCGTATTGCCGACGAAGTTCGGGTTGGCCGAAGTGCCCGCTGCTGCTACGGCAGCCTGGAACTGCTGCTGCAACGCGATAACTTCTGTCGCAACAGTACCGATCGGCTGACCGCACACTTGTGTAGCGATGTTCAGGCCACCAGGGGTCGTCCCGACTTCAACTCCACCCGGGAAGCTGAGGGATGGGGTCGGGCAAACCACCGGAGTTGCATTGAACAGGCCCTGTGCAAGGCGGGCCGGACGATCGAACAGCACGTTGTTGAAGATCGCGTTCTCGTAATACAGACCGCCGCCGGCGCGGATTACGGTGCGACCAGTATTGAACGGATCCCAAGCGATACCGAGCGTTGGTGCCCAGTTGTTGTTTGGTTGATTCACGCGAGCGCCAAGACCTTCGCCAAACAGGTCGAGCAAGCGTCCGGTTGGGCAAGGAGGCACGATTGAAAACAGGGTTGGATCGATCGCCGAGCACGGAAGCTCGGGCAGGTCGGCGTCCGTACGGCCAGTGTCGCGCACGTAGCGGATGCCCGCCGTCAACGTCAGGTTCGGGATGATCTTCCAGCTATCGCCAAAGTAGAACTGCAGGCGGTTGTCGAGCTGGCCACCAGCAGGCTGGCCGAATTCAGCTTTCTCGGTAAAGAAGCCTTGACCGTTTCCAATGACGATTTGCGTTACCGGGTAGTTCAGGGGGTTGTCCGCACCACCCGGGAAAGGACCTGTGGCTGCGATGTCAGAGAACGCCGGCGAAGAGCGGATGCTCGGAGCGAGTCCGAAGAAGTTGGCAAATCCACCACCCAGAATTCGGTTGTAGCCGATTCCGTAACGGAAGATGTGCCGGCCCAGGATCTTGCTGCCGTCGTACTTGATCTGTTTGTTGGTCTGGAACGTTGCCTGAGGCGCTAACGGGTTAGAGCCACCACGGAAGTCGCCGACACGAACCTGCGCACCCGGGACCAGGTTGTTCACAAGGTTGGGCGCATCAGCGATGTGGTTGGTGAACTTCGTGTAACCGAACCTGATGGCGTGAGTGAAGCTGCCGGTCGTTAAATCAGCGCCAACACCATGCTGCACAGAGTTGTTGGTGTTCAGGAACGTCGAGTAATTCGGAAGGGTGTTCGTCGTGCCATCGTTGTTGTTGTAGTTGATCCGGTAGAACATCTTGACGTTGTCAGAGACGTTCCAGTCCAGACGGCCCAAAGAAACGACTTCCTTGAACGGAGTGCTCGCAACGCCGCTGAATGCCGGGAAATTTGACAAGCTGATCGGCGAAGCCAAGTCCTGCTTTACGCGTTCCGCATTAGCGAACCAGAACAACCGGTCCTTGATCAGGAATCCGCCGAGGCTTCCACCAAAGTGATTTCGCTGGAACGGAGCATCGACTCCGCCTGGGAAGTTCGCGGATAAGGCCTTGTCACGGAAAAGGTAGAACCCTTCACCGTGATACGAGTTGGTGCCTGTACGGGAGGCGACGTTCACGGCGCCCGAAGACGTCAATTCGGTGGACATGTCCAGTGTCGACTGGCTGATGCTGAATTCCTGGATGGCACCTGCCGAAACGTTTGACACTGCCGTGCCGACCGTCTCGTCGCTGATATCCAGACCGTCCAGTTCGATACGAGTGGTGCGGCCTGCGCGTCCACCGACTGAAATTCCGGTGAATCCGCCCTTCGTCGGGTCGAAGTTGCTGGCATCCTGGATCTGCACGCCCGGTTCGAGCTGTGCGATTTCGAGGAAGTTGCGGCCGTTAAGCGGCAGCTGTTCGATCTGTTGCTGCGTGATAACGCCCTGCACCGTCGCCTGCTCGGTGTTGACGCGGTTGGCCGAAGCTTCTACCGTCACGACTTCAGACTGCTGTCCAACCTCGAGCCTGGCATTGCCGTTGTGGGTCGTCCCCACCTGTACGACGACCGGCAATTCAACCGTCTTGAACCCTGAGCCTTCAATCTTCACCATGTAGTTACCTGGCGTCAGTGGCCCTGAATTGTACGTGCCGTTCGCCGTAGTTGTTAGATTGGCAGTACGACCCGTATCCCTATTCGTGACCGTCACGTTTGCATTCGGAACCACCGCTCCGGATGCGTCTGTGATCGTGCCCTGGATACTGCCGGAAGAGATTGTTGTCTGTGCCCACACCGGGAGAGTGAGAGCAAATAGAAGTAAAGCACCCAGCAACAGAGACAATACTGAGCGCATTCTCGTTGGGCTTGCTGGCAGACTCATGTCTACCTCCTCCTAGGAAAAAGCCAGTTGCATCGCAGCAGAAACTCCGCTTCGTGCGGTGCGCGTATGAATAGCTTTCATCCGCCGACTCGCCCCCACATGCACGAGCCCGGCGCGACAGGTGGTCTCAGTTGTTACACCTAGAGTGCCAAAGTGGTAGGTAAACCGAAATCGTTGATGAGCAGGAAGTTACTAACGTTGGGCAGCTACAAACCCTCTTTTAACCATACGCAATTTGGGAGTTCACTATCCGAGGCTTACGAAGAAGTGAATCCAGCAACTCCGCCTGTAGGTGTTCGAATTGTGTGCGGAATGGGTCTTGTAGAATCAGTGGCAGCCGTTCACGGAGAGTGCTAATGAGTTCAACAAAGAATCCGTCGGAACCGAGCCTTCAACTTGCAGAGACAAAGGATTGGCAGCAGTACATCGAAGAGTTCCGACACGCCGGCCATCAAACCGTGGACTGGATAGCTGAATACCTGGCAGATACCAGGGCACATCCAGTGTTGCCTTCTGTCCGACCCGGCGCGCTGATTGATGCTCTGCCCGCATCTGCGCCAGACAGGGGCGGGTCCTTCGACGCGCTCCTTGATGACTTCAAGAAGATTGTGCTCCCGGCTGTAACTCACTGGAACCACCCCGGTTTCTTCGCATACTTCGCATGCACGGGTTCCACTCCGGCAATTCTCGGGGAGATGATTGCTGCGGCGCTGAATACGAATGGCCTGCATTGGAAGACGTCGCCGGCGGTCGCCGAACTCGAACACGTTGCACTCGGCTGGCTCCGCGAATGGATCGGTCTACCCTCTGAATTCTTCGGCATCGTCTATGACACCGCTTCTGTCAGCAGCATGCACGCGCTGGTCGCTGCCCGCGAGTTGGCCGAACCCGAGGCGCGAGAGAATGGCTCGCGCGGCAACCTCGTCGTCTACACAAGCGATCAGGCCCATTCATCTATAGAGAAGGGGGGCATCGCAATCGGTCTCGGGCAGAAGAATGTCCGAAAGGTGCCTAGCGATTCCCTTTTCCGCATGCGCGCCGATCTGCTTCGCGAGATGATCGAGGCCGATATTGCGAGTGGCATGAAGCCCATCTGCGTGGTCGCAACCATCGGCACTACCTCCTCGACCAGCGTTGACCCCGTACCGGAAATCGCGAATCTCTGTGAGGAGCACAATTTATGGCTTCACGTTGATTCAGCTTACGCGGGTCCGTGCGCCATGCTGCCAGAGAAGCGGCACTTCTTTGCAGGCATGGAACGCGCCCACTCTGTGGTCGTTAATCCTCACAAGTGGCTGCTCACGCCGATTGACTTCAGCGCCTTCTACACGCGTCACCCCGACATTCTGCGGAGGGCGTTTTCGCTCGTCCCCGAATATCTGCGCGCCAGCGAAGATCCGCGAGCCATTCACCTGATGGATTATGGAGTGCCACTCGGACACCGATTCCGTGCCCTGAAGTTCTGGTTTGTGCTGCGCTACTTTGGACGCAGAGGTGTAGAGCAATTCTTACGTAAACAGATTCAGATGGCGGAAGAATTTGCGGATTGGGTGGATAGGGATGCGCGCTTCGAACGAGTCGCGCCGGTCAATTTCTCTACCGTCTGCTTGCGTTTGAAGGGCAGCGACGACGATAACCGCGCCATCATTGAACGCGTGAATGCCACCGGTAAGGTGTTCCTCTCCAGCACAAGCTTGAATAACCAGATCGTGCTGCGCGTCGCGATTGGCAATCTCGGCACCACGCGCGCCGACCTTGAACTCTGCTGGGAGATAATCAGGGGCGCAATTTGTTAGCGGACCCACATTCATGAACAGGTTTATGCAGCGCGCCATCGCGCTTTCAATCGAGAACATTCGCGCGGGCCGCGGAGGTCCGTTTGCTTGCGTAATTGTGCGGGACGGCCGCGTCATCGCAGAGGGCGTCAACTGTGTAACGTCCACCAATGATCCGACCGCGCACGCGGAAGTGGTAGCCATTAGGGAAGCCTGCCGCAAAATGTGCGCCTGGCAGCTCGCCGGGTGTGACATCTATACCTCGTGCGAGCCTTGCCCGATGTGTCTCGGAGCGATCTACTGGGCGCGCCCCTCTCGGCTATTCTTCGCCAACACGGCCCAGGACGCCGCCGCAATCGGCTTCGACGATCACTTTATCTATGAGCAGCTTGGACTCGAACACAACATGCGGTCCATCCCCACCGCGCAACTGATGCGTGAAGAGGCGCTAGAAGCGTTCTCGTTGTGGAACTCCATGGCGAGCAAGGTCGAGTACTGACAGGCAATCTACCCATCCTTCACCGTGGCGTTCACTTCTGCTCCCGACAATTGCAAGGTCGGATTGAGCAGCTCGGGTACCTTAAGGTTCGGCATGGGTTTGCCCGCGAACAGTCGCTGGCACGGTTTCGAAAGCCATCGCGCCCAGCGCGTCGAAGACTTGATGCGAGCGCTGTCGGATGCGATTCCGCTATCAGCGTACATCTGCCGATAGATCTTCGAGATCAGCACGAATGCGAGTCTTGCGCGAACAGATTTGATGAACTTCGAGCGCTGCCAGATCGACTTCATGCTGTAGTAATCATCCCATACGCCCTGAGTGCGACGGGCAATCTCTTCGTGCGACATCACGGGGTGCGGCCAGGAAAGCTTGGGCCGCAGTTCCTGCGGAATCAGCCATCGGCGCGAGAGCGGAATCCCCGCCACCTTAGTCTCAAGTGCCTGCGCCGTTTTTTCCCATTTTGCGAAATCGACGGTGCCGGGAAACGGCGTGAGCATCACGAATTGCGCGAAAGCCAGGTCTGCGCGCTGTGCCACTGAAGCAGTCGCGTCAAATGTAGAGGGACGATCACTCGGCAGTCCGAAAATAAAGGAACCCAGAATGTAGACGCCATTCTTGCGGAACAGCTTCAATCTTTCGACGAGCTCTTCACCGACAGAATTGAAACCTTTGTAAACGTCCTTCAGTCCTTCGGGAGTTACAGCCTCAACACCGACCAGCGCGCCGCGTATATGCGCCGCTCGCATTGCCTGCAGGAACTCGACATCTTCGGCCGCTTCCATCGTGATCTGAGTGAAGAAGACGGTATCCGACGGAAGTTGTGCCAGGCGCGACATCAACTCGAACCGCTCTTCTCTAGTCGCCCTCAATTCTCTAAGGCGATCAGTTGCGTTCTGTTGCTCTGCAAGCCGAAGGTCCGTCAGCGTGACCGGGTAGAAGTTGTCGTCGGCCAGCGCAATAAAGCGAAATCCGAGTCGGCGCAATTCGACGATTTCTTCGATCACGCCGTCCGAGCTGCGCTGCCTGGGCTTCTGTCCATCCATCCGCCACACGGAACAAAAACTGCAGTGCTTCGGACAGCCGCGCACCGTCTGTACCGAGGCCCACATGTAATTCTTACGGGAGATCAGATCCCAACGTGCCGCCACGAAATCACCGGACTCCACACGACCACCGTCATAAACAGTCTGGAGCAGCCCGCTCTCGCAATCCTGCAGCACGCGCGACCAAACTGCATCGCCATCGCCCTTCACTACGGCGTGAGCACCACCAAGGTCTCGCGCTTCTTCGGGATACAAAGTCGCGTGGACTCCCCCGAAAATCACAAATGCACCACGGTCGCGAGCGATTTTACCGACTTCGTAACCACGCAAGGCGTTGCCGGTGTGAATGCCAATTCCCACCACATCGCCTGGCTCGATAGTCGAAGCGTCCAGCAATTCCAGCGTTTCGTCTACGAGGTGCGGGTCGCCATAGGAGCGTGGCGTCGCGCCCGCCAGCACAAACAACCAGCGTGGAGTTATGACCGCGGTTCCAAACGAAACGTGACTCGGATTTATCAGGTGGACCTTCAAAATTCCCTCCGTAATGTGTACAAGGGCGCCGCTGGAACGGGAGTTGCTGAGCGCAAGTGAGGGTGCATCGAGCCACGTGCCGGATTGATCGAGCTCGCGATTTGAGTACCACGAAGTAAGCTGGTCAGCTGTCTGGCCGCTAAGACTGGTTCCGCTGCGTTAGTAGATCCGGTCAACGAGGCCGAAGTTAGTACCTGCCGGAAAAAAGGCGGGTACAACGGCAGCGCCGCAGGAGCATCAATGGCCAGAGATGTGGGTGCAGGCTGAGAACCCTCAGCCATTGCTCCTATGCTATGTCGCGTGCGTAACATTTGCAACAGACGAGTATCCACTGGCGGGATATCCCCAGAGTGCGAGTTGCTGAAACGAGAAGATCTTACGTGGAGAGCACTGGCGGAGAGACAGGGATTCGAACCCTGGATACCCTTTCGAGTATACACGCTTTCCAAGCGTGCGCCTTCAGCCACTCGGCCATCTCTCCGCATGAAAGATTGTGCACTGCGGCTCTGATTGGAGTCCGCACTGGCAGGCACTTTCATTCTACCGTAAGCGCCGCAATTTATGTGTATCGTTCCAAGGCGCAGGCCATTCGAGCACGGAAAAGGCAGGGCCTGCGTCGCCCTGCCTCTGCTCTTTCCCGCTCGGCCGCGAGCTTCTGTAGCTGCTCTATGCTTCCTTCTTCAGTTGCTGCGAGAGATAGTTCTGGATCCCCATCTCGTTGATCGCATGCAGTTGCGCCTCGAGCCAGTCAATGTGCTCTTCCTCGTCCTTGAGGATGTCTTCGATGAGTTCACGTGAGCCACCATCATTCGCGGCATTGCAGATGTTGATGCCGTCGTTCAGGCGCTTCACCGCGTCGTACTCAACCTGAAGATCGTTCTTGAACTGCTGTTCGACGTTTTGGCCGATGTTGATCCTGAAATAGTCGCTCATGTTGGGAGTGCCGTCGAGGTACAGGATGCGCTCCATCAATTTCTCGGCATGCACCATTTCTTCGATCGATTCCTTGCGGATCTTGTGCGCCAACCGCTCGTAGCCCCAGTTCTCGCACATCTCTGCATGCAGGAAATATTGGTTGATGGCCGTCAGTTCGGCTTTCAACACCTGGTTGAGTAGATCAATGACTTTCGGATCGCCTTTCACGCGCACTCTCCAACTTCGAAGTTGTCTGGACTAGGGCCAAGTACTTGTGCCACCTGCAAGTACAGGGCTGCATTGTAGCAAGCCAAAACGCTTGGCGCCCATCGCCTGGTGATCGGGGCAAAAATATGGGCCGCCAACACGCGCGGCTGGGGTATACCAAACAATCCGTTCAACCGTTTCGGGAAGTATTCGGATTGACCGCAGCGAGTACCGAGCCGATGCCGGTGTTTGCAGCGGGCCCCGACTTCTCCGCCTGCTGCTGCGGCGGTTTTCTCAAGCCTTCCAAAAGGCGATGATGCATGCAGTACAGCGCCAGCTCCAGCCTGTCGCTCACTCCCAACTTGTCGTAGACTTTCCGCAAGTAGTTCTTGACCACCTGCTCGGTGGTGCCGATCTCTTGCGCGATGTCCTTGTTCTTCAGCCCTTGCGTGACGCCGGATATAATCAGTAACTCTTTGTCAGTAAGCCTGACTTTGGCCCGAGGTGTCGTCAGCTGCGACGCCTGCGAGCGGTACGCCTCGATAACCCAGTTCACGCCCTTGTTGTCGAGCCAAGTCTCCCCGCAAGCAACCTTGCGAACGCATTTAACCAGCATGTCAGGGGAAACCGACCGCGTGACAAGTCCACGAATGCCGCGCCGCAGGAAATCCACCGTTTCGTCCTCGCCCAGATCCGTACCGAGCAGGATGATGTGGATCGACGGAGCGCGTTTCATGATCTCCGATATCGCCTCTGCGGGATTCGGACAGATCGAAGCTTCGAAAAGCAGGATATCGGCAGGGAACTTCGTGACTGCGGACATTGCTTGCCCGAGCGTCTCGGCCTGGCCGACTACACGAATGTCGTCCTCAACGGCGAAGATTTTGCGGATGCCAACGCGATAGATGGGCTCGCTGTCGGCGATGATCAGGCGGATAGCGGCCTGCTTCGGCAGTTCGTTACTGACAGGCGCAGAAATATGTTCTTCGTTGGCCCGGTCGCTTGCCATTCCACTCTCTCAGTAACGCCGGGAACGAGATCAATGCTCGAACCCGTACTCATCGATGACCGCCGCTACTGCGTAGCGGCCACCTTCAGGAGAGCAGCGTACCACGCGCCCCACGCAGTTCACCACGACATCCTTTTCAGTACCGATTACGCCGGCCGGCATCATGATGGTGAACTGGATCGTCGTGCCCACGGCCACGAGCTCATCCATGTAGAACAGTACGCCTCCGGCCGAGATATCCTTCGTTTCCGCTGAATAGTCGGACTCGAATGCATGGACTGAAACTGGCAGACGCAATGGAAACCGCACCGCGCTGCGCATGTCGGGGATGCGTGGATTCTGGGGAGTCACGATAGAAGGATATGCTCCGCTAAATACCTGACAAAATTACGAAAGGTCACCCTCAAGACTGTCGGCCTTTCGTCACCTTCTTGCGCCGAGTAACCACTCCCCCGGTGCCCCCGCTTGTTACCCCGGCGCACAATGAGAATACCCTTACCGACTCCGGGACGACAAGTCCAGTAATCAAAATTTCGTTACCTCGGTAAAATTGAAGTCCTTTATTTTCATTGCGGGAACGACCATGTCAAAAGATTCTTCCCCGCTTGCCCGAACGGCAGGGCCCATAGCCTCAACGTTGGAAAGCATGTGGAGGAGGCTCTCGTTGAACCTGAAGTTCAAAATGCCGGCGGTTACCTTCCCGTTCTCCACGAGGAACGTGCCGTCCCTGGTCATGCCGGTCAGCAGCTTTTCGTAGGGCTCAACCTCTCGGATGTACCAGAGGCGAGTAACCAGGATCCCGCGCTCCGTGTCAGCGACCATTTGCTCAACCGATTTCGTCTCGCCGGACACCTCGAAGACAATGTTCATCGGCATTTCGCCCAAGTCGTTCGGCAGCGGGAACCCGTGGCCTGTGGGCCGGACCTCTCCTACCTGCTCCTTGAACTCCGACAAACCGATCCGCCGCGCGGTACCGCGGGCATGGACTACCCGTTTCACCACACCATCTCGGATCAGTTCAATCCTCTCGCGTCGCACCCCTTCGCCGTCCCAATCTGCGCCCGTTTGCAGTGGATGATAAACGTCGTCGTACACCGTGATGTTTTCTCCGAATACTTTCTTCCCGATCCGGTTGTTCAGGAACGACCGCTGATCCAGCAGCGCCAAACCACCGAAATCCCAGAACATGAACCCCACGAGGTCCAACACCGCCGCAGGCTCCAGAATGACCGTGTATTTCCCTGCAGGCACTTCTTTCGGATCCGCCGAGTCGCTTGCCTTCTTGGCAGCGGTCTCCGCCAGCATCATCGGGTCGAGTCGCGAAAATTGCGGCGAGTTCGCCTTCTGCCAGCCTGAAGAATTCCCAGCCAGCATCGTGATCGACAGTTCCGAATGCGTTTGCTTGTAGAATCTTGCCACTCCGCGCGAGTTGAAGAGCGCTGAAAGGTGCTCGCCGTCTGCACACACGCCAGCCGCAGTAAGCTTGGCCCGGACCGCCACATCGACCATGCGGCCCACCACCTCAGCTCGCTGCTGCGGACTGAGTTTTGCAGTCTCATCGAAGTGACGCGACGGCGCGCCGCCATCAAGGCCCGCTTCCTGTGGTGTACACATCGCCGGCAGGTCCGGGTCCTCCTCCTGAACTCGCGCCAGCGCCTCGGATGCCTGGACGACCCGAATCAAACTTTCATCGTCGAACTTGTTCGTAGTGGCACGTGCCGTTCGCCCACCGAACACGCTACGCACAGAGATTTCGTAATTGATCTCTGCTACGTTCTGCGTAATGGTGTTATTCGCAAAACGAGTCAAGGTGTTCTTTCCGCCGCCGATCAGCATTTCCAGGTCATCGGCAGTGGAGTATTTCTTCAGCTTGTCGAAAATGTCCTGCGCACGTTCTCTATTAAGCATCCAGTCCTCAGCTATGCACTCTTAAACGCAGAACCGACTTCGATATCTCTGAACCGTGCCGGACTCGCTCCATGCCCGGTCCCCATCACCTGCTGGGGCTGACCCTTGCCGCAATTCGGAGTACCCCACAGTGTCCATTGTGAGCGGTCGCAGATGGCATCCATAGAATTCCAAAAGTCTGTAGTGATGCCCGAATACGAGGGGTTCTTCAGCATGCGTCCGAGCTTCCCGCCCTTAATCTCCCAGCCGATCTCGCACCCGAACTGGAAATTGTAGCGTTTGTCGTCAATCGACCATGAGCGGTTCGTTTGCATAAAAATGCCGTCATCTGTGTCGGCGATCAGCTGTTCGAGGGAGAGTGGGCTATTTCCCGGAAGGATGCTGATGTTGGTCATGCGCACGATGGGCACTCGGTTCCAGCTCTCTGCCCGCATGTTGCCGCCGCTGCGGTCGCGTCCGATCATCGCCGCAGTGTCGCGCGATGAAAGGTACCCAGTGAACAGTCCATTTTTAATGATCGGCACGCATTGCGCCTGCACACCTTCATCGTCGTACGCGAAGGTGCCAAGTCCTGGCCCGTGCTCCGGAGTGGCATCAGCAACGACGTTCACCGATTCGGTCCCGTACTTCAGCCTCCGGAGCTTCTCCAGAGTGAGGAAAGAGGTGCCCGCGAAGTTGGCCTCCATGCCGAGTACTCGGTCCAGTTCGATCGGGTGTCCCACCGATTCGTGAATCTGCAAGCCAAGCTGTGATGAATCCAGAATCAGTGTCCGGCGTCCCTCGGGACACTGGTCCGCCTTGTGTAAGGCGACGGCCTCTTCACCAATGCGGCGAGCGTTCTCAAGCAGCTGCAGTTCCTCAACGAGTTCGTATCCCTTATTTTGCCACTGACCGCCAAATGAGTTCGGATACGAACGCTTCATGATTTCCGTACCGGCGAACGCGTGCGCCGTGAACCCCGCCCCGGTCGTGATACGCGTCTGGTGAATGTCGCTGCCTTCAGAGTTGTAGAACCATTGCTCGTACCGGCGGAAGTTCATGTTCGCCTCTGCGAGCGTGACTCCCGCGACCGAACGCAACTCCGCATCGATCCTCATCAACAACTCGAGGTTCTGCTCAATCGAGATACTGAAGGGATCAAGTTTGTATGGCGAGGCCCAATCTACTATCGCCGGCTTCTCGGATGCGAGCCGCAACTCGCCCGACTTCACTCTTGCGGACGCGCGTGCGATATCCACTGCATGCGCCGAGCAGCGTTCCACGGCCGATTGCGTGAGCTCCTCTGTCGCGGCGAATCCCCAGCCGCCATCAGCGATCACACGAATTCCGACACCCATGCTCTCCGCGTCGCTTGCGGAAGCGATCTTGCCATTCTTCGTCGCCAGGGCGCGGTCGCGTTCGTCAACAATGCGCGCTTCTGCATAGGTTGCGCCACGCAGCTTGGCCGCATCCAGTGCCCACTCACCAATCTGTTTCATGCTCATGAGAATTGCTTTCGATGCAGAAGAGAACGGTGGCGATCACCCCACGCCACCGCATAAAGAATGGTACACGAGCATGCACAGATGTGCGTACTCGACCACTTCTGATGGACAAACCCAACGACGCCGAATCGCAGTCTTGCCGCGGGGCTACCCTTGGATCTTTTTCCTCACGATCGGCTTCGCCTCTGACCTCCGGGCTACTTCTTTGAATCCCGCTTTCTTATAACTTCCCATTAGCCCCGTCCAGACGAACGCGTCCGGCAACTTTCCTTTGATTTCGTTCGGATATCCTTCGATGATCTTTGCGCCGTGCTCCCGCGCGAATTCGACGGCGGCCTTCAATAGTTCTACCGACAATCCCTCGTTCCGGTGTCCCTTCCTTACGAAAAAACACGACACCGACCACACGGCTTTGTCATCGACTGGCGCCCACACTTTGGAGTCTTGCAGGCGCACAAACTCTTCACGTGGCGCGACCGAGCACCAGCCGACAACTTCGTCATCTTTGTAGAGAAGAATTCCCGGCGGGACCTCAGCGGAAGTCAGCGCCCTCAGAGCACGCCGATTCGTTTCACCTTTGCCGGCGTTGAAATCCTTCGCGCGCTTTCGCCAAGCCATGCACCAACATCCGCCGCATGCCCCGCGTGACCCGAACAACTCCTCGAGGTTGCCCCAGTACTTAGCTGTTGCCGGAACCCAATGCACGCCTTTTCTCCGAGCCGCATTCATGACGGCGACAGACTAGCTGAGTGCGCGGAATATGAGCAAGGGGGCAGGAACGCGATCGCCAATCCGATGAGCAGATCCGGCCAAACCATGCGCAAGAAGTTCAGAACATACAGGACCGCAACGATAAGACCGGTCTGTTAATCTTCAACTTACGGTGCGAATGCCGCCAGACATACAACCCGCTCGCCGCTCCGGCTTCGATCTCCAAATCTTCGCTGTTATGCTCGCCGGCACCTGCACCTTTCTGAACGTCTATTGCACGCAGCCGTTGCTGCCCTACTTGCGTGAGATATTTCACGCCTCTGAACTCCAGGTCAGTCTCACAGTAAGTTCTACGATCTTCGCCGTCGCTATCACCGCACCATTCATTGGTCTGTTCGCCGAGCGCCACGGCCGCAAGAAGGTCATCGTTCCTGCCCTCTTTGGCGTGACGGTCCCCACACTGCTCGCGGCGACTTCCACCGGACTGACGTCACTCATCTTCTGGCGATTTGCCCAGGGTCTTTTCGTGCCAGGCATCATCGCCGTCATCATTGCCTATATCAATGAGGAGTGGGCCGGACGCGGCGTGGGTCGAGTAATGGCTGCCTACGTCACGGGCACTGTCATCGGCGGCTTTCTCGGGCGCTTTATCTCCGGAATCATCGCTACGCACTTCAACTGGCGCGCTGCGTTCCTGGTCGTCGGAGTCCTGAACCTGCTCGGATCGTTCGCCGTACGGACCTGGCTCCCCAAGGCACAACACTTCAAGCCTGCGGAGCTTTCGCACGCCTTCGCCGATGCCCTCGAGCACCTTCGCAACCCTCGTCTGCTCGCCGTTTTCGCGCTTGGATTCACCGTCCTGTTCTCAATTGTTGGCGCATTCACGTACACGAATTTCTATCTCGCTGCGCCGCCGTTCAACCTCAACACCTCGCAGCTGGGCAGCATCTTCTTCGTTTACTTGATCGGCGTCACTATTACGCCTGTTTCTGGCAAGTTCCTCGATCACTATGGATTCCGTCGCACCGCGATCGTCTTCTGCACGCTGTCCATCTCCGGCCTGCTCCTCACGCTGGTGCGCTCGCTCCCGGTCATTGTCGTCGGGCTCGCAATCTTCTGCGCCGGCATCTTCATCGCACAAGCCTCCGCTACCGTGCAGACGGGCGCCATCGCCGGACGCGCACGCTCCTCGGCCGCCGGGCTGTACGTCACCCTCTACTATATGGGTGGAAGCGCCGGCGCCACTGTGACCGGCTGGTTCTGGCTGTGGCGCGGATGGCCGGGATCGATCGCCCTACTCGTAGCGATGTCGGGGCTTAGCCTCTGGCTGGCGTTGCTCGCCTCGCGTCAACCAGTTGCCGTTCGCGCCAAGGACGCCATCGTCGCTCCAGTCGACTAGGTCGCCTCATAGGGAACGCCGCCTCCTTGGTACTTCACGTCGGTCTGAGTAACCTTCACGCGGACAGTTCTGAGAACGTCGGCAGCATGCGGAGACACCGGCGGCCGCGATTCACAAGGAATGCAGCCCGATCGGGCGGCGACTGGGAGCTCTTGCAAAGAAGACGGGCGCCGCATTGCGACGCCCGCCGAACTACCTACACAATAGGGGACTACGTTCCTTCGGACCAGCCCGCCAGGTACTCTTCCTGCTCCGGAGTCAGCTTGTCGATCTTCACGCCCATCGATTCGAGCTTCAGCTTCGCGACTCTCTTGTCGAGCTCGTCCGGAACCTTGTAGACCTTCTTCTCGAGGGAGTTGTGGTTTTTCACCATGTAGTCAACCGAAAGGGCCTGGTCTGCAAAGCTCATGTCCATAACGCTCGGGGGATGCCCTTCGGCAGAGGCCAGGTTGATCAGGCGGCCTTCCCCAAGCAGGTTAATCTTGCGCCCGTCCTTCATCGAGAACTCCTCGACGAACGCCCGCGTCGTTCGCTTCGACGAGCTCATCTTTTCAAGTGCCGGGATGTCGATCTCGACGTTGAAGTGTCCGGAATTCGAGATGATGGCGCCGTTCTTCATCACTTCGAAGTGTTCGCGACGCAGCACGCTCTTGTTCCCCGTGACCGTGCAGAAGACGTCGCCAATCTTCGCAGCCTCTTCCATCGACATCACTCGATAGCCTTCCATCACGGCTTCGAGCGCCTTGGTCGGGTCGACCTCGGTAACGATGACGTCCGCGCCCAGACCGCGTGCGCGACTCGCCAATCCACGTCCGCACCAGCCGAAGCCCGCCACGACGAACTTGCTGCCAGCCAGCAGGAAGTTCGTTGCACGAACAATCCCATCGATCGTCGACTGGCCGGTGCCATAGCGGTTGTCGAACATGTGCTTCGTATCGGCATCATTCACGGCGATAATCGGGTACTTCAGCACGCCGTCCTTGGCCATCGCACGCAACCGGATGACGCCGGTCGTCGTCTCTTCGGTTCCGCCGATGATGCCATCCACCACGTCCGTGCGCTTCGTCAGCGCGATGCTGACAAGGTCCGCGCCATCATCCATGGTGATGTGCGGCTTGTGGTCGAGCGCCGACATGATGTGCTTGTAATACGTGTCGTTGTCCTCGCCCTTGATGGCGAAAACCGGCACGCCGTAATCCTTCACCAGGCTCGCCGCCACGTCGTCCTGCGTCGAGAGCGGGTTGGACGCGCAAAGCGCAACTTCGGCGCCGCCGTCGCGCAGCGTGATCGCGAGGTTCGCCGTCTCGGCCGTAACGTGCAGGCAGGCCGAAATGCGGATGCCCATGAGCGGCTGGTTCTTTATGAACTCTTTGCGGATGATCTGCAGGACGTTCATCGACTGGTTCGCCCACTCGATGCGCTTCTTGCCCTGCTCAGCCAATTCAAGGCTCTTCACATCCGACAGAACTTGCGTTTCCGTGCTTGTCGCCATACTCCCCCGTACGTGAGGCTTGGTGCTCAACGATTTTTGTTATTCCCGTTTCGTGAAGACCCCACCCGAAGCACATCGCTCAGGGTGGGGCTATTTAGTTCCAATCAATCTGCGTGGGTCCCCCACCCGAAGTTGCCTGGTGGAATTCCCAATAACTACCGCTTCGCCGCTACTCCGGCTTCGGACTTCGTGGTGCTAGCCTGCTCGCGAAGTGCCGCAGCCTTGTCGGTCGCTTCCCAGGTGAAATCCTTGTCGTTGCGGCCAAAGTGACCGTACGCAGCCGTCTTGCGGTAAATCGGCCGGCGCAAGTTCAACGATTCCATGATGCCCTTCGGCGTCAGTTTGAAGTTGGCGCGAACCAGATCCTGGAGTTTCTCGCTGCTCACCTTGCCCGTGCCGAACGTATCTACCAGCACACTGACAGGCTCAGCTACGCCGATAGCATATGCCAACTGCACTTCGCATCGATCTGCCAACCCGGCGGCCACTATGTTCTTAGCGATGTAGCGCGCCATGTAGGCAGCCGAGCGGTCGACCTTGGTCGGATCTTTGCCGCTGAAAGCGCCGCCCCCGTGACGGCCCAGACCACCGTATGTGTCCACAATGATCTTGCGTCCGGTGAGTCCAGTGTCACCCATCGGTCCGCCTATCACAAAACGACCCGTGGGATTAATGTGATATTTGGTGTCCGCGTCCAGCATGTTTGCCGGAATTACCGCCTGGATTACGTGCTTCAGGATGTCGGCGCGAAGCTCTTCGTTCGTCACCGTCTCCGAATGCTGGGACGAGATCACCACCGCGTCAACGCGGATCGGCTTGTTGTTCTCGTCGTATTCGACTGTCACTTGGGATTTGCCATCGGGGCGGAGGTAAGGGAGGGTGCCATTCTTGCGGACTTCAGAAAGACGCTGCGTGAGTTTGTGCGCCAGCGAGATCGGAGTCGGCATCAGTTCCGGCGTTTCATTGCAGGCATAGCCGAACATCATGCCCTGGTCGCCCGCACCGCCGGTGTCAACGCCCATGGCGATATCGCCCGATTGCTTATTGATGCTCGAGATCACCGCACACGTGTTCGAGTCAAAACCATACAGCGCATTGTCATAGCCGATCGCTTGCACGGTGCCGCGCACCAGCGTCTGGAAATCGACATAAGCCTTGGTAGTGATTTCGCCGGCGATCACAACCAGTCCGGTGGCGGTCAAAGTCTCGCACGCCACGCGGCTATACGGATCCTGTTCGATACACGCATCGAGGATCGCATCAGAGATCTGGTCCGCGATCTTGTCCGGATGACCCTCAGTCACCGACTCGGAAGTAAAAAGGAAGCGATTTCGGGACACAATAGTCCTCCTGCTTGCTAAATGTACTAAGGACTTCAGGGCTCGTGAGGGGTAACAACGGCCAAGCCACGACAGCCTTTGTAGACTTAAAATTCTACAGGTGGAACCACTGATGTGCAATCGAATGTAGGGCAAACGCGTCAGATTGCAGTGAACTGTACCATCATTGCAATGGGGTGCGTGAACGTGGGATGCGACATCGGCATTCAAGAGCGCCACGGGGAGGCGGCGCTGCGACTGCTGGCTTCTCTATTGCTGAATCCCCTCTGCCGTAAATGTCCGGGTCACGCTTCTGTCCGGAGGCCCGAGCGGCCCCACTGGCGTGCCATTGAATGAAACTTCGAGCGCACCCGGCTTCCCGACTCTCATCACTATCTTCTCTTTCGCTGTGATCTTACGGTCGGTATGGGGACTCAACAGGCCTTGAACTGCCGTCTTCCCATCCGCCTGGATGGATACCCACGCTTCTTCTGTTGTGTGCAGGGTCAGCGTGAATTCGGTTGAGGCGGCCTCACTCACAACAGGGACTATCGCTGCTGATGTCGTGCTAGTGGTTGAGGCAGTCGCTGACACCACCTCGGGTGTCGGCGTAGATTGCGGTTCGACGGCTGGGGGCGCCTGCACGGCAGGAGCAGTCTGCGTCTGTATAGCCGCGGCATCGGCCATCTGCTGTGCCTGGCGCTGCTGGTAATACTTCCAGGTGCTGTAACCGCCTCCCGCGAGAAGTGCGATTACAGCCAGCGCGACCCAAATCTTCGATGATCCCCCGTCGTCTACGCCGATGGGCTTTTCCGGTTCTGACCGCTTTTTCACAATGCTCGCTACTACGGCCTCATCCGTGGGTGCCGCACTCGGTGAGTTTTTCACCACTGCCGCGACGTAATCGGCTACCGCCTGTTCCTCGTCGATCCCGAGATACTTGGCGTAGGCACGAACGAATCCCTTATTGAAGATACCGCCCGGAAGAATATCGAAGTGCTCGTCCTCGAGGGCCTTCAGCGACCGCGTGCCGATCTTGGTAGCTTCGGCGATCTCATCGAGTGTTACCGCGCGTAATTCGCGTTCGCGCCGCAGTTTGTCGCCAAACGATCCCACGCACACCAACCCCAGGCCCCCGCGTGCATCGACGAGCCTGCATATAAAGAGTTAACAAGAGCGTCCCGCCGATAATAGGTTCGGCTACATTCCAAGTCAAACAAAAAGCCGCTAATGCCGCGCACCGTCAGTGACTTCCGAGCATGACCGTAGTGTCCTTTCGTAGTGTCATACGAGGAAACCTTTATTGCCGCTCGTCGGGAGTGCGCCATATAATGAGCCCCACGAGCGCCTTCGTCAAAGCAGTCCAAAATCCAGCCGGATCAGTGTGATGAGCGAGGCTTCAAGCAGCGAGCGCAAGCTGCACTTACAGGAACTGGGGATATTTCACGACGTAGCCAAGGCTCTCACGTCCTCGCTGAACCTCGACTCCGTTCTGCAAACCATCATGGAGAAAATGGCGGCACACTTCCGCCCCGATACGTGGTCTCTCCTGATGGTCGATGAAGAAAAGGACGAGCTCTACTTTGCGATCGCGGTCGGAGACGCAGCCGACACGCTCAAGAATGTCCGCCTCAAGATCGGCGAAGGCATCGCGGGGTGGGTAGCGAAGCATGGCGAGCCTCTGATCGTTCCCGACGTCTACACCGACCCGCGTTTTGCCAAGCGCATCGACGAGATGACGAAGTGGAAGACCCACTCCATTATGTGCATCCCGTTAAGTTCGAAGCACAGGGTGCTTGGCGTCATGCAGCTCATCAATGTCGAAATGAAGGGCTTTGGCGAAACTGAAATGGTTCTGCTCCAGGCACTCGCTGATTACGCCGCCATCGCCATCGACAACGCCCGAGCCGTAGAGAAGATCCAGGAACTCACGATCACCGACGACTGCACCGGGCTCTACAACGCGCGACATCTCTATAAGACGCTCGAAGCCGAAGTCTACCGCTCTGCGCGTTTCGCGTACGAGTTCAGCATCCTCTTCCTCGACCTCGACCATTTCAAGCGCGTCAATGACACGCATGGCCACCTTGTCGGAAGTAAACTTCTCGCTGAGATCGGCTACTCGATCAAGTCAAACCTCCGTCTCATCGATTACGCCTTCCGCTACGGAGGAGACGAGTTCGTTGTCTTACTTCCGCAGACCTCCAAGGAGCAGTCGCTTGTTGTTGCCCGGCGCCTTCGGGACGTCTTCCGCACCAGCCAGTTCCTGAAAGAGGAAGGCCTCAACCTGAACGTCCGCGCGAGCATGGGCGTTGCCACATATCCAGAGGACGCCAAGAGCGCCCACGAAATCATCCGCCAGGCCGACGAAATGATGTACGCCGTCAAGAACTCCACCCGCGACAACGTCAGCGTTGCGCAACAAGGCATGCTGACCTAACGACTGATTACTAATTCCTACGGCCCTGGTGTACACTCCCACAACTTCGCGACGGTGGGGGCGCGTACATGTCGTTCGTCCGTTCCATTGGAACGTTTGGTCTTACAGCCCTGATCGTCAACTCGATCATCGGCAGCGGGATCTTCGGGATCCCCAGCGAACTCATCGCCGTCGTTGGTCGCGCCAGTCCGATCGCGATGATTCTCGCTGGGCTGATCGCCGCGATCATCATGGCGTGTTTCATTGAGGTCGCGTCGCAGTTCGCAGAACCCGGTGGAGCCTACCTCTACACCCGCACTGCTTTCGGACACTTCGCCGGCACGCAAGCGGGATGGTTTCTCTGGGCCTGCTTCCTTGTATCCGGCGCCGCTAATGCCAATCTATTCATTATCTATCTCTCAGGAATGCTGCCTTGGGCTGGGACGCCACTGGGCCGCACGCTTGTCATGATTGCCATCATCACCGTGCCGGCATTCGCCAATTACGTTGGCGTAAAGAGTGGGTCGCGGCTCAGCGCCGTCTTCTGTGTTGCTAAACTGTTGCCGCTCGTGGTGCTCATCACAATGGGAATGTTCCGCTTCGGTCAGCACGCCACTGCCCTGCCCGCCTCTGAAATATCGCAGCCCGGCATTTCCGGATGGCTCACCGCGCTGATGATGCTCGCCTTCTCCTACGCGGGATACGAGTTTGCGCTCACGCCGGGCGGTGAAGTCGTCAACCCCCGCCGCACCGTGCCCGTTGCGATGGCGGCCGCTTTCGCCATCGTCATCGTGACCTATACATCCATTCAATTCGTCACCGTGGCCACGCTGGGAACAGCCCTCACTACGCGCCCCCTCGCGGACGTCGCCAGCTTGCTAATTGGCCCCGGGGGCGCGATCTTCATCGCGATTGCTGCGATGTTCTCCACCTACGGGTTCATCTCGGCCACAGTTCTCGCCGCCCCTCGCCTCATGTATTCCCTCGCTGAACGGCGGGAGACTTTTTCCGGTTCTTCGCCGCCATCCATCCGCGCTTTCGCACTCCACACCTCTCGATTGTTATCTTCAGCGCGCTGCTGGTGGTTCTGTCCATCACCGGCAGCTATCGCTGGGCCGTCGCGGTAAGTTCTGGCGCGTTGCTTGTGATCTACATGTTCGTATGTGCGTCGCTCATACGGCTCCGTAAGCTCCGTCCAGGCGCAGATGCCGTCCGCATCCCCTTCGGGCGGACCTGTGCGGTGATCGGCCTGTTCTTCGTGGTCGCCGTCCTGAGCAGCCTGCAAGTGCGCGAAGCCCTGCTCCTGATCCTCACTGCGTTGATCGCAGCGGTAAATTGGTTTTGGGTCTCGCGCAGGAAGCGAAAATTGATAGTTGAGGCCTTCAGCGGGCGTCCGAGCCCGCTGGCGAAATCCTGAGCGCAGTCGAAGGCTCTCTAGCTCGCCCCGACAATCTTGCTAAAGGCACCCCGGATCGGCGACACAGGTTCGTGAGTTTGCCGCACCAGGAACACAGATTCGTCTTGCCCACTTTGTAATTGAGCGAGCCAATGGTCAGGATCGAACTCTACGCCAATCGGATTCCGGTCAAACATGCTGCCCATCATCTCTGACGCTTCCGCGCTCGAGGCGCAGCAGTCAACTTGCAGTTCCATCTGGTTCCCATCAGGATCGGCGTAATACATGGAGACGGTGACTCCATGGTGGACACACCAATACGGACTGATGCCCTTCGACTTCAATTCAGCATAGTTCTCCAGGAGATCGCGCATGCTCGCGTAGGAATAGCCCACGTGGTCCACACCGATTGCACCTTGTCGGTCCATCTCTGTGCCGCTTGGCTGAAAAAGGGACAGATTCGCTATCGCGAACCGATGATGCTCGTCGTCGAACGTAAGGAACGCGAGACCCGGATTCTCATACTGAACCTTGGCGTCGAAGACGGTTCCATACCAGCGCAACATTTCCTCGAAACGTCGCGTGCGATACACCACATGTGCAAGCTTGGTCGGGCGAGATATGGCCACAGTCCCTCCTCTGCTGGACACAAAAGACGTCTACAGAGCCGTGAGCAGTAAGGCGCGGGATTATAGCGCGAACAGCGTTTGCTTGGCCGATTTGCTTCTAACGGGCGGGTGGCCCGCAACCCCCGCCGAAGACAAAGCTCTTACTGATTAGCGGATTACTGATTACTTATTCTTCCCCGGCGTCAGCACAGGACTCCGGTCAGTCCCGGTCCGGTTTTCCTTGATCGGTGCTGGCTTCCACATTCCCGGGTTTTCGGGAGCGCCCGGATTGACTCCGAAGTCCCAGACGTACAGGTTCATTTCTTTCGGACTTAGCATCTCGACGAGCGCATATTCGCCCGGCTCCAGCGGCTGCTCGGGCATTACCCGAATCCAGTTTCCCACCTTGTCCACCTTCGCCGGTACAAACGTCTGCTGCTGGCTCACCTTTCCGTAGAAAGCGACCTTCAGGTTCCCGACGATCCGCTTATCTTTCTTCTGGTCCATTTTTACGATGCGGAAGTGGTCCGCCATCGGCAGCGGACCGCCTTGCGTGTCGTTATCGATATCGATGAACAACGCTGGCTGTAGCACATGCGCCTGCACTCGCGCGTGTGCGCCCTTCAGTTCGAAACTCTGCTTGGACGTCGCAATCGGATTGATCGCGGCGCGTAGAATATTGCTTTTCGTGTTCTTGTTGACCTCGCTGCCGCTCTGAACAATCTCTACGATTCCCGGCTGCCCATTGAGCGTATCCAGCAGGAACACCCCGCCTTGTATCGGCAACCGCACCCCGGGCGCGACCGCAGGCGTTTGCGCTTCTTCCTCAGCCCTAAGTTCGGCCTCCTCTTCTAAGGCCTCTTTCACCAGCGGATCGTTTGACAACCCGGCAAACCGGTCCTTCTCCCACTTCTCCGTCGCAGCCCAGTCCACCATCTCATTCGGAACCTCCTCCCACTCGGAGCGTTCCGAACTGAAGTACCGCACGCGATCGCCCTTTACCTCCCACTTTGAAGCGGGCTGGTATGAGCCATCTTTAAGGATAAGTCGCTTGCTGGGAACCTGCGCCGAAACCGTCAATACACACGCCAGCATCAGCGCCGAGAGAGCGATGAAAAATTGGAAGTAGCGCCTGTACACGACCCCACCTTACCAGAGGAATTGTCCGAATTTCTCGTCGATTTAGATGCGAGTTGCCGCCTCAAAGCTGGTAATCACGAACCTTGGCGCACCAACTTAGAAATCCAGCTCTGCGTTCCAACGCTGGAGGTCTCTTACCCGGGTTCAACGAAACTCCTCCCACCTGCATATTCAGGCGACCCGACAACAAAATACAATCGCAAATCCCACTCCCCCAGCTTGCGCCACTCATAATTTTCCGCCATACTTGGTCGTGCACCCCTCCGTACTGCACAAACCCAAAACCAATCTGAGGACGAGGAATCGATGTCGGCAAAGTACATCTTTGTGACAGGTGGTGTTGTGTCTTCGCTCGGCAAGGGCCTTGCCGCTGCCTCTATCGGCAGCCTGCTTGAAGCCCGCGGCCTAAAGGTCACACTCCAGAAGTTTGACCCCTATCTCAATGTCGACCCCGGCACGATGTCACCATTCCAGCACGGCGAAGTTTTCGTCACCGACGACGGCGCCGAAACTGACCTCGACCTCGGGCATTACGAGCGCTTCACCCACTCCAAACTCACACGCGACAACAACCTGACTACCGGCCGCATTTACGAGCAGATCATCGCCAAGGAGCGTCGCGGCGACTATCTGGGAAAGACCGTTCAGGTGATCCCGCATGTCACCAACGAGATCAAGGCAGCGATGAAGAAGGTCGCCCAGGACGTGGACGTCGCCATTTGCGAGATTGGGGGCACCGTTGGTGATATCGAGTCCCTGCCTTTCATCGAAGCGATCCGCCAAATGCGCCAGGAACTAGGTCGCGAGAACACGCTCTTCGTGCACGTTACGCTCGTCCCTTGGATTGCAGCCGCCGGCGAACTCAAGACCAAGCCCACGCAGCATTCCGTTAAGGAACTGCTCTCGGTTGGAATCCAACCTGACATCCTGCTCTGCCGCACCGACCGCTTCCTCTCCAAAGACATCAAGGGCAAGATCGCCCTTTTCTGCAATGTCGAGGAAGAAGCAGTGATCACGGCCAAGGACGTCGCCAGCATCTACGAGTGTCCTCTCGTGTTCCAAAAGGAAGGGGTCGATCGCCTTGTCCTCAAGTACCTCCACATTGAAGCTAAAGTTCCTGACCTCAGTGCCTGGGAGGACCTCGTGCGGCGCGCATACAATCCCGCCGACGAGGTCAAGATCGGCATCGTCGGCAAGTATGTGGAGTATGAAGACTCCTACAAGTCTCTGAAGGAAGCCCTCGTCCACGCCGCCCTCAACTACAACCTCAAGCTCGTTGTGCAGTGGATCGAAGCCGAGGGTCTGGAGACTAAAGACGATAGCTACAAGGCGCAACTCGAGGGTTTCGACGGCATCCTCGTTCCGGGCGGCTTCGGCAAACGAGGCATTGCCGGGATGCTCAACGGCATTCGCTACGCCCGCGAGCACCACGTGCCCTACTTCGGCATTTGTCTCGGAATGCAGACAGCCTGCATCGAGTACGCGCGCAACGTTTGCGGACTTCCGGAAGCCAATTCCAGTGAATTCGATCCTGCCACGCCGCACCGCATCATCTACAAACTCCGCGAACTTAGAGGGGTCGAGGAACTCGGTGGCACCATGCGTCTCGGTGCCTGGGCCTGTAAACTAGAGCCCGGCTCAAACGCCCATGCGGCATATGGCAAGACGGAGATCAGCGAACGCCATCGCCACCGTTACGAGTTCAACCGTGAATACGAAGAACTCCTGACCGGCACCGGCCTCAAAATCACCGGAACCACGCCCGACGGAACCTACGTTGAGATCGTGGAGATCCCCGAGCACCCGTACTTTCTTGGGTGCCAATTCCATCCCGAATTCAAGTCCAAGCCTCTCGAGCCACACCCGCTCTTCGTGGCCTTCATCAACGCCAGCTACGAAAATCGCAAGAAGCGCCTGAGCGCCCCGGCCCATACGGACGAAGAGCTGTTTCTCCGCCCGGAGAAAGCTGCAAGACACTGAATCGGACTTAGCGTGCCCCACTCTGACCAACGGGTAGAGTGGGGTTCTTGGTCCAAATCAACTGACACTCGTAACTAATTACCGATATCTCTCTGCTTCGCCGTTGCACTGTGATTAGAATGAAGCCGTGAGCTTCCAAGTCCAGAACGTCACTGTCGGCGCCGGCTCGCTATTCTTGATCGCCGGGCCCTGCGTCATCGAGTCTGAAGAACATGCCCTCAAGATGGCGGAATCAATCGCAGGCGTCTGCCGGGCCCTTCAGATTCCTTACATCTTCAAAGCCAGCTACGACAAAGCGAACCGCACCTCGTTGCGCAGCTTCCGGGGCCCCGGCTTGGAAGAAGGAGCGCGTATCCTCCGCAAGGTCGCCGACGCCGTTCACGTGCCCGTGCTCACCGACGTCCACGACGCGCACGATGTCGCCCGCGTTGCCGACCACGTCGACGTTCTCCAGATACCCGCATTCCTCTGCCGCCAGACCGATCTGCTCGTCGCCGCCGCAAAATCCGGCCGCGTGGTCAACATCAAGAAGGGCCAATTCGTCTCGCCGTGGGACATGCGCCACGCCGTCGAAAAGGTCCGCGAGTCTGGCAACGATCTTGTCTGCCTCACCGAACGCGGCTCATCTTTCGGTTACAACAATCTCGTCGTGGACATGCGTTCGCTGGCGATCATGCGCGAGTTCGCCCCCGTCATCTTCGACGCCACTCACAGCGTCCAACTTCCTTCTGCCGGGAACAACGCGCAGTCGGGAGGTCAGCCGCAATTCATCCCCGTGCTCTCCCGCGCCGCCGTCGCCGCCGGAGTGGACGGCATCTTCATGGAAGTCCATGATGCTCCTGCGCTCGCAAAATCGGACGGTGCCAACGCACTCCACTTGGAGAAACTGCGCGCGACCTTGACCGAATTGTTGGCTGTTCAGAAAGCAATCAGCCAGCCAATGTCGGCAACTGAAGGGTGAGTGCACTAGCGACGACTGGCTTCCTGTGACCGATCACTTGCTCCGCTGGCAACGCGACGTATGGGACACCATGGCTCCCACCTATCTTGCCGAAGCCGAGCATCGCCTTCTTCCCTGCACCGAAACCTGCCTCCAGTACCTCGCCCTCCGCCCCGGCGATCGCGTCCTCGATCTGGGCTGCGGCACCGGCGCACTCGCTCTCCGAGCTTCTGCCCTCGTCGGCTGGTCCGGACACGTCAGCGCCATGGACATCAGCGACGAGATGCTCACCATCGTTCGCCGCCGTGCCGCCGAATCCGCCATCACTAATGTCGCAGCCATCCACGGTCACGCCGAGGAGATTCCCCTTCCGGACTCATCGCACGATGCGCTCGCTGCCTCGCTCAGCCTCATGTTTGCGGGAGACAAAGAGGCCGCAGCCCGAGATATCGCTCGCGTGCTCGCCCCGGGCGGACGCATTGCAGTCTCGGTCTGGGCCGGTCCCGATCGCAACGATCTCGTCCGCTTCCAGCGTATCGCGGGCAGCTTTGCCCCGGAGCCTCCAGCAAAAGGTGTTGGACCTGGATCGATGTCCAAGCCTGACAAATTCCTCGCTGCCCTTCGCGCCAAGGGCATTAACACCTCTCTCGAGAAAGGCGAAGTCCGCTGGTGGCATCCCTCACTCGAGCACGCTTGGAACACCTTCGCTTCTGTCACGGCGCTTCGGATGTCTCCCGACCAGATTGCTGCGGCCAAGGCTGCGATTTCGGCCGACATGTGGCCCGACCCAATTTCCCCGCGAGAATTCCGCAACATGGTGCTCTACCTAGCCGGAAACAAGTTCGAATAGCACTCGTGGTCGGCATCCCAGTCGCCCCTGGGCGATGACTGCAATGCCGCGTTAGTCCTTGGTCGATGGAATTTGCATTCTCTTCTGCTAACATTCAGCTGTCCCATGAACCGCACCGGAGAAAACGTCGTCCGCATCGAGGCCGCAGCCCTGCGCCGACTCGCCGATCGCATCGCCGGGCCCATGTCCGACGATTTCAACCGGGCCGTCGAGCTCCTCTCCTGCTGCGCCGGACGCGTGGTGGTCACCGGCATGGGCAAGAGTGGACTTATCGCGCGGAAGATCGCTGCCACCCTGAGCTCTACCGGCACTCCCGCGCTCTATCTTCATCCTGCCGAAGCGCTTCACGGAGACCTCGGCATGATCGCGCGGGGCGATGCTGTCATCGCGCTCTCTGCCAGTGGTGAGACCGCCGAGATTCTTGAACTGCTCCCCACGATCAAGCGCCTTGGCGTGCCGCTCATTACATTCACCGGCGACGCGCTCCACCCGCGCAGTTCGCACCTCTCGTCCCTTGCCCAAGCCGCTGAGATTGCGCTCGACTGCTCAATTGACAAGGAGGCCTGCTCGCTCGGACTCGCGCCTACCGCCTCCACCACCACAATGCTGGCACTCGGCGACGCACTCGCTGTTGCGCTCAGCGAGAAGCGCGGCTTTAAAGAGGAAGACTTTGCCAATCTCCATCCCGGCGGCAAACTCGGCAAGAAACTCGCGCGCGTTTCGGCCGTTATGCACAGCGGAGCCTCCATACCGCGAGTGGCGCCGCAAACCCGCATGCAGGACGTCATTTTCGAGATGTCAAGCAAGGGTCTCGGCATCACCACGGTGATTGAAGGCGACCGCCTACTCGGAATCATCAGCGACGGCGACCTCCGCCGCCTATTAGAGCGCCGCGGTAAAGACATCCTCGACCTCACCGCCGGCGAATGCATGACGGTCTCGCCGAAAACCATTGCTCCCGATGCGTTCGCCGAACAGGCCCTCGACATGATGGAGCAGCGCAAGATCACCTCTCTCGCGGTCGTAGACGGCAACGGCGCGCTCCGGGGAATCGTTCATCTCCATGACCTCTGGGGAACCCAGATGGTTTAACCACGATCGTTTTGTTTAGCGGAATGCCTCCATCTGGCGCACGCAAAAATATAAAAGCGGGGCACCTTTGCCCCGCTCCCTACCATTTCCTGAACTCATCCCCTCTGCTGGGAGCTTACCTCCAGTAATGCTCTTTCCAATAGTGCTGACGAAACGCGCGTCGCTCGCGCACTTGATGCCGCCGCAGCGCCCTGCGCTCACGTATCTGATGTCGCCGTAACCAGGCCCGCTCCCGGTGCTGGTGGCCGTGATTGATCCGTCTGCCGTAGTCCCTGTCCGGTTGCATTACTCGCCGCTGCCCAGTTGCGCCCGGGTTCGGATGCCACCCACCATCTCCAAACGCCTGCGCCCGTGCTGTTGGCACCCACAGTCCAATCATCATCGCGAACGTAAACACTAAAGCCAGCTTCTTCATCTGTCCTCGCTTCTGCCACTCCCCGTCGGCTGACCTTCAGCTACTTACGTTTCTGACAAACCCGCGACTGCGGCGGAAGTCTCGCCTGATCGCAATATTTTGCAGTGACTCGAGCGTGCCCCTTTCGGCAAGTGCCCTGTCCGCCACCTGATATCCTAAGCTCCGGACGCGAAGGGCAGACGCGCCCTTGCCAAGCCCCGCTTCCAACACTGCTTCTGAGGGAAACAATGGCCGCCCTGATCGACGCCATCGATGTAAAGCGCAAGATGTTCTTCGAACTCGACAATACCCCGTACGTCTGTTTGGAAGCAGAAGTCTCCACTCCGAGCGCGCGCGGAGCCCAAACGCTTGTCCGCCTCAAAATGCGCAACCTCCTCACACGTGCCGTGTTCGACAAGACATTCAAGGCCAGCGACAAGTTCAAAGACCCCGACCTCGAGATGGTGACTGCTTCTTACCTATACAGCGACAGCGACGGGGCGCGCTTTATGGACCAGGAGAGCTTTGAAACCCATACGCTCGCGGGAGACATGATCGGCGACGCCCTCGACTTCCTCATCGAAGGCGCCGTTATTCAGTTGACGAAGTTCAACGGCAGCCCCATCGGGCTGCAGCTCCCAACCCACGTTGAACTCGAAGTGACCTACACTGAGCCAGGCGTCAAGGGCGACACTTCCAGCGGTACAGTGACGAAGCCAGCTACCCTTGAAACCGGCATCCATATCCGCGTTCCCCTATTCATCAAGCAAGGTGAAAAAGTCCGCGTCTCCACCGAAACCCGCGACTTCGCCGGCCGCGCCTGAATCTCAGACGAAGCCCGCCATTCCCGGCGCGACTCCGCTCGACGCGCGTTGTCAAGACGTCCAGCCTTAATCACGCCCTATTCATGCTGTAACGTGACCATTGATTCCACCTTTAGCGCTCGACTTGCGGGGATGTAGCTCGCCAACAGTGCAGTGCCAGCAAAAAGTGCCGAAATTCCGACGAATACCAGTGGATCCGTTGCCTTGAGCCCAAAGGGCAGGTTTGTCATGGCGCGCGTCAGCAGTAATGCTGCGGCAATACCAATCCCCACGCCCAGCAGCGCAAGCCTCATACCCTGAGCGACGAGCAACCCAAGCACCTGTCGGGCAGCAGCGCCGAGCGTTACGCGAATCCGAATCTCTTAACGTCTTTGAGCGACGGAGTACGAGATGAGGCCGTTGGTCGGCTCAGGAGCGTGCGTACTTTATCCCGGCTAGTCGCCGCGCCGCTTCGGCCTCAATACCGTGAGAGAGGACCATTACGTGGAAGATCTCGCCGATGCCGGCGGGGGTGACGAGGTGCTTCAATTGCATCGCTACCTTCGCGCGCTCCTGCGGAAGCACGCAGCCTTCAAAGGCATCGGCAAAATCGTTCGGCTCCCCGATACCCACGAGGAAGGCCGCCTGCGTCAGCAAACCCTCATGCCTCAGCCCACGCGCCTCAGCCTCGTTGCGTAGAGCTGTGAAATTCACGTGCGCCGTAATGTCCTGTTCCCCGGGAGCCTGGTACGGATCGGGGCTGGCGGTATGTTGTCGATAAGTCATCACCGTGTCGTGATGGCGACCAGCTCGCTGTTCGTCCTGAGTGAAACCGTAATCGACAAAAACCGCAAATCCTCGCCGGGCCGCAAGCACCGCCGAGATGTTTCTCATCCAGTCCTGTGCAGCAAGTGACGCCTCGACGCGCCCGCCATCCTGGGGGAGTATCGAGTTACGATTGAGGTAGGCCAGTTCCTCTGCCGAAGGCTGCACGAAACGTTCATTGAACTTTCCGTCAGGGCCGAGTGCAACGCGCACAGAGCCACGGTGGTCTACGACTTCTACCGGCAGTGCGTCAAAGAACTCATTGCCGAAAACGATGACACTCTCCCCGCTCTGCCTGGAAGCTTCTTCGAATTGTGCATGAATGCTGGCTCGCCCGAGTTCGACGTGCTGTCTCAGCCGCTCCGATTGCCTTTGACGCAACCACGCCGATGTCTCGACAAGCCTGTATCTGAGCGCCGTAGCGAACTCCGGGAACTTCTTGTCGGCCCAGTCGATCACATCGAGTGCAAACAGTCCTCTTCCGGGGCCAAGTTCTATGAGATCGATCGCCTTCGGGAAATCGAGCGTTCGCCACATCTGCTCGAACTGCCGGCACATCAGTCTCCCGAAAAGCGCATGAACATCGGAAGAGGTATAGAAATCCCCTGCCTTGCCGAACTGCTCGCACGCACGAGCGTAGTAACCGAGTTCCGGCTCGTAGAGGCACATCGCCATATAACGTGAAAATGGAATCGGCCCCTCGCGTCGAATGATTTCGACGATGCGGTCGCGGAGAACATTGGTCATCAGTTCTCGTCCCGGGCGGCATTCTCGCGCCGGCTCTGCGGAGTTCGCACGAACATCTCTATGAGGTAGTCGTGAAGGCTATCGTAGAGCTGCCGCTGGAAGTTCCACTCGAACTGCGAGTTCTCAAGATCGCGCGGATGCAACTCGAAGTAATAGGTGTGTACCTGTACCGCCGGATCCTTGAAGCGAATGATGACTTCAACGGTTTCGCCCTTCGGGCGCGCGTCGAAGGCCAGCAGCGGATGCTCGTAAAGACGCAGCTGCCGCAACACTCGCTCCAACGCGGGGTTTCCATTGGACATGTACTGATTGTATCTGTCCGCCGGCCAGGCCTCGGCGGTAGATTGCACAATGCCCATGAGAGCGCTGGAGAACGGCATGCGAACCCGAACTGTCCTGGCTATTTGCTCCTAGTGACCGCGCAGAGTTCTCAGAGGTGGAGTCCACGGCACTACGCACCGTCCGCTCCATCAACACAGCGCAAGCTGCCTACATGCGCACTTACTTCGATTCGGGTTACGCCTGCGATATTCAGTCACTCAGTCCCGATCCACTAAGTGCCGCGCCGACCGCTATGCACGCCAATAGGCTGGACAGATTTATCACCAGCGGCAAGGAACATAACGGTTGCATCTTCCGGCTGGAGTGCAAAGTCAGAACGAAGCCCCAGAGGGAATACAGGTCCTCCGCCGTTCCGGCGAAGAAAGGAACAGGGCGGGCGTTCTGTTCGGACCAGTCCGGCATCATCAAGTACTCGATCGACGGCGAAGCGAAGACTTGCTTCGAGAGTGGCGCAGCCCTGAAATAACCTCACGCGGGAAAAAGGCGCGATTGAAGTCGCGCCCTCTTCATTTCAGCCCATCAAAGCTAGTGCTTCTCGCTGCTCGCCGCGCGCGACTCCGGACGCGGCGTCTCCTGCGAGTACTCGTAAACCCCGCGGCCAGACTTGCGTCCGAGGCGCCCAGCCTTAACGTACTGCACCATCAGCGGACAAGGACGGAACTTCTCTCCTAAAGCTTTGTGGAGGTATTCCAAGATGTGCAGGCGCGTGTCTAATCCGACTAGATCGACCATCTCGAACGGCCCCATGGGGTGGTTCAGTCCGAACTTGATGGCCTTGTCAATGTCTTCCGCCGAGGCAACGCCCTCCTGCAACATGTAAAATGCCTCGTTGCCGATCATGGCGTTGATCCGGCTGGTGATGAAGCCCGGCGCCTCGCGGATCACAACCGTGTCCTTCATCATGCGCTTGCCGACTTCGACCGCAGCGGTGAGCGTTTCAGCATCTGTCTCCAGCCCTCGCACAATTTCCAGCAGCTTCATCTTGTGCACGGGGTTGAAGAAGTGCATGCCGACGACCTTCCGTGCGCGATAGGTGACAGACGCAATTTCAGTAATTGAAAGCGACGACGTATTGGACGCAAGGATCGTTGTCGGGCGACAGATCTTGTCGAGAAGCGTGAATATCTCGATCTTCGATTCCATCTCCTCGGGCACAGCCTCGATGACCAGATCAGCCTCGCGTGCCGCGTCCTCAACGGAGGACGCGAACTCGAGCCGGGACATGGCGGCTTCGGCTTCGGACTTTGATGCCTTCCCGAGTTCAACAGCCTTATCGAGGTTGCCACGGATCTCGGTCTCGGCCCGACGAAGCGCGTTCGGAAGAATGTCCTCGAGGATCGTGCGGTAGCCACCGAGTGCGCAAACATGAGCTATGCCGCGCCCCATGATGCCGGCGCCGATGACCGCGATAGTCTTGATCTCGGCCATTAGCCTGCGCGCTCCAGTTCCTCAAGCACCTTGATGAAATTCGGATTTGAATTCCGCATGTATTCCGCCAGGCGTTTCTTCTCGTCTGGTGCAACAAATGCCGTGCTGGCGACGATGCGGCGGAGTGTTGCAGCGATGTCGTCTACGTAGTTCATCATGCGAATGAGTTCACCACTCGATGCCATTCGAATTCCTCCAAAGTTGTCGGATGAGTGCGGCTAGGCCGTAGTTTGCGGATGTATCCCAGGAACCCGCAATTGGATGCGCCCCAGACCCAAGGGGCAAACAGCTATTTTACATAATCGGCGATAATGACAGGATGCTCAGGGACAAGAACCTGATCCCGTTGTCGCACCAGCACCAACATGCGCTCGCGCTATGCGTACGCATCGACCGGGCCCCCGACGCGTCGCTTCCCGAGTTTCAGTCGGAAATAGTGCAAATGTGGGAAAGCGAGATTCGCTGGCACTTCAATGCTGAGGAGCAAGTGCTCTTTCCCGCGGCCAGGCTACATCCTGAACTTGTGCGCCTGATCGACGAGTTACTTCGAGACCATGTGTTGATCCGCGACTATGTCCAGCAAGCGCGAGAGGGTGCGCTGGAACCTGTCAGTACTCGTGCGTTTGCTGCCGCGCTCTCGGCCCACGTCAGAAAGGAGGAGCGACAACTCTTCGAGGAGTGCCAGCGGTTGTTTGACCCCGAGCAACTTGCGCGTTTCGGAGCGGAACTTCAACAAAAGTTGGCGAAGGCTCTAGGACAAAGCTGCGCAATGCGTCCCCCATTTGGCTAGGCAGACACGCCAGCGTCTGCTGCATCTAAGGTTTCGCGGGCGACTGTGCGCCCAGCCTGGTGAATAATGCGCTCGCAATCGTCGCTGGCAATCGACGAACATAGTGCTCTCTCCGAATGCTTCGACCGGATGTCGTCCCGGAAAGCCGAGTCGCGTCCGCTCTCAACTTATCGCCTGCAATTCAATAGCAGCTTCCGGTTTGCCGATGCCCGCAAGTTGCTCGACTATCTGCAGGAACTCGGCGTAAGTACCTGTTATGCGTCGCCACTACTGCAAGCGAGCGCGGGTAGTGTCCATGGGTACGACATCACTGACCACAACCGACTCAACCCCGAGATCGGGACAGAGGAAGAATTCCATGAATTTGCACGCGACGTGCGTAGCCGCGGGATGGGTCTGTTGCTGGATACGGTGCCCAACCACATGGGAGTTGGCCACGGAACCAATCCCTGGTGGCAGGATGTCCTGCAGAATGGACGCGCGTCGAAGTACGCGAGCTTCTTCGATATCGATTGGACCCCGCTGAAGGTCGAGCTGCGAAACAAGGTGCTGTTGCCGATACTGGGCAGTCAGTACGGTGACGAACTTGAGAGTGGCCGGCTGAAGCTGTCCTACTCCGATGGGCAGTTTCGCGTGAACTATTACGACAAGGTCCTGCCCATCGATCCGCATACAATCCCGCTGATCTTTGACGCTCTCGGTGCGCTGAGTGCGACGGACTTCAATGGTGATGAAGCGGCGTTGAACGAGTTTCGCGGATTGCTGATCGCGTTCGAGGAATTGCCACCACACGACACTAACGAATCGGACCGCGCAACAAAGAGGCAACGCGAAATCCCGTTCATCATCCAGCGGCTCCGCGGGTTGACGGAGCGTTCGCCGGAGACGGTGGGTATCATTCAGCGGGCCCTCGATGTGCTCAACGGCAAGCCTGGAGATCCGCACAGCTTTGACCCGCTCCATAAGCTGCTCGAAGCGCAGGCGTACAGGCTGGCCCACTGGCGGGTTTCCGCCGAGGAGATCAATTATCGGCGCTTCTTTGACGTAAACGATCTGGTTGGTCTTCGCATGGAAGAGCCGCAGGTATTTGCGGCGACGCAGAGGTTGATTCGGAGATTGCTAGCGGATGGAAGTGTCTGCGGGTTAAGAATTGACCATCCTGACGGACTGTTTAACCCTCCCCAGTACTTCACCCGCCTGCAGATGCTGTATGCGGCGAGCCAGTGTGCAGGGCCCGAGCCGCAGCGAGCGGTTGGGGAGAACGGAATCGAACTCGACGTACAGGCAGCATTTGGCCAGCACGACTGGATGCGTAACGGGCCGCCACTCTACGTGATTGTCGAAAAGATATTGGAACCAGGTGAACATCTACCCAGGGAATGGCTGGTTGACGGCACTGTGGGCTACGAGTTCGCCAATCTGGTGAACAACGTCTTCATCGACCGGCACAACACGAAGGCGTTCAGCACACTGTATCAGCGCTTCGTCGGAGAACCGACGGACGTCGACACGCTCATTTACGACAGCAAGAAGCTCATCATGGATTCTGCGCTCGCGAGCGAAGTCAATGTACTCGGACACATGCTCGATGAAATTTCCAGCACAGACCGCAGGGCCCGCGACTTCACTAGAAAGGTGCTGCGAGATGCCATTGCGGAGACGATCGCGTGCTTCCCCGTGTATCGCACCTACATCGACGAGCGTGGCAATATCTCCGACCGTGACCGGGCATACATAGAGGAGGCTATCGCGAAGGCAAAGCGCCGGAACGGCTCGATGGCCCCGGAGGTATTCAACTTCCTGCGAGACATCCTGCTGCTGAAGGGAACA
>Ga0196976_1000125_pt1 | contig 50910 bp, 65 predicted proteins | sample S3v_513CmetaG_FD_148644 | JGI IMG/M metagenome (GOLD analysis project Ga0196976, IMG submission 148644) | Soil microbial communities from Anza Borrego desert, Southern California, United States - S3+v_5-13C | ecosystem: Environmental > Terrestrial > Soil > Desert | place: USA: California... | reverse complement strand
CGCTCAAGGAAGCCCTTGAAAACAGCATCAAGAAAACAACCGAGAATCCTGAAGAGGAAAAGCTCGCACGGCTTGTCGCTGAAGCCCTCAACAAGAAGGAATCAGAAGCAGCCGCGAAAAACAAAAAGACAGCGTTTGATAAGTTTTTGGCAGACAATAAGGAATTTCATCCTGAGAACGATCCGTCAGGCTTGAAGCGCATAGCTCTCGAAAAGAAGCTTGCTCTCTTCAACGTCAACGGACTCTCTGAAGTCGATGATTTCTATTCTGTCATGGCAAATGCGAAAGCTTTGCTAGGGGGACAAGACACGCCGCCTAAAACAGAAGACGTTAAGGAAATCAAAAATCCTTACGCATCAACTTCCCGCACAACGTCTAACCCAACCGTCACCGACAGTGATACTGAACTCGATTCTCGGGAGAAGAAACTGCTTGAACAGGTTGGATGGACGAAGGACAAGTATTTGAAGATGAAGGCGAAGCAACCAGCATTTGTCGCCAGCATCCTAGAACACGTCCGTTAATTACTTAACCTAACTCTATAACAATGGCTTTTAAAGGAGCTGGTTCTCTGAACCCTCACGGCGGCCCTGTTCTTCGCACAGAGATTCTCGCAAACTCGATCACTGTTACTGAACTCGATTCAGTAAAGGTTGCATCTGGTTTCGTTGCTCTCGGCACGACAGGTGCTCTCGTGTTCGGTCACGTCACGGGAATCGCAACAAACAAGGGCGTTGGTATGCCGTCAACTGGAATCGCAGGAGCTGAATTTGGCTCTTTCACTGGTTCTTTCTTGACTGCTTCTGACAACCAGACGGTAGCCAAGAATCGGGCAAGGGTTGACATATCTAAGCAATCCCTGTATTCCGCTGAACTTGACGCTACTATCGGCACAACCACTGGTTCTAACCTCTTGGGTTACTACCTCGACATCACTGATGAGGATACTCTCGATGAGTCTACTGCCGCTACTACAACTGCTCAGTATTTCAACTGGGGTGTCGATCCTAACAACTCAGCTCAGGCTATCGTAAACATTTACGAATCGTCTGTCTTTGGTGTCTAACCCTCTTAGCAAACTACTACATTTATGATTGAAACACGCGCAAATTGGACAGACCTGATTGCCGGTGTTGGTTTGCAGATTGCCGAGGTCTTCGACCAAGGCCAGGAGGAATACACACCTGGTATCAGCAATCTCTTAATCGGCAGCACTGGTGAAGGAGCACAAAAGAACTTCACTGGCAAAACTGGTATTGGCCGCCTTCGCAAATTTGATGGCGACGGTGAGGACATTCCAGCAGGACGCCGCTACAAGACCTACACTACAAAGGTACTGTACACAAACTACGGCGAGCATGTTGACGTTTCAAAGAACCAGATCGAAGATCGGGACTTTGACGCAGAGCTCGACGAGATGAAAGACCTATCAATTGCTTCCCGTTTCTCGCAAGACGAATCAGGTATGCAGTTGTTCAACGGCGGCTTCGCCACTACGACCAGCGTCAATGGCTACGACATGACCTGGTACGGTGACGGCAAGCCTCAGTTCTCTACTATTCACCCGACGACTGTCCCTGGTGGCAGCACGCAATCTAACGCCTCTTCGACTGGTATCGCCTTCGGTGATGACAACCTCGAAACGGCTCGCGTTGCAGTTACCCTCCAGAAGACTGACGATGGCCTTCCATTGTCTCTCTTGGGCAAGATGACTGTTGTCCTTCCGTTCAACCAGGACAAGAAGGGCCAGCAAGTTACCGCGTCTGAGTTGGTTTCCGAGAACGCTAACAATGCTATCAACATCTACAAGGGTGCTTCGGTAGACATGGTAAGCTCTGTATTCTTGGATGCTACTAACGGTGGTTCTAACACTCAGTGGTTCTTGATCGTCCCAGGACGCACCAAGCTCTACCACGAGGTTCGTCAGTCTCCGACTATGGATCAAGATGTCAACATCAAGAACAAAGTCGTTACTTACACCATCGACGCTCGCTGGGCTAACTACTCCAAGGACTGGAAGCGGTCATGGGGTTCTAAGGGTGATTTGGCTGCTTACTCAGCTTAGTCACTAGGTTTCCTGACAGGGGTTCGTAAACTCCTGTCCTCAATTAAGACATCGCTTAATCTCACAAGCCTGTCGGTAAGAGATCATGAGATACCAGTACCTTAAATTAACCAAAGGCAAATCGACCAAAGCCGAAAGGGTTTTTGCGGAAATGCTCAAACGCAACCGCGTCCCCTTCCGTGCCAAGGTCAAAGTCAACGGCCGCGAGGTGGACTTCCTTATCGGGAACTTCGCCATCGAAATCAACGGCCATGACCAGATCATTACTAAAAACAGTTCTCTCTTAGAGAACGGGTATATCCCCTTCCATTTTACGAACCGTGAAGTGCTGGAGGATATATTATCTATCGAATTGCAAATTAAGAAATTATGGCACGACAAACTGCAACAAAACTAAAGGCTCTTGAACTGACCGATAATTTGGTCCAGAGCACCACTGTTACTACTAAGGCTACCGCTGGGGCTGTTACCTACACCGTAGCTGAATTTACTGGCGGCTTGATCCTCCGCGATCCGGCTGGGGCTGCTCGTGAAGACGTTACCCCTACTGCCGCTGCTCTTTACACTGAACTTGGCGATCCAGCCGTAGGTGGCACCTTTGATGTGGTCATCCGCAATACTGCGGACGCTGATGAAACTATTACCATGACTGCTGGCACTGGCGTTACGATCTCTGGCACCGCTACTATTGGTCAGAACAACACTAAGATCTTCCGCTGCGTTTTCACTTCCCCTTCGGCTGTGACTATGTACTCTATCGGGACTCTCGTCCACTAATTGAAAGCTAATTGAATTTTACGATGATTGTTAAAAATCCTACTGACAGCGAATTGAAAGTCCAGATCAACGGACGCATTTACGAGGTTGATGCTAAGGGCGAAACCAGCGTACCAGCCGAAGTTGCTTTGTACTGGCGCGATAATATCCACGGCTTCCTTATCCTCTCTGAAGAGTCTAAGACAACCGTTAAGCCTACGCCTATCGTTACGCCAACCGTTGAAGAAACGGAACCTGTAGTTGAAGAGACTGTCTCGACAGAAACAGTTGAAACGACCGAAGAAAAGAAGGAAGAAGCCAAGCCTAAGACCAAATAACAATGTCTCTCCACTACTCGACAAATCAGAACCGTGTTCTTATCGGTTCGAAATCGGAAGCCAACACCCGAACGTCGGTAGCTCTTACTAATGCTTATGATAATGCTGCCACTACGAAGATCTTCGAGGCTGGCGGTTACTCAAAGCTCAACCTCGACATCCTGTACACGATGGGATCTGGCGAGGCTGGTAACTCTATCGAAGTCCGCGTTGACCAAAGCCCTGACCGGACAAACTTCTATCGCATCCCTAACGAATCGGTATCAAGCGGAACCTCTACTCTGACCGCCCGCGAGTTCACCTTTGTCGGATCGGATGCCGCTGCTGCGACTATCTCTATCGGCCTCGATATCTTCTACGAGAACATCAGGATCTCGGTAAAGGAAACCGGCGTTGCGACCAATGCTGGAACCATTTACGTTGAAGGGACTATCTGGGGCAAATAAGCCTTATGAATCCCGCTCAAGAAGCACAACTCAATAACTTCAGAGAGCACTACAATTCCATTGTCGCCAACATTACGTCTGCAACGTGCGACTTGGAAAAACTCTTAGCTAACAAGGAGGCGGTTTCAGAAGAACTGGCCTCCTTAAAGGCAGAATTGAAATCCCTGCAAGCGGAACAGAAGCTGGTCCTGGCATCCGTTCGGAACTCTCTCAGGCAAGCCGCTGTTCGTGATGAAAAGGTCGGAAAGAAAGAACAGGATCTTGAAAGGAAGATCAAGGATGCTGACAACAAGATTGCCAAGGAGACTAATCGTCTTGCTCATGCGGAAGCTAAGCATGTCAGTGAAATCGCTCACCTGACATCAGCTATCGACCAGCTTTCCGTTAAGAAGTCTTCGCTTACGCAGTCCATCGAAGAACTTAAATCCAAGGTGAAAGAGATGAGGTCCGAGGCCCAGTCAGTCCGTGCGGATATTTCCGCGTTGGAATTGGAGAAGAAGGGCCTTGTCTCAGAGATCCAATCATTCCGGCAGGAATTGGAAAAGTCCAAATCTGCAAGGGATCTGGAAATGGCTCAGATCGCTGAACAGATCCAAGCCGAGAAAGACAAGATCCAGAAGCCTTTGGAACTTTTGGCAATTAAGGAGTTCGAATTGGCTAAGCGAGAACGTAACCTAGAAGTGCTGATTGCCCGCTTCAGGAAACACTTCAAGAAGCTGTACCCAGATCAGGAACTAAAAATATGAGATCAGAACAAACAAAAGAACAACTAATCGCCCTCTTCTCAAGATCTGTTGGCCAGACGCTTGATGAATTAGCTAAGCTCGAAGAGGAAACGTCCAAGGTCAAATCAGAATTGTCCCAGGCTTCTAGTCGCCTAATCGCCGTAACTGCCGAAGCTAACCGCATCAAGGCAGAAGCTCAGGATCAGTTACGACAAGCCGAGAACGAGATGCGGAAAATCGACGTGGCTCGTTCAGAATTGGGAGCTGAATCAGATAGCTTCTATCAGCTCAAGGATAAGCTCTCAAAAGAGATCAGTGAGAATCGAGACACTATCGCCCGCCAGGAAGAAAAGATCACCTATCTCAAGAATGAGGTTAAAAGCATGGAACTTCTTCGAGTTGCCAAAGAGTCGCTAGAAACAGAGCTTAACGAGCTTAACGCCAAAGTAACCAGTGCTTCAAAGGATCTATCAGCTCAGGAGGCTGAACATCTGGTCGCTCTCAATGCTACCTTGAAAGAACTAGAGGCCGCCAAGAAAGAATTGGCCGGGACTCGTGCTAACAACGAAAAGGAATTGAACCTCATTCTTCCCCGCATCGAAGAACTCAATGAACGGGAGAAGCAGGTCAAGATCAAGGAAGAAGGTTTGAAGACTATTGAGGACCGCTATAAACGCCTCTACGCCGAGAAAGGAGCGAACTTTAAGCTTTAGCCTATGTCGTGGTTTGCCCCCCAAAATCCAGGCATCGGGGGAATCGACGAATTAACCCCCGCCGAAGAGACATTTCTGACCTCGCTCGCTGGCCTGCCAGTTGAACACGGAGATGTCCTGTACGTTGATGCTAACGGAATGATCGCCCGCCTCCCAGCGGGTTCTTCCGGTTACTTCCTGAAAACGAACGGTCCTGGCGAAGACCCTTCTTGGGAGGATGCTACGACAAGCGCGGTGTGGGGTTCTATCTCTGGCACATTGTCCGATCAGTCTGATCTGCAAGCAGAGTTGGACGCTAAGCTTAATGTTGCTGAAAAAGGTGCAGCTGACGGTTTGGCAACGCTTGATGGTGATTCCAAAATCCCGACCTCTCAGCTTCCTGGCCTTGCCCTGACTGACGTATTTACCGTGTCTTCTGAGGCCTCTCAGTTGGCTTTAACAGCTCAAGAGGGAGACATTGCTATTCGGACTGATTTAAATAAGACTTACGCCCACAATGGCGGAACAGCTGGCACAATGGCTGACTGGTCTGAACTGCTGACTCCCACAGATTCTGTAACTTCCGTTAACGGGCAAACAGGGGTAGTCTCTCTTGATACGGATGATGTAAGTGAGGGGCTAACCAATCTCTATTATTCCGATGAACGCGCTCAAGATGCAGTAGGTTCTATCCTCACGGATTCTGCTGAAATAGATTTTACTTACAGTGACGCTACGCCTTCTATTACTGCTTCGCTTAAATCGGCTTCTATTGACGAATCGAAACTTGATGCGTCAGTCAACGCCTCTTTGGACTTGGCTGATTCAGCGGTCCAGGACTTGGCTGATCTTGGAATCACCGCTACGGCGGCTGAGCTTAATGTGTTGGATGGCATAACTGCAACCGTTACGGAACTCAATTACGTTGATGGTGTGACATCGGCTATCCAAACTCAACTAAACTCTAAGCAGACACTCGACGCAACCCTGACCGCCTTGGCCGGTCTTGATACGACGGCCGGTCTTCTGGTCCAAACAGGAACCGATACCTTTGCCAAGCGCACCCTGACTGCTCCGGCTGCTGGCATTACGGTTACGAACGGCACAGGCGCAAGCGGCAACCCGACTTTGGCTCTCGCCAACGACCTTTCGGCCCTGGAGGGCTTGTCTTCGACGGGCCTTGCTGTCAGGACCGGAACCGATACCTGGGCGCAGCGGACGATCACGGGAACCGCCAATCAGATCACCGTCACCAACGGCAACGGCGTGTCAGGCAACCCGACCCTTTCTTTGCCGCAAAACATCCATACCGCCGCGACGCCGACCTTCGGTGGTTTGACGATCAACGGCAACGGCCTCAATTCGACCCAACGCTGGGTTAACGGCAACGGCGGCACGGCTGGCGCATACATGATGAGTTACAACGACTCTCAGGCATATCTTTCTGCTGGTAGCGAATTGGTGTCCGGCAGTTGGACAGCTCGCAGTACGACCGCTTCCACTATCGCCCAGGACTCGGGCTTCATGGTCTTTTACGGCAATACCGCTTTGACTCCTGGTTCGACCTTCACGCCGACCGAACGCTGGCGCGTCTCGCCGTCAGGCAACGAAACCCTGACCGGCTTTACCGTCGTCAACAGCAATACCGACATCGGCGGCGATATGGTCGTGCTGGCTTCGGGCGATGATAGTTCGGTCCCGTGGATCGACGGCACTCGTCCCGCCATCCAATGGAGCGGCCTCGATACGGGAACAACATCGTTCGTCGCCAAGACCCTCGGCGGAACCCTCCTTAATTTCCACGGCGGCGACCTGATCGCGGGCGACTGGCAGAACGGCTACGGCGTCAGGATCGACGGCAGCGGCGAGATCGTCGGCGGCGGCAACCATGTCCTCAATATCTATTCGCAGACCGGCTATACAGGTTACGGCGGTCCCAGCACCGCGACCTACAACCATGAGTTCTATGGCGACATGTACGGCAACGCCTCCCTTTCTTTGGCTGGCGGCTTGAGCGCCACTACCGGCTCCTTCTCCGACAACGTGTCCTCGTCCGGCTATTTCACCTACTCAGGCAACGCTTTCAACGAGTTCCGCGTCGCCAACGACTCAGGCTCAGGCGGCTACTTCACCTTCGACGGCTACGCCAACCGCCTGTACTTCATCCCTCGCGGCGGCGTAGCTTCGGCTTCGGGCATTACCTACCGCGACTCATCGGAAACGGACAAGATCCTGCTGTCGTTCGGCGCGCAGACCCTGGCCGAGTTCAGGAGCAACGCTTCAGGCCAGAAGGTCATGGTCTTGAAAGCCGCGACCTCGCAATCGGCCGCTTTGCTCGATTTCCAAGAGGCCGGATCGACCAACAGCATGATAAACGTCACGGGCAGCACGATTGCCAGCTCGGCTCTCAACTTCGGCTCCCAGACCCGCCAGATGCTCAATCTCTGGTCTACCTCCAACGGCATCGGCGTCCAGTCGGCAACGATGTATTTCCGCGGCTCGGGCGGTTTTGCCTGGTACAACGGCGGATCGCACAACGATTCCCAATGGAACGCTGGCGGCGGTACGGAGCTGATGCGCCTGGATTCCAGCGGCGTCCTGACCCCGAAGGGATTGGCGGTAGACGGCGGTTACAGCCGAAAAGTTGCATCCATTGCAGGAGCGACAACCCTGACTTCCGCCCACAATGTCGTCGGAGCCAGCGGCACGTTTACCGTCACGTTGCCGGCAGCGGCGTCCCATTCCCAGCGGGTCTACACGATCAAGAACACGGGAGCGGGAACGATCACGATCGACGGGAACGGATCGGAAACCATCGACGGGAACCTGACCGTCACCCTGGCGGCCAACAAGGTTTATACGATCATTTCGAGCGGCACGGCCTGGTTCATTATCGGAGCTTATTAAAACAATATGGCAATACAATACGCATACACGGACCATAGTGGCGTTGACCACGCCCAGGCTTATCACGAAGTGATTACGGTCGATATAAACTTCTTCAACAAGGCAGCTGTCGCCCAGGTGGCGATCTACCGCGACCAGGCTGCCAAGATCGCCGGATTGAACCCTGTCGCATCGAAACTGCACGTCATCAACGGCGAAAACTTTGACACTTATCTCTTGGGAACCATTGATGTCAGGCAGAGGGTCGAGGCCTACCTGCTGACGCTACCGGAGTACGAGAACGCTATCAAGATCAATAACTAACACATCAATTTATGTCTCTAATCGAACTTAAAGCCCGCGCTTACGACATTGTTTCTCAGATTGAATATCTTCAAATCCAGCTTCGAGATACCAATGCCGAAATAGCCAAGCTTGCCAGAGAAGAAGCTGAGAAACAGCAGCAAACTGAATCGAAGTAGCTATTGAAATATTGTATAATTTGTGGTATAATTAGTTAACGAATGTCCTACTTCAACCCTCAGAATCCTGGTATTGGCGGCATTGATGAGATTACTGACGCTGAGGCGCAATTCCTGCAAGCCCTAGCAGGACTCTCCTACTCTGACGGCGATATTCTCTATTATAACGACGGCCAAATCCGACGCTTAGCAGCAGGGTCTGATGGCTATGTATTGACACTTTCCTCCGGCTTGCCGGTGTGGGGTGAATCTTCCGGTGGTAGCGGATCTTTGACTGATGGAGACAAGGGCGACATTACTGTTTCTAGTTCTGGGACAATTTGGACTATCGACAATGACGTTGTTACCTACGCTAAGATTCAGAACGTATCGGCTACCGACAAGTTGCTGGGCCGTGTTTCTGCTGGTGGAGGCGATATTGAAGAGATAACTTTCACTGATTTTGCTCAGTCTCTTTTGGATGATGATTCCGCTTCGACTGCTAGGACAACTCTTGGACTCGTTATTGGTACAGATGTCCAGGCTCACTCTTCCGTACTGGACGACACGACGGCTTCTTTTACGACAGCCGATGAGACAAAGCTTGACTATATTACCGTAACTCAAGCCGTTGACCTTGATGCGATTGAAACTCGGGTTAACGCCCTCGATGCTGCCGTTGTTCTGCAAGGCGGCTGGGATGCTTCTGCTGGTACGTTTCCTGGTTCTGGCTCAGCTCAGGCTGGCTATTCATATATTGTAACCGTTGCTGGGACCGTTGATTCGGTGGCTTTCAGCGTTAACGACCGCCTCTTGGCGATTGCGGACAATGCCTCAACTGGCACCTACGCCGACAACTGGCTCAAGCTTGATTATACCGATCAGGTTTTGTCTGTTGCTGGTAAGACGGGAGCTGTCGCTTTGGATAAGACGGATGTTGGTCTAAGTAACGTAGACAACACTTCTGACGCTACCAAAAACGCGGCAGTTGCTACTCTCACCAACAAGACCATTAGTTTGGGAAGTAACACTGTCAGTGGAACAACGGCTCAGTTTAATTCAGCTTTGTCTGATGCGGACTTTGCCACTCTGGCAGGAACTGAAACCCTCACAAACAAGACTCTGACAACGCCCAAGATCGACGAGATAAAGGATGTAACGAACAATACCACCTGGCTTAAATCTCTCCCAACCGCTTCAGCGGTTAACTATCTCGTCGGTGGTAATGGTACGACTGGTAATCCTGGCTACCTGACTGTCGATGGTTCTGATGCAGACATCACGCTCAAGCTCTTCGGTAAAGGAACTGGCTCTGTTCAGTCCTCTACTAAGCACTTATTCGATAAGACCGCCTATTTCAGCGAGATTGACAATGGTAATTCCAGCACCGCCGATACGATTGACTGGACGGCTGGCAACAAGCAGAAATCCACGCTGACCGACAACTGCACCTTTACCTTCACGCCCCCTCCTGGCCCGTGCAGCTTAGTCTTGAAGCTTGTCCAAGACGGAACTGGGTCACGAACCATAACCTGGCCAGCGGCTGTTAAATGGTCAGGCGGCACCGCTCCGACTCTCACGACGACTGCAAGCAAGATCGACATTATTACCTTCTACTACGATGGTACTAATTACTACGGCAGTTCTGTTCTTAACTTCTCGGCATAATGGCTATTGCCCCCGACAACAGCTCAGGCCCTCATGTAAGCAACCCTGTCACCTCGCAGACGACCCCGTTTACCGTGGGTTCGGGGAGCAACCGTTTCATGTATGTGTGGGTTCTTGGCGATACGGCAGCAACGACAGGAATAAGCGGTATCACGTATGCAGGAGTAGCGATGACAAAACTAACTACCCATAGGGTTTCTACGGATCGTTCTTTCGATGTGTACTATCTGGTAAACCCAGCCAGCGGTTCGAACAACGTCGTTATCAGTCGTGGCGTGTCAGGGGTCATTGCTTCAGGGTTTGTGTCATATTCCGGCGTTAATCAATCGGCTCCTATTCCTACCAGCACCACTTCGACGGATACCAATTCGAATACCAGCTATTCAGGATCTATAACCACCACTGTAGACAATAGTTGGGCGATTGTCGGAATCCGTGATGCCAGCGGCGCAACGATCACAGCTGGTTCAGGTCTTACGGTCAGGGTTACAAATACTTCAAACGGTATCCATCTTGGCGATAGCGACGGGCCAATCAGCCCTGCTGGGTCACATACTTTTAATGCCACCTGGAACTCTGCCGTAACGGATGGAGCAATCTTGTTCGAACTGGCGGCAGCTGGTGCTGCCCCTGCTGCGGGCAACGCTATGTTTATGGGCGCAAACTTTTAATATGGATCAAGAATTAAAACGACAATTAGACGATCTTAAGCGCACGGTTGATAGCCAGGCTAAGTCTATCGAAGACCTGAGAGCTAAGAACGAAGAGCTGTCTCGCGTCCTGTCCACTCACACCCACAGCGGAAACGATGGATCAGACTATTTGTATAGCGGCGGGATCAACCTGAAGCCGGGACAGCAGTTTATTACTGGTAATTTTGCATTTGCAGAATCAACAGAAAGTGATCCGAGTGATCGAACCTCCCAGATTCAACGCGGGTATCTTGTTGTTGGTAGCGACACAGGAAGTCAGGATGGGGTAGATAATGCCCAGCTTACTATCGAAAATCAGTCAGGCACAGATAGCTCAACAAAACAAACGTTTTTTTACGGCTTCAGAGGAAGAGTTTATTCCTCAGACGACGGCACTGTGTCTTCAGGTGGAACAACTATGACAACAAGCAAGTTTTCTTTTGTTGTGGATGAGCTTGTCGGTCAATACATTACGGTTACTAATCCAAATTTAACCACAGAGTTTCAAGCATATGAGATAGCTTCAAATACTACAAACTCTGTAACAATAACTGGAGGTACCTGGTCATTTTCCAGCAGCCAAAACGCGCCATTCACGATTTTTACGCCAGTTTACTTAGGAAGCGGTAATTATCCTTGGCGAAGGTTCTACGTCCGAGATGGATCCGCCGGTGGGGTGCGCTTTGGATTTGGCCCAACGAACGGTGGTCAGAATGGCCTTCTGTATATGGATGGTCAAGACCTGAAATGGCGACAACCGGACGGAACCGTTAAAACAGTAACGACAGCTTAATCATGAGAGTACCACCTGTACAACCTTAATATGGCAGAAATAATCTTTGACCTATCAGGCACCGCTGGTCTGGTGTCGCGTTTCCAAGGAGATTTGAATGATACTACGGCGAAGCCAAACCTTCGCTACCTTGGCAATGATAACCAGATCGCTGACGGCATCTTTAACCCGATGAAGCGTTACGGGTATCTGTCTCCTGCCAACAATACCTTTGCTACCGTTACAGGTTCTTTGGCGGCGCTGTTGACAGCCACGGAATATGACTCAGAAAACGATGATGCGTTCTTGGCCGAGAATGGCCCGTCGATTTTCCAATTGGATGGACTTGATGACACTTCTCTCGCTACCGCCGTAACGCTGGCAAATTCCAGTGCGGCGATTAGTGATTTGCAGGTATATGAAATCGACGGTGAACGCAAGTTGTTCTATGCCTACAGTGCCCCTGCCGCAGCTGATAACCATATCATGTTTACTTACTTCCCGTCTGGCGTTGATTCGGTTCAGATTGGAGGTCGTATCAATCCGGCAGGTTCTGCTGAACCTACGCTAAGCGCGTTTGATCGAAATTCTGGCGGCAGCTCAAACACTACTATCTCAACCCCGATCTCAGTTCCTTCCGGCAGTAATCAGGTCGGTGTTGCTATTGCCTTTACTTACAATGCGGTATCTCCAAGTTCTGCTACGTGGAACGGTTCGGCTATGACCAGTATTGGATCAGGAACTGGTTCATTTTCCGGGGGCATCAGCTTCGGCTGGGCCATGTACAGGATTGTTGCGCCGACGACGGGAACCGTTTCCGTAACCTTTGGGTCGGCTACTAGCAACCGCGTAATCCATGCCTTTGTTTTCGATGGGGCGCATCAGGTCGCGCCGGTCACGGCCTCTTCTACGAATACGAACACGGACGTTTCCAATGAGATGGGCATAACTATCAATGCCGCCTACCAGCTGCCTTTTACTTCTACCTTTTCTGAAACGGCTAATCACACCTTTGGTTCTGCCCAAGAAGAAATATCGCCAAGTTCCGAGAATAATGCCGGTACGGATTCTTCTAGCTCTTTCAGTATGGCGACGATAAGGCTCAGGGCGGGATATGCCAGCCTTCCGTTCGTTAACTCTGAAGAGAACTGGCTGACTGACCAGGCTTCAGGCAGGTTTATCCAGACCTCGGTTTCCCAGAGTCCGTTCATATGTACGGCCGACAACGGCTTTGCTTACCTGTTCAACGATAACAGCGTCCACAAGATAGACGGAACAGAAACCGGCGGAGAACAAGGCACGATAACCGAAAACGTCCTCAAGTTCCCTTCCTACTTCACTTGCGTCGATGCCGTGGATACGCGAGGCAAAATGTACATCGGCGTTCAATCGAATCCTCAATCCGGCTTCAGTGACAATCGGTCCTACTCTGAATCGACCGTTGGCGTTTACGTATGGGACCGGCAATCGACCATCGTTGGCACCCGTGACTTCATCCCACTGTACGGGGTCCGAGACATTAAGAAGCTCTATATCGCTCCTAATGGGGATGTTCGGGCTATCTGCATTGGTGACGATAGGTTCACTCAGATCAGGTCAATCTCTAGCGGATCTGGAGCCATCCTTAAGACCTTGGGATTATCAGCCTATCCCAACACCAAAGACTCGCTGAAGATCATGAACAACATGGCTGTCTGGCTTGGCGCAGATGGAGTCTTCTACGCTCATGGTGCGGTCATTTCTGGTACGCCTGAAGAGCTGTACAAGATCGGAGACATCAGCGGCCAATACAGCGGCACGCTGACATCGGGGGCTATCTTCATCGGCAATAGCGAAAGCACCCAATCCAGGCAAGGCATCATTCTTGGCCTGAGCGACGACAGTACCCAGAAAGTCCGCAGGTGGTTCCCGCATGGCGTAGGCACCATATCTTCAGTTGCTCAGACGGGCAATCAGGGTAATGTCTATAGCCAAGTAAAGTTCTTGCCGACACTCTCCACGATCAGACATATAAACTTTGTCGGGATGCCTACGGCGACGAACTCCTCAGACGTTATCGCCACGATCAAGTTCTACTTCAACCAGTCCCAGACGGCATCGTTCAGTAAGAATGTCACTAAGGCCGACATGAACAAAGGCTATCTGTCGTTCGAAATCAACAAGCCGTATGTCCATGCGGTCCAAATAGAGATCGAATATTCTACCTCCCAAACCTTGGGAACTGACGAGTTCGCTCCGGCCTACGCCGTCCTCGAATACGAGCCTACTTCGACCTTGAAATAAACTAAAATCTGTGGTATAATATAGAAACGCAATATGGCTGTCACTCTCGCAAACCTCATCACCAACCTCGATACGAACATTGGTGACTCCTCAACCGACCGCATCTCCCAAGCAGAACGATTCCAAGCTTTGACCGAAGCCGTTGTCTGGCTCAATGAAGAGCTAGGTAACGATCATAACGTAAGCACGCAAGAGATCGACTTTATTGATACCGTGAACTATTACAAGATCACGGCTCTTGTGCCTGACATCCAGGAACCTACCGAACTAAGGCGGGCCGTGGGCAAGAACTATCCCCCTTTCACCCGTAAGGACGGCAGGGAGATTGCTTCCGAGATCGCTGAAGGCTCCCAGGAACCTTCCTACGCAATCGAATACCAGGATGACGACTGGTACTTAGGGATCATCTACAACCCTCAATACCAGGCTCAGGTCATCTCTGAGTTCGATTCTTTGACCGACGGCGGCGGGACATGGCAAGCTGATACCACCAACTCTGACGCTACTAACGTCACTATTGATACGGCTGAATATACGAGCGGTAACGGTTCTCTGAACTTTGACGTAGACGTTTCTCAGTCAGGAAACAACAGGGCTACTATCTACAACGAGGATGCCAACTCGGCCGACTTGTCCGATCTCGAAGACCTGGCTAGCTGGGTATTCGAAGCCTACATTCCTAATGTTACCAACTTCAGCTCGATCACCTTCTATTGGGGAACCGATTCCTCAAACTATTGGTCCGCTACCGTTACGACGGATATAAACGGTTCGGCCTTTGCCAATGGCGACAATACCATCAAGGTCAATTGGGCTGATGCTACTCCTACCGGCACTCCTGACGCCGGCGATATCACCTACTATCGTTTCGATTTTAACTACACAGTTTCCCAGGGCGACGATACCGACTTCCGTTTGGACTATCTTCGCGTTGTCCGGCCTGAGAAGCTTACCTTCCGCTATGTCTCTTGGGTGGTTGGCAAGAACAATTCCGGCACTGACATTTACGCCTTCTCGGCTACTACTGATGTCCCGTTCTTCTCTGGTAAGTACGATCAGTACAAGTACGCGATAGCTCACAAGGCAGCTGGTTTGCTCTTCAAATCACCTCTTCGGCTCTACAACGATGCCCTGGTCCAAGAAGACGAGGCCAACAAACAGCTTGAACGAGCACGTAAGATCTTCCCTACTTCCAAGACCCCCGAAGAAAAGAACTTTAAGGTTCGAAGCATTAACTTCAACCGGCGTTATCGCTACCGCCGCTAGTTGCAAGTATGACAAATTTATGGTATAATATATAAGTCAGAATGGCTACTACTCCGAAACAGAAAACAATCACTAACCCGAACACTGGCGCACAGTCCGATAAGTTCCTAGATACTCTCCAAAGTCGTCTACTTTCCCAATCGGAAGTCATCTCCTCTCAAGACACTGAACTCGAAAGCAAAATTGGCGAGGCTATTAAGGGTGTTCAAGCTGGCCAACAAGCCAGTGCTCAGCGTATAGAATCTCAGTTTGGCCGTGAGATCGGTTATGCCCAGGAAGAAGGACAGAGGGCTATTACCGGCAACTTGGAAGGTCGTGCTGGGTTCGCTACGAACATGGGTGTCCTCCGTGAAATAGTCGGGACCGTGGACAAGAACCTCAACGACCTGGCTCAGCGCAAACAAGAACTGATCTTGGCTGGCGAAGCAGAAGCTGCTGGCAAGATCTCTGAACTCCAGCTCAAAGCTATCGAATACAAAACCCAGGCACAGCAACGTGTCTTTGAAAACCTCCTTTCCCTTTCCAGCTTGGCTGTCCAACGGGAAAACCAGCGTTTGTCTCGTGACCAATTCGGATTGGCTATGAAGACTGAGGAGCGTTTGGCTAAGGCTCAATCGTTCGAAGAAAGGAAGGCAATCTCTCAGATTGCTATGGAATTTGGTGTGCCTACTAAAGAAGGAGACACTATCGAAACTATTGTTGCTCGGGCCGCTCCTTACGCATCAGAAGAACGACAGCTCCAATTACAGAAGATCAGGGCTGAAATTGCTAACTCCAAGGCTCAGGCTGCTAAGGCATTGCAGGGAGATAAAGTTAACCGCATTGACTCTATTACGGCTGCTGCTTTGGCCTCTGCTTATCGTAACGGTGATACCGGCTTCTTGGCTGGTTTGGATGGCTCTGAAGATGCGGCTTTGGTCTATGGCGAGATCATGCGCCAGGATCAGGAAGAAGCGTCAGAGCTAAACTCTATGGCGGCTAATGCTGTTAAGTCCGGCAAGAACATCAACCAGTTCTTGTCTGAAGTTGGTAGCTCTCCTAAATCTTACTCTGAAGAAAAGGCACGAACTGCTTACGCTTCAATCTTGGCTTCTCAGCCAGCACCTAAGAAGAGCGGTGTCCCTGCTGTTAATGTGGCAAAACAACTTGGCAAGGTTGCCGAAGCACCAGGCAAGGCCGTTGCTCAATTCTTCACCGGCAATAAGCCGAAAGGCATCTTTAAATAAAACGTGGCATTTAGGCAACAAAGGACAAACCAAAACTCCAGCAGCGGATTTGGTTCATTTAGCTCATTCGGCAGCTCGACGAATGTGGATCTGACCACCTCGGCGGGGTTGTTGGAATTGGCTCGGGCAAAAGGCGGTGCTGTCAGCGAAGCCGCTGAAGAACTGGCCCACCCTACTACGGGCATCCTCTCTACCGTTAGCGACACCTTCAAGAACTCTTTCAAGAAGTTCATTGACGTTATCTCGGTTCCTAACCAGATCGTAGCCGGTGTCCTTTCTGACGATTACACGGTAGGAGAAGCTATCGACCAGAACATCTCAACCTCTGACGTGATCTTCGGCCAAGCCGATCCCAACGCTACCCGTATGCAAAAGGTCGGCGGTTTTTTGGTTCGTACCGCTACAGACATCGTGCTTGATCCCCTCACCTACGTTACCTTTGGTGCCGGTTCAGGTATTGCCGGTCTGCGGGCTACGACTAAGGTTACGCTTGGAGAGAAGGCTGCTGCTCAGCTTGGCAAGAAAGCGTCCGCAGCTGCCGCTGTCAGCGACGAGGGCCAACAGGTCTACAAATATCTCAAGGCCGTTGAAGCTCAGAAGAACGGGTTGGCCAAGGGTCTGGAATTGACGGAACGATTGAAGAACTTCAAGAACGCCAAGGCCATGCGTGGTCCTGGCGAGATTTACGATCTTGCTGATGAGGCCCTAGATGATGTGCTCAAGAAAACGATTGACGCTCCCCTTGATCCTGACTTTGCCAAGAAGGCCTTAACTAACCTATTGGAAAAGGCTCCTCATATGGCAGAAACTATTATTGATAAGGGTGGCATCAAGTTCTTCGGCAAGTCCGTCCTCTCAGGCCAGCGCATCAATGCTGCTATGGAGATGATCCCAGGCTTTACCTTTATCGACAATCTGACTGCTCCCATCCGCTCCAGCGTAACAGCTCTCTTTGATCCAGCAATGGTAAAGACCGACTCCGGCTGGGTAAGGCTGCCTGAAGAATACGTAGGCCTGGAAACTAAGGCTCGTGATCTGGCTGAGTCCCTAAAAGATGATCGGCTTCTCAAGCTTCCGGCCATCGTCAAAGCAAACAATTTAAATACAAACGAGGCCAAGTTCCTGACGGCTGCCGTGGAAGCGGGCAAGCTGCCGACTGACGAACGCCTGGCCAGGGCCTATAAGCAGCTCCAAGGTTTCAGTGAGAAGGAGTTCGAGTTCCTGAAGAAGTCAGGCATCCCTGTCGCCTTTCGTGACAATCACGTGCCGCACATGCTCGTGCCGAGCAAGATCCAGGCTATCCCTTTCACCCGTCCCCTATCTGACGCTACCGGCGCAGTAAAGCAACGTACTATCGACCAGACGATCTTTAAGTCTGATGATGCTTCGTTGGATAAGTTGGAACAGGTGGTACTTGGCGAGAAGGACCAGAAAGTAATTGATAACGTCTTCAAGGAAATGAAGAACTCCGGCATGGAGATCTTCGACGACAACATCATTACCGCCCATGTGGCGCGGTCTATGGATAACATCAAGGCAAGCACGGCTAAGCTTCTGATGCGTGAGGTGGCTTCCAAGATGGGGGCTTACGAGACTGTCGCTCCGCAGGGTTGGGTCAAGCTCAATGCCAAGAAGATCAAGGATATGGCGGATTTCGATGCTGGCATGATCCTCGGCTCCGAAGGCGAACACATCCTCTTCCATCCAGCAGTCGCTAAAAGGATCGAAGATTTCGCCGGTGCGGTCATCACTGACCCTGCTTCTAACGAGTTCTTGAAAGCTTTTGATGGCCTCCAGAACCTGTGGAAAGCTTCGGTTACGGCGATCTTCCCAGCCTTCCACGGCCGCAATGCTATTTCGAACGTCTTCCTGCACATGATGGACCTGGGCGTTCACTCTCTCAATCCTGCTATTCACAGCCAGGCTGCCCAATTGGTTTACTTGGACCGCAAGTTCGCCAAGCTTCAGGCTGAGGCAATGGCATTTAATCCTGCTTCAATATCCAAAAAAGCAACAGTATTACCAAGCAATACTGTTGAAGACATGGCAGATTTTGTAGTTGGTACAAAGAAAGATATAGATTCCCTATACAGTAAGGAATCACAACTTAATCAACGAATAGATTTGGGTCGAGCACGTGAACCGTTTGTGCCAGCAGCGGAAAGACAGGGTGTGGATATTCCTCGTGGTGCAGACGAACTCATTGCCAAACTTCGAGCTGATACAGGATTTGGTATGTCAGCTGAAAGGCAACTTGCAAGAGAGGGAGATACGCTTCCGTATTCTAAGGCTAAGCAGTTAGTTGATAAAACTGCATTAGCTATTCCTCGTGAACAGATTGATGCTATTCAAAGATTTGTCGATGACATAGGAGAACATATGTTTGATGATGTAGGTCTTCAGATATTTAAGAACGGAGGCCAACAAGGGCAGTATGAATTTGGTAGAAGTGTTGTATCAATATTTAAAAAGAGCATCACTGAAAACGGTGGCAAGTTTGATCGTACTGTTATCCATGAGTTATGGCACTCATTATCACGCTTCCTACCAGAAGATCAAATCGCAGGGGTTAAAAAGACCTTCGAGCGTGATAAAAAAACTTACATTAAGTCCCACCCAGAATGGGAAAAACTACTGGATAATGCTGGTGGCATGACCACGGTAGAAAGAGATGCTTTCATTAAGGAGTTCCCCAAAGCTGAACCATTTCTCAAGAAGGAACTGGACTCTGATTATTGGAAGACTATGTATAGTAATGAGACTTACCGACTCAAGAATATTGATGAATGGTTTGCTGAAAATCTTACTGATAAGACCTTTGACCGATTTAAGGCGATGGACTCTGCTACACGTTCGGTTTTTGGACACATGAAGAATCTAGTTAAAAGTTTTATCTCCGGTATTCAGAGAGCTTTTGGTCGAGATAAAGCTGGTAAAATAATGGATGATTTCTTGAGTAGAAAAAATGACGAACTGATTCGTGACGGCAACTTAGGAATGTCTGATAGTATGCTCTTTAAAGAGGGGCTTGTTAATGGATCACAAACAAAAGTGACCAACAAAGCTCAGGATGAACTTTACGAATTGATGACCAAGAAATTATTCACTGATGCCACTGGCCATGAATGGAGCTTTGGCGAATTGCGTGAAGCCATTAAAACCAATGGCGTAGCTTTCGGTGGCAAGTTCTCTGGGGCAATGGACGTTACTCCTATTGGCGGCTCTGATCTTTTCCCTGGCATGAAGAATATGACGGTCAAGAAGGGTGCAAAGAAGGCTATTAAAGCTCCTGTTGACGCTGGTTTCGCTGTCGGTAAGTTAGTTGAAGAACAGGCTCGTTTGGTGGACTTCATTGCCAACCTTAAGAACACTGGCGATGTAACGTTGGCCGCTCAGCGGACTAAGATGTTCTTGTTCGACTACCAAAACCTCACAAACTTCGAGCGTACTTTCTTGCGCCGAATGATTCCTTTCTATACATTCACCCGCAAGAACCTGGAGCTTCAGGCTCGGTCTCTCGTAACTACCCCTGGCCGTGTTGCGGCTCAGGCTAAGACTATTCAAACATTGGGTGACGTTCTTTCGGGCGGTGAACTGACCGAAGAAGAAAAAGCCGCTCTCCCTGACTGGGTGACGCAAGGCGTAGGCATCTTGTCCAAGAAGAAAGGCAGCACCGTTGAGATCCTGACAGGTCTTGGCACGCCGCTTGAACAACCCTTTGTCGCTTTCCAGCCTAATGTCTTCCTGGGTTCGATCTCCCCGCTGGTCAGAACTCCTGTCGAACAGATGTCTGGCTACTCGTTCTTCCAAGGCAAGATGTTGTCGGACGTTACCAATGCGGCAGCATTTAAATCAGCTCCTCCTGTCATTAAAGACTTGATCGGCTTCACTGAGATCAAAGGCAAACGATCAGACGGCTCTGATTTTACCTGGTATGTCTCGCTGCGCCCTGAGCGAATGAACCTCATACTTAACTTCCCATACGCCCGCATCCTCTCTTCGGTCAAACAGATGCAGACCGTAGACGTGTCTGAACAGAACAAGATCATGCAACAGCTGATCGGCGTTCGCCCTTACGCTTTCGATGTTGAACAGGAAGCGGCTAAGCGCGAAAAGGAAACCCGCGACAAGCTGGAAAAGCTCCTCGACAAAGCAAACGTGGTTGCCACCTATAAGCGAGCCTTCATTCCCAAAGACGACAAACAGAAGGATTTCAAAGGTTTCTAACAGCAAAAGACCCAAGGATCAACCTGGGTCTTTTCTCTTCGTCCTGGGGCATTTTAGGGAAAATTAACCCTAGAATACCCTTATATTACAACGTCACCAACCAGTCCAATAATTCCACCCGCGAACTGCCAGCATAGTCATCCTTCTCGACGAAATGGGGTAAGTTCCGTTCTATCAATGAAGGCGTATATTTCTTTCCCTTGATCGCTCGGGCGAAACAGACTAATGAGCTGGTGGTAGGACTATCCTTAATAAGTCGGGCAAAGTCCTGTTCGATGGTGTTTTTCATATTATTGGCGTGGTGCTATTGCTTTAATGTCTTCCTCTCTAACCAGGAGATAGTCTTCACCATCACGTCGTATCTGCTCTGAACTGTATTTACTGAACAGAATCCTATCTCCTGCTTGCAGCTTGGTCGGGATCAGTGTGCCGTTTTCTGAAATTCTCCCTTCGCCAACCGCGATGACGATTCCCTCTTCAGGCTTGTCATCGTACTGGTCCGGCTTTACCAATCCCATCGTTGACTCCATAGCCAACGGTTTGACCAAAGCATGGTCGCGGAGAAAGGTATAGTCTGCCAATTTAGGCTGCTGTTTCTCCATCTTCTTTCTTGTCTTCAGCTGGCTTCCTTGCGTCCACCAGGATTACGTTTGAGTTGATCTGGGTGCGGCCGTAGATCAATACTGCCTGGAGTCCTAGTTCGAACTCGTTCAATACCTCTTCGATCTTGACTGCCGCCTTTTCCTTGCGCTCGTTCAATTCAGCAGCGATTGCCGCCTGATCTGTCGTTGGGTTACTTTCCATCTTTTTCTTCTATATCGTTGATAACTATATAATCGCTACTGATGAACACGTTGGCGATAGACACTGAGTTTCGGATCGCCATTTCCGTAACCTTGAACGGGTCGATGATACCGGCTTGCAGCAGGTCTTCGAATTGTCCGCTCATGGCGTTGAAGCCGTAGGTGTTCATGTCAGGGTCAAACGTCAGGATGTTCTCAATGACGTTATCGCCGTACAGGCCGCAGTTCTCCGCTATCTGACGGATGTTCGCTTCTGCCACCCGCTTGAAGGTCTTGTGGAGTTCTGGGTGAACTCCGGTCTGCATGAATGACCAGAATACGCTGAGGCCACCTCCCACAAGGTAGCCGTCACGCATGGCTGCACGGGCGGCATTAACTGCGTCCTCGTACCTGAAGATCTTCTCCCGTATTTCGAGAGGGTTATTGCCGGCAACCTTGATCGTCACCATGCCGTTGGTCAGTGATGATACCCGCTTCTTGAGCTTCATGTGCTTCGGGTCTTCTTGGTTGCCGATCTTGTCCATCTCCTTACGCAACGTTTCAACCCGATCTTCAATCGCTTTTGTGTCTTCGGTCTTACGGATGATGACTGTCTTGCCGGTGTCGGAAAACACGCGGTTGGCAATAACAAAGTCTTCGATAGTAAGCTTGTCTACGATGCTGCCGTTCTTTTCGGCTATGACCTTGCCACCCAAGTAGGTAGCCAGGTCTTCTAACGTGTCTGTCCCTTCCTTTGCCTGTACGTCCTTAACCAGCAATACCTGGATCTGTCCCTGCTGGTGGTTGGCTACGAAGAACGGTAGTGCCTCCCCAATGAAGTCCTGGGCCACGATCACGACCTGCTTGTACCCATTCATGAGGCAGGTCTTCAGGATCGTTTCGGCTTCCTGGGCGTAGTAGAGGCGTTTGTCGGTGATAAGAACCGGAACATCGTTGTACGATGCCATCATAGCTTGCGGATTGTTCCGCAGCTCGGGAGTCAACATGCCAGCTTCAATGATGAAGCCGGTATCTTCGATGATCTCTGTCTCCTTGCCGAAGCTAGGCTCAATGATGACATGGCCATCCTGGCCCGCGACTTTGACTACGCGAACGATGTCTTTAGCAATCTCATCGTCGTTGTTGGCAGAGATCTTGGAAACAAAGAATAGGTCGTCGTCTGACTCTATCTTCCTGATCTGTCCTTTCAGATTTTCTATCATCTGGTCAGCGAAGATCTCGTATTCTCGTTTTAGGTCCATCCTGTTCCAGCCCTCATTCTCGATCAATCGGATACCTTCCTTAATCAAGATGCTGGATAGGAGGATTGTTGTGCTGGTTCCATCACCGGCTTCGGTATTGGTCCGAAGGGCTGAGTGCTTAATGATCTCGACGACAGCGTTTTCAACCGGATCTTTCAGCCGTATGTTCTTTGCTATCGTTACGCCGTCGTTTGTTACAAACTGATCGCCACGATCATCCTCGTATATGACGTTGCCGCCTTTCGGGGACATCGTTTGACGTATCGGGTCAGCTAGAGTGTCTACTGCTTTTACTACTTTGTCTTTAACTTCTGAGAATCGGAATACTTTCTTGTTCATTCTTGCAATTACGGTAATTCTGTGGTATAATATCTACACTGACCTGCTATAATTATACCACATTTTTGCAATACACTCAAGCAAGTTATCCCCAATATGGCAGATAGATACGCAACTACGGAGCAGGTGGAAAGTTTAACGAAAGAAATTCAAGAACTTAAGGAAATCTTGAAGCCTATGGCTGAAACGTATGTTGCGGTCACGAAATTGGGCAAGTGGGCGGGTCAAGGGTTGGTTATCATATCAATAACCATCGGTATCATCTTATCTCTCGGTCCTGTTGGTCGTACTATCGGCCAGCTGGTACGGAAGCTTTTAAACTAATATGACAGACTTCATCCCCGCCTTCGGGGCTTTTCCATCTCCAACGGACTATCGAGACATCCCGCTTGCTGCGGTTGTCGGTGAGTTCAAATCTTACCCAGATGAATACTTTGTGCCTATTGATGACCTGCCTGTTGAGCACCAGCGCAAACTTGGAGCATGTGTAGGACACGGCCACACCAAATACAAACAATACTTGGATTTCGTTGATACGGGTTTCATCATCCCTGAATCCCCTCGTTTCGTTTACGCTATCGCCAAGGCTAAGGATGGCTATGCGGGTGAAGGCACCTACCCTCGCCTTGCCGCCAAGATTGTCCAAGACTATGGCATTGCAACCACGAAAACGGTTCCCAATGACACCACTCTTTCTCATGAGGAGTACGTTTATTCCCGCAATATAGACAATATTCCCCAGGCAGCCTTCGCTGAAGCGGCTGAAAACAAGATCAAGGGATACGCTTTTATCACCATCTCTAAAGACGGCCTTAAGCAAGCCATCGTTGAATCCAATGGCGCATCTATCCTGATGCGTATTGGTAGCGAATGGTGGACGGATGCCAAGGGCAATAGCACTTGGGACAAGAAGAAGATCGTCCCGCTCCGCAAGCCTGGCTCAGTTGTCTCTGGCCACCAGTTATATCTCTATGGCTATGAAGACGTGGGCGATGACACTAAGTTTTACATATTAAACTCCTGGTCGAAGGACTGGGCTGATGACGGGACCAACTGGTTCTGGTGGTCTGAATGGAAGAATAATATCAGCGAAGGCCTGACGTTCGTTGATGTTCCAAACAAGATCATACAGGAAGCCAAGAAGCTTCCAAAGCAATTTAGCTACAAGTTCACTAAGACTATCAAGCACGGCGAGCGGAGCAAGGACGTTGAAGCCTTGCAGCTGGCCCTGAAGGCTGATGGTTGCTACACCTATGTCGTTACTGGCTACTACGGCAACGTCACACGGGAGGCTGTTGTGAAATTCCAACTCAAGCACAAGGTTGCATCAGTAGCAGAGATTCAATCGCTTGCTGGTCTTCAGGTCGGTCCTAAGACCATCGCCAAATTGAACCAATTGTTCAATAAATAGTATTGCGTAATGCAATAAAATGTGGTATAATATAAACATACCGCATGAAAGAGAAGAACGACGACTTCCTGATTGTCCGTATTCCGAAACGACTGAAACAGTTGATTAAGAAAGATTCCGAGAGCAAGGCCGTCCGGCCATCGAAGATCATACGCGACATTTTGGAGAAGCACTACCGCGACTAATGCTCCAAATTGTTCTGAAGGGTAGAATCCCTTCCAAGAAGAATTCAAAGATGATGGTCTGCCGAGGCAGTAGACCAATGCTTTTGCCGTCTGCCAACTATACGGCCTGGCAGAAAGAACAAAGCCTCTGTCTCAAGGGACTCAAGCCCGTAGTGGGTATTGAATCTATTTCCATAGTCTTCTACGCCCCTGACAAGCGTCCTACTGACCTAACGAACAAAGCAGAATCCATCATGGACCTGCTTGTAGATAACGGCATTATAGAGGATGACAACTGGTTCGTGGTCCCAAGCGTAACCCTTTCTTTTGGTGGCGTAGACAAAGACGACCCGAGGGCCGTCATCACTATCTCCTAGTCTACTATCAGGCAGATCTGGTAGTTCTTGTAGAATAGGCCAGGTTCAATCGTTTCTGCTGGATTGATCTTCAGTCCGGCCTTTTTTATTAGCTTGCAATCGTGGACGTAATCCTCCTCCCCTTCTCCCCTGACGTAAGGCTCGTCGAACGCTACGATGACTTGGCCCTTGATCTTGAGGCTATTCAGCTTCTTAGTGATCTTGGCTGCTTTCTGTTCCCAGGTTTGTACGCTCATCTTGCTTGGCTTTAGTTATTAAAACTCACCGTATGCTTATCTCTGTCCTTTCGGCTTTGCTCTTGCTCCACTTGCCGCAATCCATGCACTGATACCGCTGGTACGTCGTGAGGGCATTGGCACCCTTCCCTCGCTTCTGGATATGTTGGCCGCCGCAGTTGGGGCAAGCTGCCGTTTTTTCGTCAAAAATGTTTACGTTCGGATGGTTGCTGATCCAAGGAAGAAGCTTGAGATAGATCTCCTCAAGAAGAACGATGTCCTGCTTGTTGTATTTGACCATCTTCTTCCAGGCTTCCATGTTGCCTTCCATGCAGCCTTTCCAAAGGGAGAATCCCCCCGTCTGAGCCTTGCGGCCGAGTCCTAGATAGTTTCCTAGGTCATCCAGCTTATTGCTGTTGAACATGAAATACCGCTTGGCTACCTTCTTAGTGTCCACGGTCTTGTAAGGAGATGGCGGCGTAAGCCCGTTAGCGATAAAGAAGGCGTTGGCCTTTCGCATATCAAATTGATCCCCGTTGTGGGCGATCACTACGTCTGCCTCATTAAAAAGCTCCCATAGTTTCTTGACCAAAGCCTTGTCGTTCTCAGGTTCCTTTTTGTATAGAGGGAAATCAGGCAGGGAGTAAGCCTTTACCGTCTTCTCTCCCAACCATTTGTAGGCAAAGGAAAGCATGTGTCCTTCCCGTTCGTATTCGATTACGTCCTGTTCGTATTTTCCCCAGATATAGCCTAAGTTCGGGCTAGTCTCAATGTCGTATAGCAGTATTTTCATTTAAATGTTCAGCGTGTCGGCTAGATTCCTTTGATTACAACTTTGTCTTCCAGGGTGACTGGAAGCTTTTTCTTTATTTCGTAAACGGTAAGAATGGAATCTGTTTCAATCTCGCCGTCGTCGTGCAAGACTTTTATGCGCTTTTTTATTTCGTTGATAGTTTCAAATTCTTCGGTAGTGTCCTCGCAGCAGCCACCACGATAAGCCAGGACAAACTTTGCAGTCTTGGATTTCCCTTGTTTTGGACCACTACGCAGCTCCCAGTCTTTTTGAAATTCCCAGCCAAAGTTTTTAAGTACAAAGCCCTCCTCCGCATAAACGAACCCCTTTAGATCGTATTCCTTCACGCCTGGGACCGATACAACAACATCAATAGCATCGCCAAATTTTCTTCTAACCTTATCTCCTGGTTTGAATTTATCCATGTATTAAACTTAAGTTTGAGTTCAGAAAGGTGAGAGTGAGTCCTACGTGGCTTGCGAGTCGTGACACCTACTCTGAAGGTGAAGATCGTTGACCGGCTCAACGCGGCACACCATAGTCCAACACCAATACAGGCTATCGTCACGTTCTATGGTCGTTAATTTATTCACCACCTCCCACCTCTCTAAACTCAAAGATCTAATACATATATTATACCACATTTTGTATCACAAAACAATGTTGTAATTGGGGAAAAGTAAAGGAAAAAGCCCCCATTTCTGAGGGCTTCCGATGCGGTCAGTGACCGCGTCTAAAGGAGACAAGGAACTTCTTCCAGATAAGCTCGTAAGCCTCGGCCGGAAGACGTTTCGTACCGAGCATTTCTTCTGCTTTGTCATGACATTCACGACAGAGTTTTTCCCTTCTGCGTCGAAGGGCTTCATGTCCCCGAAAAAATTGTTTCGGGTAAATGTGATGTACGGTCATGTACCGAAATCTGCCACAAGCCTGGCACTTGGCCCACTCACGGGACTCGCAAGGACTCGGGCTGCGGGTCGGCTGGACTTGCATCGCTTGCATAATCCTTCCTCCAAATTGACATAGTCTTTGAAGAACCTTCTATCGCATCCAGAACAGTAGATGCTATGATCTTCAACCCACTGGTCACACCGGAATCTAACCATAGCGTCCACTCCTTAAATAGTTGCAGTAGCTGCAAATATGAAACTTAATCAGTCCCCAAAGGAAACTGTAGCTGGTGTATCCGTGTTGCGGGTGATGGCGGCAAAACAGGCATTTGCCCGAAGCCGAAAAATTCATGTGAACTCCCCTCCAATTCTCTGGTTTTGCACTTCTTGCAGAACTTAGGTAGCAGGGCTACATCATCGAAGTTTCCAAGTACGGTATCGCACGAAGAACACTTAATTTGCACGGTATTTTCTCCTTTTCAAAGATCAGGTAAAGACCTGTTCCCGACAGACGACTAGCCTTCAATCGTGTATCGGCACAAGGCCTATTTGCCCCAGCATGGCTTGCTCCAGTTCCAAGGGCGTGACCCTTGTTTCTTGTAGAGCTGCATGGCGTATGCAATGTTCCCCTCCTGGGTATGAATGTCGTACCCAAGCTTCTTACTATCTGCTAAGTGATAGTATTCGTTGATTTGAAATACCCCTACGTCCTGCGGGTTAGCCTTCCCACGAAGCACAGAACCGTCTTCGTCGAACTGCCTATGGGTGCTTTCGCAATATGCAATCTTCATTGGCAACTGCGGATCGACACCTTCCTTTCGGGCGTATTCCACTATTTGGTTTTCTACTGTTTGCGGTGGCTCGATAGGCTCATCCTTAATGGCTACGGGTGCAGCGGTAGGGGTAGTAGTCCCAACGAGCAAGGCAAGCAGCAATGCGCGTAACATATACGGCCGAAACTCTCGGCCAGGAGGCTACTTCGAAGCGGCCGCAACTTCTACCGGCTGATTCTTTTGCCCAAAGTAGAAACTGAAGACACCAGTCAAAGCGAGCATGAAGTCCTTGGCTTCCAGTTTCATTGTCAGGAAGCCGATGCAAGCCGTGAGGGCGAACACCAGGAGGACTATCTTGGACGCTGATTTAAAAACATCCATAATCATTAACATATTATACCACATTTTAGACACAATTTCAATCCAAACAGAGGCCATCACAATGCTTATTGACACTCGTCAATAGTTCACCGCCTCGCCCTCAATCCCAGTAGAGTTGGGATTAAGAGCAACCATGTTGACTCCAATCTTTTAAGACTGAAGGCGAGAGGGTGAACCCTCTCAGTACCCTATTTAGTTTTCTTAGAACTCTTCTTAGCTGCCTTTTTGGTAGCTTTCTTCTCAACTACAACCGGCTCAGGAGTGATTTCTTCCTCTACAACCTCAACCTCTTGCTTGGAGGCATAAGCCACGTAGGAAATAAAACCAATAATGAGAACAAAAAGAATAAATGCGATCATTTCTTTTTCCAATTAGTGTAACCTTCGGTCACTTTGTTAATATATTTCAACTCCTCTAACGAATACCCCAGTTCTGTACCCTGTAGCTTTACGATCAGGTCTTTCCAAGGACTGTAGAGCACCTGCCAGTCGCCTATTACGGCTTTGCCTGTGCGGGCCTTGGAGATCTTATCGGCTGATAGGTTTGCCCAATCTATGCTTTCAAGAGGATACTTGTAGCGATACTCGAAGATGTCCGGCTTTTCGTTGTTATCAACCATAGCCTTGATCTTCGCCCACCTCTTGTATTCATTGGCAATGTTCACGCAGGTCATTCCGCACTGATAGTCCCCCGTGTCGGAAACCCTCTTGTTGTCGAACCAGAACCTGCTTAGCCCATCAACGCTTGATACGAACAGATGCCCCGTATCCTTCCCAAGAAAGTCCTGGTAGATGGAGAGCTGGCCAATGTAGCTTTCGCGTGGCTCCCCTGTTTCATACTTGCGTATGTCCCAAGCGTTCTTGTTATTGATGGATTTGATCTCTATTGGCTGGCCATTGTCCATTCTGATGGCATCCATGTAGCCGTGAATGACAACGCCCTCTCTTTCCATTTCAACCCGTCCGTCAAAGTCTTGGTCGTAGTATGGATCTACGATCCTACTGTCTTTCAGTATTTGCAGCATGGCATCTTCTACCCCGTTTCCTGCCCCCATTCGTAGTGTTTCGTACCATACGGGAGGGTTTGTGATTGGCACGCCCTTGAGGCCTAAATAGAGGTCCAGGGACATCTTGCCGTAATCACTTGGATAGAAAGCCTTTTTTCCTGAATTTCGCGGATTGATTATTAGTCTATCTAGCACTAGAACTCAGGCGGTACGTCCAGATCCTCGCTCTCCGGTCCAGCTGCTGCCGCTGAAGGCTTGGATGCGCCCTTATCTACCATTTCCAGGACTACGACGGCCAACTCGGCTACCGTAGGCTCGCGGAAGTTCATAAACGTCCCGCTCTTTTCAACCGTTGCCACGATTGTCTGACCTTCTTCAAGCTTCTCATAAGGCCTGGTCTTGAATGTGGAGAGCCAATTGTCTCCGTATTCTGCGGTCTTGATTGAGAGCTTAGGGATCTCCTTTTCTTCAGGAGTACCTTTTTTAATGAGCTGATTGCTACGATATACTTTCGTAACGTGTAATTTTTCCATTTATCTATTCTTGAACTTATTCATCTTTCTTTCGTACTCAGCTATCTTCGCGCCGAATGGACTGCTGTAATATACGTTAAACGCATATTCCATTATCGAAAACTGTCGCATCATATCCACCAGTTTGGGGGTGGAATAAAAATCTACTACCTCCAAGTTGGATTCCGTCATGGATGGATGTTCTAATTCTTTAGCCAACCTTGTTTCTTCGCAGCGGTCGCAACGGCAACCCTCGATATAATTACTTACTGTTTCCTCGGACATCGACGTTGAAGTTTAACTTCTGCAAATCGACGTTAGGCAATGCACCAATGATACCCTTCTGCAATTCTGCAAACATCTTCAAGTTCTCCTTGAGGGTAGCAATAACCGTGTCCTTAGACTTCGATTCAGCTTCAAACTTAGCAGCCTTTACTTCAGCAGCTTCGCGGCGAGCTTCAGACTCTGCAACCTCGTCACGAACAATTTCGTCGATGGTTGATTCAGCTTCCTCGATGCGGCGGTTAGCATCTGCTTTAATGCTTTCTACCAACTCGGTAGACTTAACCCGAATGTCCAAAATCTTTTTCTCCAAATCAGCCTTTGCAGCTGCCAATTCAAGCTCGTGCTTGATGGTCAGCTCGGTGGCCTGACGCTGTAATTCAACCTCGTCGATCCGGCTGTAGATCTGGTCGATCTTTTCATCAGCGATCTGGTTAGCCTCTTCTTCGCGGATGCGCTGCCTCAATGAGCGAGCGTAAGTCTCCAGATTCTTGACCTGGTTTTCCAAACGCTTGATCTTCTCGTCCTTAGTGATCCGTTCGTCGGTGTAATCACTGTTCCCAAACAAATTCCCCAAAAATCCCATGTCTTTTTTGTTAACTCTTAACCCTTTCTAATGCACATATTATACCACAAATTGTAACACAAATCAAAACGTAATTGGGGATAAAAACTAGATGTAATCGGCCAAGAAATCAAGAGCTTCCGCGAATCCCCTGTTAAACCCCAAAGCGAAATCTAAAGCGTTGTTTCCGTGCGCTCCGCAACCGTAACAGTGGTAGGAATTATCAGGGTAAAGGTAAAAAGAGGGCGTTCTTTCATTGTGAAATGGGCATCTGAGGGGTATCTTCCTGCCTTGATTGGATACGGAAAGGATGCGATGGATACTTACCTCGCGGATCAACTGCAACTCGTCATCTGTTAGTTTCATCCCCATACGCCGAAGTCGTTAACCTGGCCTTTTATCCTGCCGGTAGAGGTATCAAATTCAAACACTTTTTCTCCCATTTCTCCTTTGTTTTTAACCACATCTACTAATACTTGTCCAGGGCTAGGTTCGCTTAACATGACAACTACGCGAGCGTCCTGATAAATGGAAGAACTGCCCTTAAGATCTTCCTTGTGGGGGCGGCGGTTCTTTTCCAGTGCTTTGCCAGCTTCCGGCTTCTTGATATGGTGGACGACCAGGAAAAGAATCTTATGCTCTTGAGCAAGAGCTGTAATCTCCATCATGGTCTTGGCCTGTTCTTCCGCTTTGTTGTCCCCTGCTTTGCGGACCATGTAATCTAAGTGGTCAACGATGACAACCTTAACGCCGAAGATGCGCTTGGCCCTGGCGATAGTATCCGCAAATTCCTTCGTGCTAGGAACAGAGAAATAGAGGGGCAGGTCAAGGGAATCTTCCTTGATCTTTTCCCATTGCTGGTCGTCAACTTCCGTCAGGCCTTGCTTGCTCTTCTCATGGCGTACTTGCAAATACCTCTTGCCTACGGCCCGAACGCCGTCTTCATAAGGCATGACCAGCGTAGGGATTCCACGATTAGCCAGTTCGTTGGCGATATTGAGAGAGTAGGTCGTCTTTCCTATGTTTGAATCGCCTGAAATGATCGTTACCCAATCCGGCTCGAACTCAACCAGCGGAACCAGGTTGATCTTCATGGTATCAGTCCGCTTAGTGCGGATGTCGTCGATAATGTCAGCTAGACCCTGGTAGGTATAGCGGTAGAAGGGCCTAGAATCCTTTAGGATCGCCTGGAAATCGTCCTTAGTCTTCTGCAAGAAGAACTCGTTAGCGTCCTTGATGCCTTCAGGATAGCTAACCTCCATGCACTTCTCGACACCAATACGCTCAGACATATTGATAGCAGCTGTCTTGCCTGGGGTGTCATTATCGTAGGCTATGTAAACCCGTGGGATGGAGTCTATGAGGTCAAGCCACATGGCGTAGCTGTCTTTGCCCGATGCTGGCGAGATTATGCTTTTGAAACCGGCTTGCCAGGCAGCCATCAGGTCAAATTCCCCTTCAACTATGAGGAGATTGCCCTTCTTCTGTGCTCGTTCTATGCCCTCGTCGTTATAGACCCACACCTCGCAGCCTTTCTCTTGTGTGTACTTAGGCTTATTGCCTGGATCAAGCAAGCGGTAGCGGATGTTTATTAAGTCACCTTTCTTGAAGACGGGAATAGCGATAGCGTCCCTTTCAGGATCATACCCAAGCTTGAAATGGCTGATGGTTTCTCTTGCTAAGCCTCGCTTTCGGAGATAGTCTAAAGCAGGTTCGTGAGATTCAAGATTTTTACGATAGTTCTCTAATTTGTCAATAGGAGGTTTGACGTAAGAAGCCGCAGCTACCTGACGAAATGATTGTAGTTTTTCGGCAATCGTCATAGCCTACTCTTCTTTTACGGTTTGGATCAAATCAAACAGAGCTTGGAAGTTTTCCAGGCAGGGATTCTGAACCGTTTCTTCGAGCAGGGATACGATCTTGTCAGCCAATTCCTTTTTCGGTATATATTCCTTGTAATTATCAGTATTTTCAGCACACAGGGCGATGTGGCCCTTGTACTCGGCAAAGATCATGCACGGGAAATCAATGTATTTCCAGTACCAGCCGACATACGGAATGGAATGGCGAGTGCCTTCTAATCCTTTAACGGGGTAGGTTTCGTGTTCGTTGCAGAGGTGTCGGATCTTTTCGTTCAGAGTTCGGTTGTCATGGTGCTTCAGCATAAGAAATCAGTTATGTATTGCATATATTATACCACATTTATGGTCTATTTTCCAGTTGATAACTCTCGCATGTGAGTCTCCACCCATTCCAGAACCTCCTCGTTATTATCAAAGTCTATCCCCGACACTTCCTGGAAGTAAAAAATGTAATTATTAGCCCGGGCAGCGATCCATTCAAGCGGAAACATGCTCTCTCTTAGGTTCTTGTGAGCGAACGTGTCCGTGCCGGACGATCCATGCCAGTTGAAATGAACGATCATGAGAGCCGCTATCTGAGGCTCGGAATAGTATTTGGTGAGAGCCTTGAGCTTGCCTCCCATCGCCCTCCAGTTGGTAACTCGATACTTATAACCAAACTTCTCCAGCCACAATGCACCGTAAATCGCCATTAGGCGCACTGTGATGTTGTTGCCGTAGGTTGTCGATAAGGTGATTGCGGTTTCCATAATTTACCAGGGTAGTTTTATATTAAAGTGTTTAGCCAAGATTCTTTTGAGTATTCTCATCGTCTTTCTTGCTTCTGGGTCAGAAAACTGTTGAATCTCTATCTCCATCCTCCTCATCACCTCCTCCCGTACTCGGCGGCGTTCATCTTCGATGAAGGCTTCAACCTCGAAAGGATCAGTATCTCGCTTAAATTCGTCTACATTGAAGCGATAATAATTTTCCTCATCAACGTCGGCCCATTGGACAACAAACTTCTCTCGGAACCTCTCCCGCCAGGTGTTATCTTGTGACATGGGGGTTAGTCTTCTATACCGGTTACTAAGTACACCTTATCGGCCTCTTCGCGGACATCGACAAAGTGGACAGTTTTATAGTTACTGTAATTTTCCGTATCAATTTCATTGTTATCTGTCTTAAAACTTGAGTTTCCGTGTTCAGCCAAGTAAACAGGAGTATTCTTGCCCATGGTGAAGTCGCCGCCCTTGTAACCAACAAAGGTCTTTCCGATAGCTTCTTTCAAGACCTCAACCCAATCAGCAACAGTTGGATTTTCTTTGCCAATCTCTTTCATCTTGAAACTTTTATAATCGCCATCTTTACTCATCCATTCGACCTCATCTGTGTTGTAGCTACCAAGACTTTCGGTTTGAATAGCAAGTTCGTCATATCGCCCTCTCCAGCTATCAATACCCATCGGCCTTTTATCGAGAATGTCTATAAAGAGAGACTTTGTTTTATCTGTAACTGCTTCTAGCTTTAAAATCATTTCGCCCAAGAGAAGCTGAGGAGAGTTTTTTAATTCTTCAGCCCTACTTGCGGCCATAGCGTTGTTTATTATTGTTTGAAAATCCATATTTATTTAGTTATCCTTCTTCTCCCCTCCTGGGGTGGCTAAAATTTACAAAGATGCCCGTAAAATAATTTGTGGCGATTAGCGTGTTTCTTTACGGGCAGTTCCTTAAAGAGTCGGCAAACGTAAACGGGGTTATATCCATAGCGCAATCCAATGGTGTAAATATCATCCCCTTTCAGGCGGTCTTGTTTCATCTTTTCGCGCAATTCTGCCTTTGCTGCCGATCTTCGCTTACCCTGTCGGTACTCACGCATGTACTGTCGGATGTACTCGGTCTTATTCATCTCCCTTCTCCTTATCCCCCTCTGGGCTGAGGAGGTTGCTGATAAAGGCTAGGGTTTCTGGGGATTGGGCGGTGAGGTCGTCGTTGCGGAGGTTCCAGCGAATATCTTTAGAATCAACAGTCTTACCTCCTGTTACTAAATCGTATATTTCTACAAACTCTCCTTCGGTAGTTACGACCAAATGAGCATGGAATCCTATCGCTAACAACACGTCGCTAAGCCTGATGGGGCGGCCGAGGATTTTAGTAATATTGCTTCGTGCAATAATGCACTGTTGACCCAATGGCCCCAACGCACGAACCCAGGTGTGTTTCGTCTTCCAATTCTCAAACGTTGCGCCGTATTCTTCCTCGCTTTCCTCATCGTGTTCTTTCCACAAAAAGCGGCATCCAAACTCCAGCTTCAAGATGTCTTCGTTAGCCGCTATACAGGCTTCCCTGATGATGTCTAAGTGGTTAGGCATGGTTGGTGGGGTTATCCTCTACATCTGGGATAGCAATCTCAAATATCTCTTCTACTTCGACAATGTTTCCGAACGATTTGCAGTGCAGCGGCAGAAGATCCATGATCTTTTGTTTGTTGTCAGGTTCCAGGTAATAGCTGTCAGGAAAAGTGTCATGCGGCGCTTCCAAGGCGACTTTTATTAGGTATTCTCCGTTGCTAAGGGAAACCAATAGTTTTGTTCTGCTGTCCATAATTATTTCTGCTCATCCTCTAGTAAGGCGAGACCGTCGGAGAGGGCTTTTTGCGGGCAATCGTGGTTACATTCCTTTAGTGGGGAATCAGCACAAGCGTCTGTATGTTCCCCCATCATCCCCTCCAACTTCTCCTTCAGCTCCGCATCTTTGGCGGCGAGGAGGGAGCGGATGAACTCTTTTATTTTTGGAACTAAGCCCCAAACCATGTCTTTTTGTACGGGATTAAGGGTGTCCCAAACCATCATGTTTTCAATTGGCAGGGCATCCAACTCCTTCTCCCAATTCTCGGTGGTGGTGGACATGGGTTGGCAATCAACATTCTTAGGCATGGTAGTTTGGGTTGGGAAAACTTACAGACACTTCAACAACCTTGTAAATAGTTCGATACTGACTTTTGATGCCTTCAGCTTTTTGCAATTGGTCATTGTACTTGATTGCGGCTTTTGCTTTTTCTTCTTTGTCAAAAACAGCTATCGCCCCAGTAAGAGGAAACATGGGTTTCCACCCCAATAGATCGTTACTGTCCTTAACCATGATGGCATAGCATTTTTTGGCTATTATCTTTTTTGGCTTTGCTTTTCTCATATCTCTTTATTTGTTAGGGGTGGATAATTCCTCGACATTCATTGTCGGCTGGCAACCGTAGGTAGAAGCCTCCTCGCTTAACCCGACGAGCTTTTCAACTAAGGCTAATTCCTCAGATGTTAGATCAATGGTTATCCAGGTCGAGTCATCACAACCGTTAAGCCCAATTTTATAGGTCTTTTTAGTCATGTTGGTCCAATAGTTCTTGGTGGTTGTTAATTTCTATACCCAACCAGAAGGCCAAAAGCTCAACAGATACCAATTTGTTAGGGTCTGTTATGCGGTCCTCGTTTAGCCACTGGCGCATCATTCCAAGCTTTTCAATGATCCTGCCCCTCTCTATCTCCTCGCCTCTTTTGCAGCCCTGAAGGTATATGTCTTGAACTTCTTCTTGGATGCTCATATTAGTTGGCTTTAGTGGTTCCTAAGAATTTATCTATTTCTATCTCAAGTGGCTTTCCAGCTAGGTTGTACGCGGTATGAATCGAGATGTAGCCTTTTTCAGTGTCTCCCATGTAAGGAGTCCCATATCCCCACGTTACATCTGGGCATATCTCTACAACCCTGAAGCAAAGCCTTCTGAAAGTACTAGGATGAAGAACCTTCGCAAGACCGTTTAGATCGTTGAAATCCACGTCAATAAAGATCGTAATATCGCCCCGATCTATTGCCCGTTTGAGCGGAAAACAAGCTACAACCTTACGCGGGACAACTGATCTTCGATATATTTCATTTAGAATATTGAATCCAGTCTGTTTTGCGACCTCTGCTTTTCTGAAGGCTGAATATACGCCGTCTATGAAAAGGTAATCGTCCACAAGTCTACTTTTGGTCTTCTTGTCTTCTGCTTCAATCCAGTACTTGTCTGATCCAGCTAAGAACTCAGGTACTTCCAGTTCGTATCCGTCATCAGAAAACCTGCTGTTCTTTTTTATCTTACTGATAAATGATTCAAGCTTTTCGGTTTCCTGTAGATCAAAGCCCGTTCCCATAACAACCTTATAGGCATCGGCTAGGTTTTCCGACATGCAGAAATCTGCTGGGTTGCCGTCAGAATCTTTTTCCGTCGATCCTCTTTGGAAATTCTTATCCAACAGCTCTACCCACCTAACGAAATGGCTTATGCTGTTGAACTTATACTCGAACTTGTCCTTGTTTGACTCCTTCGGTATCAGTTCTTCGTATTCGGTTTTAAGGTACAAATCCTTAAACTTGGACATGGCTTAGTACTATTTCTCTAACCTTCACGTCCTTGCGTGACTCCCTGTGGAGATTTAGACAGCTAATGGCATCGTCGAACGTCACTTTTTCCTGTGATGCCTTTAGGGTTTCCAGTCGAATACCGGCCCTGGTCGAAATAACGACGTTAGTATTCGTCTTAACAAAATGTTCCCTCAGAGCCTTCAAGAGCTTGCCGAAGTTAGGAATCAGGGCTTTTTCCAATACTTCCGAGTAGTCTATGAATATGCAGACAAAGCGATCACGGGTTGCGGCATCCAAAATATTGCGGCCGATGTACTGCAAGCTCTCGCCCTCTCCGAACGTGTTGGCCGTACAGACACACACAAAATCTGGGTGTCGGGCAACCATTTGGTCGGGGAAAGGACACATATCATTCGACAAGGCCGAGTTAATGACCGTAAGGATGTTAGGATTGCCAGCATCTATCTCGTCGATGATGAACACACCGCCTTCTTCGAACGCCTTGCGGAAATTCGTCTTAACAATTTTTCCTGTAGCGTCAACATATCCCAGGAAGTCAGACTTGGACGTTTGTTCGTTTACGGAAATGGAATAGTACGGCAGATCAAGCATTTGGGCGCACTGGACAGCAATGTGCGTCTTTCCCGATCCGGCATGGCCAACCAAGAGAACCGGCAGACGTGAGCTTATGTAATTCAGTACGATTGGCGTTTTCTCGTGGGTCAAGGCACGTTCTATTTTCTTCTTCTTGCCCTCAGTCCTGATCTCAATAGGCCTTAAAACGTCTAAATCCTTGACTACAGCAGCCCTTACGCTCTCCTGAAGACGTTCCTCTGCTGCTTTGGTAGCCGTACTTACCTCTTCAGTGACTTTGCTTTTTACGATTTCGTCTATGCTATTCACGGGTCTTTTTGGTTAGCTTGGCTTTTAATGTCTCCGCAGCGTTGATGTTGAAGAAAGTGGCAGCTGCATGATCCTCGTCGTCTTCTCCGCTAAACCACTGGATGAAATGCCTGAAAGCTGAAGCCTTAAACCGGACGTATTCTTCTTCTGAGTTGGCTTTCTCCCAGTTACGGGGTCCATATTTGACCGCACCGCGCTCCATCAGCTCGGCCCAACGCTTGAGCATGTGCTCAGTCACCCCTTCAGGAATAATCAGGTCGTACCGTGGTTTGCCTTCCTGGAGGTCACGTTGCATCCCTGATGCGTATTTCTGGCGTTTGCCAGAGTCCTTTGTGACAAACTGAGCCATCAGATTCCCAGGCCAAAATGAGCTACTAATACAAGAAGGCTAAGGGCAATAAGGATCAGATTTTTCTTCTCCTTAAGCCGAGCAAGTTTATTCTCCATATTGGTTCTGGAAATCGTTACAGTTGATAAAAAGCTTCTTATAGGCATCCTTGCCAGTCTTAATATCAATCCCATATTCAGTGTGCTCTATGCCGCACAGAGGCCTTGTTTCGGCTTGGGCAACCAGCCAATCACCGGCTTTGACCATGAACACAGCCATAGCTAGTCCTAAAATGCTTACAACAACCATTTCAGCGGTAGTGGCCTTGGATTCAAACAATTCCTGGTCGCAAATCTCACAATAATGCTCGGAACATTCTAGCTTTTTGGCAATTTTGGCCATATTTAAGAAGCGTTAATTGATAACGTGAAACTGTTTAACTGAAAAATGAAGATTTGATGATTCCTAACGGGGACAAAAGTGGTGTCCTATATCCACATGTCCTTGTAGTGCCTTGCGAAGAGTTTTAGGGCCTTGTCGGTCTGTTTTTCGTATTTTTTCCAGTCTTCTGAGAAAGCGGCATCTGACCCCATAATCTCGAATCCGTCAATGATTTCTTGTATCGTTTTCCTCCACTCCTCCAGGTTCTTGAACCCGTGTGGGAAGCTATATGTTCTCTCTTTAAAAAGCTTTAACTCTCTGGCGATCCGCTTTGAGGTGTAGTAGTTCCACCCCGTTAACTCGCAACACCCTATCCCCTCTGTCAACCTGTACCAGATGTCTTTGACCCAGTGCAGATTGCAATAAATTTTAATCATAGCGATGCGTTACCACCGCTATCCCGCTCGAAACATAACGGCCTTTTTCGTCGAGCAATATGGTCCGAATACGATCCTCTGGAGAGTTTATTTTCCCTTCCAGATCGTACTCATACCCCTTGCCCCTGTGACGGATGGTGTCCGTTGACATATCGTTGAAATATGCGGCTTAATAGTCTTCATGAAGTTCGCAGGACATAGATTTTACGACATAGCATCTTTTAAATAAAGGTTTATATATAAAGCCCTTTGATACTAAGCATTTAAATCGTTTTCCTGCGGCATTTACTCGCAAAGTCGTAACTTTTTGCGACATGAAGACTTGTGGTCTAATAAATACCTTTGGGAGTAATGGATTTGCACCATTATCGAAGCCCTACGCACTCCCATGCGTATGGTTTGCAGCCAATGTTTAAGTATATTTGTGGCGTGGCTCCAAGGAGCGACTGGCCCACCTTGTAATGACCTGGACACATACGCACATGTACACCAGAGATGTAAGGATTAGATCCCCCAATCTGCCCTACTTAACGCGCTACCTTGAACGGCCATTTTTTTCTAGACGAAATATATAGGTTGCCGTGGTATATGATTGCGTTAATTGTTTAGGAGCAGATTAGCTGTGTAAGGAGTATGTATGTTTTCCCGTATCCCAAATGATATTAGAAGTTGAGGAGAAACGCGGTTTGGCTTTAATTCCTACCTTTGTGGAACCCTTACTTCACTTATTATACCACATTTCTCAACTTTTTTCATTCACTGTTTCTTCATTTTCTGGGGATAAGTAGAGCTTTGTAATAGTTACAGAACAAAAATATGCCACTGTCAATGGCATACTTAAAAACCCCTTATGTTTCACGGGCTTTATAACCCTTTGTACGTAAACGACTGAGCTTGTTCCAAAGCGTACTTTTTAGTACGGCCATAGAACTTGGCATGGCCCTTATGGGCTACATAGCCATTTTTGACCGGCTTACCGTGCTGATCCAATACAAAATAGAGGTGCTTGCGGTCCTCCGCCAGCTTTTCACCGATCTTCTCTACCATCTCAGTGTATTCAACGGCCATACGGGCGTGGTAATCTTTGATTTTTTCTACTATGAACATGTCGTAAAATATTATAGCACAATTGCCCCAAAGAGGATATCAGATCCCAAGATTACTATATACCACGAAAGGCCAATTTTGGCAATAGAACAAAACAATAATACCTGAGTTTACATGAAGGCTACATGAAGATTTACGCTCTCGGAACTCTGCGTCAGATATAAAAAAGCCCCCTCGTCGGGGTTCTGCGTAGGCTACTAAATGGTCACTTTCCCCTTTCTCGGGAAAACAAAAAACCACCTATAGCTAGTATTTAGGTGGCTTTTTGATGCCTCAAGGGTTTTTAGGGCCTCAAGGGGTAGAAAAGCGATTATTTACCTTTTTTCAATTCTTCGATTTCTTTGTCGTAGGCGGCTTTGGCTTCGTCGATACCCTTGTCGTATTCGATCTTTTGCAACTGCTTAAGAATAGACATAGCATTGCGCCGGATCGTTTCGTTACTGTGGCTGATTAGCTCTCCAAGGGTTAGCTTGCTGTAGTCCATGTATCGCCATTATAACTTAATTCTCGTATTTGTACACCAGCAAACATCTTAGATTTAAACACTTCCCTAGCCTGTTTAGATGATAACTTGATATCTAGGAAAGTAAATGTTTTGCCCTCGTTATCTTCCAAAACAAGCTTATAAGACCCTGCAAGATATATAGTTTTCATGGCTAGTTAGTCTTAGGCTTTATGGTCAGACTTCCAACTGGTAAAGCTTGGCGGTTTGCTGATGGAATGGGCCTTCCTCCATTCGGTGCAAAATTCCTGATAGCGGTGGCGGTCATGTTCTCTCTTGGCCTCCGCTTTTGTCATTGCGCCGGTATAGATAAGGCTCCAACCGCAAGAGCATTCGAGCATTGCGTCATGTAATGACTTAATTTTTAGGTCGTGGTTCATGGTTAGGCTTCAAGAATTGCGCTCTTAAAGGCTTCGACCATGTAATTAACCTGCTCTTCATACCACATAGCTGCTGCCGTAGCGATATCACAGTCATAATCTCTAACTTTGTCCGCTATTTCGTCCTGGTTCCACATGGTCAGATATTCAAGGCGGGCAGCTGTCCAGATGCTAGCGTGCTCACTGTCTTGCTCATAGATATCAAACTCAGATAAATTATCCAGTTCGACATCGTACAAGGCATTAAGCGCATCGTTAGCAATCTCATAAGACAAATCCCAGCTATGTATATCTTCGTCCGCTTTAAAGACGACATCAGACACTATTTTAGCAACATGGTCCGGTGTGCCATCTTTGACGCGGTAGAACTCAGTTCCGTCATCTCGTTTAGCTAACTCAATGCAGCTAACAAGGATAGAATAGTCTTCTTTGGTCATGGCTCTATTTGATTAGCTTGCGGGCTTTTAATACTTCCTTTATGAGAATTTGCGTCTGGTGATGCTGTTTCTTTTTAGGGATCTTATAGCCAGCTTTCTCTATTTCCTTAATCAAATAGGTTAATTGCCACATTTTAACGTCCAACTGCTCGGCTATTTCAGCCTTTGTTTTGGTTTCCCATAGATCAAGTACGGCTGCAATATCCTTTTTAGTCCAGCTTTTACGCTGGATGGTCTTGTGTTTGGTCATAATCGTTATATTTAGTTTTCAATGACCACCAACTAACTCGCTTCGCTACCATAACTAGCATAAGTTACGATCGCAAGCTGTTAGCGGAGGGTTCGCCTAATTGCTTGCCCTATCGCATGGCTTCGCCCTGCTACCATTGCTTTACGCAACGGTCGAACCAAGCCACACTAAGGATAAACAATACTCTACTCAGTCCCGCATATCTCTTGATCTGTTTCTTTTATGAAGTCCTGCATTTTCTCCCATTCTGGCCTCAATATGTCTTGTGCCTCTTTGGATATTGGCTTATTAGTCATGTTTATTTATCTAACAAAACAAATCTAGCTCCCATCAATGGATTACTTAACTGTGTGATGGCTATAAGGCTTATTAGTAGGATTAAGTACCTCATATGCTATTTAATTAGCTTTAATGCTCTCATTGCTGCTTTCTCGGTCTTGTGTGTGCTAATGGTTTGGTATCGCTCATTACATACCGTATAGATACATAGATTATTGACACCACCATCAATAGAATAATATTGCTTTAAGATCATTATTATTTAATAGGCTCGTTGACCTGTTCAAATTTGACTCCAAATACCTCTAGGATGCGGAAGTCATCGGCTGAAAGGGTCGCTCTGCCTGTTAGTTTGGTAAAGGCTTCGGCTTGCTTCGGGTCTACCAGGTAGTTTCTAGGCTTACCGTAGACCTGCTTAACGTAGAACTTCATTAACATATTCTTATTACTTAGTAAGGGCTTCAAGCATCGGCATAACTACCAATTCATGTGAGGCAAGCAATCCGAGGATCAGCCCAATGAATACGTAGTATATGCGGTGTGCGATAGTTGGCATATAGTTGGTATCAATTAATTGTTTATAAAACGACCTATTCCCTTAATACTTGCTACTATAAGCTATAAGGGCAAAGGAAGTCAAGCGTAGTACAACATTACAGTACAGAATAAGCCAGTATGTCAAATAATGCCCAATGGATAGCAAGTACATATAGGGCCGTTTGTGCGTGAGGTTATCTAGCCTTATATAGAGCCTCATATTAGCGATGGTATGCACTATAAAAAGTAAGGGTTATTTACCACATGGTGTGAATGGAACCGCCTACTTAGTGTGTGGATGGGGCTAAGGTAGCTGCATCGCACCGCACACAGTCGTACAAAAAGGGATATATACCATTATTTGTTTGCTTTTGCGACACACCCAAACACTAAAAACCCCTTATTTATAGCCATATATTAGTTTAGTGTCGTACAATACCTGTTGTGAGACATACAGACAATCCTAAAAAAGCCTTATTCCTGCGAGGGGGTGGGACACGGGCCAACGCTGCGCCCATTCTAATCATATGCCCATCCAAAATTTTGCACCATTTTTATTATTCCTGTATTACGTTTTAGGCCAATGGGTATAAGAAAACCCCCTAGTGGGGGCTGGTGGTGCTTTTGCGTAATGTTTTACCGTAATCATGTGTCCTGCGCCACAGATTCTTGTTTCTTGGTAGGTTGTATGGCCTAGAGACTGTAATCTATCCCCGATTCCTTTTTCGCTTCTGTTTAGATACATTGGTGACTTGGGTATAGATTCACAAGGCTAAAGCCTTGCTGCCCGCGCTTCGCTTGGTCAGGTGTACCTTTCCACATTCTGTCCTTATTTTTCAGGTACAGTTGTGGATACCTAGCCTGTACGAAGGTTAAGTTTCTACCGGACAATTGGCTCAGTTGTTTCTCTGATTGTCCTGTCCTCACTTCTTCTCCTCCATCTCAAGCCCTTGGAGAGTAATCCTGTTACCGTGTGAAGTCTCGTAGCAAGCGGTAATAGCGATGGTGTCATTTCCCAGTTCACAGCGTAAGACACCTGGCAAGTAGTTCGTGGCATCCAGGGGTAGGCACTCTTGCCTTAGCCTTCCTAGCCCCCAGTATTTTGTTTTCCTAACTCACCTATTATACCATAATTTGTCCCCAATTACAACACAGGAGACTGTTGAAAAGTGATGCAGTTTGTGGTATAATACTTAGTAATCCCTGGGAGTCTTCCTTCTGATATGGAGCGGTGGATCAGACCACAGGACTGGGGAGGATTGTCTGAGTAGCTCAGTTGGTAGAGCCTTGCGTCGGGGGTTCAAGTCCCCTCTCGGACATAATGACGGCGGGAGCAATCCCCGTTCAACTCAAGTTGAAGGCCGTCAGAGGTGATGTATGGCAGTATAGGTCTGCCCGTCGAGCACTGGTTACTGTGTAGCTGATACGTTGGAAGTTCCAACTTCGTAAGATAGGTTACGCATACTGGTAAGCCGCCGTTAACCTGGCTATGACCGCAAGGTGACTACTACGAGTACCCGAGGTTGAAATACCACGACATGAAAGAAGGTCAGAAATTAGAACTCGGCAAATCCTTGCCATCACCTATTCAGTAGCCATGTCCCAAGGCTGGCGAGCGAGTCTCCAAAACTTGCTGGGTTGGTTCGATTCCAATGCTACTGGCTGTAGTGGGAGAAAGTGGACGCAATGAGGTTGGTTGATAATCCCAGGGAGGATTCTAGATGCCGTTAATACCTGGGTCTATCAGTCAATCTCTAAGGCAGTACGATGCAAACAATGGGCCTCCCGTCACCTGGGACTAGCCAGCCTACTATGTCGTACTACGGTGCAATGAACTGGAAACGAAAACATAAGAAGAAGGCATATAGACTTGTGAGGAGTAAGCGGTTGAACGGTAAGAAAGTCAGTGGCTGGGAATATGGCGGCGCAATCGGCCGAGAGATTATTTCCAGACGTGACTACCGCGAAATGAAACGTGAGTTGATGATGCCGCTGTAGCTCAATTGGTAGAGCGACGCTTTTGTAAAGCGTGGGTTGAGAGTTCAAGTCTTTCCAGCGGCCCCATCAGTTCATTTGCACCTTTTAAACCTGTTGAGGTTATCCACAGAGCGATATAGCGTTTGTTGTACAAAACATGTACAAAAGATATACTAATCATATCAGCTGTGGATGGAACAAAAGCAATAAACGCCCGAACCTTCCCATCAGAGAACAGATACCAGTGACTTAATAGCCGGTCCGCTTCGGCTGTACATCTTGCAAAGATGTGTTCACCTAGGGGGTTCTGTGGCCGCCTCTGAATGGGAAGATTAGGACGTTTTTTGCGTGCCTGACCTCTTCATGAGTATACCATACTTGGTTTGGTGGAAGAGTGAAAAATTGGCATCTAAAAAGGGAGAACCTGTGGATAAGTCTCTCTGTTTATGAAGATGGCCTTTTTGTCCTTGTATAACAACCCCTTTTGGGGTCTTTTTGCTATTGATTTTTTCTTAAATCTGTAGTATAATGTTGTAAATGAAATTCGGTCCCGAGAAACAAGTCGAAATCTTTAAGGCACTCTCCCTTAAGCCAATGCTGCAAGTCGGCATAGATTACGGTTTCGACAAGGTTTACAGCAATCCCCGATCAATCCGAACTGCCGTCTATAAGATCTACGCTGCGGTTAAGAACAACCCCGAGCAGTACGGTGTCTCTCCTGACGTTGTGAAGATGGTGTGCGATTCTATGAATCAGCGCATCAACAAGCCTACGATTGTAGCCGAAGGGGCCAGCGTGGCTGAACGCCGCGAAGGCGACGGCGACATCAAGAACGTCGTCCTTTCGATCCGCGACAAATCGTTCAGGCTTATCGACATGAAGCTTGATCGTGTCGGCAAGTCCAAGAAGAAACTTGACCAGGTTACGTTCAAAGACTTGGCCGTGATCGCTGGCGTGGCTTTTGACAAGGCTCAGATCCTCAAGGGCGAAGCTACGGAGCATATTGCGGTCCATGCCAAGATCGACAAGGAGATGACACCAGAGGCCGCTTTTGAGGCTCTGATGACCATGCGTGAGAAAGTCCAGGTGGACAAAGAGCGGACGAAATAGAAATAGCAGCCGAAGCTGCTATCCCCGATTCCCTCTCGAAGAACCTTAAGCTCATCTTAACATCTTCGAGACATAAGTAAACAATGGCATGTAGCTCAGTGGTAGTAGCAATCCGCTGTTAACGGATAGGTCGCTGGTTCGAATCCAGCCGTGCCAGCCTTATCAGGTAATTTTCAAAGCATGAGCGATATTGAACCACGAGAGGAGGGCAATGTTGAGGGCGTATGCGATCCTGCTGAGGGTACTCAGTGCGATAGCTGCCAGTAAACAAAAAGCCCCCTCTTGGGGGCTTTCTTATTCCAGGTTCGTCTAATCGGTAGGACAACAGACTTTGGATCTGTTAATTGTGGTTCGAACCCATGACCTGGAACATTATGGCTGGACACCTCCGCTCCAACCCTTTGGCCACTGACCAGTTCTGTCGTGGTACGCTTGAGCCTCTTCCCTTCGGATTTGTTCTGGGGCCTTTTCGATCACGACGGGCTTTGCTTCCTCTGTCTTGATCTCGATAGTTGTCTGTTCTTCGTCCTCAGGAGCGGTCGGTTGGGATTTGACAGTTACCGTAGTTGTTGTGGTCGCCTGAACGTTTCCGTTTTGAGCAGCCATTAACTTATTGAGTAAAGTTACGAGTAAAGCAACCTGCTGTTGAAGCTGTCTAATCTGATCTTGCGATGGAGTCTGTGCATGTGACGCAACCGGCACAGCTATGACACCAGCCAAGGCCAACGTGACGATAAATTTCTTCATGAAATCAGTATGGCTATATTCATGAGTTATGTCAAGCTCTTGTAATATATTACAAAATGTGGTATAATATTATTGGCGGGTTGGAGGAATGGCACCTCGTTAGGCTCATAACCTGAAGGACCATGTTCGAATCATGGACCCGCTACCAATTTTACCGTCACGATGGGAATTACCGCAGAGCAGCAACGGCTGGAAGCTGAACGTCGAAAGAAGCAATTCGAAGACTATCTACGCTCCCCTGATTACCAGGAGAAGCTAATTCAGCGTTTGCAGATGAACGATGCCGCCAACCGTAGCTTGGAGGCTCGCTCCTATATCTGGTACTTGTGCCAGCGACCCGACAATCCTATTGAGGGCTGTTTGTTTTTCATCAATAACTTTGCCTGGACTTTCGACCCGCGTCCTGAGCACGCCCCGCACCATCTCCCTTTCATAACCTTCGGCTATCAGGAGCGGGCTATCAAGTGGCTGATTGAGCACATCGACGGTTCACGCGACGGCCTGTTTGAGAAGTCCCGAGACATGGGTATCTCGTGGCTCGTGTTCGTTTGGGTTCCTATTTGGTACTGGCTCTTCCGCGATGGCGTCAACATCCTGGTTGGTTCCTACAAGGAAAAGCTGGTTGACGACCGTACCGACGACTCCCTGTTTGGCAAGATCGACTACGCTCTCAATAATTTGCCGAAGTGGCTTTTACCTGCCAAGTACAATCCTGACAAGCACAGGACTAAGCTTAAGCTGGTTAACCCAGCCAATAACAACCTTATTGCCGGTGACACGATGAACCCGTCCTTCGGCCGCGGTTCTCGTAAGACTGCTATCCTTTTCGACGAGTTGGGTTTCTGGGACTACGCCAAAGATGCGTGGGAAGCTTGCGGCGACTCAACCTCTTGCCGCATCGCCAACTCTACGCCTGATGGCTATAACTACTTCGCCATGCTTCGGGATTCGGGCATCGACGTGATGACTCTCCATTGGAAGGAGCATCCGCTGAAAGATCAGTTCTGGTACGACTATGAGTGTGCTCGCCGCACCGAAGAAGAAGTGGCCCAGGAACTCGACATCTCTTACAGCAAGTCCAAGGAGGGCCGTGTTTACCCTGAATGGAATGAGGCCAACGTCACTGAGGGCTGGTTCCCTTATGATGCTGACATGCCGCTTTATGTTGGCTGGGACTTCGGCAAGACCGACGACACCGGCATCATCTGGGCGCAGCCGGATCGAACCGGCAAGCTCAGGATCATCGACGTGTACCGGAACACCGGCAAGAACATCGACTTCTACATCCCATTCGTTACCGGCATCGTGCCGAGTGACGGCTATATCTATACGAAAGACGAACTTGAAATAATCGAAAGCCACAAGTATTGGAAACGTGGTACACATTTTGGCGACCCTGCGGGTCGCTTCCAGAACCAGGTGTCAGACGAATCTGTAATGGACGTGCTTAAGAACCACGGCATCATCATCAACTTCAATGAGGCTTGGAAAGAATTTAAGGTCCGCAAGAGCGCAACCAAACGCTTGCTTATGGACGGGATACTTCTCAATGAGAATCCCCGCACTAAGTATTTTGACCTCTGCCTTATCAATGCCGCTTATCCTCGCGTTAAAAGCCACGGTCTTGAAGAGGTCAGGTCTGACAAGCCAAAGCACGACTACACCTCTCACTATCGCTCGGCTTTGGAATACCTGGCACTTGGGTTGGAAAACGGCACGGCCAGGCGTGCGATTCCTTATGACAAGTTCAAGCGCAAGAACGTCACGACGGTCAAGCGCAAAGGCAGAGTAACAGGTTATTAAGATGACAGAAGGATCATATTGGTTTAGACGGCTCGTGCGGGAGGCTAAGAAGATTTCTCCGCACCTTAAGTTTTTCAAGATCAAATACGGTTTCTACCGGATCTATTGGACCGGCGGCGGGCCAGAAGCCTACGTGCATGAGGTCTATAAAGAGATGCCTGAGCATGGCTACGATATCGAAGAGAAGGACATCAGGCTAATCAGCCAGCGTTATTACGAGGAATATGAGGACCAGTTCGAATTAACGCGTAAGGTCAAGAACTTTGTCGAAGGCTATTGGGAGTCCCTGGAGACTCTTAAGAAGCGAGTTTACATGCTCAAAAACAACAAGGAGTTCAATAAAAATTCCGTTGACGCTTACAAGCAGATTAGGGTCAAATAGCTCTTGCTTTTGTATCTAATATGTGGTATAATTATAACTAAGTTTTAACTCCCTAACGTCCGTAATGGCTGATACAAAGAACGTCCCCCTCCTCAAAGAAGGGGGCGTTGTTTTTTCAAATGTAATACCTTCTGAAGAAGAGCAGGAAGTAATCAAGGCAGTATTCCGCAAGTTCACTAACTCAGCGGAAGACCGCAATCGAAACTTTGCAAATTTCGACGGCCTGAACCTGATCGACTACATCCAGGATTCGGTACATCGCACTACTACTAACACCGATGTCCGTGAAGACATTGAAGACTGGCAAGCTCGCATCCACGATCCGTTCACCCGCAACAAGGTCATGGCTGTTCTTGGGAAGGTTGTCCAAGTCTTGCCTATCGCTGAATTTGTCGGCCGCGGCGACGAAGACATCCGCAAGGGCCAGATCATTACGAACCTCTATGAATACTCAGAAGAGGTCGCTGAATACGAGGAGTTCCTTATCAACTACCTGCTCGAAGCGATAGTCAAAGGAACGGCTATTGGCTATGAGGGTCATGAAAAGAAAGAGCAGCTGTACCGCGACGTTGTTTCGATCAACGGCGAAGTCACGGTCCGCGACCGCAGTTATAAGTGCAATAAGCTCTATGCTGATCTGGTCAAGCTTGAAGACTTCTACCCTTCTTCCGTCGGCATCCGCAAGATCGCTGACATGCCGTACTGCTTCTGGAGGCAAACGCAGCCATACCAGAAGTTCTTGGAACAGTTTGCTTCCTTCGAACGCTCGACGCTGGTCCAGCCCTTCTTTACTCCTGGGGAGAAAGAACAGCGTCCGTGGTATCTCGATTACATCTCCCCTGGCGTTGCCGAAGGCGAAGTTGAGATCATCCGTTACTACAACAAGGATACTGATGAGTACGTCATTATCGCTAACGGTGTCTGGCTGAATCCAGTCATCACTTCGGCTGGCATGAAGATCTCTCCCCTGCCATTCGAGCACAAGGATCTTCCTTTCTTCGATTGCCGTTTTGAAATAATTGAGCCTGGCTTCTTCTACGGCAAGTCGCTCCCTGACAAGCTGAAGACGATGCAGGACGTTTTGAACGTGCTGACCAACATGCTTTTGGACCAGTCGTTCTTGACGATCTTCCCGCCGATGCTTACCAACGGCTTTGATTCAATCGAAGACGACTATCTCCGACCTGGACGCAGGACTCCTGTCGATACTCAGGGTCTGCCGATCAACCAGGCTTACATGAAACTCGACCTTGGAACGCCGTCAGGCTGGCACCAGTACATTCTCGAATACACGAGAAAGATCATGGAAGAAGCTTCTATCGACCGCGTTCAGCAAGGCGTGGCCGGTGTTGGCGACCGCACTACGGCTCAGGAAATCCGCGTAGCCGCTGAGGGCGTTGCCTCTATGCTCGGCTTGTTCGGCCGTCTGGTCAAATACTCCATCAAGCGCAAGTCATTCTTGCGTGCTAAAAACATCCTCCAATTCTGGACCGATCCTGAGTATCCGGTTGTTGAAGCGATCATGGGCGAAGGTTCTGCTAAGGAAACCAGCAAGGCTTTCAACGTTTTCAAGATGAAAGGTGTCACGATGTCATCCGGCAAGCGTGGCGGCAAGATCATCGAATTTTACCGCAACAAGGAGGAGATGCCTACCAAAGAAGAATTGAAGGCCCGCACAGCTATCTACAAGGCTGAAACCGGCAAGGATATTGAGATCATGGCTATCCGTCCTGACTACATCAGGAACCTTGAGCTTGATGTCATGATGGTCGCCAATCCTAAGAACGAACACACTAAGGAATCAGAAAAGGCCATGCAGCTTGAGAAGGCTCGCGTCTATCTTTCCTTCTTCCCAGATCTCATCGACCGCGAAGAGCTTCTTGCTCAGACCGCCGAAAAGATGGGCGACGATCCTTCCAAGATCATTTCGAAGAATATTCTCAATCCTCAGCCGCAAGCTGAGAACGGTGCTCAGGCTTCGATGATGGACGGTGGTGTAAGCACCTTGCCTCAAGGAAACATGAGCAACAATACCATGCGCGGTATGCGTAGCGGTGAAGGCGGCGCAAACCAGATGGAACAGTTACAAGCTGAAATGATGGGTTAGTTATGGCTACTAAGAAATACACAGTTGAAGAACTTTTGATAATGCTGGCAGAGGCCATGCCTAACCCAACGGAAGTAACGATTGATAAGAAGTTCGAAGATCAGATCTTCGCTCAGTTGGCCCAGATCGAAGGCATTGACGATTACTTGAGGGAAACCCTTGGCTTCGACATGCAGCGATATTTCAACGTAGTAACTGACATTGATCGGGCTATGGTCAAAGGAGGCTACCATCGTGTCGCCTACTTCCTAGGCAAGATTTACAAAGCCCGAATCAATAAGGCAAACGCATCAGATTAAGTGATGTGACGGTACGAGGAGCATGTTCTCCCCGTCCGGTCACACTACTTAATGCAAGTAGTTGTAGTGTCGGCACTTTCCGACTTGGCGGACCCACCCGCCCGTGGACTCAACCACGTTAACAAGGGATACCGTTATTACTTTAAGGGAAGATAAGGAAAGATATGTCAATTGAAAACAAACCAGGCGAAGGCACCCAGCCTACCGCCGAACAGCAGGAATTGATCGAACGCATCAAACAGCTTGAAGCTGACAAGAGCAACCTTGTGTCTGAACTCCAGGACGACCGTAAGAAACGACAAGACATTCAGGACCAAGTTGAAACGCTCAAGGAAGCCCTTGAAAACAGCATCAAGAAAACAACCGAGAATCCTGAAGAGGAAAAGCTCGCACGGCTTGTCGCTGAAGCCCTCAACAAGAAGGAATCAGAAGCAGCCGCGAAAAACAAAAGACA
>Ga0196976_1000124_pt1 | contig 51071 bp, 40 predicted proteins | sample S3v_513CmetaG_FD_148644 | JGI IMG/M metagenome (GOLD analysis project Ga0196976, IMG submission 148644) | Soil microbial communities from Anza Borrego desert, Southern California, United States - S3+v_5-13C | ecosystem: Environmental > Terrestrial > Soil > Desert | place: USA: California... | reverse complement strand
CCGACGATGCGCGCGATGGCCTCGCGCGCGTGCCCCTTGGCGGCCAGCCGGTGCAGCGCCTGCGCCAGTTCCAGCGCGTCGAGGTCGTGGCGCTGCAGGTTCTCCACCAGCGACACGTCCAGCGCCGGCAAGCCGGCGGTGATGATCGCCGGGATCAGGGCGTGGCCCAGCTGCTGGAAGGCCAGCAGCCGGCGCTCGCCGGCCAGCAGCTCGTAACGCTGGCGGGCGGTCCGGCGCACCACGATGGGCTGCAGGAGCCCGAATTCCCGGATGGAAGTGGTGAGCGCCTCCAGCTCCGGCTCATAGACGCGGCGGCGCGGCCGGCCGTAGGCGGGCTCGATCTCGATCAGCGGGAGCAGGGCGACGTCGGGCAGCGCCACAAGCCCGTCGGCGGTGGTCATCATGGCTGGCTCGTGTGCAGGGGAGGGGAGGGGAGGCGCGGGCGCACCCCGCCCATGGCCAGGGGATGATTACGCGATAATAGGAATATTGTCAAGATGCCGCCGCCGGCAGCGCTCCGGCCATCACACCCCACAGCGGTCCAATCTGCAGCAGAGCCGGGCAGGTCAGTCCCAGCGGATCTCCGCCACCGGGCCGAAGGCCAGCATGCTGCCGTCGGGCAGGACGATCAGGCCCTCGACGTCGCCTGTCAGCAGGAGATGGTCCTCGTGCTCCTCGGCGACCGCGCCGTGCTCGAGATGGAGGATCCACCCGCCCATGGCGAGAGGCCCGAGCGGGCCGAGGTCGACGGTGACCGGCCCGGAGTCCTCGGCGACGATCCGCGTGCCGGCGCCGGGGCCAAAGTGGACCACGCCGTTCTGCGCCGACGCCGTCTGGACGGCGGCGGGGGCGGGCGTCGGCGGGATAGCCCGTGGCGTGTCGGACTGTGGCACGAGTGTGGGGCCGGGCGTGGGGCCGGTCGTGTCGCCGTCGTGCGGGTCGTCCGCGGGCCGGGCGCCGGCCGACGGCTCCGGCGGCGCCATGGGACCGCGCGCGGCGGCCACGGCGGCGAGGTCGGCGGGGCTCAGCGCCTGGCCGACGGAGCGCACTGCCTCGGCCGAACGCGCCCTGACGGCGGCCATCAGGCCGGGCAGGCGGCCCAGCAGGCCGGACGCCGCAGCGCTTTGCCGCGGTGCGGCCTCGGCGGCCAGCGCCTGGAGGATGCCGGCCTCCAGGCCGGCCGGCGCCGGGGCGGCGTCGTACGCGGCGCGCAGGTCGTCGGCGGTGCGGGCCAGCCGGTTGACGGCGGCAAGGATCTCGCCTGCGTCGCCGCGGGTGGCCAGCGCGTTCAGGGCGCGGCGCCACTCGTCGCTCGACAAGCCCTGGTCAAGCCCCTGTTCCAGCAGGTCGATCAGTTCTTCGCGGGACATCGCCGGCCCTTTCCTCCGATGGCGCGGCCGGTCCATCCGGTCGCGTCCATGACATGTTGGTCACACGGCGTTCGGAAAAGTTCCATCGAGACGTTCGCGCAGCGCGTTGCGGGCCCGCGACAGCCGCGACCGCACCGTGCCGACCGGTACGTCCAGGATCCGCGCCGCGTCCTCGTACGACACGCCGTCCAGCGCCACCAGCACGAAGACGGCGCGCGCGTCGTCCGACAGCTCGTCCAGCGCGGCGCGCAGGCGCTTGACCTGCTGGCGGCGGGCGTGCGCCTCCTCCGGGTCGGCGGCGTCGGCGGGGTGGAACTGCAGCACCTCGTCCGAGACGAAGTGGTAACGGTGCTGCGGTGCGCGCGACCGGTGGTTGCGCGCCACGTTGTTGGCGATGGCGCAAAGCCACGTCCACATGGTCGATTCGCCGCGGAACCGGCCCAGCTGGCGGTAGGCTTCCAGGAAGGTCTGCTGCGTCAGGTCCTGCGCCTCGTCGGGGTGGCCGACGCGCTTCAGGATGAAGCGGTAGATGCGGACGTTGTATTCCGAAACAACGCGCTGGAACTCGCGCACCGTCGCCGCGTCCGGCGGCGCCACCGTCGCCGGGATCTCTCCACGCTCCATCGCACCCGCTCCGCTCATACCATCGCCGCGCGGGCGAGCCGGCGCGGCGATGGAGCGTGTTCAAAGCAATTCCGATTTGTCCATACGTGTGCAACCGGCCCCGGATCAACAGAGGGTGTGGCTCAGTAAACGACGACGTACTCGACGTTCTTGAAGTGCAGCGTCGACCCGTCGGGCAGCGTGATGACGCCGGAGAACGGAACGCCGTTGGCGTGCCAGGTGGCGCCCTGAATGATCGGGTTGCCCTCGGTCACCGTGACGGCGACGTCGGCGAACAGCAGGTTCATGACCCGGATGCCGTCCTGGCCCTCGCCGCCGTCGAAGGTGTCGTGCCCGAAGCCGGGGCCGAAGACGTAGAAGTCGTGCCCGGCGCCGCCGTCCACGGCGTCGTCGCCGCCCGAGCCGGCGATGATGTCGTCGCCGTCGCTGCCGTCGATCTTGTCGTTGCCGGCGCTGTCGCGGATGACGTCCTTGTCCTCGCCGCCGCGGATCTCGTCGTCGCCGGCCCCGCCCCAGATCACGTTCTCGCCGCGCTTGGCCTCGATGGTGTCGTTGCCGTCGCCGCCGTCGATCCAGGCGCCGTCGCCGTCGCTGACGATCCGGTCGTTGCCGGCCCCGCCCTGCAGGGTGCTGCCGTCGCCGCCGTCGTACAGGGTGTCGTCGCCCTCGCCGCCGTTCATCTGGTTGGTGCCGCGGCCGCCGTCCATGCGGTCGTCCCCGGCGCCGCCGCGCACGGTGTCGTCGCCATCGGCGCCGTACAGCTTGTCGTCGCCGCCGCCCGCCTCGATCATGTCGGCGCCGGCGGTGCCGGTGAAGGCGTTGTTGCGGTCGTCGCCGTGGAACGTGGTTCCCTGGCCGCCCCCCTGGCCACCGACAATGCGCTGCGTGGCGTCGATGTCCAGGGTGCGGCCGATCCGGGGCTTGGCGGGGGTGGCGTTCGTCATCGCGGCGTCCTCGCTGTTCGCGGCAGTTCATCCGATCCACAGTCTTGGTGACGCCGCCGCGCGACCGGTTCCACCGGCGGTGCGATATTTTTCCTGGTCGTATGCAGGCGGTTGAAACCTAAGGCGTATCTCCGCCATGGTGGCGTCCATGACGGAAGGGCTGTACCGCAAGGAAGCGCTCGACCACCTCGGCGCCGTCGCCGAGCTGGAGGACGCGATGTCGCTGACGCCGCCGGCCACCTGGGCGGCGCTGGCGGCGCTGGGCGCGCTGATCGCCGCCGCGGTGGCGTGGAGTGTGGTCACCCGCGTCCCCGTCTCGGTGGCCGGGCAGGGCATCCTGATCAACCCCGGCGGCATCGTCGACGTGGTCTCCGCGACCCAGGGGCGGGTCGAGGCGGTGCTGGTCCGCCCCGGCGACCGGGTGCATGCGGGCCAGGTCGTCGCCCGCGTCGACCAGACGGAGACGGCCATCAGGCTGGAGCAGCTGGAAGGCCAGCTGGCCGACGCCCGCCGGCAGCGGGACGCGGTGGCCGCCTACCACGACCGCACCATCCGCGCCACGCAGGAGCTGCTGGCCGAGCAGGAGCGCGCACTGCGCCTGCGCGTCGGCATCCTGCAGGAGCAGCGCAAGTGGCTGCACGAGCGCGCCACCTACCAGGCCGAGCTGGACGCCAAGAAGTACATCGCCCGCCAGCAGCTGATCGACACCCGCGTCGAGATGAACAAGGTGGACGACACCGTCGCCCAGACCGAGATCCAGCTGGTGTCCCTGCGCACCCAGGCCGAGGAGCGCGCCATCCAGCGCGACCGCGAGCTGTTCCAGATCGAACAGAAGATCGAGGAGCTGGAGCGCATGGTGGCGGGTCTGCAGGATTCGCTGTCGCGCAACCTCGTCATCACCAGCCCGCACGGCGGCCGGGTGGCGGAGCTGAAGGCCACGCACGGCGAGTACGTGGTGCCCGGCAAGGCCATCGTCGGCCTGTTGCGCGACCGGCCGGAGGCCGAGGGCGCGCCGGGCCTGCTGGAGGCCGTGCTGTACCTGCCCCCGCGCGAGGGCAAGAAGGTGGCGCCGGGCATGGAGGTGTTCCTCGGCCCCTCCACCGTGGACCACGAGACCTACGGCTTCCTGACCGGCCGCGTCGCCGCCGTGGCCGCCGTGCCGTCCTCCACCGAAGGCATGCTGCTGACGCTGAAGAACGACCAGCTGGTCCGCGCCCTGTCGGGCGAGGGGGCGCCGTTCGAGGTGCGGGTGGCGCTCGATGCCGATCCGGCGACGCCCAGCGGCTATGCCTGGACTTCCTCCCTGGGGCCGCCGGTCGGCGTCGATCCGGGCACGCTGACGGAGGGGCGCATCGTCACCGACCGGGTGCCGGCGGCGGCGCTGGCCGTGCCGGCGATGCAGCGCCTGCTGGGCAAGGCGCCATGATGGGCTTCTCGCTGTTCGGGGGGCCGCGCGTGCGCACGCCGACCGTTCTGCAGATGGAGGCGTCGGAGTGCGGGGCGGCGTCGCTGGCCATCGTGCTGGGCCACTTCGGGCGCTTCGTGCCGCTGGAGGAGTTGCGCGTGGCCTGCGGCGTGTCGCGCGACGGCAGCCGGCTGGACAACGTGATGCGCGCCGCCCAGGCCTACGGCCTGGAGCCGGAGGCGTTGCGGGTGGAGCCGGACGAGCTTGCCGAGTTGCCGCTGCCGCTGATCGTGTTCTGGGAGTTCAACCACTTCCTGGTGGTCGAGGGGGTGGGGCGCGGCCACGTGCGGCTGAACGACCCGGCCACCGGCCCGCGCACCGTCACCCGCGCCGCGTTCGACCGCGCCTTCACCGGCATCGCGCTGGTGCTGGCCCGCGGGGCCGAGTTCCGGCGCGACGGCCGGCCGCAGCGTCCGCTGGCCGGGTTGGCGGAACGGCTGCGCTCCTCTCGATCCGCCTTCGTGTTCGCGGTGCTGGTCAGCCTGACGCTGGTGGTGCCGGGGCTGCTGCAGCCGACCTTCGCGCGGGTCTTCACCGACTACGTCCTGATCGGCGAGCAGGCGGGGTGGCTGAAGCCGCTGCTGCAGGCGATGGGCGGGGCGGCGCTGTTGACCTTCCTGCTGACGTGGCTGCAGCAGTCGGCGCTGCTGCGCTTCGAGACCAAGCTGTCGATGGCCGGGGCCGGGCGGTTCCTGGTGCACGTGCTGCACCTGCCCATGGGCTTCTTCGCCCAGCGCCACGGCGGTGAGGTGGCGGCGCGCGTGGCGCTGAACGACCGGCTGGCGGTGCTGCTGTCGCACCAGCTGGCGACGGCGGCGCTGAACCTGCTGACCGTGGCGGTCTTCGCGCTGGTGATGGCGCAGTACGACCTGGTGCTGACCGGCGTGGTGGTGGGCTTCGCGGCGCTGAACCTGCTGGCGCTGGCGCTGACCACGCGCGGGCTGGCCGACCGGGGCGAGCGCGCCATCGCCGAGACGGGCAAGCTGGCCGGCACGGCCATGCAGGGCCTGACGATGATCGAGACGTACAAGGCCGGCGGCACGGAATCGGTGCTGTTCACCAAGCTGGCCGCCGCCAACGCGCGGCTGCTGACCATCCGCCAGGACATGCAGCGCGCGCAGGCGCGGCTTGGCATGCTGCCGCCGCTGCTGGCCGCCGTGGCGGGGGCGGCGGTGCTGGTGGTGGGCGGCCTGCGCATCATGGAGGGGGAGATCACCGTCGGCATGCTGGTCGCCTTCCAGGGGCTGATGGGCCTGTTCCTCGGCCCCGTCGGCGCCTTCGTGCAGCTGGCCGGGCAGATCCAGGACGCGCGTGGCCTGCTGGCGCGCACCGACGACGTGCTGCGCCAGCCGGCGGACCCGGCGTTCGCCGCCGGCCGGCCGGCCGGGGCCGCGCCCGCGGCCCGGAAGCTGGCGGGGGCCGTGCAACTGGTGGACGTCACCTTTGGCTACAGCCCGCTGGAGGCGCCGCTGATCCGGGGGCTGTGCCTGGACATCCCGGCCGGGGCGCACGTCGCCATCGTCGGCGCGTCCGGCAGCGGCAAGTCGACCATCGCCAAGCTGGTCTCCGGCCTGTACCGGCCGTGGTCGGGGGAGGTGCGCATCGACGGCCAGCCCATCGACGCGATCCCGGTGCCGGTTCTGCGCAACTCGGTCGCCGTGGTGGACCAGGAGATCGTGCTGTTCTCCGGCTCCGTTCGCGACAACCTGTCGCTGTGGGACGGGGCGGTGCCGGAGGAGCGGCTGCACGCCGCCGCCCGCGACGCGGCCATCCACGACTTCGTCGCCAGCCGCCCGGACGGGTACGAGGCGGTGCTGCACGAGCGGGGCCGCAACCTCAGCGGTGGCCAGCGCGCCCGGCTGGAGCTGGCGCGCGCCCTGGCGCTGGACCCCAGCGTCCTGATCCTGGACGAGGCGACCAGCGCGCTGGACCCCCTGGCCGAGGCCGAGGTGGCGGCGAACCTGAAGCGCCGCGGCTGCACCTGCATCATCATCGCGCACCGGCTGAGCACCATCCGTGATGCCGACCTGATCGTCATCGACCAGGGCCGCATCGTCCAGCAGGGCCGGCACGAGGCGCTGAAGGACGTGGACGGCCCGTACCGAAGGCTGCTCGACGCATGAGCGACGCCGTTCCCATCGCCCGCGCGGCACCCGCCGCCACGGCGGCGCTGCCCGCCGACCGGCTGGCGCAGCTGGGCGAGCGCGTGGCCGTGGCGGAGGCCTGGACGCTGGGCGGCGCCGGCTGGCTGATCGCCAGGGGCGGGGCCGAGGTCTTCGCGCTGGCGGCCGGGGGGACGGGCGAGGAGGGCAACCGCCGGCACCTCTGCACGCTTACCGCCGGGACGCTCGTGCCGGTCCTGCCCGACCTGCCGGGCGAGGCGCGCCTCGTCGCCGTGCCCTGGGCGGAGACGGAGGCGGTGCGCTTCGACGCCGACGCGCTGGCCGCCGCCGGGGCCGACCCCATGGCGGCGCTGGCCCTGGCGGACGGGCTGGACGCCTGGATCGGCCGCCTGGGCGACGGTATCGCCGGGCTGGTCGCGCAACGGCCGCGCCCCACCGTGCTGGCGGTGCCGGGGCGGCGGCTGGCGCTGCCGGCGGGCGCGCTGGTCGCCGGGCGGCGGCGCGTGGCGTGGCTGACGCTGCCCCAGGGCGGCATGCTGGCCGGGCTGGAACCGGTGGCGGGCGCCGTCCCGGTCACCGCCGGGCTGTGGGTGGAGGTGGACGCGGCCGCCGAGACCATGGCGGCGGCGACGCTGTTCGCCCTGCGCACCACCGCCTTCTGGGAGGCGCTGGCCGCCTTCCACGCCGCGGCGCTGGCGGTGCTGTCGGTCAACCTCAGCTTGGCATTGGTCGACGACCACGCGCTGGTCGCCGCCCGCGCGCGCCGGCAGGAGCACGACCTGCGGGAGGCGCTGGGCGACCTCGCCGGGCTGGTCGGCGGACCGCCGGCCGAGGCGGCGGTGGACGCGCGGGGTGGGGAATTCCTGTTCGCCGCCGCCGCCGCCGTGGGCAAGGCCATGGGGATCAGCGTCGTCCGGCCGGCCAAGATCCGCGCGGCGGAGGCCGACGTGCCGCCGACGCTGGAGGAGGTGGCGCAGGCCTCCGGCTTCGGGCACCGGCGCATCGCGCTGGAGGACGGCTGGTGGCGGCGCGACCACGGGCCGCTGCTGGCGTTCCGGAAGGATGGCGGCCGGACGGGCGGCGGACAGGCGGTGGCGCTGCTGCCGCGCGGCGGCTGGCGCGCGGGCTACCGTGTCTACGACCCGGCCGACGGCAGCACCCGGCCGCTGGACCGCCAAGGCGCCGCGGGCCTCGCCCGGCACGCGCACGTGCTCTACACGCCGCTGCCGGACCGGAAGGTGACGGTGGCGGGCCTGTTCGGCTTCGGCTTCCGGCAGGGCGGGGCGGACGTGGCGTCGCTGCTTCTGCTGTCGCTCTTCGGGGCGCTGCTGGGCACGCTGCCGCCGGTGCTGACGGGATTCGCCATCAACACGGTGGTGCCCGGGCGCGCCACCGACCGGCTGCTGGAGATGGGGGCGGCGCTGGCGCTGGCCGCCGTCGTCAAGATGGCCGTCGATCTGGCGGCACGGGTGGCGGCGATCCGGCTGGACGCGCGGGCCGGCGGGCGGCTGCAGGCGGCGCTGTGGGACCGGGTGATCCGCCTGCCGCTGTCGTTCCTCAGCCGGCACGCGGCCGGCGACCTCGCCGCGCGGGTCGGCGTGCTGGAAACCTTCGCAGCGTCCGTGCGCCAGCTGGCGTCCGGCGGCGTGGTGGCGGGGGCGACGCTGCTGTCCAGCCTGGGGTTGCTGTTCTTCTACGACCTGCGGGCGGCGCTGGCGGCGTGCGGGCTGATGGGGGTGCTGGTGTCGGTCACCGTGGCGGCGGGGTGGCTGCAGAACCGCGCCATGGCCGACGGCGAGCAGAAGGCCGGCCTCGTCAACGCCTTCGTGAACGAGGTGATCGGCGGCATCCAGAAGATCCGGCTGGCGGCGGCGGAGACGCGCGCCTTCGTCGGCTGGGCCCGGCGCTTTGCGTTGATGCGCAGCCGCATGCTGCGCGCCCGCCGCGTGGCCAACCTGCACACGGCCTTCCTGGCCGGCTATCAGGTGTTGAGCCTCGCCGCCATGTTCGCCGTGGTCGCATTGCTGCGCGAGGAGGCGTTGAGCACCGGCGCCTTCCTGGCCGTCGTCGTCGCCTTCGCCGGCGCCAGCGCCGGGGCGGCGCAGCTGGCGCAGCTGGTCATGGCCTGCTTCTTCCTGGCGCCGGGGCTGAAGTACGGGCGCACGCTGCTCGACGCCGTGCCGGAGCGGCGCGCCGGCAAGGTGGATCCGGGTCCGCTGTCCGGCGCCATCGAGGTCAGCAACCTCGGCTTCCGCTACGAGAACGGCGGCAGCGTCTTCGCCGGCCTGTCCTTCACCGTGGAGCCGGGGGAGTTCGTGGCCGTCGTCGGCCCGTCGGGCTGCGGCAAGTCCACGCTGGTGCGGCTGCTGCTGGGGCTGGAGACGCCGCAGGCGGGGGCGATCTTCTACGACGGGCGCGACCTGCGCGGCCTGAACCCCCAGGCGGTGCGGCGGCGCATCGGCACCGTGCTCCAGCAGGGGCGGCCGATGGCGGGGTCGATCCTGGAGAACATCCGCGGCACCTCGGGCTGCACGGTGGATGAGGCGTGGGAGGCGGCCGCCGTCGCCGGCCTTGCCGACGACATCCGGCGCCTGCCCATGGGCATGCAGACGCTGGTGACCGACGGCGGCGGCACCCTGTCGGGCGGGCAGGCGCAGCGCCTGATGATCGCCCGCGCGGTGGCCGGCAAGCCCACGGTGCTGATCTTCGACGAGGCGACCAGCGCGCTCGACAACCGCATCCAGGCCGAGGTGATGAAGCGGCTGGAGGCGCTGTCGGCCACCCGCATCGTCATCGCCCACCGCCTCAGCACCATCGCCAACGCCGACCGCATCCTGGTGCTGGATCAGGGAAGGGTGGTGCAGAGCGGCACCTACAAGCGCCTGATGGCCGAGAACGGGCCGTTCGCCCGGCTGGCCGGCCGGCAGATCGCATGATGCGGATTTTTTGCGGGAGCGGGTGGAACTCCCGCCCGCCGGCCGTCACCAACGGACAGCTGCGCCGGCCATCGGGGACCGGCTTGTTCATGGAGTTTCCGGCATGCGCCGTGACCGTACCTTCTCCGCCCTTCCGCTGGCCGTCGCCGCCCTGGTGCTGGGCATGGGAATGTCCGGGGCCAACGCTCAGTCTCAAAATCAGGCCGGCGAAGTCTGCGTTCAGCAGAATGGCGTGTATCTTGCGAATGTCCGGATCAAAATCTTCGAAAGCCACGGCAGAGTGGTGAGGGGGTACGAGAAGAAAGGCGTGGTCATCGGCGCGATGTATTGTGCTCCCTTTAAGTACATCGATGACAGGGTCCTTATTACCGTGGACGCAGTCCTTGGGCAGGCGAAGCAATGCCAGTTCACCTTGTTCGGCCGCACCGGCCAGCAGACGGTCACGTCGTCCGGCACCACGCTCAACGTCGGTCTGGCCTGCCCCTGAGCGTGTGGCGCTCCCTTCCATCGCGATGGGCGGACAACCGGAACTTCCGGACGCCGGTCGTCACCAACGAACACCAGCGCCGGCCGTCGGGGGCCGGCCCGCTTCATGGAGTTTCCGCTATGCGCCGTGTCTTTGCGTTCGGCACCCTTGTTTTCGCTGCCATCCTGGCGCTGGAGGCGGGAACGTCCGCCGCCCACGCCCAGGAGGGCAGGCAGGCCGGCGAAGTCTGCATCGTGCAGAACGGCGTCTACCTCGCCTTTCTCCGCATCGGCTTGTTCGGATCGAACGGTCGCCAGTGGGCGTATCAGGACAAGGACTCCGTGCCCATCGGCCAGATGCACTGCGCGCCCTTCCTGAACACGGACGACCAAGCTTTCGTCAACGTGGCCGTCGTCCTCGGGCATTCGAAGGACTGCAGGTTCAACCTGAAGGGCCGCACCGGCCGGCAGGTGGCGATCGCCTCCGGCACCTCGCTCAACGTCGGGTTGATCTGCCCGTGAGCGTTCGGGAAGACCGGGGCGCCGGTCTTCGGCGCCCCGATCCGGGTCCAAAAACATTGACATCCAATATTGCGATTCGCATTCTCGGCCACAGCGAGAAATTGCAATGCGCCGGGCGCTTCGAATCACGATCATGACGGACTTCGACGGACGCATTGGATTGACCGGGCCGCGCGCCGCCGGTCCGACCGCGTGAAGGCCGGCGCCTTGTCCCGCACTCCGGCGCATCGCCGAACGCCCTTCCTCGCGATCCTTGTCGGGCTGGCCCTGACGGCGTCCCCGGCCGTGGGGCAGGGGCTGCAGCCGAACCGCGCCTACGCGCCGCCCGCCCCCGCGGGCGTGCCGCCGGTTCCCGCCGCGGCCGAGGGCAAGGCCATCAAGCTGACCCTGCCGGAGGCGGTGTACCTCGGCCTGCGGCAGAACCGGCAGATCCGCAGCGCCTACCTGCAGCGCGTCGTCGACAAATACAACCTGCTGCTGGCGGAGAACGAGTTCCGCCCGCAGGGCTCCATCGTCGCCGGCTACAGCGTGCAGCGCACCGGGTCGCTGAAGGTGCCGCCCGACGTGGTGGCGTCCGGTGGTGGCGGCGGGGCGACCGGCAACACCTACCGCAGCAGCGCCACCGTCACCCCCACCGTGACTTTGAAGAGCCCGATCGGCACCACGCTGGGCCTGACCTGGGGCAACAGCCAGACGGCCGCGCGCGGCACCCTGCCGGGCCAGCGCAGCGGCAGCCAGACGCTGACGCTGTCGGTCATCCAGCCGCTGCTGCGCGGCGCCGGCTATGACGCCGCCACGGCCGGCCTGCGCATCGCCCGCATCCAGGAGCGCGCCGCCCAGGTGCAGCTGAAGGCGCGCGTCGCCGACACGGTCACGCAGATCATCGGCGCCTATCACCAGTTCATCGCCGCCCAGCAGCGCGTCGGCATCGCCCGCGCGGCCGTGAAGCGCGCCTACGACCTGCAGGCGACCAACCAGGCGCTGATCCAGGCCGGCCGCATGGCGGAGGCGGAGCTGGTGCAGTCGCAGTCCACCGTCGCCTCGCAGGAGCTGGCGCGCATATCGGCCGAGAACGCCTTCGATTCGGCGCGGCTGCAGCTGGTGACTCTGCTGGCGCTCGACCCGCACACGCGCATCGAACCCGCCGACACGCTGAGCGCCGAGCCGGTGCGCATCGATTTCGAGGCGGTGCGCGCCATCGCCTTCGACAGCCGGCCCGACCACCTGGGCCAACTGCTCTCCATCGAGACCGCCCGCATCGCCCAGGCGCAGGCGGAGAACCAGCGGCTGTGGGATCTGTCGGCCACCGGATCGGTCAGCGTGCCGACCAGCGGGCGCAGCGAGCGCGAGGCGCTGGAGCTGATGGGGCGCAGCCGCACCAACCTGGGCGCCGGGCTGCAGCTGGTCATCCCGCTGAACGACCTGCCGCAGCGTCAGGCGGTGGTCAGCGCCACGACGCAGCTCCGGCAGAGCGAGCTTCAGCTCGAACAGCTGCGCGCGCAGATCGAACAGGACGTGCGCGACGCCGTGCGCAACGTCGACACGCTGTGGCGCCAGTACAAGCTGGCCAAGCAGGCGCACGAGCTGACCGTGAAGAAGCTGGAGATCGAGAACGCCAAGCTGCGCGCCGGGCGCACCACCAACTTCCAGGTGGTCAGCTTCCAGAACGAGCTGCGCCAGGCCGAGGTGATCGAGCTGGAGGCGATGATCAGCTACCTGAACGCGCTGGTGGCGCTGGACCAGCGGCTGGGCACCACGCTGGACACCTGGCAGATCCAGCTCAACGATCCCGAGGCGCCATGAGCAATCTTTCGGGAACGGGCATGACGGCGGGCACCCTGCCGGGGAGCGACGACGCGACGCGCGCGATCCTCGACAGCATGACCGAGGGCGTCGTCAGCATCGGCACCGACGGCCGCATTGTCGCCTTCAACCCGGCCGCGTCCGCCATCCTGGGCATCCCGGCCGACGACGCGCTGGGCATGCCGTTCGGCGCGGTGATGCTGGAGGTGCCGGGCAGCGACGCGTTCGTCGACGCCGTGCTGGACGTGCTGCAGGCCGCCGACGAGGAGGCGGAGCGCCGCAACGAGGTGCCCTTCACGCGGCCAGACGGCAGCACCGCCACTTTGTCGGTGGAGACCAGCGCGCTGTTCGACACGGCCGCCGGCCGCCGTCGCCGCCAGGGCATCGTCTGCCTGTTCACCGACGTGACCGAGCTGGTGGCGCTGCGCGAGGCCGAGCGCGAGGCGGCGCACCGGCTGGAGGAGCAGCACCGCAAGCTGGCCACCGCCTACCGCGACCTGGAACGCAGCAAGGAGGAGGCGCAGGCCTCCACCCGCCGGGCCCGCACGTGGCGCCTCGCCGTCGCCGGGTCGGTGCTGGCGCTGTTCGCCGTGGCCGGCGGTGTCGCGTGGCAGTCCGGGGAGTTCCACCCCACCGCCACCCCCATGCCGATGCCCGACTCCATGGGGGGCGGGATGGGCGGCATGAGCGTCACCGTGCAGCCGCGGCCGGCCCGCAAGACGGTGGAGCTGATGGGCGCCATCGAGCCGGGCAGCATGGTCACCGTGGTGGCGCCGTTCGGCGGCGTGCTGAAGGAAAAGCACTTCGAGTACGGCCAGCGGGTGGCCGCCGGCACCGTGCTGGGCATCGTCGAGCCGGGCGAGCTGCAGACCCAGCACCGCGACGCCCAGGCCGCCGTCATCAAGGCGCAGGAGCGCGTCAAGGAGCTGACCAACTGGGAACGCGGCGCCGATGTGGCGCGCGCCCGGCGCAGCCTGCAGCGGGCCGAGCAGCAGTACCAGTCCGCCCGCCAGAAGGCGGGGGAGACCAAGCAGCTCCTCGACCTGGGCGTGGTCGCCCGGCAGGACTACCAGATGCAGCTGGACCAGGAGCGCGACGCCCGCGCGCAGGTCGACGGGGCGCGCGACGAGATGGACAGCGTGCTGGCCAAGGGCAACCCCGGCCAGGTGCGCGTCGCCCAGTTCGAACTGGACAACGCCCGCTTCAAGCTGGGCGAGATCGAGCGCAAGCTGCAGGGCGCCACCATCCGCGCGCCGGTGGACGGCATCGTCATCCGCCCGCCGCAGAGCGGCCCGTCCGGCGGTGCCGGCGGATCGGGCGGTTCCGGCGGCGCGACGTCGCAGCGCGACGTCGACGTCGGCATGAAGCTGAACGAGGGCGAGGCGCTGTTCGCCGTGGGCGCGCTGGACAAGCTGCGGGTCGTCGCCTCGCTGCTGGAGATCGACATCAACCGGGTGCGCCCGGACATGGCGGCCAACGTGACCGGCGAGGCGTTCCCCGGCGTGACGCTTCCGGGGCGCATCGCCGCCATCGCCAACCAGGCGGTGAAGGGGCAGGGCGCCTCGCCGCTGCCGTCCTTCCCGGTGACCGTGCTGGTCGAAACGGTGGACCCGGCGGCGGCGCGCGCCGTGCGCCTGGGCATGACCGCGCGGGTCGAGGTCATCGTCTACGACAACCCCAACGCGCTGCTGCTGCCGCCGATGCTGCTGACGCCCGGTCCGCAGGGCTACGCCGTCAAGCGCCGCAACCCCGCCACCCAGGCGGTCGAGACCGTCCCCGTGACGCTGGGCGAGCGGTTGCCGGAGGGCGTGGAGATCCGCTCGGGCCTCCAGTCCGGCGATGTGGTGGTGCCGTAGAACCGGCGCGGGAGGAACGGGCCGGTGGTGGCGGTCACGCTGGCCGCCCGCCTGCCGGAACTCGGCCGCATCGCGGGGCCGGAGGTCGCCGCTCTGGTCGGGGTGGCGCCGTTCGATCACGACAGCGGCCAGTCGCGCGGGCAGTGCCACATCGCCGGCGGCCGGGCCGACGTCCGGCGCGCGCTCAACATGGCCGCCGAGGCCGCCGCCACACACTGGCAGGGCAGCCTCGCCGCCTATTGCCGGTGCCTGTGCGCGCAGGGCATGGCGCTCAAGCTGGTGTTGATCGCCTGCGCGCGCAAGCTGCTCGTGCGCCTCAACGTCATGCTGGCCAAGGGCGGCACCTGGGAGGACCAGCCCGCCTGACAGCGCCGACGGTCGGCGCCCGCCGCCGACCGCATGCCAAGTTCACTCCCGAAAACTCAAAAAGACGGTTGCTCTCCCCCGGCTCTCGCCGGATCTTCGATCCGGCTGACGCGACAGGCGGGTCCTTTGGACCCGCTGAGAGCGGGAAAGGGGTCGGGGAGAGGGGGATTTTTAGCCACAGATGGACACAGATGAAGGCCGATCAGCCATCCATCAGCGGCGCTGCGCGAGCATCTGAGGAAATCTGTGTGCATCTGTGGCACCCGACGGCCGGCCGATGAGCGGCCTGCCGGGGAAGGTGCCGTCCCCCTCTCCCCAACCCCTCTCCCACGAGGGGAGAGGGGCTATACGGCAACCCCAGGTCCTGCCCTGGCCGGCAACAGGCGACGGGCTGAAGGCCTCTTTCCCCTTCATGGGGGCTATGAACTGCATGAGGCCGTCTCCCGGTCGGCAGCCGCTGAGTTGGGCCCGCAGCAAACCGATTCTCAGAACGGCTTGACGACCACGAGAACAACGACTGCGAAAATGGCGGCGGCGATCCCGATCGGCGCATGGCGCAGGATCGCGGGTGGAGAGGATTCGTCGGCGCGCACGAGCCGGCGCAGCGTGCCCGAAAGCACGCCGTGCAAGGCGGACAGCAGGACGACGAACGCCAGCTTCACCATCAGCCAGGGCGCGGTGAACCAGCCGCCCTGGAGCGCAAGCATCAGACCGAGAGCCCAGGCGAGCAGCATCGCCGGGGTGGTCGCGCGGCGGTCCCAACGCCGCATCGCGTTCAAAATGGCGGATCGGCCGGCCGCTTCGTCCGCGGCTTTCGATCCGGCAGCGGTGATCGTCACCGCGACGGCCAGCATCCCACCGATCCAGGTTGCGACGGCGGCGATGTGGAGCGCCTTCAGCCAGAGATAGTCCATTGCCCGCTTCTCACGCGGTAGCGGCCAGCGCCGCCTGCCGTCGCGCCAGGGCGCGCTCGTTCAGGAAGGCGCCGAACGGAATGAAGGCCGCCATCACCAGGCGAAATGTCTCGGCGCGCGACCAGCCGCCACCGGAGACGGTCTGGAGCAGCATCCAGACGTACAGGAGGAAGGCCAGGCCATGGACCGGGCCCATGATCGCCGTGGCGACGGGCAGGCCTGCCAGATGCTTCAGCGGCACGGCGACAAGGACGAGAAGCAGCAGGGTGCTGCCCTCCAGCAGAGAGACGACCCGCATCCGGCGCAGGTGGCGCTGCTCTTCGGCGACGTCCTGGGGCGTCATCATCCGACATCCTTCAGGATTTTCTCGACGCTCGCCAAGCGGGCGTTGATATCGGCGACGCTGCCCTGCAGCGAGGACAAGGCCGCCGCACTCTCCGCCTGCGCCTTGGCCGCTTTCTCGGCCAGATCGCGGTAGGCGTCCTCGCTCGTGATCCTCAGCCGCGCCTGACGGGCGGCGGAGAAATATTTCATGGCGAAGATCAACAGAATGGTCACGAGCACGAGGATCGTGACGAGCAGGAAGATGGTGGCCCTGTCAGCCATGGCGGTGTCCTTTCAATCGTCGGATTTTGCGGGGGGGTCGCTCAGCGAGCGTGCCGCCGCTGCGATCGCCTGCGGCGTCAGGGCGATGTCGAAGGGTGCGACTTCGAAATAGTTGAGCGCTTTGCCGTCGCTCGACAGCTCAAGCCGGCTCGTCACCAAGCCGGCCTCTTCGAGCTTGCGCAGGTGAAGGTGGAGGAGCGGGCGGCTGATGCCGATCTCGCGCGCGAGCTGGCTGACATAGGTGCGCCCCTGGAGGGTCAGCGCCGCGACGATCCGCAGGCGGTGCGGATTGGCGAGCGCCGACATCATTCCCAGCAATCGATCGCCGTCGCTCTGCAAGCGTGTCCTCCTCCCGACCCGTCAGGTTTCTCTTACACATGAAAAGCCGACCTTGTCAATCGAGCCCGGCATATATGAGAAGAACATGTTTGATGGAGCGGCGGAGGCTCCCCTTGCGGAGCCGGCGCTTGCCCGGCCGAGCCCGAAGTCTCGAAACCGGCGCGTCGTCCATGTTAGGTTGCGGGGCTCGCTCGGGCACGGAGGCAAGGCTATGGCGGGAAGCACGGGTAACGCAGGCGGGAGCCTGTGGAGGATGGCGATGTGGGGCGCCGCGGCGTTCCTGCTGCTGCTGCCCCTGGCCGCGATGCGGTTCACCAACGGCGTGAACTGGGGGGCGGGCGATTTCATGGCCTTCGGCGCGCTGCTGACCGTCGCGTGCGGCACCTGCGAGCTGGCGGCGCGGATGACGGGCAACCGCGCCTACCGGACCGCCGTCGGCGTCGCGGTCGCGGCGGCGTTCATCCTCGTCTGGATGAACCTTGCCGTCGGCATCATCGGGGCCGAGGACAACCCCGCCAACCTGATGTTCGGCGGCGTGCTGGCCGTCGGCATCGCCGGTGCGGTCATCGCGCGCTTCCGGCCGCACGGAATGTCCCGCGCGCTGGCCGCGACGGCGCTCGCCCAGGTGCTGGCCGCGGTGATCGCGCTGATGGCGGGATGGGGCTCCGCTGGGGCGAACTGGCCGGGGGACATCGTGGTCCTCACCGGGTCCTTCGCCGCGCTGTGGGGCGGATCGGCGCTGCTGTTCCGCAAGGCGGCGTTTGACATGAGCCGCTGACGGCCGCCCTTCAGCGCTTCACGCCCCAGGGGCGGGCGGCGTCGCGCCAGCGGTCGAACTCGGCGCGGACGGGGTGGACCAGCGCGTGTTCGACCAGGATCAGGCCGGCCACGGCGATCAGCACCCAGGCCAGCGCCTCCGCCACGTCCAGGTTGGCGCGGGCGGCGGCCAGCGCGCCGCCGATGCCGCCGGTGTTGGCCAGCAGTTCCGCCATCACCGCCACCTTGAAGGCGGAGCCCAGCGCCACCGTCAGCGCCGGGAACAGGAAGGCGGCGATGTGGCGGAAGCCCAGCGTGGTCAGGCGCGCCAGCGGCCCGGCGCCGAAGGCGCGGGCCATGTCGTCCAGGCCGCGGTCGCGGGTGACGGCCCCCTCGGCCACGCCGATGAACACGACGGGCACGGCCGCGACGACGACGGTGGTGACGACGGTGCCGTCCGTGGAGCCGAACCAGATCATGGCGAGCACGATCCAGGCGATCGGCGGCACGCCGATGAGCACGGTGAGGATGGGGCGGGCGAGGCGCATGGTGGCCGGCGAATAGCCGGCGGCGATGCCCCCGGCCGTGCCCACGAGGCCGGCCAGGACGAACCCTTCGACGGCGCGCAGGGTGGTCGTCCCGGCCAGGATCCAGGAGGCCGGGTTGCCGGCGATGGTCCAGCCGGCGGCGAGCGTCTCCAGCGGGGCCGGCAGGATGAAGGCGCCGAAGCGCTCGTGCCCCGCCTGCCAGAGCGCGGCGAACAGGGCGAGCCCGGCCACGCCGGCCCACCCCGCCCACAGGAACTGCCCGAACCGGCCCAGCCGGTCGAGGATCGCCTTGCCCATGCCCACGCCCATGCCCCTGCCCCTGCCCATGCCCGCCCCTTCGGCCCGGAGGTGTCGGTTCAGAGATAGAAGCCGGCGGCGGGCAGCGCGCCGCCGATGATCTTCGGGTCGGCCTCCGCCACCGCGCGGAACACCGCCTCCAGCGCGGGGCGCGCGTCGCGGGCGCGGACGGCCACGAGGTTCGAATGCGCGATCGCCCGCTCGATGACCGGCGCCGGCAGGCCAAGCGGGGTGGCCGCGTCGCCCGCGGCGCGGGCGGGATCGGCGTTCACCGCCGCCGTCGCCTGGACCAGGGCGGCGTGCAGCGCCTCGACCGCCGGGGCGTTCGCCTCCAGGAAGGCGGTGGTGACCCCCAGGCCGGCCTGCGGCAGGACGGGGGCGAGGCCGGTGGCGTCGCTCCATGCCTTCTGGATGTCGACGACGCGCGACACGGGCCTGTCGGACTGGGCGGTCCGCAGGATCGCGGCGGTCGCCGTCGGTTCCGGCAGCAGCGCGGCGTCGGCACGCCCCATCATGAGGAGCTGCACCGCCTCCATCGGCGTGCCGGTGAACTGCAGCGTCATGTCGGCGTCGGGCACGAGTCGCGCCGCCGTCAGCAGGCGGCGGAACAGCACCTCGGTGGTGTCGTTGCGAAAGGGCACGGCGACGGTGCGGCCCTTCAGCGCGCCGATGGCGGTGAGCGACGCGTCGGCCGACACGAGGTACAGCAGCCCGTTGGTCATCACGTTGACCAGACGGACGCCGAGCCCCTTGTTGAACAGTGCGGCGGCGGACTGGGTGGGCAGCACGAACGCCTGCATGGTGCCGGAGGTGAGGCCGGCGCGCAGCTCGTCCGGGGTGCGCCACGCCTTGAAGACGACGCTGTCGGCGACGGAGCGCAGCGCGCCGGAGGCGATGGCGTGGGCCAGCGTGATCGACGGCCCGGCCGGCGGCCCCCACAGCACCAGTTCCGGCAGGGGATTCGCCACGGCGGTGCGGAAGGCCGGGACGATCGCGGCGGTGGTGGCGCCGGCAAGGATGGCGCGGCGGGTGATGCGGAGCATGGGCGGTCCTGCGGGGCTGGGATCGGGGGGGCGTTCGGTGAGGGGGCGGGTGTTGCGTTCTGCAACGATAATGCGACGCAATCGCAATCATGCGGCGGGCCGGGCCGGCGGGACTTGACCACGGTCAAGGCCCCGCGCTTTGGCGGGATCCGGATGTGCGGACCGGCGGGAGCGGGCGGGGCGGGGTGCCCACCTGAACATACATCGATATTCTTGCGCTCGGCGCGGATTTGGCCGAACAATGCGCCGCGAGCCGCCGGAACCGTCGCGGGGCCGGCACCCCGTCCATCCTGCCTTCTGCCCATCCTGCTTCCCGCCCACCCTGCTTCCCTTTCATCCTGCCGGCGTCCATGCCCCCTTCCCATGTCATCGTGCTTGCCGCCGGGTCGGGGCGCAGATTCGGGGGCGAGGGGCACAAGGCCCTGGCGCCGCTGCTGTTCGGGCTGGGCACCCTGCCCCTGCTGCTGCGGCAATTGCGGCGGATCGGGTCCGGCCGCGGGGCCTGCATCGGCCGGGTCTGCGTCGTCACCGGGCACCGGGCCGACCTGCTGGACCCGGTGATCCGGCGGCACCTGCCCACCGCCGTCCGCGCGCACAACGCCGATTACGGCCGCACCGGCGTGCTGCACAGCATCGCCACGGCCATGGCCCTGCCGGAACTGGCGGACGGCGGCGGGGCCTGGGTGCTGTTCGCCGACAGCGTCTACCACCCGCAGGTCCTGGCGCGGCTGCTGTCCACGGCGCGCGACGCCGCCGCCGTGGCGGCCCTGCCCTGGGATGCCGGCGCCGACCACCCCGTCGGCCTGCGCCCGCACCCCGGCGACGGAACTCCCGGCGACGGAACCCCCTGCGACGGAACCCGTATCGCGGCCATCGGTCCCGCCCTGGCGGACGCGCCGCTGATGATGGCGCCCGCCGTCCATTGGCCGTCCGCCCTCTGGCCCGCCGTGCGGCAGGCGGCGGCACGCGGGGTGGGCGCGCAATGGGAGGTGCTGCGCGACCTGCTGTCCGGTCCCGATGCGCCGGTGGTGACGGCCCTGCCGCTGGCGGTGGGGGAGGTGGGCGACGTCGACACCCCGGCGGACCTGGACGCCATGCGCGCGCGGCTGCTGGGCGCGGGCACGCTGGATTACTTCCGGGAGAACCTGTGCAAGGACCGGCGCAGCCTGTCGCAGCCCGACACGCTGCGCGACGGGCATTTCATCAAGACCTGCGCCAACGCGGCGGAGGCGGCGCACGAGTTCGCCGTGCTCGACTGGCTGCACCGGCAGCCGGGGGAGGAACTGGCCCCGGCACCGCAGCGCGTGGACGGGCCGCATCTGGCGCTTCAGCATGTGCCCGGCATCCGGCTGTTCGACCTGCTGCGGCTGCTGCGTCAGGTGGAGGCCGCCACCCCGGCCCTCGCCCGGTCGGCCGAGGCGGCGGCGGTCACGCTGCTCGCCCGCTGCCTGGACCGGCTGGGGCGCATGCAGCGGGCGCTGGCGGCGTGGCCGGGGGCGTCCGCGCTGCCGCCCTATCCGCTGGACAGCCACGTGCGCGACCTCCTCGCCACGTTGCTGCACCTCTTGCGGCTGCCGCCCCTGACGGCGGCGGCCCTGCGGGAACTGGACGATGTCCGGGCCCTGTGGGATGCGGGGGACGCCTGCGTCCCCTTCCGCGACGCCACGCCCAAGAACATCCTGGTGTCGGTGCCCGACCTTGCCCCCCGCCGCCGGCGGCGGCCGGGGGAGCGGCTGGCGACCGTCGCGGAATGGCTGCGGCGGCCGGACGCGGCGGAGCACGTGCGGCTGGTCGATTACGACTTCACCTCGACCCGGCACCGGACGGCGCCCGAGGATGACCTGATCAGCCTTCTGGGCCATGCCGCCTGCCGGACGACGTCCGCCCGGCTGCTGGCGCGGTCGGCGCCTCAGCTGTCCGGCGGGGCATTTGGCGGCGCGCCGTCCTGGCTGGACTGGCTGCGCCCGGGGGCGCCGGCCGGCCCGTCGGGCATCCACGCCGAGCCGGAACGGGCGGCGCGGGCGCTGCTGGTGCGCTATCTGCGCTTCGGCGGGCGCAAGCTGATCTACCGGATCGTCAACCCCGGCGGCTATGCCGTGCGCTTCGGCCATGACGATCCCGCGCCGTACTTTCGCGACCTGCCCGCCGACCTTCCGGCGCTGGACCCCGGCTTCGCCCGGCGCTGGCCGGCGTTGATGGAGGTTCTGGCGGGGCTGGCGGCGGCGGTCGACCACCTGCCGCCGTGGGATCCGCGCGAGATGGCGCAGGACGCCTATCTGGCCGCCCTGCGCCGCCCGGTGGCCTATTGGCGGGAAAGCCCGCTGGAGTTGATGGACATTCCCGCGTGACGCCGGCCGCCATCAGCCTGTGCGACCTGAGCGCGGACCAGCGGGACGCCCTGGCCGCCACGCTGTCGCGGCTGACCACGCCCGATCCGGCCCCACCCGCCCCGCCTTCGCCGGAGGAGGGGGGCGGCACCGCCGCCCTGGTGTCGGCCATCACGGCCCGCCCCTGGCGGCGCAGCGCCGTGGACGCGGCCACGGCGGACGACATCGGGCGCAAGGTGGCCGACGCCGTGGCGGCGGGCCGGCCGCTGGAGTTCAGCGTGCCGTTCGGCGGCTACAAGGGCTGGCGTCTGGCCGCCTTTCCGCACGCCGACTGGGCGGAACTGTTCTGGATCGACTATCTGCGCCGCTACGCCGAACGGCTGGCCGCCCTGCACGCGCCGGGGGTCGTCATCACGCTGACCTGCCTGCGCGGCGTGCTGGGCTGGGTGAACAATCTGCGCCTGGCCGACCAGGACGCCTATCTGGCCGGCCTGTCGGAACTGCTGCGCCTGCGTTCCGGCCCGCGCGTGACCTTGCGTTGCCTGGACCTGACGGAGCCGTGCGGCGGGCCGGCGGCCACGCTCGCCCTGCTGGCCGCGCGCGAGGCGGCAGCCCCCGCGCCCACCCCGGCACAGCTGGCCAGCGCCGGCCGCAACCTCGTCCGCCGGGGCGGGGAACGGGACCTGAGCGGCGCGGACTGGCCGGCCGCGGTGGAGACGGCGGCGCGCCGCTGCGCGGTGATGGAGGGGCTGGAGGCCCGCCGCGCCTTCAACAAGTTCGGCCCCCGCATCCAGATCACCCACATCAGGGGCGCCGGCCTGTCCCTGCACCTGGGCAGCTGCCGCAGCGCCGTGGCCCAGCCCTGGGTCTCCACGGGATACCTGGAATGGCGGGCGGCGGAGGGCGTCTGGCTGGAACGGCTGACGGGCGGCGCCGGCCCGCCGCCGGGGGCGCGCGCCCTGGCCGTGGCGCACCCGCTGGCCGGCATCTCGCCCGCGCTCGCCACCCTGCCGCTGGTCGCGGGGCCGGCCCTGCCATGAGCCGTGACGCGGTCCCGGCCCTGACGCTCGACGCCGCGCAGCTGCGGGCGCTGCACGCCGTGCAGCTGCGCATGCTGCTGGACTTCGACCGGGTCTGCAGATCCCTGGGCCTGCGCTACCAGCTGGCGGCCGGCACGCTGCTGGGCGCCGTGCGCCACGGGGGCTTCATCCCCTGGGACGACGACGTGGACGTCGCCATGCCGCGCGCCGACTACCGCCGGCTGCTGGCCGAGGCGCCGGCCCTGCTGGGACCCGACTGCTTCCTGCAGCACTGGCGCAGCGACCCGGCCTTCCGCCGGGCCTACGCCAAGCTGCGCCGCAACGGCAGCACGTTCCGGGAGGCGGCTTGCGCGGACCATCCCTCGCACCAGGGCATCTTCATCGACATCTTTCCCTTCGACACGGTGGCGCCCGACCGCTGGTGGGGGTGGGTGCATCTGGTGGCCGCCCGGCTGGCGACGATGGCCGGCGCGCTGTTCAACCATCCCAGGCGCGGACGGCTTGCGCCGGACCGGCCCCTCTGGCAGCGCCTTGCCGCCCGCCCGGCCTGTCTGATGGGCGTCCTGCTTCCCTTCCGCTGGCGCGCCCGGCTGTACGAGGCGTGGGTCGGCCTGCTGGACAGCACGGACGCCCGCCATATGGCATGTCTGGTCGCCATGCCGCATGACCGGAAACGGGCCCGCAGGCTGATCCGGCCGGCCGCGGAATTCCTTGAAACGGTGCCGATGCCGTTCGAAGGCCACCTGTTCCCCGTGCCGGCGGCCCACGACGCCACCCTGTCGCGGCTCTATGGCGATTACCGGCGCCTGCCCCCGCGCGACCGGCAAGCCCCCTCCCACCGGATCGTGGCCTTCGCCCTGCCGGAAGGGGAGGGTAGCTCCGAATAATGCATTGTCCATCGTGGCTGGACAATGCGGCGAGTGGGTTTTTCGCGGGGCAACACTTACGAAAGCCCTAGGGCGCAAGTTTTTTGGCGTTTCCGAACTGCAGGCCGCGCAAGCCAGCAGATGCATAATGCATTTTTTATTGACGCCCGGCCGATGGTCGCCTACCCTCTCAGAAAAAGAGCTGTTTGGAAAAGCTAGGGAGGAACGAGACCATGCCGAGTCTGAAGACTCTCGCGGCAGCCGCCGGGCTGCTGGCGCTTGCCGCCGCCGCACCCGCGCAGGCGCAGAACACCGGGAACAAGAACATCGGGATCGATGAAGCGAAGAAGGTGGTCACCGTCGGCGCCTTCACGCCGGTCACCGGGCCGGTGCCGTTCTACGCCATCCTGACCCACGCCGCGGACGCCTATTTCAAGCACGTCAACGAGAACGGCGGCATCGAAGGCTGGACCGTGAAGTACGTGACGCAGGACGACGGCTACGAGCCGGCCCGCTCCGCGTCGGTGACCCGCCAGATGGTGGAGCGGGAGGGGATCTTCGCGCTCGCCGCCTCGGTCGGTACGGCCACCAACACCGCCGTCCTGCCCTATGCCCGGGAGGTCGGGCTGCCCGTCGTCGGGCCGATCGGCGGCGCCTCGGCCTTCTACGTCGATCCGAACGTCTTCCCGCTGCTGCCGGACTACGGCTGGTCGGCGGCGATGAACGTCGACTACGCCGTCAACGACCTGAAGCTGAAGAAGATCGCGCTCCTCTGGGAGAACGACGAGCTGGGCAAGTCCGGCAAGCGCGGCTTCGACCTCTATATGAAGCACGTCGGGCTGGAACCGGTGGAATCGGTGCCCTTCGACGTGAAGACCACCAGCTTCGCCCCGCACATCCGCCGCGTCGCCAACGCCGGGGCGGAGGCGGTCGTGCTGTTCGGCTCCAACGCCAACCTGGCGGCGGCGCTGAAGGCGGCCGACCAAGCCGGGGTGAGCGCCAAGTGGTTCGCGCCCTTCTTCACCGCCGACCCCTCCACCTTCAAGCTGGCGGGCGACCTGCTGAACGGGGTCTACTTCTCCTCCTGGCTGATGCCGGTGACGAGCGGGGAGCCGTCGGTGGCGGCCTACCGCGCGGCCGTGAAGAAGCACTACCCGAACGACGCGCAGGGCGTGTTCGGCCTGAACGGCTGGAGCAACGCCGCCGTGTTCGGCGAAGGCTTCCGCGCGCTGTTGAAGAGCGGCAAGCCGCTGACCCGCGAGAATCTGGTCAAGGCGCTGGAAACGCTGGACGGCGTCACCGTCGGCGGCGCCAAGGGCGTGAGCTTCAGGGCCGGCGACCATCGCGGCACCCGCCAGGAAGGCATCATCCAGGCGCAGAACGGCCAGTTCGTGCTGGTGCGCGACTTCCGGCCCTACCCGGACGTGGTCTTCAACGCCAAGGCCGAGTGACCCCGGCCCGGAATTCCCCGCTGCACGCCATCGAGGGGCAAAGACATGAATCATGTTCATCTGAGCGGGCCGCCGTGCCTGGAGGGGCAGGTCGCCCTGGTCACCGGCGCGGCCGGCGGCATCGGGCGGGCCACGACGCTGGCCCTGGCCGCGGCCGGTGCCCGCGTGGTCGCCACCGACATCCAGGAAACGGCCGCCTTCGACCACGAGCGGGTGGAGTACCGGCCGCTGGACGTGACCGACCGCGCCGCCGTCGCGCGGACGGTGGGCGGCGTGGTGGACGCGCTGGGGCGCATCGACATCCTGATCCTGTGCGCCGGCACCATCTCGCACCGCCCGCTGGCCGAATCCACGGACGAGGAATGGATGTCCATCCTGAACGTCAACCTGATGGGCGTGGTACACCCCGTGCGCGAGGTCATGCCGGTGATGGAGCGCCAGGGCTACGGCAAGATGGTGGCGCTGGGCTCCATCGCCGCGAAGATCGGCGGCGTCGCCTCGGGCCCTTCCTACGTGGCGGCGAAGTCGGCGGTGCACGGGCTGATGAAGTGGGTTGCCAAGGCGGGGGCGGCCAAGGGCGTCTACGCCAGCATCGTGGCGCCGGGGCCGGTGGAGACCCCGATGTGGGAGACGGTCACGCAGCGCGCCGCACCCTCGGCCAACGGCAACGTCCCGCTCGGCCGCTTCGGGCAGCCCGACGACATCGCCCAGGCCATCCTGTTCCTCGCCTCCCCGCAGTCGAACTGGATCACCGGGACCGTGCTCGACGTCAACGGCGGCATGCTGATGGACTGATGCCATGACCAGCGAAGGGACGACCGAAACGATCGGATTCATTGGATTGGGCGTCATGGGCGGCCCGATGTGCCGCAACGTGGCCCGCAAGCATCCCGGCCGCCTGCTGGCGCAGGACCTGTCGGCCGAGGCGCTGGCGGCACTGGCGGACACCCGGGCGGAACCGGCGAGCGTGGATGCCATCGCCGCCGCCGCGGACGTCGTCTGCCTGTCGCTGCCCGGCGGGCCGCAGGTGGAGGCGGTGTGCGAGCGGCTGGTCGCGGCGGGGCTGCGCGCCGGGTCGGTGGTGGTGGACCTGTCCACCACCCCGGTCGCGACCGCGCGCGCCGTGGCGGCACGGCTGGCCGAACGCGGCGTCGATTTCGCCGACGCCCCGGTCGCCCGCACGCGCGAGGCGGCACAGCGCGGCGAACTGGCCATCATGGTCGGCGCCGCCCCCGCCGTCTTCGCCCGGATCGAACCCATCCTGGCCTATATGGCGACCGACATCACGCACGGCGGCGACGTCGGCGCGGGGCAGGTGCTGAAGCTGGTCAACAACATGCTGGTCTTCGAGCATGTGGTGGCGCTGGCGGAGATGATGGTCCTGGCCGAGCGGGCCGGGGTCGCGCCGAAGACGATGCTGGAAGCGGTGTCCAAGGGCTCCGGCGACAGCTTCGTCCTGCGCAACCACGGCATGAAGGCGATGCTGCCGCGCGCCTTCCCCGAACGCGCCTTCCCGCCCGAATACGTGCTGAAGGACATCGGCTACGTCTTCCAGCTGGCCGGGGAGACCGGCGTGCCGATCAAGGCGGCGGAGACGGCGCGGCGGTACTATGAACTGGCGGTGGAGCACGGCCTGGGCGGGCAGTACTTCCCGGGCGTGATCCGGCTGGTGGAACGGGGCGTCCTGGGGGAGGAGCGCTGATGTCCGCATCCTCCGCCGTTCTCGCCGTGCTGTCCGACCTGTTCCCGCTGGTCTGGGCGGGCCTCATCACCGGGTGCCTGTACGCGCTGGGCGCCATGGGGCTGGTGATGATCTTCAAATGTTCGAAGGTCGTGAACTTCTCGCACGGCAACGTCGCCGGGCTGGCGGCCTTCCTGGTCTACGGCCTGTCCAGCGGGGTTCTGCTGAACCTGTCCTGGGGGGCGGCGGTCGGGGTGACGCTGGTCGCCATCGTGGCGGTCGCCGTCCTCACCTACACCCTGATCGCACCGCTGGTGTTCGCGTCGGACCTGACCGCCACCATCGCCACGCTGGGCATCGGGCTGATCGCGCAAGGCGCCACGCTGCTGGTCTTCGGCGCCGACATCGTGGCGCTGGACCTGCCGGTGCCGGACTTCCGCGCCACGGTGCTGGGGCTGCGGATCACCGGCTACGACCTGACGGTGCTGGCGGTGGCGGTGGCCACCATCGGCGCGCTGTTCTTCGTCATCGACCACACGAAGCTGGGCGTCGCCTTCCGCGCCATGTCCGACAACCCCTTCGCGGCGGAGGTCTGCGGCCTCAGCCTGAAGGCGGTGCACGTCTTCGCCTGGACGGTGGCGGCGGTGCTGGGCGTGGTGGGGGCGCTGCTGATCGTGCCCACCACCTTCCTCAGCGTCACGACGGTCGCCGTGTTCATGCTGCAGGCCTTCGCCGCGGCGGTGGTCGGCGGCTTCACCAGCCTGCCGGGGGCGCTGGTCGGCGGCGTGCTGATCGGCGTGCTGATGAACGTCTTCACCTATTACGTCTCGCCGCAGTTCAGCAGCACCTTCCTGCTGGCGGTCATCCTGGTGGCGCTGAACATCTTCCCCAACGGCGTGCTCGCCGCGGCCGGTGGAGGGTCCCGTGTCTGAAATCGCCGGCCTGCCGCATGTGGACCGCAGGGCGCCGGGCGACGTTCTGCGGCTAGCCGCCGGTCCGGCGGGGAGCGTGGCGCTGGCGGCGGTGCTGCTGGCGCTGCCGCTGCTGGTGGCGCCGTCCTGGCTGTTCACCCTGGGCATCGCCTTCGCCAACAGCCTGGGCGTGCTGTCGGTCAGCGTCCTGGTCCGCTATGGCGGCGAGGTGTCCATCGGACACAGCGTCTTCGCGGCGGCCGGCGCCTACACGGTGGCGATCCTGGAAAAGCATTACGGCGTGTCGCTGTGGATCAGCCTGCCGCTGGCCGTGACGGTGGGGGTGCTGCTGGGCATCGCCTTTGCGTGGCCGTCGCGGCGGCTGTCGGGGATCTATCTGGCGGTGACGACCATGGCGCTGGCCCTGGCGTTGCCGGAGGTCATCGACGCCGGCGACGCCTGGACCGGCGGCTACGAGGGGCTCTATGTGGCGCAGGCGGTCGTGCCCTTGGCACCGGTCGGGCTGCAGCGCTATTACGTGGCGTTGCTGCTGCTGTTCGCCGGGGTCTACGCGCTGGCCCGGCTGCGGGAATCGCGGCAGGGGATGGCGCTGCTGCTGGCGCGCAGCCACCCGGCCGCGGCCGACGCCTTCGGCACCCGCCGGGCGTGGGCGCGCATCGCGGCGATGGCGATCAGCACGGGCCTTGCCGCCGCGGCCGGCGCCTCCATGGCCTACGCCAGCGCCACCGTGTCGCCCAGTGGCTTCACGCTGTGGTCCGCCGTCTTCCTGCTGGTGGGGTCGGTGGTCAGCTTCTACGGGCTGACGCTGGGGCGGGCGCTGGTCGGCGGCGCGTTCCTGACGCTGGTGCCGCAGGTCCTGGCCGGCTCCGGCGCGTGGATCCCGGTGTTCTACGGCTGCGCGCTGCTGGCGGTGATCCTGGTGGGCCACTTTGCGCCGAAGATCCGTGGCTGGATCGAGAGCCGGCGCGGCGAAGGGAGGAGCGTGCCATGAGCGCCGCTGCTTTGACCGCGCGCAACATCGATCTGTCCTTCGGCGGGATCCGGGTGCTGCGCAACCTCGACCTGGAGTTCCGCCCCGGCGAGATCACCGGCCTGATCGGCCCGAACGGGGCGGGCAAGACCAGCCTGTTCAACTGCCTGACCGGCGCCTACCGGCCGCAGCAGGGCGCCATCGCGCTGGGCGGCCGGTCGCTGAGCGGCCTGCCCCCGGCGGCGCGGGCGGCGCACGGGGTGGTGCGCAGCTTCCAGACGGTGGCGCTGTGCCCGGACCTGACGGTGGTCGAGAACGTCATGATGGGGCTGGCGCGCAACCATCGCGCCGGCTGGCTGAACGCCTTCCTGCCGCTGCCGCGCGGCCGGCGGGAGCGGGCCGCCATGCGCACGGCGGCCCTGGCGGCGCTGGCCGAATTCGGGCTGGCGGACGCGGCCGACCGGTCGCCCGCGCAGCTGCCGCCCGGCAACCAGCGGCTGGTGGAGATCGCCCGCGCCATCGTCGGCCGGCCCACCGTCCTGCTGCTGGACGAGCCGGCGGCCGGGCTCAACAACTCCGAAACGCGCGACCTGACGCGGGCCCTGCAGAGGCTGGCCTCGCCCGACCTCGTCATGGTGGTGGTGGAGCATGACATGGACCTCGTCATGACGCTGTGCGACCGCATCTACGTGCTGAACTTCGGGGAGTTCGTCGCCTGCGGCACGCCCCGCGACGTGCGCGAAAACCCGGACGTGGTGCGGATCTACCTGGGGAGCGACGATGACTGACCTGCTCGCCGTCCGTGACCTGTCGGTCTTCTACGGTGCGCGCGCCCAGGCGGTGGAGCGCGTCTCCTTCACCGTGGCACCGCGCGCGGTGGTGGCGCTGCTGGGCGCCAACGGGGCCGGCAAAAGCTCGATCATGAAGGCGCTGGCCGGGCTGATCCCCGCCAGGGGGGAGATCCTGTTCGAAGGCGCGCCGGTCGGCGCCCTGACCACCCGCCAGCGGGTCGCGCGCGGCATCGTCTACGTGCCGGAGGGGCGCGCCATCGTCGGCAGCCTGACGGTGCGCGAGAACCTCGTGCTGGGCGGCTACCAAGCGACGGCTGTGCAGCGGCGGGAGCGGATGGCGATGGTGCTCGACCTGTTCCCGGAGATCGCACCCCGGGTGGACGGCGCCGCCTGGAAGCTGAGCGGCGGCGAGCAGCAGATGCTGGCCATCGGACGCGGCCTGATGGCGGGGCCGAAGCTGCTGCTGCTGGACGAGCCGTCGCTGGGCCTGGCGCCTTTGCTGGTGCGGCGGGTGTTCGACCGGCTGGCCGGCATCCGCCGCGACGGCGAGCTGGCGATCGTCCTGGTCGAGCAGAACCTGCAGATGACCATGCGGCTGGCCGACGGCGTGCATTTCCTGCGCTCCGGTCGGCTGGTCGGCCACCGGCACCGGGACGATTTGCAGACCCGTGCCGCGCGGCAGGAGGTCATCGACGCCTATCTGGGGGCGGCGGGCCAGCACGCGGCGTGATGTCGGGAAACAAAGACAAAAGGGGAGGGACGGGCATGGCGAACGGGACCGGCGAACCGGCCGAATATGAGATCTACGCGATCCGCTACGGCACCAACGAGACGCGGCTGCGCGGCCGGAACTTCATCCTCGACGCGCGGCCGGACGATCCGCTGACGATGGATTTCTTCTGCTGGTTCCTGCGCTGCGGGGACCGGGTGATCGTCGTCGACACCGGCATGAACCCGGTGAAGGCGAAGAAGCACGGGCACACCATGCTGCTGGACCCGGTGGCGACGCTGCGCGACTTCGGCGTCGAGCCGGAGCGGGTGGAGACGGTGCTGATCACCCACATGCATTACGACCACACCGGCCACCTGGACGCCTTTCCCAACGCCCGCTTCCACATGCAGGCCGAGGAGATGGCCTATGTCACCGGCCCGTGGATGGGGCGGCGCTGGTTCCGCCACGCCTACGAGGTGGACGAGATCTGCCGGATGGTGCAGCTGCTGCACGAAGGCCGGGTCGACCTGCACGGGCGCGACCGCGCGATCGCCGACGGCGTGTCGGTGCATTGGGTGGGCGGCCATTGCGCCGGACAGGAGATCGTGCGCGTGCGCACCGCGCGCGGCTGGGTCGTCCTGGCGTCGGACGCGCTGCATTATTACGAGGAGTACGAGCGCGGCATCCCTTTCGCCGTGGCCTTCAACGTGTCGGACATGATCGCCGCGCACGACCGCATCCGCGAACTGGCCGACAGCGACGACCACGTGGTTCCCGCGCACGACCCGCGCGTGGCCGCGATCTACCCGTCCGCGGGTGTTGGCTTCGAAGGGAGGGTGCATCGGGTGGACCTGCCACCCAGGTTGCCATGACACGATGGCGTCATGAGATGATATATTGCATTGTGCACTGTTGTGCCTGTAAATGTGGCAGTGGACCTGTCCGGGAAGGATCAAGGCTTGCTGCACCAGACGAAAGAAGAGCGGGTCGCCGATTACCTGCGCGAGGGGATCATCTCCGGCCGCTTTCCGCGCGGGTCCAAGCTGAAGCAGGCGGAACTGGCGGAGATGCTGGGCACCTCCATCACGCCGGTGCGCGAGGCGCTCAAGCTGCTGGAGGCGGAAGGCTTCGTCGAAGGGACGTCGCACCGGGGTGCGGTGGTCTCGCCGCTGGACATCAACGCCACGGAGGAGATCGTCGACCTGCGCGTGACGCTGGAATGCAAGCTGGCGCTGAAGGCGCTGCCGCGGCTGTCCACCGCCACGGTGAACGAGCTGCGCGACCTGCAGGCGCAGATCGAGGCGGCCAGTGCGCGCGGCGACCGCGAGGCGGTGCGGGTCATCAACTACCGCTTTCACGAGCTGATCTATCTGGCGGCGGACCAGCCGATCACGCTGCGCTTCGTGCGCACGCTGTGGGCGCGCTACCCGTTCGACCTGATCAACAAGCTGGCGCACCGCATCGGCCGCGCGTCAGACGAGCATCAGGAGATGATGCAGGCGATCCTCGCCCGCGACGAAGGGGCGCTTCTCTCGGCGCTGCGCACCCACATCCGGTCGGGCTGGGAGGAGTTCAAGGCCAGCATGCAGGGCTGACCGCCGCTTCTCCTGGTCCCGCCGCAACGGACATAAGGGAACAGGAGGACCCATGGCGACCGATTCCATGCTGCTGGTCATGGACATGATCAACGACCTCGTCCATCCGGACGGGGCCGGGGGCAAGAGCTACGTGCCGCTGATGACGGCGCGCGGCGTGTACGGCAACACCGCCCGCGCCATCGCCCGCGCCCGCGACGCCGGCATGATGGTGGGCTATGTCCGGGTCGGCTTCTCGCCCGACTACCGGGAGGTGCCCGACAGCTCCCCCGTGTTCACCCGCGCGCGCGACGGCGGCATCTTCAAGCTGGGCACCTGGGGGACCGAGGTCCACGCCGACTTCGCCCCGCAGCCGGGCGACGCCGACATCGTCAAGCACCGCGTCAGCCCCTTCTACGGCACCGCGCTGGCACCGCTGCTGAGCGCGCGCGGCATCCGCCGCCTCGTGCTCTCGGGCGTGTCGACCAACGGCGTGGTGTCGGCCGCCGTGCGCGAGGGGCACGACCGGGACTTCACCTGCGTCGTGCTGGAAGATTGCTGCGCCGGCGCCACGCAGGAGGAGCACGACTTCGCCCTCGCCGGCCTGCGCCGCTTCGCCCAGGTCACCACCGCCGACGGGTTCTGAGGCGGGGAGGCGGCGGCCGTTGGGTTTTCGGCTTGGGCCTCAACCCAACCTACGTGGGCGGCTCCCGTAGGTTGGGTTGAGTTCTCACCGGCGCTGGCGCGTTAACCCGCAGCGGGATGAAACTGGGATAATGCCCCTCTCCCCTCGCGGGAGAGGGGTTGGGGAGAGGGGGATAGCCGCCGGCAGGCGGAACGTGATTCTTTTCCGCCCTGCCGGGCGCAACCACCCTCTCCCCAACCCCTCCCCCGTCAAGGGGGAGGGGCTATGAGGAGCGCCGGCCCTGTTTAGTTTCTTTCTAGGCGCAAGCCGCAAAACCAACGCTGGACCCTTCAGGGCAACGCCGCCATCGTTTTGAATCAAAGAATGCATCATTTGCGGCGCCGTCGCCTTCGTTGTGAGCGTTTCCCGAAGAAAAATCACTGGAAAGGTCATCATGGCGCGTTGACAGCCTGGCAGAGAATGCATTATATAATGTGCACGAGCTTGGACCGACGTCCTGCGCCGGCGGGAGTGCCCGAGAGGCCCCGCATCCGGCGCGATCCGCCCCCGGCCAGAAAAATTCCGCCGGAAAACTCAGCCAGAAAAACTCCAATGAGGGAGACGAGACGTGACCACCGTTGAGACCGAGACGAAGCCCGTGGTGGAGGTCGGCGGCGCGCCGGCCGAAGGCAGGATCACGGACGAGGCCGTCGCCGCCGCGCGCGAGATGATCGGCCTGCAGCTGCGCCCCGAAGGGCCCTATCTGCAGGACGCCACGCCGGACACCATGCGCAACTGGTGCAACGGCATCGGCGACCTCAACCCGCTGTACCGCGAGCTGGAATACGGCCGGAACAGCCGCTTCGGCAGCCAGATCGCGCACCCGATGTTCCCCATGGCCTTCGGCTGGGTGGGGCGCACGCGCTGGGGCCTGCCGGGGGTGCACGGCTTCTACGCCGGCAACGACTGGGAGCTGTTCCGCCACATCCGCCCCGGCGACCGCATCTCCGCCATCGAGCGGGTCGTCGGCGTGGACGAGAAGGAGAGCAAGTTCTCCGGCCGGCTGGTGCTGCAATACGTGGAGGCCAGCTACTTCAACCAGCACGGCGAGCTGGTGGCCCGGGCGCTCGGCACCTGCACCCGGCACGAGCGCAAGGCGGCGCGCGACGCCGGCAAGTACAAGGACATCAAGACCCACGAATACACCGCCGACGAGTTCGCGCAGATCGACGAGGCGATCATGCGCGAGATGTCGGGCATCCGCGGCGCCAACGTCCGCTATTGGGAGGACGTGAAGGAGGGCGAGGAGCTGGACCCGATCGTCCGCGGCCCGCTGTCGCTGATGGACACCATGGGCTTCCTGGTCGGCAGCGGCCGCGGCCACACCCACGGCGTGGTCTTCATGGCGGCGATGAAGCACCCCGGCCATTTCTTCCGCAACCCGGAGGCGGGCGGCGGCCTGGAGTACACCGGCATCGGCCACCACCGTGAATCCACCGCCAAGGAGGTGGGCGTGCCGGGCGTCTACGACTACGGCCCACAGCGTTCGTCCTGGATGGCCTCGCTGGTCACCAACTGGATGGGCGACGCCGCCTTCCTGAAGCGCGTCCGCACCGAGATGCGCCGCTTCAACACCATGGGCGACACCACCTGGTGCCGCGGCCGGGTGACGCGCAAGTACGTCAAGGACCGCCACGCCCTGGTCGACATCGAGATCCGCGGCGAGAACCAGCGCGGCGAGCTGACCACGCCCGGCCTCGCCACGGTGATCCTGCCGGCGCGCGATCCCAACATCCCGGCCACCATCGACGGCTCGAACCTCGACCTCGAACTGCCGGTCGTGCGCTGAGCGAAGAAACGGGGGGCGCGTCCGGCGATGGATCCACTTCTTCCTCTCAGCGGCGTGCGCGTGGTCGAGACCGCGTCCGCCGTGGCGGCCGCCTACGCCGGGCGGCTTCTGGCGGCCATGGGGGCCGAGGTCGTGCTGGTCGAGCCGCCGGGGCTGTGCCCGCTGCGGCGGGAGGCGCCGATGCTGGATGCGGAATCAGGCACCGGCGCCCTGTTCGCCAGCCTCGCGGCCGGCAAGAAAAGCGTGATCCTCGACCTGTCCGGTGCGGAAGGGCGGGCGGCGTTCGACCGCCTGCTCACCGGCGCGGACATCCTGGTGGACGACACGCCGCTGGCCGACCGTCCGGCCCTGGGGCTGGACCGCGAGGGCATCGCCGGGCGCCACCCCCACCTTGTCCATCTCTCCATCCTGCCGTTCGGCGCGGAGGGGCCGAAGGCCACCTGGAAGGGCACGGAGATCAACGTGCTCCATGCGGCGGGGGAGGGGGCACTGCTGCCCAACGGCCTCTCCGCCGATCTTTTTCCCGAGCGTCCCCCACTGAAAATCGCCGGCCACTTCGCCGAACGCCAGGGCGGCGTGGCCGGCGCCCTTTCCGCCCTTGCCGCGCTGTGGTCCGGGATGGGGCAGTTCGTGGACGTGTCGGTGCAGGATGCCAACCTTGCGGTCGGCGCCTTCGCCATCCAGCGCTACGGCGACGGCTCGGTCGAGCACCGCTCCACCCGCTCCTTCCGCTACGGCGGCGTGGTCGCGTGCGCCGACGGGCATGTCGAGCTGCTGACGCTGGAGGAGCACCAGTGGAAGGGCCTCGTCACGCTGCTGGGCGCCCCGGACTGGGCGACCGACCCGGCGCTGTCGGACGCCGCCGAACGCTCGCGGCGCGGAGCCGAGATCAACGCCCGCATCCGCGACTGGGCGCGCCACCACCCGGTGGAGGAGCTGGTGCGGCGGGCGCAGGCGCTGGGCGTGCCGATGGCGCGCTACAATTCCCCCGAACAGGTGGTGTCCGGCGCCCATGAGCGCGCCCGCGGCACCTTCGCGGACTTGCATCTTCCCGGCCTGCCGCCGCTGCCGCTGCAGACCGCACCCTTCCGCTTCGGCCCCGACCCCCTGCCGCTCACCGGGCCGCCGCCGGCACCGGGCGCCGATCAGGCGCTGCTGGAGGAGGGCGCCGGCACCATCCCCTGGAGGGCCACCGCATGAAGCCGCTCGCCGGTCTGCGCATCGCCGACTTCACCGTCCACGCGGCCGGGCCGTTCTGCACCCACATGCTCTCGCAGCTCGGCGCCGAGTGCATCAAGGTGGAGAGCGCGCTCCGCCCGGACATCTTCCGCAAGCCGCACACCGTCTACGGCCGCCTGGGCCCGGCGACCTTCGACCAGGTGGCGTCGAACAAGCTGTCGGTCCGCCTCAACCTGAAGCATCCGGAGGGGATCGCGCTGGCCAAGCGGCTGGTGGGCGTGTCGGACGTGGCGGCGGAGAGCTTCCGCGCCGGGGTCATGGCGCGCCTCGGCCTGGGGTACGAGGCGCTGCGCGCGGTCAAGGCGGACATCGTCATGGTGTCCATCTCGTCCTGCGGGCAGACCGGCCCGGATTCCCACTTCGCCGGCTACGCGCCGCTGTTCGGCGCGTGGGGCGGCGTCGGCACCCTGACCGGCTACCGCGACGGGCCGCCGGTGGAGATGCGCCACGTGATGGACCATTCGGTCGGCCTCAACGCCGCGCTGGCGACGCTGGCGGCGCTGCACCGGCGGCGGCGCACGGGGCAGGGGGCGCACGTGGACGTCGCCGCGCGCGAGGTCGCCTCCTCCCTGGTGGGGGAGGCGCTGCTGGCCGCCGCCGCCGGGATCGCCGTCGGCCGCATGGGCAACGAGGACCACTGGCGCGCCCCGCACGGCCTGTACCGAAGCCGCGAGGAGGACCGCTGGATCAGCCTGTCGGTCGGCGGCGACGCGGAGTGGCGGGCGCTGGCCAGGGTGATGGGCCGGCCGGACCTCGCCGCCGACCCGCGCTACGCCAGCCAGCCGTCGCGGCACGCCGCCCGCGAGGCGCTCGACGGCCTGCTGGCCGGCTGGTGCGCCACGCAAGGGGCGGAGGCGGCGGTGGAGGCCCTGCAGGCGGCCGGGGTGTCGGCGCACGTTTCCTGGACGGCGCGCGACATCGTCGGGGATCCGCACCTGCGCCGGCGCGGCGCCGTGGTCGAGGTCGCCGAATGCGATGGCGGGACCCGCGCCGCCGTCGGCGCGCCGGCCCGCTTCAGCCGCTCCGCCAACCCGTCCATCGAGCGCGGCACGCCGGGCCTGGGCGAGCACGAGGCCTACGTCTTCGGCGAGCTTCTGGGCCTCAGCACCGCCGAACAGCGGCGCCTTATCGACGACGCGGTCATCCATTGATTTGTAGAGGATTGGGTTCCATGACCACCGCCTCCCCACCGGCAGCCGACGACCCCGGCGCCGCCATCGGCCGCACCGAGCGGCGTTCGGGCCGGATCGATCCCGAACGCGCGGCGGCGCTGGCCGCCACGCTGGACCTCGACGCCATCCCCGGCGACGGCCGGGCGCTGCCGCCCGGCTGGCACTGGCTGTACTTCAACCCCTTCGTCCGCCGGGGCGAGATCGGCGCCGACGGCCACCCGCGCCGGGGCGGCTTCCTGCCGGACGTGGGGCTGCCGCGCCGCATGTGGGCCGGCGGGCGGCTGACCTACCACGCCCCGCCGCCGCTCGGGGCGGAGGCGGAGAAGCGCAGCGAGATCACGGACGTGAGCGCCAAGTCCGGCAAGGGCGGCCGGCTCGTCTTCGTCACCGTCCGCCACGAGATCCACGCCGCCGGCACCCTGTGCGTGGAGGAGGAGCAGGACATCGTCTACCGCGAGGCCGCCGTCCCCGGCACCCCGCCGCCGCCGTCCACCCCGGCGCCGGAGGGTGCTGAATGGTCGGAGGAGGTGGTGCCCGACCCGGTGCTGCTGTTCCGCTATTCGGCGCTGACGTCCAACGGGCACCGCATCCACTACGACCGGCCCTATGCCCGCGACGAGGAGCATTACCCGGATCTGGTGGTGCACGGGCCGCTGACCGCCACGCTGCTGCAGGGGCTGGCCGCGCGCTGCCGGCCGGAGGCGCGGCTGCACCGCTTCTCCTTCCGGGGCGTGGCGCCGCTGTTCGTTTCGGCCCCCTTCCGCATCGAGGCAAAGGCGGGCGAGGCGCCGGATGCGCTGGACCTGTGGGCGCGCGGCCCGGACGGCGGGCTGGCGATGCGCGCCGAGGCGCGCTTCGCGCCGGCCCATTGAGAAAATACGAAGAGGAACGGGAGATGTTTCAGAAGGGCGTGCTCGCCGGGCGGCGGGTGATCGAGCTGGGGTCGATGATCGCGGCACCGTTCGCCACCCACATCCTGGACGAGCTGGGGGCGGAGGTGATCAAGATCGAGCCGCCGGAGGGCGAGACGACGCGCCATCTGGTGCGCGGCGGCCCCAGCGGCACCTTCATCGCCTACAACCGGGGCAAGAAGAGCCTATGCCTGAACCTGCAGGCGGAAGACGGGCAGGCGGCGTTCCGCCGGCTGGTCGCCGGGGCCGACGTGGTGCTGCACAACCTGTCGCCCGGCGCCGCGCGCAAGCTGGGCGTCACCTACGAGGCCTGCGCGGCGCTGAACCCGAAGATCGTCTTCTGCCACATCCGCGGCTATGGCGCGGGGCCGATGCAGGAGGAGATCGCGTCGAACCCCATCGCCGAGGCGGCCACCGGGGTGATGTTCTCCAACCGCGTGAACGGCCGGCCCTCGCGCCTGGGGCCGTCCTACCTCGACCAGTTCGCCGGCTGTTATGCGGTGATCGCCGTGCTGGCGGCCCTGCTGGAGGAGGGCGGCGGGGTAGGGCGGCGCAACATCGCGTTCGGCCTGTACGAGACCGGCCTGCACATCGCCGCGCGCGATCTGGTGGGGGTGCAGCTGAAGTCGCACCTGCTGGGCCGGCCGGAGACCGAGCCCTCGCCGGAATTCGCCATTCCCGGCTATGGCGCCTACGAGACGCGGGAGGGGCGCTGGGTCTACATCGTCATGCTGTCGGACGAGCACTGGCGCCGCTTCTGCCGCGCGGTGGAGGTGGAGGCCGACGCCGACCTCGCCACCCTGCGCGACCGCCGCCGCAGCCGCGACCGGGTGGAGGCGCTGGTGCGCGACGCCGTGCGGCGCTGGGATTACGGCGCGCTGTCCGAGGCGCTGTCCGCCGCGGGCGTGGGCCACACCGAGGTGCTGTCGGCCGACCGCGTGCTGGAGGCGCCGCAGGCGCGCGAGCCGCGCAAGTTCTCCGACGTGCCGTTCGCCGACTACGGCTTCCAGGCACCGGACTTCCCGGTGCCGGCCTGCCGCGACACGGAACCCTTCGGCCCGCCGCCGCGCCTGGGCGAGCAGACCCGCGAGGTGCTGGCCGGCCTTGGCTACGGCGCTGCGCAGATCGACGCCATGATCGCCGCCGGGGCGGCGGTCGCCGCGCGGACGGACACGCCGCTGTGGGCCAAGGCGACCGGCGGCGACCTGTCCTGATCTGGTATCCGTAGCAGCGAACGCGTGGATGAGACCGGCCTTACGGTTGGCCGGCGGGCGGCGGGTCGGCGATATTGGGGCGATGCCGATGGGCATGCATGGCCGCCGGTGGCGCCTTCCACGCGATGGCGCACCGCCAGCTTGCCTGAACGCGGCGTCGGTGCGGCGGCGCCGGCCGTGGCGTGAGGGCGTGAGCTGACGCCCGCGCCTGATCAGTTCGGCACCACCAGGATGTCGGTGTGGCTGAGCGTCCGGACGTTGAGCGTGGCGACGGTCACGGCCACGCCGGCACCCGCGCCGTCGGCGTCGAAGGACAGCACGCCGGTGCGCGTGTTGAACACGAACGTCGCCCCGGCCGATGTGGGGTTGTCGAGCGCGAAGTGGCTGGCCGACAGCGCCCCCGCCGGGATGTTGCCGAAGTTCGGGCCGGCCACGGCGATCCTGTCCACCCCGGCCTCAAAGTCGGCGATCACGTCGCCGCCTTCCTGCGGCGCGCCGATGCGGAACACGTCGGCGCCCTGGCCGCCGGTCAGCGTGTCGGAGCCAAGGTTGCCGGCCAGCAGGTCGTCGCCCTGGCCACCGAACAGAACGTCGCTGTCCTGCCCCCCGAACAGCGTGTCGCTGCCCAACTGCCCGTACAGCACGTCGGCCGCGCGGTTGCCGTAGAGAACGTCGCCGTCCTGGCCGCCGAACATCGTGTCGGCATCCTGGCCGCCGAACAGCGTGTCCAGGCCCTGGTTGCCGTAGACCATGTCGTCCTGCTGGTTGCCGTACAGCGCGTCGTTGCCGATGCCGCCGGTCACCGTGTCCAAGCCGGTGTCGCCGTACAGCACGTCGTCGCCGCCTTCCGAACCGACGAAGTCGTTGCCGCCGCCACCACGCAGCGTGTCGTCGTCGGCGCCCAGCACCATCCACTGATCCGCACTGTCGCCGGCGACCACCTGCGAGCCCTCGCCGCCGGTCACGCGCACCGCGCCGACCACGGCGGCGAAGTCGACGTTCTGCAGCTGGATCACCGTGCCGCTGGGCAGGCTGGAGGCGTCGATGACCACCGCCTGCTGCTGCGTGCTCCCTGTGGCCGGGGCGGTGCCGGTGATGACGATGGGCTGGCTGGGTGGGGCCGCGGGATTGGCCACCACCGGCACGATGGTGCGCACTGTCAGGTTGGTGGTGGGCGGCAGCACGTCGAGGAAGCTCTGGCCGACGCCGGTCATCGCCGACTGGTCGCCGGGCTGGTTCTGGGTGCGGTTCTGGATGGCGCGGATCAGGCCCTGCACGCCGCTGGCGGTGGTGGTCGTGCTCTCCACCGTCAGGCCGACACCGACCGGCACGTGCGCGGTCAGCAGGTCCTGCCCGCCGCTGTCCCGGGCCAGCGGGATGTCGGCGTTGGGCGTGGCGGCGTTCTCTTCGGTGCGGCCGGCGGTGATGATGGGAACCGTCAGGGTCTCCGTGCGGGTGCCGTCGCTGGCGGTCTGCGTCGTCTGCTGGACGGTGACGCCGTCCACCGTCTGCGTCGTGCCGCCGCCTCCGTTGTCGCCGCCCCCGCCGCCGGTGCTGGGCGGCGCGGTGTACACGCTGATCTCGTTGTTCGACACGCGCAGGGTGTCGGCCGTAAAGCTGCCGGCGAGGTTGATGGTCAGGTCGGCGGCACCGCCGTTGCCGTCGAGGTCGACGTAGAGGGGGGTGAAGCCGCCGCTCGTCGCGCCGACCTGGACGCCGCGCGCGGCGAGGCCGGTGCCGGTGCCGCTGGCGATGCCGCCGAGCGTCGCGGAGCCGACGCGGATGACGTCGCCCGCCGCGAAGTCGCCGATGACGTCGACCTGCCCGGTGTCGGTGGCGGCGTAGCCGAACACGTCGTTGCCGTCACCGCCGTACAGCAGGTCGTTGCCGGCCGCGCCCGACAGCGTGTCGGCGCCGGAGCCGCCCGACAGCGTGTCGCGCCCCGCGCCGCCGATCGCCGTCACGTTGCCGCCGGTGAAGGTGGCGTTGAGCGTGCCGGCGCCGGTCAGGCCGGAGGCGTCGACGCTGACCGAGGCGTTGGTGATGACGTGCGCGCCGGCCCCCACCGGCTTGAGGGTGGAGGCGGAGACGTTCTGCGCGTCGAAGGTGGCGGTGGCGCCGCTGGCCACCGTGAGGTTCAGGTTCTCCCAGCCGGTCAGCGTCGCCGGACCCGTCGTCTCGCCGTTGGCGAGCGTGGCGTTCAGCGTGTCGGTGCCGTCGCCGGCATCCACGGTGTCGCCCGCGTTGATGGTGCCGGTCGCCGCGGCGGCCGTCAGCGCGTTGCCGGGGTCGTCGGTGTAGTTGTCGGTGCCCGTGGAGAAGATCGGCGGGACGACGTGGGTGATGTCGGTGCCCGACAGCGCGAAGTTCCGGGCCGCGAAGGTGCCGGTCAGCGTGACGGTCAGCTCGGCCGCGCCGGCGGCGCCGTTGGTGTCGATGTACAGCGTCGTGACGCCGCCCGACGTGCTGACCTGCACCGAATTGGCGGCGACGTTGCTGCCGTCGCCGTCGGTGACGGTGCCGCCGGTGGAGGCGCGCCCGGTCACGCGGATGATCTCGTTCTCCGCGATGTCGGCGATGCGGTCGGTGCCGTTGCCGGTGGAGGCGAAGGCGAACACGTCGTTGCCGCTGCCGCCCGACAGCGTGTCGTTGCCGGTCCCGCCGGCCAGGGTGTCGTTGCCGCCGCCGCCGTCCACCAGGAAGCCGGCCGAGGTGACGTCGGCGTCGGCCAGGCCGGAGATGCCGTCGTTGCCGCTGCTGCCCAAAACCTGTTCGACGCCGTGGATCTCGACGGCGGAGAAGTCGTAGATGCCGGCGCCGCCCAGCACGATGGCGTCGGTGCCGTTGCCGCCGCTCAGCGTGTCGGTGGAGCCGGCGATATTGGCCGCCGCCAGCGCGAAGAGGTCGTTGCCCTCGCCGCCCGCCAGCAGGTCGTTGCCGGCCCCGCCGGACAGGGTGTCGTTGCCGTCGCCGCCCGACAGCGTGTCGTTGCCAGCGCCGCCGAGCAGCAGGTCGACCGCCGCGTTGCCGACGATGGAATCGTCGGCCGCGCCGCCGGTCACCGAGGCGCTGAGCGCGTTGGCGACGACGATGGATTCGATGCCGTTCAGCGTCGGTTGGGAAAGGTTGTAGCTGCCGAAGCTCGTCAGCCAGATCGTGTCGTTGCCGGTGCCGCCGTCGATCAGCTCGCTCGCGGTGATCTCGCCGGTGGAGGTGCCCAACGAGAATACGTCGTCGCCCGCCCCGCCCGACAGCGTGTCGTTGCCACCGCCGCCGGACAGCGTGTCGTTGCCGCCGCCGCCGACGATGCTGTCGTTGCCGTTCAGTCCCTCGAAGAGGTAGGGCGTGCTGCCGAAATTCCCGGTGATGGTGTCGTGGGCGGTGGAGCCGCGGATCACTTCGAAGTTGGTGAACGACAGGCCGGACAGGTCGAAGCTGCCGCCGGAATTGAGCTGCAGGGTGTCGGTGCCGGCGCCGCCGTCGACGCTGTCGCCGCCCGCCAGTTCGGCGACGGCGAAGTTGACGGTGTCGTTGCCGTCGCCGCCCAGCAGCGTGTCGGCGCCGTCGCCGCCGGACAGCCCGTCGGCTCCGTCCCCGCCGACCATGCTGTCGTTGCCGGGGCCGCCCGACAGCACGTCGTTGCCCCCTTCGCCCAGCAGCGTGTCGGCGCCGCCGACGCCGTAGATCGTGTCGTTGCCGTTGCCGCCGTGCAGCGTGTCGGAATTGCTGCCGCCGAAGCCGATGCCGCCGTAGAAGCCGCTGATGGTGTCGGCGAAGGCGAGATCCAACCGGCCCGCCCCCGTCATCCCCGCGCCTTCCACGCGGACCGAGGCGTTGGTGATGACGTGGAGGCCGGCGCCGTTGGGCTTGAGGGTGGAGTCGGTGACGTTCAGCGCGTTGAAGGTGGCGCTCTGGCCGCTGGCCACCGCGATGTTCAGATTGTCGAAGCCGGCGATGGTGGCCGCCCCGGTCGTCTCGCCGTCGGCGAGCATGGCGGCCAGCGTGTCGTTGCCGTCCCCGCCGTCGATGGTGTCGCCCGCGTTGATGGTGCCGACCCCCGCGCCGACGGCGAGCGCGTTGCCCGACGTGTCGGTGAAGGTGTCGGTGCCGGTGGTGAAGACCGGTGCGTTGCGGGTGATGTCGGCGCCCGAGAACGCGAAGTCGCCCGACAGGTAGGTGCCGGTCAGCAGCACGGTCAGTTCGGCCGCGTCGGCGACGCCGTCGGTGTCGACGTACAGCGTCGTGACGCCGTTCGACGTGCTGACCTGGACGGAGTTGGCGGCGACGGTGCTGCCGCCGTTGGTGATGCTGCCGCCGGACGAGCGGCCGGCGACGCGGATCAGATCGCCCGGAGCGAAATCGGTGATGAGGTCGTTGCCCTCGCCCGACGCCGCGAACTGGAACACGTCGTTGCCGTCGCCGCCGGTGATGGTGTCGTTGCCGGCCCCGCCGGAAATGGTGTCTTCGCCAGCGCCACCCAACAGCGTCTGCCGGCCGCTGCCGCCGATGATCAGTTCGTTGTTGGCGCCGCCGGTGATGCCGAAGTCCTGGTTGCCGCTGTGTTCGATGCGCTCGATGCTGATGGCGCCGCTGAAGTCGTACTGAAGGCCGCTGGCCGAGACCAGGAGGATGGTGTCGGTGCCGTCGCCGCCGTCGATGGTCTCCCCGGCCACGAAGTCGGTGCTGGAACTGATGGCGAAGACGTCGTTCCCGGCGCCGCCGAAGAGCATGTCGGCGTGCGCGCCGCCCGACAGCGTGTCGTCGCCCGCGTCGCCGTACAGCGTGTCGTTGTTGAGGCCGCCGTACAGGCTGTCGTTGCCGTCGCCACCCGACAGCACGTCGTGGTGGGCATCGCCGTGCAGGGTGTCGTTGCCCAGGTCGCCGATCAGCGTGTCCTCAGCGCCGGAGCCGCTGATCAGGTCCGCGCCCGTCGTGCCGGTGACGGTCGAGGAGGACATCAGCTTGATCGACGTGACGTTCAGCAGCGCCGCGGCCTTCAGGTTGAAGGCGCCGCCGCCGGTGAGCTGCAGCACGTCGGTGCCGCCGTTGCCGTCGATGGTGGAGCCGGAGATCTGCGCGGAACTGGCGCTGATGGTGTCGTCGCCCGTGGTGGCCACGGTGCCGCCGCTCACGTTCGTGCCGGTCAGCGTGTTGGCGTTCGATCCGGTGAGCGTCAACGTGGCCATGGGCGAAATCTCTCGGCTCGGCAAGTCGTAATGGTTGGCGGCAAGGCAAGCGAAACGTCGGATTGCAGCGCCGGACGGACTTCGACACACGCCGTGATTGCGGCGGCGCGGCTCCGGCCGGCGTGGCGGGGACGCGGAACCTTTTGTGCACCCTTGAGCCAAAGGTCGGGTAACACACGCGCGTGTGTCAAGTAACGAAATTCGACAAAGCGTGACGCCGCCGCGCGGCCGAAGTCATGGGCGTGGACGCCGCCGGCCGGGCAATTAAAAGCGCCGAGTCAGGAAGAAACGGCGATAGCCGGGACTCAGTCCCTGGCGTGGACGATTTCCAGGTCCGGCAGGCCCCAGCAGGTGATGCCCATGTCGCGGGCCATCATGGCCAGACCCTCGGTCTCGATGTAGCCGCGGTAGGGGAAGGGCGGGAAGATCAGGCCCTCGCGGTGGAGGTCGGCGCGCACCAGCAGCATGGTGCCGCCCACGCTGTCCAGGGGCACCGGCCCCTGCCCGCGCAGATTGTCCAGGTAGCGCCGGCCGACGCCGCGCGGCGGCTGCACCAGCCCGTCCACCATGTGCCGGGCCTCGCCGTCCGGGTCGGTGATCCGGAAGCTGTTGAGGTCGAACGTCGGCCCGCCGGGCTCCAGCACGCAGTGCGGCACGACGATGTCGCCCCCAACCGCCAGCAGGCGCCGCAGCGCGTCGGGCGGCGCGTCCAGCACGTCGGCATCGACCCACAGCACCCACTCCTCGTCGGCCAGCGCGGCGTTCAGCAGGCGGTTGCGCGCCTTGGCGATGGCGGCGCGCCGGGGGCGCTGCACCGCGGGCGCCCAGCGCGGCCCGTCCAGCCGTACCCCCAGGTCGTGCTTCATCAGCACGACCCGGCGGAACAGGCCGCGCAGGCGCGGCAGCTCCGCCTCCAGGAAGGCGTGGGAGCCGTCGTCGCTGTCGCCCTCCAGGAAGCCCAGCGACAGCCGGTCGCGCGGGTGGTCCAGCCGCTCCAGCATGGCGAGGAAGGCCGGCAGGTGCCGCCGCGCGTTCTTCACCGGCGTCAGCACCAGAACGCTGGGCGCCGGAACCGCCGCCGGTGCGATCGCTTGAAGCCCCTCTCCCCTTGAGGGAGAGGGGTTGGGGTGAGGGGTATTACGGCTTGGAGAGCCGGAGAATGATTCTTTTCCGCCCTCCGGGCGTAACGACCCCTCATCCCAACCCTTCTCCCTCAAGGGGAGAAGGGCCTTATCGACCGTCAGCGCCGCCAGCCGGTCGCGCACGCGCGCGCCGACCACCCCGGCGCCCAGCGTGGCGCGGATGCGGGCGGCGGCGCGCTCGCCCATGCGCCGGGCGGCAACGCGGTCGTCGAACAGGGCGCGCAGGGCGCGCGCCGCCGCGTCCAGGTCCGGCTCCGCCCACACGGTGCCGGCCGGGTAGTAGCCGTCCGGTTCCGTCAGCGTGACCGGCGTGCAGGGCACGGGGACGGCGCAGTCCGCCGCCAGGAAATCCAGCACGCCCGACCATGCGGTGGCGACCACCGGCTTGCCCAGCGCCATGGCCTCCGCCACGGTCAGCCCGAACCCCTCGGCCCGGTGCAGCGACAGGTAGGCGTCGCAGGCGGAGATCAGGCCCAGCGCCTCCTCGCGCGGCGTGTCGCCGACGCGCAGGAGGATGGCCGGGCTGCCGCCCGCCGCCGCCTCCAGCCGCGCGCGGTTCTCCGCCGACAGGGTGCGCGCCTTGATCACCAGCGCGGCGCGGCCGTCATTCCGTGGAAAGGCTTGGCGGAACGCGGCGATGGCGCCCAGCGGGTTCTTGCGCGAAAAGCCGCTCAACTCGTCGAACAGGAAGGCGACGACGAAGGCGTCCTCGGGCAGGCCGAGCTGGGCGCGGGTGACGGCGGGCGGACCCAGCTCCACCACGTGCGGCTCCACCACGTGCGGCACCACCGCGACGGGGACCGGCGAAAGGCGCCGCAGCGCCTCGGCCGTGAAGCGGCTGGGCGCCCAGACCTCGTGGAACAGGGCGAAGGCCTTCTCCCAGCCGGCGGGGAAGCTGGTGGCGCTCTCCCACGCCCAGACGCCGATGTTGACGCGCCCGCGCAACGCCTGCGGCGTCAGCCCGCCGCGCCCGGACGCCAGCGCCTGGAACAGGAAATCCGGGTTGGTGTGGATGATGTTCACGCCGTGCGGCGGGTCCGCCGGCTCAGCACCGGCCGGCGCGTCCGGGTCGGCGTCCAGATCGAACACCGCGTGCGGGATGCCGGCGGCCTTCAGCGCCGCGACCGTTCCGCGCGCCGCCACTCCCAGCCCGACCCCGGCGCCGACGTGGCCGAACAGGTTGACGCCCGGCGTGGCGGCGGGTTCCGGCGCCGCCGCGTAGCGCTGGGTGAAGTGCAGGCTGCGCGTGGCGAAGCCGCACCAGTGGTCCACCACGCTGCCGACGTCCAGCGCGATGCCGCCGCGGTCCTTGATCCAGTCGCAGTACATCTTGCCCAGGAAGCCGGCCGCCACCAGGAACACCTCGCCGGGCGCGCGCACCGCCAGCGTCCGCTCCAGCGCCCGGAAGGCGTGCGGATAGTGGTCGCCCGCGTCGGCGTAACCGAACTGGGCCGCGTACTTGGCCTCGTGCGGGATGCGGTAGAGCTGCCCGATCGCGACGCCGAAGCGCCGGGCCAGCGCGTCGGGCAGTGCCGGGTGGCAGGTCACCAGCGACACGCGGCCGACGGCGGCGAACAGCCGCTCGTACTGGCCCCAGGCGGCGAGGTCGGCGTGGATGTGGCAGGACGTGATGGTCTGCCCCGGCGCGAACAGCGCGCCCTCGCCGCCCCCGCTCCCCTGGCGTCCCAGATGGTCGAGGATCGCCAGCAGGCCGCGGTAGTCGTGCCAGCTGTGGAACAGGAACGGCGGCGTCGGCAGCGGCAGGCCGTAGCACAGGCGCGACAGGTCCGGCACGCCGACGACGTCGGCGTTGCGCACGGCGCGGGCCAGCGCCGCCGTCATGGCGTCGGCCGCCGCCCCCTCCAGGCGCGCGGCCCCCCACCAGATGCGCTGCGTGGCGTCCCGGTCGGGGCCGGCGTGCGCCTCCTGCCCGGCCGGGTAGGGCAGGAAGTTGCCCTCCCCGTCGCCCAGCCGGACCAGGCTGAACGGCCGGCCGGCGCGGTGGGCGGCGATGATCCGGTCGGCCACCGCCTCGGCGGACGCGCGGCGCCAGCCGCTGTCCACCAGGAAGGCGGGGAAGCGTTCGCGCAGCCGGTCGAACCCGTCGGCGAAGCGGCGCAACGCCTGCGCCCAGTGGCCCATGGGGGCTTGGCGGTCCTGCGCGTCGGCGAGGCGGCGCAGCGCGTCCTCCGCCGTGCCGGCGTCCAGCCCGCCGCGCAGCCGTTCGAACACGGCCAGCAGGCGCAGCTTGACCGCCCGCGCATCGACCGGCGGCAGGGCGTCCACCGCGTCCAGCAGGGCGCGCAGCCCGGCGTCCCCCTCCGCCTCCCGCACCGCCTGGGCGGTCAGGCCCAGCAGGTCGGGGCTGAGGATCGCCGCGCCGTGCGCGCGCCACAGCGCGTGCAGCCGGCGGCGCCCCGCCGCGTCGGCGCCGTCCGCCGTGAAGGCGACCTGCAGAAGGTCGTTCAGCACCGGGCTTCCGCCGCCGCCATCCGCCGCCTGGTCCCCCGCCTGGACCGCCGCACGGGCCCGCGCCATCTCGCCGCGCGCCTGCAGGGTGTGGAAGTGCAGGGCGCGCAGCGTCGGGTTGGCGGCGGCCACGTCGGCGTTGGCGTCCAGCAGCGCCGCCAGTTCGGCACCGTCCTGGCGGCGCTGCAGCACGGCGGCACGGGCGACCACCGCCTCGGCCCGGCCGAGGACGGGCGTGCGGCGGCGGGCCAGCGCCTCCGCCTCGTCCAGGCGGCCCAGCTCGACCAGCGTGGTCACCAGCCCGACGATCGCCTCCGGCGAGGCCGGGGCGGCGCAGGACAGACGCTGCCAGCGCCGCAGCGCGGCCGGCCAGTCCCGCCGCCGCGCCGCCGCCCCCGCCAGCGCCTCCAGCCCGGCCGCCATGCCCGGCGGCTGGGCAATGACGCGGGTGAAGTCGGCCTCCGCCTCCTCGAACCGTCCCAGGTCCAGCAGCGCCAATCCGCGGGCCAGCCGCACCGGCCAGTGCCAGGGGGCGCCCGCCAGCGCCCGGTCCCACAGCGCCAGCGCGTCCGCCCAGCGCCGCTCGGCGCCGGCCGCGCGCGCCTGCGCGTCGAGGTGCTGCGCCGTCCGCTCGGCCAGCGCCCGGCCATAGGCCGCCAGCGGCAGCCGCTTCGCCAGCTCCGTCGCCACCGCCTGGGCGCGCTCCCCCTCCCAGCGCGGGTCGGCGGCCTGCCACTGCTCGTCGAAATGGCCGGCGGGGAAGGTGTTGGCGCCGTGCACGACGTAGAGGTACAGCCGCGGCTCGTCCAGATGCACCACCCGCACGGTGCGCAGCAGGCGCTCCACCACCGGCGTGTCCTCGCCCCGCGCCAGCTCCGGATAGCGCGGCAGCACCGCCTTCTCGCACAGCAGCGACCCCTCCCACGGCCGCTGGCGGGAGATCGCCAGCCGCTCCGCCTCCGGCCACCAGACCATCCAGCGGCTCAACAGGCAGGCGCGCGCCCCGCTGTGGCGCAGGACGGCCATCTGCAGCTCCAGCCGCAGCGGGTCGTACAGATCGTCGTCGTCCCACTGGCAGACGTAGGTCCCGGCCGCGAGGTCGACGGCGCGGTTGCGCGCCCGGCCCAGGTTCGTTGCGGGATCCTGCGGGCGCACCAGCCGGATGCGCGGGTCGCCCAGCGCCGCCACGGCGCGGGCCAGCCGGCCACCGCCACCACCACCATCGTCGGCGCCATCGTCGACGATCACCAGCTCGCGGTTCGCGTAGGTCTGGCGGCGGAAGCCGTCGATGGCCAGCAGCGCCTGCGCCGGCCGGTCGCGCGTCGCCATCAGGCAGGACACCAGTGGCGGCGGGGCGTCCGGGGCCGGCGGCGGGGCGGCGTCGCCCTCCGTCACCATGATCCGCAGCTCCGCCGGCCGGCCGTCGCCGCGCACCAATCCCGGCACCCAGGTGGCGTCCCAGTGGTGCAGCGCGCAGGCGTCGCGGGTCAGCCGCTCCCACGTGCGGATGTCGAACAGGCGGCCTTCCCAGCAGTCGACCTTGTCCGCCGGGTAGACGAGGTGCGAGGGCAGCAGCGTGACCGACCCCGGATCGGCGAAGCCGTCCAGCGCGCGGGTCAGCAGGAACGGCCCCGTGGCGTCCAGCACATCGGCCTCGTGCGCGTGGCGGCGCAGCTGCTCCACCACATGGTCCCAGAACGGGTGGCCGGGGACGGAGGCGATCAGCGACGGGCAGAGGATGCGCGTCATCCCCCGCACCGCCGCCTTCTCCAGCGCCAGATGCGACTCCGGCTCCAGCCCGATGGCGAAGGTGTGCCCGTCCAGCAGCGGATCGATCGGCTTCAGGCATTCGAAATCAAGGTCGGCGTAGAGCCCGCCGTACCGCTTCAGAATCAGGTAGCGGGCGGCGTCGACGCGGCGGATCGGCTCCGCGTACGCCTCGTACACGGGCAGGAAATCGGGGAATTCGCGGGCGACGAAGGCGTGCAGGTCGGCGTCCGTCCACAGCCGGTGCTGCCAGTCCGGGTGATGCCGCCGCCACGTCTCCCGGAAATGCCCGAAGCGTTCGGGAACGTCCGCGTCCTTCCAGAGCTGATGCAGGATCTTCGGAATCATCCGCCGTCCACCCGGTGAAGCGGGGGAGGATTAGGGGGATTCAGGTGTGTACGCAAGTTCCGCGCCTGGGAAGCCGCATTATGGCACGGATGTGCGCGAATGACGGCGCGGTGTCATGGTCAGGGTGGGCCGTCGCCATGGGGGGGTGATTCGGTCCGGACGGCCGCAGACTGACCCGACGGGGGGTGTTTCGACTGTGTCAGCCTTAGGCCAAATACAGTCATTGGTCCGCTTCAGCGAATGACAATGATGTTTTTTTCCCTGTTTTCCTTACGTCACTTTTATGACCGCAATCCGAGCGCGAGCCTTTGGGGGGGTAGCGGTATTTTTTCTCCACCTTGTCCGTCACCGAGGTTTGGGGCTAAATGATCTTCCGTTTGGAGTCCAATCCTTAACTGCATGGTGGGACGTAATGAAAAAGCCGCTGAGGTTATCAGATGATTTTATGAAGTCCTTGAATAAGCAGCAAAGTCACAGAATTATATCAATAGAGGATAGGATTGAGCAAAGTTGGAAAGCAATAGATATTATGTTATCGCTCAACGTCATTAACGGCATATCTGGGTCTGCGCCTCCGCCGCCGATGTCTCAGAAATCCAAACAGATTCTACAGGATATGGATGCGAGCGCCAAGCATCTTGCCGAAGCCCTTGGAGCAGGCAAGGCTGGAGCAATGTCGCAATTTGATATAGATAGGAATAATATTTGGGATGCCGTCAGGAGGAACGGTATTGCAACAGTTCTTTCTTTTATAGATGTGCAGCTTGTTACGAACATCGAGAAATTCTTTGCTGGGCTAGTTGTTTCCTACATCACGATGTTTAATCATGGCCAGCGAACGGCGCTACCGGCTGACAAAATATTTGCAAATAAAACGGATCTTAAGGAGCTGCATAAGCGCTTCTACGATCTCCGAAATAAATGGTATGCTCATACAGAGCTTGAAGAAGGACGGCATATCCTTAAGTATCGAGTCGATGAAGAAGGAAAAATTACAATTTATAAAATGGGAGAGCAAATAACACCCGAATATCATTTATCAGAATCTTTCAATTTGTTTAAATGTACTGGCCAAGTTTCTCTTTTTATCGATAAAGATCTTGATGAAAAAATTTCGGCCCTAATGGAAACCCTAACTGTTACTCAGAAAGACATTCTTGTTCATCACTGGAATCATGAGAATACTTTAAAGAAGTTTGATGGCCATGAATCGCGGATTTGATTTCATGGCGTAGCTGCTGTAAGTAAGTTAGAATAGGGGGAGGCGTCTCCTTTGGGCCAAATGCGAACACCACTCCTGGCCCGCACCCCACGGCCATGCACAAGCCGGTCCCTCACCCCCGGCCGGCCATTGCCAGCGCCAGCACGTCGAAGACGCGTGGATCGACCATTTGGGCGACGTTGAAGCGCAGGAAGTGGGACGCCGACTGGGAGACGCTGAAAACGTTGCCGGGGGCGAGGACGACGTTTTCGCGCAGCGCGGCGCGGGCGACCGCCGCCGCGTCGCGGCCGTCCGGCAGGGCGCACCAGAGGTAGAAGCCGCCGCGCGGCATCAGCCAGGGCCGCAGGCCGAGTGCGTCGAGCTTCTGCGCCGTCTCGCGCCGTGCCCGCGCCAGCCGCCGGCGGAGGCCGTCCAGGTGTTTGCGATAGCTGCCGTCGTTCAGGGCCGCGCCGACGAGTTCGGTCGCGACCGGGCTCGGGCCGCCGAAGGTCGTCGCGACCTGAAGGTCGACCAGCGCCTCCACCCACTCCGGCCGCGCCGCGATGTAGCCGCACCGGATCGAGGCGGAGAGCGTCTTCGAGAAGCTGCCGATCCGGATGACCTGGC